>JAESFG010000208.1_pt1 | contig 160986 bp, 163 predicted proteins | sample 9269371 | NCBI WGS metagenome assembly JAESFG01 (sample SAMN14506227, study PRJNA617093) | algae metagenome | isolation source: Aetokthonos hydrillicola CCALA 1050 (B3-Florida) and co-occurring... | place: USA: South Carolina | collected 2013-01-01 | reverse complement strand
GGCCGGCCGTCGCTTTCCTTCGGCATGAAGGACCATTTGAGACCGGTCGGGAAGCCCGCGCCGCCGCGACCGCGCAGACCGGAGGCCTTCACCTCGTTGATGATCCAGTCGCGGCCCTTTTCGAGCAGCCCCTTGGTGTTGTCCCAGTGGCCGCGCGCCATCGCGCCCTTCAAGGACTTGTCCTTGAGGCCGTAGATGTTGGTGAAGATGCGATCCTTGTCAGTCAACATAGCTTATGGTCCTCACCGCGGCTTCTTGCCGAAAACACGCAGATATTCCGCTTCGCCGCCATCGGCCAGCGCCTTTGCCTGGCGGACCCAGTCGTCGCGGTCGATGCGGCCCTTGAAGTTCAGGTAGCCGTCGACCCAGTTCCGCTCGTTCTCTTGCCAGGCCGCAACCTGGGCATAGGTATAGATTCCGAGGCCGTTCAAGATGCCTTCGATCTTCGGGCCGACGCCCGAAATCAGCTTGAGGTCATCAGGCGTGGCTGGGCGGTCGACGCCCTTCGGACGGTTCGGATCGTCAAGGGATGGCTTGTCGCCGGCCTTGGACGGCGCGGCGGTGTCTTCTGCCGCCGCGACGGCCACCTTGTCGACCTTGCCGTCGGCCGGCGACTTGATGGCCGGGCTCGTCTCGATGGCATCGGTATTGGGCTTGGCGGCATTCGAGGGCGGCACGCTGGCAGCGGCTTCGGACGGCGTCGTCTTGGCCCGGGCAGGCTTTGACTTCGCCTCGGGCTCGTTGAGCGACGTCAGGCCGCCGAAAGGCGCGGAATAGACGCGGTCGATCTGCGGGCCCGGCTTGACGTCGGCGGGGCGACCGCCTTCGAAGCGCTCGATGATATATTCGAGCTGACGTGGCGTCAGATCCTCGTAGGTGTCCTTGAAGATCGCAACCATGGGCGCGTTGACGCAGGCGCCGAGACACTCGACCTCTTCCCACGAGAGCGTGCCGTCGGCATTGAGGTGATGCGGCTCGGGATGGATCTTCGACTTGCAGACGGCGACCAGGTCCTCGGCGCCGCGCAGCATGCAGGGGGTCGTGCCGCAGACCTGCACGTGAGCACGGGTGCCGACGGGCTTCAGCTGGAACTGGGTGTAGAAGGTCGCGACCTCGAGCGCGCGGATATAGGGCATGCCGAGCATGTCGGCGATCGTCTCGATCGCCGCACGCGACACCCAGCCTTCCTGGTCCTGCGCCCGCATCATCAGCGGGATGATCGCGGATTGTTCGCGGCCCTTGGGGTACTTCTTGATCGTCGCCTTGGCCCAGGCCGTGTTCTCCTTGTTGAAGGCGAAGCTCGGCGGCTGGACGTTGTCATCGGCTAGTCGACGTACGGACATTCTGGTTCACGCCCTATCAATTTATCTTGCCACACACCGAGCGCGACAGCGTCGCCATCTCGCATGCATAGCCCGTTGAGTCCTTCTGAAGGAAGACCACGAAGCTCTTGCCGTTCGGCACGGCGGCCTTGATCTCGTATCCGTCAGAAATCAGCTGGCCCATCGAGGCGCCGCTCGTCGTCATGGCCGGCTGATCCTCCTGCGCCGAAGCGGCGGAGGCGGCTGCCAGCGTCAGGAGCACGAAGGCGGCGCGGACCATCAGCGATCGACCTCGCCGAACACGATATCGAGCGAGCCTAGAACCGCCGACACGTCGGCAAGCTGGTGGCCCTTGCAAAGGAAGTCCATTGCCTGCAGATGCGCGTAACCCGGGGCCCGGATCTTGCAGCGATAGGGCTTGTTGGTGCCGTCGGACACGAGATAGACGCCGAATTCGCCTTTCGGCGCCTCGACGGCCGCGTAAACCTCGCCAGCGGGCACGTGGTAGCCCTCGGTGTAGAGCTTGAAGTGGTGGATCAGCGCTTCCATCGAGCGCTTCATCTCGCCGCGCTTCGGGGGAACCACCTTGCCGTCCAGTGCGGAGACCGGTCCGGTTTTTTCCTTGCCGAGCAGACGCTCGACGCACTGTTTCATGATGCGGTTGGACTGACGCATCTCGTACATGCGGATCAGGTAGCGGTCGAAGCAGTCGCCGTTCTTGCCGACGGCGATGTCGAAATCGAGCTCCGAATAGCATTCATAAGGCTGTGAGCGGCGGAGGTCCCACGCCGCGCCGGAGCCGCGGACGAGCACGCCGGAGAAGCCCCAGGACCAGGCGTCGGCGAGCGACACGACGCCGATATCGACGTTGCGCTGCTTGAAGATCCGGTTGCCGGTCAGCAGGCCCTCGATGTCGTCGCAGGTCTTGTCGAAGGTCTCGCACCACTTGCCGATGTCTTCGACGAGTTCGGGCGGAATGTCCTGGTGGACGCCGCCGGGCCGGAAATAGGCCGCATGCATCCGCGCGCCACAGGCGCGCTCGTAGAACACCATGAGCTGCTCGCGCGCCTCGAAGCCCCAGAGCGGCGGCGTCAGCGCACCGACGTCCATCGCCTGGGTCGTGACGTTCATCATATGCGAGAGGATGCGTCCGATTTCGGAATAGAGCACGCGGATCAGCTGTCCGCGCTTGGGGATCTCGAGCCCGAGGAGCTTTTCGACGGAGAGCGCGAAAGCGTGTTCCTGGTTCATCGGTGCGACATAGTCGAGACGATCGAAATAGGGCACCGCCTGCAGGTAGGTCTTGGTCTCGATCAGTTTCTCGGTGCCGCGATGCAAGAGGCCGATATGCGGATCGACCCGCTCGACGATCTCGCCGTCCAATTCGAGGACAAGGCGAAGAACGCCGTGCGCCGACGGGTGCTCCGGTCCAAAGTTGATGGTGAAGTTGCGAACGTTGTGCTCGGTCATTCTCGTCTGCTCCTCAGCGGAGGCGAATAGGGGTTCGGCCTAGGCCGAAGCAGCTGTCACTGACTCTTTTTCTCATCGCCCGGAAGCACGTAGTCAGTGCCCTCCCAAGGCGAGAGGAAGTCGAAATTCCGGAATTCCTGGCGCAGTTGAACAGGTTCGTAGACAACGCGCTTGACGGTGTCGTCGTAGCGGACTTCCACATAGCCCGTCGTCGGAAAGTCTTTGCGCAGAGGGAAACCCTCGAAGCCGTAATCCGTGAGCAGGCGGCGCAGGTCGGGATGGCCGGTGAACAGGATGCCGTACATGTCGTAGGCTTCGCGCTCGAACCAGTCGGCGCCATGGAAGACGCCGGTTGCTGACGGCACCGTCTCGTCTTCTCCGCAGGCGAGCTTGACCCGGATGCGCGCATTCAGCTTCGGTGACAGCAGGTGGCAAACGACGTCGAAGCGCTTTTCACGCTCGGGATAGTCCACGCCGCAGATGTCGATGAAACTCACGAACTGGCAACGCGGGTCGTCGCGCAGAAAGGTCAAGAGCCCGACATAACTGTCGGCAGTCGTGACGATATTCAGTTCGCCCCAGGCGATTTCGGCCGAAACGATCCAGTCGCCGCGACTTTCCTTGAGATAGACCGAAAGCTCTTCAAGAGACGTCGACATGCCCTGCCCTCAACGTTCGATCGTGCCGGTGCGGCGGATCTTCTTCTGCAGAAGCAGCACTCCGTAGAGAAGCGCTTCTGCCGTGGGGGGACAGCCCGGCACGTAGATATCCACAGGCACCACGCGGTCGCAGCCGCGGACGACGGAATAGGAATAGTGATAATAGCCGCCGCCATTGGCGCACGAGCCCATCGAGATCACGTAGCGCGGTTCCGGCATCTGGTCGTAGACCTTGCGGAGCGCAGGCGCCATCTTGTTCGTCAACGTGCCGGCGACGATCATGACGTCAGACTGGCGCGGCGACGCGCGCGGCGCCACCCCGAAGCGTTCCATGTCATAGCGTGGGCCCGAGACCTGCATAAGTCCTTCGACGGCGCAGCAGGCGAGACCGAACTGCATCCACATGAGCGAGCCTGTGCGGGCCCAGGTGATGAGCTCGTCGGTCGAGGTGACCAGAAAACCCTTGTCGGCGAGCTCGTTGTCGATCTCGCCGAAGAAAGCGTCGTCCGCGCCGACCGGCTTGCCGGTCGCGGGATCGATGATCCCCTTGGGCTGCGGGGCGACGAGCGTTGCGCCGGAGGAGGTCAATCCCATTCGAGCGCTCCTTTCTTCCATTCATAAATGAAGCCGATGGTCAGCACGAAGAGGAAGACCATCATCGACCAGAACCCGAACCAACCGAGTTCACCGAAGGATACGGCCCAAGGGAAGAGGAACGCCACTTCCAGGTCGAAAATGATGAAGAGAATCGACACCAGATAGAAGCGGATGTCGAACTTCATGCGGGCGTCGTCGAAAGCGTTGAATCCGCACTCGTAAGCGGAAAGCTTCTCTGAGTCGGGCGCGCGGAAGGCGACGATGAAGGGGGTGACGAGAAGTGCCAGGCCGACCACCAGGGCGATACCGATAAAGATGGCGATCGGGAGATAGGAGCCGAGAAGTTCAGTCATTTGACCTGGGTCCCTGCCTGGTTCGAACGAGCGCCGCCGCAAGGCGCGACAGCGGTCCCCGCCAGGGCCGAGTATGTTGCATCGCAGTCGTGGTTAGCGCAGACATGTCTCATTAGCAAGACGGCCGCAGCTTTTTCAACTCATTGCCGCCACATTTGCAAGAACCGCGTCAATTCGCGCATTTCAAACGTTTTATCTGTGGATCGTCGGCGCTGAAAAACCCGACGTAAACGTATCGGCAGGAGGCGCATCACCACCTTTCGAGCACGCCCAGCCCCTTCGATTCCCGAGGTGCCCGCGGCGCCGCCGACGGACGACGGTTGACGGGGGTGTTCAGGTGAGGCAGGCCCGGCGCCCCGTTCCGTGACCTCTATCTGGGAGGGGTACCAGCATTCCGCAACGGACGTTAACGTACGGTGAGGCGTGATCGTTGGCGGCCAAGAATGGCCGCCGCGCAGAAGTTGTCGGACGGCCGAACTCATCCGAAAATGCCGAGTGATGGGGTTAGCCACCTGAGGATGGCAGCGCCACGGCTTTTCGGTGATCGACCGAGGTCGCCGATACCATGCCCTCAAGCGCGAGCGCCGGGCATCGCCTGGCCGGACGCCGGCGGGTATCCTCTGGGATCAGCACCCGCCGGGGGCCGGAGGCTCAGCTGCCAAAGCCGAGGGGTAGTGCGGCGAGCGGGCCGATCATCATGATGGCAGCGAGAAGGATCGCCAGCTTGTCCTTGGCCTCAAAGAGAGGGCCGCGGAAGACCGCCGGCGGGTAGGACCGCAAGGGCGCATTATGAACCTCCCGTTCTGGAATATCGGCATACCTGACAGTTGCGTCGTCGTTCAGTAGCGGGTCCATGACCGTTTCTCCAGTGAATCGATCCTCCGCAACCCCAGGAGACCGGTTTGGTTCCCGCGCCGGAAGCGGTGGCCGGCCGGAAAAACCGTTTCGTCTCAACCAAGCGTAAAGCGGACCGCTCTGCGTTCTTTGCCGGGCAGGTCCGGGTTGCGGACACTGCTCCGCCATTCGCCGGCATCACCCGTGGGCAACGCTCGCCAATTCGGGCGATCCATCGAAGAAAGTGGTGGCAACTTGCGGCCAGCACGAATCCCGCTGCTTAGCCGAACAAAGACACCCGGAGGGACAACAATAGGCTAGGGTCAGGAAAAGGAGACACTGACGACCGCAACAAGACGTCGCGCCCATCCAGCATTCATGCATAGTCAATGAAGGGGGAAAATCATCTTTAGGAGAAATGGCGCGAGTGACGGGGCTCGAACCCGCGACCTCCGGCGTGACAGGCCGGCACTCTAACCGACTGAGCTACACCCGCGCATTTCTTAGTCGAAGCGGCTCGTTGCGCCGTTCGTGAGCGGCTAACTAAGGGGTGCTGCCGGAAGTGTCAAGCAGGTTTTGTGACAAATTGCCGATCCGGCCGCGGATTTTTGTCGAGATCCACATAAAGCATTGAAAAAAATCACAAAACAATGGTTTAGCGGATTGGCGAGGTGCGGCTTCCACGCTGCAATGACCGGAAAAAGCCGGCATTTCCACCGCCTTGCGCGAACCGGACGGAAGCCATGGTGGTGGCTGCTCAGGATCCGCCGGCGGTGTCCAGCCGCAGCACGATGCGATCGGCAGCGAACAGTGTCCGGGAAAACTGGATGGGCACCCTCTTCGTATCGGAGTTGATCGCGACTGTCTCCAGAACGACGGCCAAGGGGCCAAGCGACAGGCGCTCTGCTTCGGCCGGAGATGCCATGCGGGCACTCACCTCCGTCGAGATCCGGAGATAGTCCGGAACACCAAAATCCTGCAGCGCCCTGGTGATGGAGCGATGCCGCGCGACCGCGGCGCCGATGCCTGAAAAGCGCGCGGCCTCGAAACAGTGGCAGGCGAGCGAAACCGGCACGTCGTCTGCCAGGCTCAACGTTTCGAGCCGGACGAGCTCCGTGCCGGGCGCGACGTCGAGGGCTGCGGCGGACAGGGTATCGGCATCTATCGTCTCTTCGCCGAGCAGGTGGATTGCCGTTCCCCCAGCCTGCCCTTCCAGTCCCTCGGAGAATCGGGTGCGAGGACCGATGGGATAGACAAGCCGGTCGCGTTTCTCGACCATAGTGCCGCGCCCCCGCACGCGGCGAAGCAATCCTTCCTCCGCCAGCGCAGCCATGGCACTGCGCACGGTATGCCTGTTCACGCCGAAGCGTTCCGCCAGGTGGAGCTCTGTCGGCAGCATGCCGGTGCCGTCGTATTCGCCGGCGCGAATCGCGCCGCCGATGCGGTCAGCGATTTGCCGCCAAGCGGCGATCCCACTCTTCCGGTCGAGGAGATATTCGTCGTTCATGTCACACCATTGTCATTGTCGCCGACTATCGATCGTGTATGTCTAGTTATCTAGACTAATAGACATTTGGAGATCTGACAATGGTGCGAACGGCGACGACGGACGGTGGAGAAGCCGGGCAGGAAGCCGGGCGCAGACGGTTGATGGCGGCGCTGGCGCTCGCCGAACTGTCGGCGCTCGAAGCAGCCTGGGCCGAGATCCAGCCACCTCCGGGTTTCAAGTCCGTTCGCGGCCCCGAGACCGGCCTGGTGATGATCCGCGGCCGGATCGGCGGCGGCGGCGCGCCATTCAATCTCGGTGAGGCAACGGTCAGCCGTGCTACCGTCCGGCTCGACAGCGGCGAAATCGGCTTCGGGCAGACTCTCGGCATCGCGCCGCGCAAAGCCGAACTCGCTGCACTGCTCGACGCACTGGCGCAGCGGCCCGATCATGCGGCGCGCATTGCGGACCTGGTCGACTGCATCCTGTCGCAGGTCGCCGACAATGATGCGGTTCATCGTCGCCGGACGGCGGCAACACGCGTCGATTTCTTCACCATGGTGCGGGGGGAGGACTGATGGCCTATCGTGCGGATGCATTCACCGGCGGCTTCACTGATCCCGTCCTCGATTCCCAGTCGGCTTTCCGCGGCGTCATGGACGCCATGGCGCGGCCAGGTTCGATCCACCGGCTTGCGGCCCAGGCTCATGCGCCGGCGCCGCTCGGCCCCGCGGCCGCCGCAATCGCCCTCACGCTTGCCGATCACGACACGCCGGTATTCCTGTCTTCAGCGCTGATCGAGGCAGGCTTACAGGCGTGGCTCGCATTTCACACCGGCGCGCTGGTGACAGAAGAGCGGGAGATCGCCAGTTTCGCCTTCTTCGAACCCGGCGCGCAGGTGCCGGCTTTCTCGACCTTCTCGCCCGGAAGCCAGGACTATCCCGATCGGTCGACGACACTGGTCGTCGAAATCACCGCCCTCGAGGGGGGCGAAGCGCTGACGCTTTCGGGACCCGGGATCGACGGGCGGTCGAGCTTCGCACCGCGTGGCTTGCCACCGCACTTCATCAGCATGTGGGCCGACAATCGCGCGCTCTACCCGCGGGGCGTCGATCTCATTCTTGCAGCCGGCGACAGGATCGCCTGCCTGCCCCGCCGCACGGCGATTTCGAGAGGGGAGCATTGACATGTATGTCGCGGTCAAGGGCGGCGAAGCCGCCATCGCAAACGCCCACGGTCTGCTCGCCGACAAGCGGCGCGGTCGACGCGACCTGCCCTCGGTCACCATCGAGCAGCTGATCGAGCAGCTCGCGCTCGCCGTCGACCGGGTGATGGCCGAGGGTTCGCTCTACGACAAGCCGCTCGCCGCGATCGCCCTCAAGCAGGCGCGGGGCGACATGATCGAGGCGATCTTCATTCTCCGCGCCCATCGCACCACCCTGCCCCGGTTCGGCTATTCCCGGCCGATCGACACGGCCGACATGCGGGTCACGCGCCGCGTCTCGGCAACCTACAAGGACCTGCCCGGCGGACAGCTGCTCGGACCGACCTTCGACTACACCCATCGGCTGATCGACCCGTCACTGGCCGGTGACGACGACCCAGCGGCGCCGGTGGAGCGCGAGGCGGACGACGGCGGCATCATGCGGGTCTCCGAGATACTGGCGGCCGAAGGCCTGATCGAGCCTGACGGCTCGATGCCGGCCGGCCACCAGACAGGCGACATCACGCGGACCCCGATGGAGTTCCCCCTTCCGCGTGACCAGCGCCTGCAGGCGCTCGCCCGCGGCGACGAAGGCTTTCTGCTGGCGCTCGGCTATTCGACGCAACGCGGCTATGCCCGCACCCATCCCTTCGCCGGGGAGATTCGCATCGGCGAGGTCGAGGTGGAAATCGACCTGCCGGAACTCGGCCTTTCGGTTCCCATCGGCCGCATAGAGGTCACCGAGTGCCAGATGGTCAACCAGTTCAAGGGTTCGGCCAAGGAGCCGCCGCAATTCACCCGCGGCTACGGCCTGGTCTTCGGCCAGTCCGAGCGCAAGGCGATGGCCATGGCGCTCTGCGACCGGGCGCTTCGGGCGCGGGAGTTCGGCGAAGACGTGGTGGCGCCGGCGCAGGACGAGGAATTCGTGGTCTCGCATTCCGACAACGTACAGGCGACCGGCTTCGTCGAGCACCTCAAGCTGCCGCATTACGTCGACTTCCAGGCTGAACTCGACCTCGTCCGGCGGATGCGTGCCGACTACGAGACGGCCAAGGCACGGAAGGTCGCCGACCGCGATGTGAAGGAGGCCGCCGAATGATCAAGGGTCTTTCGCACATCACCTTCGTCGTCCGCGACCTCGATCGAATGGGCCGGATTCTGAGCGGGGTTTTCGGGGCGCGCGAGGTCTATGCGAGCGGCGCGGCGACCCACTCGCTCTCGCGGGAGAAGTTCTTCCTGATCGGCGACCTCTGGATCGCGATCATGGAGGGCGAGAGCCTGCCGTCGCGCAGTTACAATCACGTCGCCTTCAAAATCGACGATTCCGACTTTGACACTTACGCCGGGCGGGTCGCCGCGCTCGGGCTCGAGTTGCGGCCGCCGCGACCGCGGATCGAGGGGGAAGGACGCTCCCTCTACTTCCACGACGACGACAACCATTTGTTCGAACTGCATACCGGCACGCTCTCGGAGCGGCTGGCGCGCTATGCCGCCGAGGAGAACCGTCATGCCGGCTGAGAGTGCCATCGCGAGCTACAACTTCGCCTATCTCGACGAACAGACCAAGCGGATGATCCGTCGCGCCATTCTCAAGGCGATCGCCATTCCCGGATATCAGGTGCCGTTCGCCAGCCGCGAAATGCCGATGCCCTATGGCTGGGGCACCGGCGGGGTGCAGGTGACCGCAGCGATCATCGGCCCCGACGATGTGCTGAAGGTCATCGACCAGGGCGCCGACGATACGACGAACGCCGTGTCGATACGGGCCTTCTTCCAGAAGGTCGCACGGGTGGCGGTGACGACGAAGACGCGGGACGCGACCATTATCCAGACGCGCCACCGGATCCCCGAAGAACCGCTGACGGCCGGACAGACGCTCGTCTACCAGGTGCCGATTCCCGAACCATTGCGCTTCCTCGAACCCCGCGAGACCGAGACCCGCAAGATGCACGCGCTCGAGGAATACGGGCTCATGCATGTCAAGCTCTACGAGGACATCGCGAGGAATGGCGAGATCGCCACGACCTATGCCTATCCGGTGAAGGTCGAGGGGCGCTACGTGATGGATCCCTCGCCGATCCCGAAATTCGACAATCCGAAGATGCACCGCTCCGAAGCGCTCCAGCTCTTCGGGGCGGGCCGCGAAAAACGCATCTATGCCGTGCCGCCGCATACCGATGTCGTCAGCCTCGACTTCGAAGACCATCCATTCAGGATCCAGACCTTCTCGAAACCCTGCGCGCTCTGCGGTGCGGCAGGTGTCTATCTCGACGAAGTGGTCCTCGACGATCGCGGCGGCCGGATGTTCGTCTGCTCGGACACCGATTATTGCGACGAGCGCCGGGCCGCTGGCCATCACGGCGAGATGTCCGACGTGGAGGCGGTGCGATGACCGCCGGATACCGACCGCGCATCCCGGCCGGTTACACCGCTCTGCGCCCTCGCGCAGCCGTCGGTGAACTGCGACTTCCAACCCGTGCGAGGACTTCGCCATGACCGACCAGCCGCTCTTGAAAGTCCAGAGCCTCACGAAATTCTACGGCGGGCGCGTCGGCTGCATGAACGTAAGCTTCGACCTCTGGCCCGGCGAAGTCCTCGCGGTGGTGGGCGAGTCAGGGTCGGGCAAGACGACCTTGCTCAACTGCCTTTCCACCCGTCTGCTCGCCGACAGCGGTGTCGTCCAGTACCGGATGCGCGACGGGACGATGCGCGACGTCGGCCGAATGAGCGAAGCGGAACGCCGGCTTCTCATGCGCACCGACTGGGGCTTCGTGCACCAGAACCCCGCCGACGGTCTTCGCATGGCGGTGTCGGCCGGCGCCAATGTCGGCGAACGGCTGATGGCGATCGGCGACCGCCACTATGGCCGCATCCGCGCCACGGCCACGGACTGGCTGTCGCGAGTGGAAATTGCCGAGGACCGCATCGACGACCAGCCGCGGGCCTTCTCCGGCGGCATGCGGCAGCGGCTGCAGATCGCCCGCAACCTGGTGACATCGCCCCGCCTGGTCTTCATGGACGAGCCGACCGGCGGGCTCGACGTGTCCGTCCAGGCGCGCCTGCTCGACCTGCTGCGCGGGCTGGTGCAGGACCTCAATCTCTCTGTCGTCATCGTCACCCACGACCTCGCCGTGGCGCGGCTGATTTCGCATCGGATGATGGTGATGAAGGACGGGCATGTGATCGAACAGGGCCTGACCGACAGGGTCCTCGACGACCCGCGCGAGCCCTATACCCAGCTTCTCGTCTCCTCCATCCTGCAGGTCTGAGCCATGACTACCCCGCTTATCGTTTCCGGTCTCGAAAAGACCTTCGTCATGCATCTTCGCGGCGGACTGAAGCTGCCGGTCATGCGCGGTGCCGCGCTCTGCATCGAGGCCGGCGAATGCGTGGTGCTGGGCGGCCCCTCGGGTATCGGCAAGAGCTCGATCCTCAAGATGATCTACGGCAATTATGCCGTGGACAGCGGATCGATTGCGATCCTGCATGACGGCGAGATGCACGACATTGCCACTGCGACCCCGCGGCAGGTGCTGGACATCCGTCGCAGGACGCTCGGCTATGTCAGCCAGTTCCTGCGCACGGTGCCGCGCGTGGGCGCACTCGACATCGTCGCCGAGCCGCTGACGGCGCGCGGGACGCCTGCCGATGAGGCCCGCGAGGTGGCGGCTGGCATGCTCGCCCGGCTCAACCTTCCCGAAACGCTCTGGCAATTGCCGCCCGCGACCTTCTCCGGCGGCGAGCAGCAGCGCGTCAATATCGCCCGCGGTTTCATCACCGATCACCCGGTGCTGCTGCTCGACGAGCCGACGGCATCGCTCGATGCGGCGAACCGCGCGGTCGTGGTCGAGATGATCGCGGAGAAGAAGGCCAGGGGGACGGCGCTCCTCGGCATCTTTCATGACGAGGATGTGCGGGCGCGCGTCGCTGACCGGATCGTCGATGTTTCCGAATTCTCTGCAAGAAAGGTCATAGCAGCATGAGCCGCCTTCTATCCGATGCGCCGAGCATCGACACGACCGCGACCGTGGAGACGACCACGATGGGCCGCTACACCAAACTGGCGGAATATTGCCGCGTCAAGGAATGTGAGATCGGCGACTATTCCTATGTCATGGAGCACGGCCATATCTGGAATGCAAAGATAGGCAAATTCTCCAACATTGCCGCCTTCGTGCGCATCAATGCAACCAATCATCCGATCGAACGGGCCACGCTCCATCACTTCACTTACCGGCCCGGCGACTATTGGGGCGACCTCGAAGCCGAGGAGCCGATCTATTTCGCCGCCCGCAGGGCAAAGCCTGTGACCATCGGCCACGACACCTGGATCGGGCACGGAGCAACGATTCTGACAGGGGTGACGATCGGCAACGGCGCGGTGATCGGCGCCGGCGCGGTCGTAAGCAAGGATGTCGAGCCATACATGGTGGTGGGCGGCGTGGCGGCGAAGCCGATCCGCGAGCGTTTTCCGCGCGATATTGCCGAACGCTACGACCGGCTGGCCTGGTGGGACTGGGATCATGCGCGGCTCAGGGCGGCGCTCCCCGATTTCCGTGAGCTTGGCGCGGAGGCGTTTCTCGACAAATATGAAGAGGCGGCAACCTTTGCGATGGCCTAGAAGGCCTTTGGCAGGCCCGCTTGCTTCGGCGTTTCATTTGCAGTGTGGCGCGACCTTGTCCCATTATCCACAGTGAAGTGGCGTTTGGCAATCTGACTTAACCAGATCTCATGATCGCCCTTTCCCGGGCGGACTTTGTAGCAGCCTGCCTTTTACAACTGCCGTTTCAATTCGCGCAGGAAGCCGGGCATCACCGATGGCTGGGGTTCGGCACGAGCAGCGAATGCTCCGCCATGATATGAACCGGAATCTGCTTGAGATCAGAGTCTATTCCGTTCAATTCAATTGGATCGCTGAGTGCGGCCACAACTTTGGCCTCCAACGCTTCGATTGTCGGCGCCTCTATGGCAAGGCCTTCGATGTCCTTGCTGGTCTCCACCAGAACTTCTGCTTCATCGTCCCAAGTCGCTCGTACAATGATGGGTGCCATCGGCATTCTATCGAAACCTCGGCGTCTCTTTCCCGCGATGATGTCATACAGCGTTACGTCTTATGCAACTTTTGCTCCCCGATCGCTCAGAACCTCGCCATGCCGCCCCTGTGGATTGTCATCCAACCGTCATCCAACTGACACCGGAGCTTCAAGCTCGGCCGATAGACCGAAGCTAATAAGACAAGAATGTCTAAGGGATTGGCGGAATGTTCGAGTTCAAGGGTGTTACGCGCCGATTCGGCGCAAAGACTGCCGTTGACAATGTGACCCTGGACATTCCCACCGGACAGATGGTCGGGGTAATCGGACGTTCCGGCGCGGGCAAATCGACGCTCCTCCGGATGATCAACCGGCTCGCCGACCCCTCCTCGGGCACGATATACTTCGACGGGCGCGCGGTGTCGGGCCTCCGTGGCGCCGAACTGCGCTCCTGGCAGCGCGACTGCGCGATGATTTTCCAGCAGTTCAATCTCGTGCCGCGTCTCGACGTGCTCACAAACGTTCTGCTCGGCCGCCTTAACCACCGTTCCACGGTGACCAGCATTTTCAACATGTTCTCGCGCGAAGAGCGGATCATGGCGATCGCGGCGCTCGAGCGGCTCGGCATCGAGCAGGTCGCGCTGCAGCCCGCGGGCACCCTGTCGGGGGGGCAGCAACAGCGCGTCGCCATTGCCCGCGCGCTGATGCAGCAGCCGCGAGTGCTTCTCGCCGACGAGCCGATCGCCTCGCTCGACCCGCTCAATGCCAAGGTCGTGATGGATGCCCTTGCCGATATCAATGACCGCGAGGGGATCACGGTCATCTGCAATCTCCATACGCTCGACACGGCGCGCAGCTATTGCGAGCGCATCATCGGCATGGCGGCGGGCAAGGTCGTCTTCGACGGCCGGCCCGAAGAGCTGACAAAGGAAGCCGTGTCCCTCATCTACGGCGCCGACGGGGCGCTCGACGAATCCATGACATCGACCAGCATCACCATCGCAGCGGCCGAGGAGCCGTCGGAGGCGACGGCCGCACCCCAGCCGCTGGTCCTGCTCGGCGTGTGAACCGCCGGACGAGTTCGCCCGCCCGCGTCAAAGGCAAACCCCGAAAGAATGCATGTCCGGATCGGCCGGACCAGAGGAGAGACATCATGCTCAAGAAGACCCTGCTCGCAGCTACCGCATTTCTGGCGCTCGCAACCGGCGCGCTGGCCGAAGACCTCAAGGAATTCCGCATCGGCATCCTCGGCGGCGAGAACGAAGCCGATCGGCTGAAGTCCTACCAGTGCCTGGTCGACAAGCTGCCGGCTGTGCTCGGCGTCGAAAAGGTGTCGCTGTTTCCGGCGGCCGACTATGACGGCGTCGTGCAGGGCTTGCTCGGCGGCACGCTCGATTACGCCGAACTCGGCGCTTCGGGGTTTGCCAAGGTCTATCTCGCCGATGCCAAGGCCGTCGAACCGATCCTGACCACCGTCCAGACGGACGGCTCGATGGGCTATCACTCGATTATGGTCGCACGCAAGGACAAGGGCTACAAGTCGCTGGCCGACCTCAAGGGCAAGAAGCTCGGCTTCGCAGACCCGGATTCGACCTCGGGCTACCTGGTTCCGCTTGTGACGCTGCCGAAGGAGCTCGGCGGCACTCCGGTCAAGGAGTATTTCGCTGAGACTGGCTTTGGCGGCGGCCATGAGAACCTCGTTCTCGAAGTCCTCAAGGGCACGTTCGATGCCGGCACGACCTTCGGCTCGGGCGTCGGCGATTTCAAGGACGGCTACACCTCGGGCAACCTCCGCAAGATGGTCGACAAGGGCATCCTCAACATGGACGACCTCGTCGAGCTCTGGAAGTCGCCGCTGATCCCCAACGGCCCGATCGTCGTGCGGACCTCGATGAACGCCGACATGAAGGCGAAGATCAAGGACTTCCTGGTCAAGCTGCCGGACACCGATGCTGCCTGCTTCTCGGCCATCGAAGGCGGCGAATTCAAGAGCTTCGCTGATGTGACCGTCGACTTCTACAAGCCGATCATCGAAGCCCGCAAGGCGACGATCGGCGGCTGATCGCCATCGTGTGAGACAGGCGCCGCCGGCCCGCCCGGCGGCGCCTTTTCATGGAAGGAGAGCGGAAATGGCGATGGCATCGCTTCCGGCACTCGGCCCCGGCGGCCGCGTGGTCGAGCGCCACTGGAACGAACTCGCGGCGCGGCGCCGAGCCTATACATGGCTGGGCCTCCTCGCCTTCGCGGCGGCGTTCATCGGTTCGTTGTGGTTCGCCAATGACAGCAATTCCGGCAAGTTCGTGGAGCGCCTGCCTTACCTGCTCGACTTCGTGCAGGAACTGATCCCCCGCGACCCCTGGGAAATCTTCCGTGCGCTATTCGACCTGCCCTCGCCCTATGACGACGGCAGCTTCAAGTACAATTATCCCGAGGGCCGCTACTACATCGCCGACGGCGTCTACGTCCCCGAATACATCTTCAAGATGGTCGAGACCATCAACATCGCCATTCTGTCCACGCTGATCGGCGTGGTCTTCGGATTCGCATTGAGTTTCCTCGCCGCCCGCAACCTGATGCCCAATCCGTGGCTCCGCGGCCTCGTGCGGCGCGTGCTGGAAGTCCTGCGCGCCTTTCCGGAAGTCGTCATAGCCGGCTTCTTTCTCGCCATCCTCTCGCTTGGGCCGATTCCCGCAATCATCGCGGTCGCCATCCACACCGTAGGTGCCCTGGGCAAGCTGTTCTACGAGGTGATCGAGAATGCCGACATGAAGCCCGACGAGGGGCTTCGCGCCGCAGGCGGCAACTGGATCGAGCGAATCCGCTTCGGCATGGTGCCCCAGGTCCTGCCGAATTTCGCCTCTTATGCGCTGCTCCGCCTGGAGATCAACGTGCGCGCCTCGACCATCATCGGCGCGGTGGGCGGCGGTGGCATCGGCGAACTGCTGCGGCTTTCAATCAGCCAGAATCACCAGGCCAAGACGCTGGCGATCATGCTGCTGCTGTTCGTGACGATTATCGCCGTCGACCAGCTTTCCGCCTGGCTCCGCCGCCGTCTGACCGGCGAGCAGTCCTTCCAGTTCGTGCAGTGAGGATATCAACCATGAACGCCATCGACATGGACGCCGTCGCCGGACGTCATCCCCACCTCGTCGATGTTCCGTTGCGGCAGCGGCTGGCGCTGCCGATCGGCGTTGCCGTGGTCGTCCTCTACCTCGTTTTCTGCTGGTGGTTTTTTGCGGTCGGCAAGGTCCTCGGCACGGCGAACTGGGGAATTGCCGGCGCCTATCTTGCCGACTGGGTCAGTTTCGAGGAGCGACCCGATATCCTGATCACGCCCTATGGCATGAAGGTCGTGTTCCCCAAGAACTCCGCACTCGGCGATGATCCGCAGCCGGACTGGCTGAAGAAGGACGAGACGACGGTTACCCGCACCGTCGAGGCTGCAGCCGAGCCGAAACCGAAGGACAAGGCGCCGGGCGACTTCAATTTCCTCGGCACGCCCGACACGGCAACGGCAAAGAGCCCCGCGGCGAGCGAACCCGTGGCGAAGACGGTCACTGAAAAGGTGGTGTCCCATGCCGTCATCGAATTCTCGACATCGATCTCGATGACGGTGACGCCTGGCAGGGCCGAGATCCAGAATGGCGACGAACGCTTGGTCGTGCCGCTCGGGGGCACGGAGGTTCGTGCGGACGGCCCGTTGCCCGCCTGGGCGAGCCAGCCGCATGCAGGCGGGAAGATCATTGTGAGCCTCGGGCTGCCGGGATGGGCCGAGATCGAATCGGACCGGGTGCGCGTCCGCAAGCGGTTCCTCGGCTGGGCCAACTTCGTCTTTGACACCAACTCCCGGTTCTTCGGAAAATCCACGGGCGAAGTCATGTCCCTGATCGCGTCGGGCGAGCGTCTCGATCCGAGCCGAAGCAACTTTTCGCTCGCGATGAACGACTTCCTCTACAATCCGTCCTGGCAACATCTCGACGTATGGACCAAGCTCCTGCAGACCATCGTCATGGCCTTCGTCGGCACCGTTCTCGCCTGTGTCGTGGCCTTCCCGCTGGCCTTCATCGCGGCGCGCAACATCACCCGATCGACCGTCGCCAACCAGGTCACCAAGCGCTTCTTCGACTTCCAGCGATCGGTGGACATGCTGATCTGGGCGCTGTTCTTCACCCGTGGCTTCGGCCCGGGGCCGCTTGCGGGCATTTCGGCGATCTTTTTCACCGACACCGGCACGCTCGGAAAACTCTATGCCGAGGCGCTCGAGAATGTCGATGACAAGCCGCGCGAGGGGGTGAAGTCGGTCGGTGCGTCCGCCATCGCCGTCCAACGATTCGGCATCTTGCCCCAGGTTTTGCCGCTCTTTGCCAGCCAGGCCCTCTATTTCTGGGAGTCGAACACACGCTCGGCCACCATCATCGGCGCGGTGGGCGCCGGCGGCATCGGACTGAAGCTCTGGGAGGCGATGCGCACCAACTCCGACTGGGAAAACGTTGCCTATATGGTGCTGCTGATCCTCATCGTTGTCTATGTCTTCGACACGATCTCCGGTATGCTCCGGGCACGGCTGATCGGGCCGACATCACGATAGTGTCACAAAACCGGGCTAGAGCACGGGCCTGACGGGAGCGCCCCGAACATTCGGGGCGATGCGGATTTCATGCGTTATGCGATCTACTATACACCGCCGGCGGACGACCCGCTGACGCGCCGGGCTGCGCTTTGGCTGGGACGCGACGCATTCACAGGTGCCGCCTTGCCGCAACCACGTCCCGGCGCCTTTACCTCGGAGGCCTTTGCAGCCCTGACGGCCGATCCGAGACGCTACGGCTTTCACGCGACGCTGAAGGCACCCTTCGCCCTGTCCGCCGAAGCCGATCGGTCGGCCCTCTATGCTGCATTCGACGCTTTCGCTGCCGGAGCCCGCCCTTTCGTGCTGCCAGCTCTGGTGCTCGGCCAGCTTGGCCGGTTCTTCGCGCTCGTGCCGGACGGCCCGTCACCGGACCTGCAGGCGTTGGCGGATGAATGCGTGCGGCAGTTCGACCCCTTCCGGGCGCCGCTTTCGGAAGCGGATATCGCCCGCCGAAACCCGGCGGCGCTGCCGCCCGATGAGGCCGCGAACCTCGAACGCTGGGGCTACCCTTACGTCTTCGAATCCTTTCGCTTCCACATGACGCTGTCGGCGCAGGTCGATGCCTCGGAACAATATGCGATGCGCCAGGCGATCGAAGCGCATTTCGCTGATCTGCTGGCGCGGCCGCGGCCGATCGGGCATCTGGCGCTCTTTGCCGAGCCCGCTCGCGGCGACCCCTTCGTCGTCGTTCGCCTTGCCACCCTTGGATCCACCGCGACAGGAAAGACCGCCTGACATGACCGCTGAAACTGTCTTCACCAATGCGCGCCTCGTGCTCGAAAACGACGTGCTCGACGGGACGCTCGTGATCCGCGACGGCAAGATCGCCGAGATCTCCGAGGGACGTTCGACGCGAGGAGAGGATCTCGGCGGCGATTATGTCATTCCGGGACTCGTCGAGCTGCACACCGATCATCTGGAAGCCCACTATTCGCCGCGGCCGGGCGTGCGTTGGAACTCCATCGCCGCGATCCAGGCCCATGACGCGCAGGTGGCGACATCGGGCATCACCACAGTCTTCGACTGCCTCAGGATGGGGTCAGACGAGGATGGCGGCTTTGCGGCCGGCGAAATGCGGGAAATGGCCGATGCGCTTGCCACCGCCGCCGCCGAGGACCGGCTCAAGGCCAACCACCTGATCCATCTCCGCTGCGAGGTTGCAGCCGCCAACGTGCTCGACGACTTCTCCGACTTCGAAGAAGACCCGCTGGTGCGGCTCGTGTCGCTGATGGACCATTCGCCGGGCCAGCGGCAGTTCCAGACGATGGACCAGTACATCCTCTACTACAAGACGAAGCGAGGCCTCTCCGACGAGGCCTTCGCCAACTTCGTCGAACGACGGCAGGAGGCCTCAGCGCGCTATTCTCGCCGCCACCGCGACCATATCTCCGCCCACTGCAATGCCCGTGGCATCACGGTCGCCTCGCACGACGACGCGACGCTCGACCATGTCGAGGAATCGATCGCCCATGGCGTGAAGCTCGCCGAGTTTCCGACCAGCCTCGAGGCGGCGCATGCCTCGCATGCCGCCGGTCTCAGCGTGCTGATGGGCGCGCCGAACGTCGTGCGCGGAAAATCGCATTCGGGCAATGTGTCGGCACGCGAGCTCGCCAGCCACGGCATTCTCGACGTTCTGTCCTCGGATTATGTGCCACTGAGCCTCGTTCACGCGCCGTTCCTTCTGTCGGAAGGCGAAGAGGCGATCGCGCTGCCGCAGGCGATCGCCATGGTCACCTCGACCCCGGCGCGCACCGTCGGCCTCGACGACCGCGGCGCGATTCGCCAGGGCCTCCGGGCCGACCTCGTGCGCGTCCGCCACACCAGCGGCGTTCCCGTCGTTCGTTCGGTCTGGCGCGAGGGGAGCCGGGTGGTCTGATGGGCCAGGAAACCGGCCCGGCGGGGCTGATGATTGCGGTCGTCGGCGCGAGCGGTGTGGGGAAGGACAGCCTGATCAACGCCGCGCGGGCGCATTTCGCCGGGGATCCGCGGATTGCCTTCGTCCGGCGGGTGATCACACGTCCGGCCGACGGGGCGACCGAAGACCATATTCCCGCTTCGCCGGATGCCTTTGCAGCCCTCGAGACGTCGGGCGGATTCGCCGTGTCCTGGTCGGCGCACGGCCTGCACTACGGCATTCCCGCAGACACCCACTCGGCGATTTCGGCGGGCAAGGTGCTGATCGCGAACGGGTCCCGCGCCGCCCTTGCCGCCTTTCAGCTCGCTTACCCCTCCCTCGTCGTCATCGAAGTCACGGCCCGGCCCGAGGTGATCGCGGCGCGGCTTGCCGGGCGGGGCCGCGAGAGCCAGGCGGAGATCGAGAAGCGTCTTCGACGGGATGCCGGGCAGTGGCATGCCGCCTGCCGGCATGTCACCGTCGACAACAGCGGCAATCTCGACGATGCTGTCCGCCGATTTATTGCCGCGATCGAGACGCTTGCCGCTGCCGAAACCGCAGGCTGATCGGCGGATGCCTTGACTGAAAGCGGCAGAACAAATCTTGACAAATTAATTCATGAAATCGGTCGCACTATGTTGACCTTCGTTGTCATGTTTAATAGAACCCCTCGCAATCAGAAACATTCAGGCATCCGGGACTGAGCTTCGGCGGGTCCCCGGTACCCAGATCGGACAGTTCGCACGCAGCGCCCATGGCTCTGCGGGTGTTTAGCTGCGCCGTCGGGGCGCACGGGACTGGGGCAATTCGCCCCGCTATTCGAAGGAGCAGGCCATGGCCACGAACTACACCACCATCGACGCGTCCGCGCTGTCGTCGATCGACTATTCCACCTATCTGGCGGACTATTTCGCCGCCATGGGGACGACGACCCGCGGCGCGACGACCTATTACGACAGCACCTACTATGCCAGCGTCCAGGGCTATTACACCGGCAGCCAGGTCGGCGTGCGCTATTCCGGCAGCACCAACAATGCCCAGGTCGTCATGGAAGGCGAGGACATGCAGTATGACGGCGTCGACGGCGTCCATCATGGCAGCTACTCGGGCTCGGTCGATTCCGTCACCTTCGGCACCTACGACGGCAGCACGACCTACGCGCAGATCGACGGCGTCGCGCGCTCGACGCTGATCGGCGTGATCGAAGGCCTGGTCGTCTCCGGCCTCGACATTTCGGAAGTGGTCGGTGCCGGTTCGGGCGAGGACAACGATTTCTACCAGCTTATGACGGCGCTGCGCGACGGCAACAGCACCACAGTGGCCGACGGGAACACGCTGACCAATGGCGAGATCGCCATCGAGAAGCTCTATGAATTGTTCGCCTCCAAGGCGCAGTACTTCATTGGTTCCGACGGTGACGACACCTATACCGGGACGAAGTTCGGTGACAAGATCGATGCCGGTACCGGCATCGATACGCTGTCGGGCGGCGCCGGCAAGGACATCTTTGTGTTCGATCTCGGCGATTCGTCCGCCACGTCGACGGATGCCGACGTAATCCTTGACTTCAGCGTCCGCCGGGACCGTATCGATCTCAGCGCGATCGATACCAATGCGACCAAGGACGGCGACCAGGCCTTCAAGTTCTACGGCACCGGCGATCTCGGCAGCAAGGCAGGCATCAGCTACGAGCAGGTCGATGGCCAGACCATTGTCAGCATCGACAGCAACGGCGACGCGACCGTCGACATGACCCTGGTGCTCGATGGGTCGCTGACACTCACCGCCGGCAACTTCATCCTCTGATCGCGACAGACCGACCGTGCGAGGCGGGCCCCCGGCCCGCCTCGTTGCATGTTCAGATAAGACCGCGGGCCGCGAGATTGGTCATCAGCGCGCGTGTCCCGAAAGTCCAGGGCGTACATTCGGTCGAAAGCCGCACCGTATTGCGGAGGCTGCCGAGTTCGGCGTTCGAAATCGTGACGACATCGCCGATCTTGTGGGTGAAGCCCTGCCCCTTGTGCTCGCGATCCTCGACTGGTGCGAACAGCGTGCCCATGAAGAGCATGAAGCCGTCGGGATATTGGTGGTGCCGGCCGATTGTCTGACCGACGAGGTCGAGCGGATCACGGCTGATCTCCTTCATCGAACTCTTGCCGGCGAGCTTGAACCCGTCCGGCCCCTCCACCGCGAGATCGAGATCGGCAGCCCGGACGTCGTCGATCGAATAGGTCTCGTCGAAGAGACGGATGAACGGACCGATCGAACAGGACGCATTGTTGTCCTTCGCCTTTCCGAGCAGCAGGGCCGAGCGGCCCTCGACGTCGCGAAGATTGACGTCATTGCCGAGCGTCGCTCCCTTCACCTCGCCCTTCGAATTGACGGCCAGCACGATTTCCGGTTCCGGATTGTTCCAGCGCGAAATCGGATGAAGGCCAACATCGGCACCGTAACCCACGGATGCCATGGGCTGGGCCTTGGAAAAGACCTCCGCATCCGGGCCTATCCCGACTTCGAGATATTGCGACCACACCCCCTCCTCGATCAGCGCCGCCTTGACCCGCGCCGCCTCCTCCGAGCCGGCCTTCAGATTCCGAAGCGAGTCGCCGATGATCGCGGTCACCCTTTCTCGGATCTTCTCGGCAAGCGCCGGATTGCCCGCCGCCTTCTCTTCGATGACCCGTTCCACCATGGAACGCGCGAAGGTGACACCACAGGCCTTTACGGCCTGCAGGTCGTTCGGCGCCAGCATCAGGCCATTCGCGAAAGCCTCTTCAAGCCGCATCAGCGGCCGGGCCGGTTGACCCGACAGCCATGCGACCGGATTCTCCATTTCCAGCAGGTCGCGCATCGTCGGCGCCTCCCGCGTCGTCACGTCGTGCAGAACGCCGTCGCGCAGATATACCAGCGCCGGCCCGGACACACCGTCGAGCCAGATGCGGCCCACGAATGTGCCGCGTGCGAATGTCGTGATGTCCAAGCTCATGTCGTCCTCCTCACAACCTGACCGGGGGAAGGGATAGCGCCAAGCAGGGAAGCGGGAAAGCCGCAAACGGCTCAATCCGGTACTTTCATCCGGCCGAGATAGAGCGACATCAGCTGTGCCTGCGAGGAGATGCGGAGCTTGCGGTAGATGTTGCGCCGGTGCACCTTGACTGTCCCGGTCGCCACACCGAGGCGCAGGCCGATCGATTCCGAGGAATGACCCTGCAGCACAAGTTCGATGATCCCGGCTTCACGTTGCGTCAGCCGCTCCGATATACGCGCACGGGCTTTTGCCTCCGCCTGCCCGCCCGGTCCCCGCGTCCGGCTGGAGTGATCGAATTGTCGGGCCAATGTGCCCCAGTTCGCCTGAACCATGGCCGCGACCATCGGCTCGGCCTTGCGCAGCAGTGCATATTCGGGGTCGCGGAAGGCGCCCGACCCTTCCCGACGCATCAGGGAGAGCACGACGGTCACGCCGTCCGGCGTCGGGACGAAGAAACCCACTTCCTCGGCAAGGCCGGTCTGGACGTAGTAGCTGCGGTAGTATTCCGAGGCGAAGAAGCGGTCCGGCGCCAGCGCCCGCATACGCCAGACGCCAGGGCGCGGCTGGGTCGCTGCGGAATAGAACGGGTCCAGTAGATAGGGACCGTCCTGGTAAAGAGTCACAAAGACGGCATAATCGGCCGCATCGAAGGTGGAATAGAGGTCGATCGGTCGCTCCGTGCCGCGATAGGCGAAGATCACGCTGTAATCGAATGGCACGAGCGCGTGCATGGCCTCGACAAACGCGCTGCCGACGACCGCGTCATCGCGCTCATGCGGATAAACCAGCTTGGCCATGGCCGCGAACAGCCGATCGAAATCCGTGCGCATCGCAGCGCCCCCTACTCCTCCAAACAGCTCCATTCTAATGAAATACCTCTCTTGGGGTATATACCCCGCAAGCGGTATCCGCATAGTCTTCCACTCCAACAAGGCTTATGAGGCGACGCCAGATCGCCCGTTAAACAAGAGCCGCGGGGAACTGATTTGAACACCGGAACCGAATTCGACGTCGAATTCCGGGCGGTCGCCAAGCGTTTCGGACCGGTGACCGCTGTCGAGGAGACCGACTTCCAGCTGCCGCGCGGCTCTTTCGTCGCACTGCTCGGCCCGTCCGGCTGCGGCAAGACGACCTGTCTCCGGATGATCGGGGGCTTCGAGCAGCCGAGCGCCGGCCAGGTGGTGATCGGCGGCGCCGACATGACCGGGGTCCCGCCCTACAGGCGGCCCGTCAACATGGTCTTCCAGCACTATGCGCTCTTCCCGCATTTCGACGTCGAGACCAATATCGCCTACGGCCTCAGGCAGATCAGGCCGAAACTCGATGACGGCGAGGTCCGTCGCCGGGTCGGCGAGGCGCTCGAGATGGTCCATCTCGACCGGTTCGCAAAGCGGCGGATCCACGAAATGTCTGGCGGGCAGCAGCAGCGGGTCGCACTGGCGCGCGCCATCGTCAACAAGCCGCGCGTCCTGCTCCTCGACGAGCCGCTCGCCGCGCTCGACAAGAAGCTCCGGATCGCCATGCAGATGGAGTTGCAGAACCTGCATCGCAATCTCGGCATCACCTTCCTGCTCGTCACCCATGACCAGGAGGAGGCGCTGTCGATGAGCGACCGCGTCTGTGTGATGAATGCGGGGCGGATCGTGCAATTCGCATCGCCGCAGGAGATCTATGACCGTCCCGCCACTCCCTTCGTCGCTGATTTTGTCGGAAAGACCAATCTTCTCCGGGCCACCGTGTCGGACGGCATCGCGACACTCGCCAACGGCGCCAAGCTTGCCGTGTCGGACCATGCCGACGCTTTGGGACAGGCGCTCCTGTCCGTCCGGCCGGAGGCGATCCGCATCGGCAGCGCTTCACCGACCGACGCCGGTCTCAAAGGCGTCGTGACCCATCGCATCTTCCTCGGAGCGTCGGCAGAATATTCCGTCGACGTGCCCGGCATCGGCAGCATGCTGGTGCTTTCGGGCCGCGACGCGACGGGAACTGCCGAGCTTCATGACCCCGGCGCGACCGTCGGTCTCGACATTTCGCCCGACGCACCACGGATCTTCAGCGTGACACCATAAAGAGGGAACAGTGCCATGACGACATTCGAGAATGACCAGCTTACCCAGGAAAAGCTCGCCGACGAACTGATGCGCCTCAAGCGCGGATCGATCACCCGCCGACACTTTCTCGGCGTCACCGGCCTGGGACTTGCGACCGCCGTCCTCGGCCGCAATCTCGGCCCCTTCTCCGGCATCGCCCATGCCGAGGATCTCGGTAGCCAGATGTCGATCGCGACCTGGCCGAACTACCACGACCCCGCCACCTTCGAATCCTTCACCGCCAAGACGGGCGTGGCCGTCGAAGTGAACGTCTTCGGCTCCAACGAGGAAATGCTGGCGAAGCTCCAGGCGGGCGCCTCCGGTTGGGATCTCTTCGTGCCGACCAACTACACGATCTCGACCTACCAGAAGCTCGGCCTGATCGAGGAGCTGGATCTCGCCAAGATCCCGAATTTCAGCGACGCCACGCAGAACCAGCGTTTCACCCATCAGGGCAAGATCGACGGCAAGACCTACGCCGTGCCGAAGAACTGGGGAACGACCGGCATCGCCTACAATTCCGCGAAGATGAAGACGCCGGTCACCAGCTGGAAGGAGTTCTTCGATGCGGCGATGGGCGAGGCGGACGGCCGCGCCATGGTCCACGACTACCAGCTGACCACCATCGGCAACGCGCTCGTCGCGCTCGGCTACGGCTTCAACTCGATCAAGGCCGACGAGCTTGCCAAGGCCGAAGAACTGCTGATCAAGGTCAAGCCGCATCTCTTCGCCATCAATTCGGACTACCAGCCGTCGATGCGCTCGACCGATGCCTGGATGACCATGTGCTGGACCAATGACGGCGCGCAGCTCAACCGCGACATGCCAGAGATCAAATTTGTCCTCGGCAAGGACGGTGGCGAAGTGTGGTGCGATTTCTATGCCATCCCGAAAGATGCGCCGAACAAGGCGGCAGGCTACGCCCTGCTCAATTATCTCATGGATCCCGAGGTGGCCAAGAAGGAGCATATCGCCAACGGCGCGCCAACGACGGATTCGCGGGTCATGGCCCTCCTGCCCAAGGATGTCACGAGCAATCTGATCGTCTATCCCGACGAGGCCTCGCTGACGCCGCTCGAATTCGGCGCCGCCGTGACCCTGACCGATCCGGGCCGGGCGGAAGTGATGGCGCGGTTCAAGTCGGCTTGATGGCGCAAGGCTGATTTCCGGCCCCTCATACGCCCGCCGGCACCTTCTCCCCGCAGGCGGGGAGAAGGGAGAGGGAGCGCCGACATCGCCTCGGATCCCTTCGCCCCGCCTGCGGGGAGAAGGTGGCGGTAGCCGGATAAGGGGCCGTTTTCCAAATAAGGCCAACGAGGGTCCATGACCAACGCTTCGAGACGAAAGACCCTGATCACGGCTGCGCTGATGGCGCCGGCGGCGCTGTGGCTTTTCGTGTTCCTGGTACTGCCCTTCGTCGCCATGCTGGTCTTCGCCTTCGGCGAGCGGGCGCCGGAAGGCGGCTACATGCCGGCGTTCACGCTCGCGCAGTTCGCCAACCTGCCGTCCCGCGCCACCGCCTTCTGGAACACCCTGCTGCTCGCGCCCGTCGGGGCCTTCCTCTGCCTCGTCGTCGCCTATCCCGTCGCCTATTACCTGGCGCTCAAAGCTGACCGTCGCTATCGGCTGCTGCTCGTCTCACTCGTGATCGTGCCGTTCTGGACGAGCCTCCTCGTTCGCACCTATGCCTGGATGTATATCCTCGGCTCCCGCGGCATCCCCAACCTGCTGGCTCTGGTCGGGCTCGACGACGTCAGGCTGATCAACACGCCCTTTGCGGTGCTGGTCGGCATCGTCTACGGCTATCTGCCGCTGATGATCATGCCGATCTATGTGAGCCTGGAGAAGCTGGACCGCCGGCTCGTCGACGCCTCGGCCGATCTCGGGGCGCGGCCGGTGACAACGTTTTTCAGCGTCACGCTGCCGCTGTCGCTGCCTGGCGTGATGACCGGGGTCGCCCTTGTGACGATCCTGCTGCTCGGCGAATACCTGATCCCGCAGCTGCTCGGCGGCGGCAAGGTGTTCTTCATCGGCAATGCGCTGGTCGATCTCTTCCTCCAGTCCCGCAACTGGCCGTTCGGCTCGGCCATTGCGGTGACCCTGGTGCTGGTCGTCGTCGTGGTCCTCTCGGTGGCGATGCGGATTGCCTGGCGTATTTCGGGCACACGGCAGGTGGATCTCCTATGAGAACGCTGGTCGCCGCCGTCTACCTGTTTCTCTATGCACCGATCGCGCTGGTCGTGCTGTTCTCTTTCAATGCCGGCCGCAATGCGAGCGAGTTCACCGGCTTCTCCTTGTCCTGGTACGGCAAGGCCTTCGGCAACCGCTTCCTCGTCGAGGCGCTGCAGAACAGCCTGCTCATCGCGTTCACGTCGGCGGCGCTCGCGGCGGTGTTCGGCACCATGGCCGCGCTCGGCATGGAGCGCCTGGGCGGACGGGCACGCGCGGTGTTCGACGGCCTCTTCGCGGCGGCGATTGTCGTACCGGGCGTGGTCATCGGCATCGCAACCCTGGTCGCGCTGGTCGCGGTGTTCGGCGTGGTCAATCCGGCGCTCGCGAGCCTCTGGCCGTCCGAGACCCCGCCCAAGCTCGGCCTGGGATACGGTTCGATCATCGCCGCACATGGCCTGTTCTCGCTCGCGCTTGTTACCATGCTGGTCAAGGCGCGGATCGCCACGCTCGGGCGCGACATCGTCGAGGCTTCGTCGGATCTCAATGCGACGCCCCTCACCACATTCCGGCAGATCGTACTGCCGCAGATCATGCCCTCGATTCTTGCCGGGTTCCTGCTGGCTTTCACCTTTTCTTTCGACGATTTCATCATCGCCTTCTTTGTGGCGGGCTCGAAGACGACGCTGCCGATCTATGTCTTCGCGTCGATCCGGCGCGGCGTGACGCCTGAAATCAACGCGATCGCGACATCGGTGCTGGTTGCCTCGCTGATGCTGATCGGCCTGGCGCGGCTTCTGTTGCGCGAGAGAACAACAAGTAATGCCGACGGGGAGTGAGATGATATTGCAGAATCAAGTGGCGATCGTCACCGGCGCCGGGTCCGGCATCGGACGCGCCGGGGCGATGATCATGGCCCGGGAAGGCGCGCATGTCACCGTCCTCGACCGGGACGAAGACGGCGCGCGGGAGACCGCTGCGCTGATCGCGGCCCGCGGCGGATCGGCGGAAGCGCATGGCGTCGACGTCACCGATGACGCGCATCTCACCTCCACCATCCAATCGGTCCATGCGCGCCACGGCCGCCTCGACATCCTGCACAACCATGCCGGCGCCCAGGTCGAGGGCACGCTGGAAAGCGTCTCGGTCGACGGTTTCGATAGTTCCTGGGATCTCAATGTCCGTGCCCATTTCGTCGGCGCGCGTGCGGTGATGCCCTTCATGCGCGCGGCGGGCCGCGGCGTCATCCTCAACACCGCTTCGAGTTCCGGCGTGCTCTATGATCGCGAGATGGTCGCCTATACGACGACCAAGCATGCGGTCATCGCCATGACGCGGCAGATCGCCGGCGACTACGGTCGCTATGGCATTCGCGTCAATGCCTTATGCCCGGGCTGGGTCGATACGCCGTTCAACGCGCCGTTCATCCGCCAGATCGGCGGCCGCGCAGCGATCGAGGCCTATATCCGAGAACGAGTCCCGCTCGGCCGCTGGGCCGACGTCGACGAGATCGCCGAGCCAATCCTCTTCCTGGTGTCCGCGCGCTCGTCCTATGTCACCGGCCAGATACTGGTCTGTGACGGCGGCGAAACCGTGGTTTGACGGCGGCCGGGCGCAATCGCGCGGCCGGCCATGACGATCGGTCGACCATCACTTCGATCGATCAGTTGCAGCCGTATTCGCGCTCCTGGCGTTTGATCTGGTTGATCCTGCGCTGCTCGCGGCGGGTGAAATCCGGATAGTCGGTGTAGCAATCGCTGTTGTCGAAGGTACGGCGGCCCTCGCGCGTATTGAAGCAATAGCCGTTGTCGTTGTAGATCGAGTTGCGCTCATACCACAGGTCATAGCAGACGTCGGCCAGTGCCGGCTGAACCCAGGATGCCAGACCGACGACGGCCAGGACGGACAGTGTTGAAAGACGCATGGATCCCCTCTCCTCTTGCTGAATGAACTCTATATGCCCGCTATGACGTTTGAACGAAAGTGCATATTCGCCGCCGCGGCCTCCGATCGGGCCGGCATGCGGCTGCGGGGTTCATCGGGAGACGGGCAGGCGTGAGTACGGAGGCGACCGAACAGGTCAAGGTGAGACTTCGCGACCTTTTCGTGGCCGGCCGCACGCCGGCGACGCTGCTGCTGGGGGGTGGCATCGGCCTCGAAGCTGTCGAGTTCTACGTCACGACCAGCCTGATGCCGTCGATGGTTCGTGACATTGGCGGGCTGGCGCTCCTTGCCTGGACATCGTCGCTCTTCATCGCCGCCATCGTTCTGGGTTCGATCTTCGTGGTGATCCGGCCTCGGCGCATGACCCTCAACACGGTCTATGTGCTGGGTTCGGCGCTGTTTGCCGCCGGCTGCGGGGTGATCGGGCTCGCGCCCGACATGATCGTGGTTCTCCTGGGCCGGGCAATCCAGGGCTTCGGCGCCGGTCTGATGGTGACGATGGCCTATTCCTTCATCCGCTTCGTCTATCCGCCGGGGCTGCAGAACGCCGCATCCGCCCTCTATACCTCGCTCTGGGGAGGCGCGGTGTTCCTCGGCCCTTCGCTCGGCGGACTGTTTGCCGCCGGCAGTCTTTGGCGTTGGGCGTTCCTGATCCTCATTCCGGTGTCCCTTGTCATGGCCGCGGCGGCACCGCGATGGCTGCCGCCGGGAGAGGACGATCGCGAGGAGACCCGTGCGCCTCTGCTGCAAATCACGCTCGTGATCGCCGCGATCCTCGCCATCTCCTTCGCAGGAACGGCGGAGGACGGGCGCACCCGCACCTTGCTCGTCGCTTGCGGGCTCGTGCTCGGCCTCGCCTTTCTGCTGACGGAACGCAGGCTCGAGAACCGCTTGCTTCCACGGCAGGCGACCTGGCTCGGGCATGCTCTTGCGCCCACCTATCTGGTCATGTTCATGATGATAACGGGGCTGCAATGCGACATCTACATCCCCTATTTCCTGCAGACCCTGCACGGAGTGGCCCCGCTCACCGCCGGCTACATCGTGGCGCTGGTGGCGCTGGGCTGGACAGCAGCCGGGCTCGGCACCGCATCGCTGACCGGCCGGCGCGCCCTCCTCTCGGTCGTGGCCGGGCCGGTGGTCGGTGTCGCCTCGACCTTCGCCATCGGGCTCGTCCTCGGCCGCGTCGATCCACCCGGCGCGTTTTTCACCCTTTCGCTTCTCGCGATGCTGCTGTTCGGGATGGGCGCCGGCGTCGGCTTTGCCTGGGCGCATCTCGTCTCGATCGTGCTGACTCGGGCGGACGCGCCGGAGGCCGACAAAGCCTCCGCCTCGATCAACCTCGTGCAATCCATCGCGGCCGCAACCGGCGCCGCCGCTGCCGGCGTCATCGCCAATGGTACCGGCCTCGTCGAACCGGGCGGCGTGTCGGGTGCGTTGACGGCGAGTTTCTGGCTTTATTCGGTGATGGCGGTGCCGGCCGGGTTCGCGTTGCTTTCGGCGCTTGCACTCCTCAGAAGGACGTGATCACGCTGATGCCGATGTCGCGCGCGCCGTCCATGCCGACAAGTGCGTCCACAGCCTCCTCAAGGTCGATCCGGCGTCCGACCAGGCGCTCCGGCGTGAGCTTGCCCTCGGCGATCATCGTGAGCATGGCGTCGTAACGCCATGCCTGCATGCCGTGGCTGCCGTAGATCTCGAGTTCCTGGCTAACGATCTGCGCCATCGGCACCGGCGGCGCCGCGTCCTCGCCGAGCATGAGACCGACCTGGACATGGCGACCGCGTCGGCGGAGGTTGCGGATGGAATTGAAGCTGGTCACGCGGTGACCGAGCGCATCGATAGACACATGCGCGCCGCCGCCAGTGACCGCGCGAACGGCCTCCACGACATCAACGCCGCCCGACGCATCGACGGTCGCCGTTGCGCCGAGCCCCCTGGCGAAGTCGAGCTTGGCCGGATCGAGGTCGACCGCCACGACGTTGGCGCCAAGGGCTGAGGCGATCATCACCGCCGAAAGGCCGACACCGCCGCAGCCATGGATCGCGACCCATTCGCCCGGCCGCGTCCGCGCCTGGTCTGCGACCGCCCGGAAGGACGTCGCGAAGCGGCAGCCGAGGCTGGCTGCCGTCGCGAAATCGAGCCGGTCGGGCAGCCGCACGAGATTGGTATCGGCATAGTGGATGCCGACATATTCGGCGAAAGATCCCCAATAGGTGAATCCCGGCTGCTGCTGGTTGGGGCAGACTTGGTGATTGCCGGAATGGCATTCGCCGCAGCGACCGCAGCCCGCCACGAAGGGCACGGTAACCCTGTCACCCGCCTTGAACCGCGTCACGTCGCGGCCGAGCGCAACGATTGTGCCGGCAAGCTCGTGCCCTGGCACATGCGGCAGCCTGATATCCGGATCGTGACCGAGCCAGCCATGCCAGTCGCTTCGGCAGACGCCTGACGCTTCGACCTTGACGACGACACCGTGAGGTTCGGGCGCGGGATCAGCGAGATGCCGGATCTCAGGACGTTCTCCGAACCGCTCGTAATACATCGCCCGCATGGTGGCTCTCCGCTAACGCATTGCGGGCGAACATGGCACGCGCCCGGATGGCGATAAAGCATTCGGACCATGATTTTTTCTGATGGACGCATCGCTCCGGTGTTCCGACCGGGACGGCTCGCTCGTGCCACCGCAGACTTCCAAAGCCGAGCACAACGCTTTTTGAGAGCAAGGCGACCGCCAATTCGTCGCCGAACACCGGTTCGGTTCCTGCGCAAGCAGCGTTGTCGAGAAGAGTCCAACCTGGTGGGCGATGACGGGCTCGAACCGCCGACATCTTCGGTGTAAACGAAGCGCTCTACCAACTGAGCTAATCGCCCGACCGGGGTGACGCGCATGTAATCGGAATGTCGCGCCGGCGCAAGATCAATTTCAGCCGACTGGCCGATCGCCGGCACTCCATTTCGGCAGGCCGTCCGTCTCGTCCGGATTGGGTATCGGATTGTCTTCTGGAAGCCGATCGGGCTCGGGCTCCTTGATGGGGGGATCGAACGGCGGCTGCGGCGGGATTAGTGCAGGACCGCCGGGCGTAGGAACAGGTTCTATCGTCATGGTCGTACTCCCTTCGGAGCCACAACAGAACATGGCGAATTCGGTTCTCGATTTACCGCGAATCTGACACAACATTTGCACATTATGTCTTTGACAGCGCGGCTTTTGCGGCGCAACATACTTTTCATGCGCCGCATCATTCGAGTTGCTCCGTACGGTATCCGTCAAGGAACGGAAAAAGCAACGAAACGTTAGAACAGGGGTAAGCGTGCATTAATCGAATAGCCGTAACGTGCTATTCAGCATCATGGGGTCGGGCGTTCGGCATGAAGGTTTTGTCGGTCACATCGGAGGTCTACCCATACGTCAAGACCGGTGGTCTCGCGGATGTTGCCGGTGCACTTCCCAAATCGCTGCAGGCCTTCGGCATCCGGACCATCACCCTTGTTCCCGGCTATCCGGCCCTTCTGCCTGCGGCGCGCGCCGGGGCACCGCTGCTGCTCTTCGACGAGATCCTCGGCGAAACGGCGGCGCTGCGGCATATCCAGACCGACGATCAGGTCCTGTTCGTCCTCGACATACCGAGCCTGTACGAGCGGCCCGGCGGCCTTTATCTCGACGAGCACGGTCGGGACTTTTCCGACAACTGGAAACGATTCGCGGCGCTCTCGCTGGCAGCGGCTCGGATCGCCGATGGCATCCTGCCAGGCTGGGCTCCGGACGTGGTCCATACCCATGACTGGCAGACCGCATTGACACCAGTCTACATGCGCGCTTTCGGCAATGATCGGCCCGTGGTGACGACGATCCACAATCTCGCCTTCCAGGGCCAGTTCCCGGCGAGCCTGTTTCCCTATCTGCATCTTCCGGCCACCGCCTTCTCGCTCGACTGCCTGGAATATTACGGCGATATCTCCTTCCTGAAGGGGGGGCTGATGACGTCCGACGCCATTACCACCGTCAGCCCCACCTATGCGCGCGAGATCCTGACCCCACGCTTCGGCATGGGCATGCAGGGCGTGCTCAATCTGCGCCGCGACCGGCTGAAGGGCATCCTCAACGGCATCGACGAGGACATCTGGAACCCCGCCGACGACCCGTATCTGCCGAGCAATTTCGATGCTCGTGCTCCCGAGCGGCGGCGTGCGAACCGGGCCGCCCTGATCCGCGAACTCGGCCTCGACGGGGACGAGGGACCTATCCTGTCGGCCGTCAGCCGTCTTACTTGGCAAAAGGGCATGGACATGCTCGCCGAGGTCGCGGAGGAGATCGTTTATCGCGGCGGCAAGCTGATCGTCTGCGGACAGGGCGATCCCGCGATCCAGGACATGCTGCTGGCGACCGCCGCTCGTCTACCCGGGCGCATGGCCGTCCATATCGGCTATGACGAGCGGATCGCGCATCTCATTCATGGCGGCTCGGACGCGGTCGTGCAGCCGTCCCGCTTCGAGCCCTGCGGGCTGACCCAGCTCTACGGGCTGCGCTACGGCAGCGTGCCAATCGTGTCGCGCACTGGCGGCCTCGCGGAGACGGTGATCGATGCCAATGACGCGGCGATGGGCGCAGGCGTGGCGACGGGATTCCAGTTCCACCCGGTCACGACCGAAGGGTTGCGGCACGCCATCCGGCGCGCGATCGAAGTGTTCCAGCATCCTGAGCAATGGCAGCGCCTGCAGCTGCACGGAATGACCGCGCGCTTCTCTTGGGAGCGCAGCGCCGGCCTCTATGCCAAACTCTATTCCGAGCTTCTCGACGAGGTTGAGAGCGGCAACGACAATATCAGGCCGCGCGCAGTCGGCTGAATCCGGTGATTACCCATTGGCCATAGTCTGATCGATATCGACGACGGGAACCTTTCGGCGCATAGCGCGTTCGGAGAAGTAAGCAGCATGCTGCGAGCGACCACCGAAGAAAGGGTCATCATGCCGAACCTTCCCCTGCATCCGCTGGGCCCGGCGACGCACGCCGCTCCCTGGATAGCCGCCCTCACCACGGCCGACGGAACCCGTGTCCTGGTTCCCGAAAGGGTGGACCTTCAATTGCCCCGAGAGACGTCCGAGGAGATCGTCGTCCCCGCTTCCATCAATGGGCGCGACCTCTCAGTAGGAAAGCCCTAGGACCGTCTCCACGGCGCCGAGCAGGTCGGGCTCCGGACATGGTTTTGAGAGCCAGGGGACATAGTCGAAGACGTGTATATCCGGCATCTCGCCACGGGTCAGTCCCGAATAGACGATGAAGGGAATGCCTGTCGCCTGCAGCCGGTCCGCGACCGACATGGCCATGCCGTCTCCGACCATCGGATCCAGGATGACCAGGGTTGGCGCATCCCGGTCCAGGGTCACCAAGGCTTCCGCCGTCGAAACGACATGCGTGATCTGCCCGAATCCTGCCGTCCGCAACATGGCTTCGACGTCCATGGCGATAAGCGGCTCGCTTTCGATCAGGAGGACGGGTCTGGTCCGGAGGTTGAGCAAGGCAATTCCCCTATCCGGGACCAGAATAGACGCCGGGGCCGGGGAAATCTCGCTCGGTGCGCAACCGCACCAACCCGCTGCAACCTCTTGCGAGGCAAAAACAGCGCATCTAAGCAGACGGAGACCCCAGACTATGGCCGTACACGCAGTCCTCGGACGCCATGCGGTGAAGGATTCCCCAGTGCTCACCGAGTCCGCCACACACCCGATCACTTATCAGAAGGTTCGGAACAAGCTCCTGTCGCGCCTGCCGGAGGCGTCGTTCGACCGGCTGTCGCCGCTGCTCGAACCGATAGAGCTGCCGCGCAGCCATCCCTTCTCCACCCCCGACGAAGCGCCCGAACATGCCTATTTCATCGAAGCCGGCATCGGTTCGATCGTGGCGATCTCGCCAGAAGGCCAGCGTTCGGAGGTTGGCATCTTCGGGCTCGAAGGCATGACTCCGGCAAGCCTGGTCTTCGACACGGCCTCCACGCCCTATTCGATCTTCATGCAGATCCCGGGACACGGGCTCCGGATTCGCTCGGATCTCTTGCGGCAGCTCGCGGGAGCGGATGGCGACCTGCACCGCCTGCTGTCCCGCTATGCCTATGCGCTGTCCGTCCAGACGTCCTATACCGGCCTCTCGAATTCGGTGCACCGCATCGACGAGCGGCTCGCCCGCTGGATCCTGATGTGCCACGACCGCACCGTCGGCGACCGGATTGCGCTGACGCACGAATTCCTCTCTGTCATGCTCGCCGTTCGCCGATCAAGCGTCACGACGGCATTGCATGTGCTCGAGGGCAACCAGCTGATCTATTCCGAGCGCAACCTGATCACGATCCGCGACCGCAAGGCACTGGAAGTTTTCGCGGGTGATGCCTATGGCGTGCCGGAACGCGAATACGAGCGCCTGCTCGGTCCGATTTCCTGAGGTCAGAAGGCCGCGGTCGATCCGCCGCCGAGGAGGCGAAGGACGCTCCGGAACGGGACCCGCCCCACGATCCGGTCAGCTTCCTCTGTCACCTCGAAGGTCTGGCCGTCGAGTTCGCCACCCTGGCGCAGCAGAGGTCGCGGGCAGAAGGCTCGGCCGCGCAACGGGCGGCGGCGGCATCCGGCAGAACCGCCCCGTCCAGATCCGGAATCAGAGCGGTTCCAGACCGAATGTGGAAGAAATAGCGCGGCATGGCAGTCTCTGGCGGCGTTCAGGGCGCGTCCGCCTTCCGCCCGCCCGGGGCGACATGATGCGGTGTCCTTCCGCCATGGCCGGGCGCGTCCTCGAGCCCATGCATTTCGGCATGGGCCTGCCGCCAATGGCCTTCATGCTGCCCGTCGGGGCGCCCTTGCTGTTCCCAGATCGCATAGGCACGGCGCCGGACGTGTTCGTCTTCTTCGGTCTGCATGAAGCCTCCTCAATTCGCTGGTCTTCGCCGAACCCGCCGAAGCGTAAAATGTTTCGGTGCGGTAGCGTACGGCATGGGAGCCGGCTTTTGCCGGTCGCGGCAGGAGGCGGCAATCGCAGATGCCACGCCGCGGCGAAATGCGGTTGGACCAATCGGTTCCGATGTTGGTGGAATCCGGCGGAAAAGAAGACGGTGGTTAGATGGCGATCCCTGCAGGGCTCGAACCTGCGACAACCTGCTTAGAAGGCAGGTGCTCTATCCAGCTGAGCTAAGGGACCGTCCGGCCCGGCATAGGGGCCTGCGGGAACTCAGTGCGTCCAGGGCTGCGTGCGGCTGAACTTGAAATTGTCGGAATAGGAGACCGGTTTGCGGGTGGCATCCTTTGGTTCGATGACACGGTAGTCGATACCTTCGCGGCGGGCATAGGCCTCGGCCAGTTCGCGGCTCTCGAATGTAAGCTTCAACTGCTGGCGCATGTCGCCGGAACCGGTATAGCCCGTGACGGAATCGATGACCCGCGGCCGCTCTTGGTCGAATTCGAGAACCCATTTGTGGGTCTTCGCCTTCCCGGACTGCATGGCGGTCTTGGCAGGTCTGTAGATCTTGGCCGGCATTCTGATTCCACCCCGAATTGGATCGATCGCGCCATCATAGTACCACCGGATTACCGTTGCGCAAATGACGGCCTCACCGCCGGTGGTCGGAGTGGAGAGATTCGAACTCCCGACCCTCTGGTCCCAAACCAGATGCGCTACCAGGCTGCGCTACACTCCGTGCCGACGGTGCCGTTGGATTACACAAAGCCATCCTGTGCCGCAACCGAAAAACTGCGGCTTCACGGGTCGGCGACGGCGCTTTCGATCGTGGCGCTGCGCACCCTGTCCCCGGGTCGGATGCCGAGCGACGCTGCGACCCCACCATTGACCTCCAGAACGAAGCGCACGGGCCCGCCGGAATCGATGATGGTTTCGGACTCAGGCACCGTGCCGGCCTCGATTCGGGAGACCGTGCCGTCCTCGAGAATGAAGAGCATGTCGAGCGGCAGATAGGTGTTCTTCATCCACATCGCGACGCGGCGCGTCATTCCGAAATCGAAGAGCATGCCGTGATCCGACGCCATGTCGCGCCGGTTCATCAGGCCTTCCGCCCGCTCGTCGGGCGTCGCAGCTATCTCCACCGAGAAGGTGTGGTTCGTGCCCGTTGCCGTCGTGATGGTCAGGGGCTCCGATGTGAAGGAGCCCGCCAGGGCGGCCACGGCAGCACTGGCCGCAAGAAGCACCGAGACGACGAGCGCCGCCAGGGTCCGTACGCGGCCTCCGCGCATCAATGCGCCCGGTTGATGGGATTGACGACGTCCGGATGGATCTCGGCGGCCATCAGGCCCTTCTCACCATCGCCGAACCGGACGAGGACGCTCTGTCCCGGACGGAGTTCGGTGATGCCGTAGCGGCGCAGCGTCTCCATATGCACGAAGATGTCCTCGGTCCCGTCGCCGCGCGTCAGGAAGCCGAATCCCTTGGTGCGGTTGAACCACTTGACGATCGCCCGCTCAAGTCCGCTCGACGGCGTCACCTGGACATGGGTGCGGACCGGCGGAAGCTGAGACGGATGCACTGCCGTGGACGTGTCCATCGACAGGATCCGGAAGGCCTGGTAGCCGCGGTCGCGCTTCTGTATGAGTGCAACCACACGTGTGCCTTCGAGAATGGTCTGGTAGCCGTCGCGGCGCAGGCAGGTCACGTGCAAGAGCACATCGGCCTGGCCGTTGTCGGGGACGATGAAGCCAAAGCCCTTGGCGACATCGAACCACTTGATCACACCGGTGATTTCCACCAGGTCGACAGGCTCGGCAGCCATGTCCTCGAAGAGGGATAGACTCTTTGAAGAAATCCTGTCCGCCATTCCGCCCTGCCCCTACTACGCCACTTACCGGTTAACTGATTCTTCACATCTCAGATTAACATCCCGAAATGAAACAGATGCAAGTCCCGGTAGGCAAAAAACCTGGTTCATCCAATGCCAGAAATGGCTTGCCTCAAGCTGGCTTTGTGGCCAGATTCCGCCGCGCCAAACAGAGAGAGGAACAAGGATGCGCTACCTCCACACCATGGTCCGTGTCACCGACATCGAGCAGTCGCTCGATTTCTACTGCAACAAGCTCGGCATGGTGGAAATCCGCCGGCACGAGAACGAGGCGGGTCGCTACACGCTGATCTTCCTGGCGGCCAGCGACGACGCGGCCAATGCCCGTGAAACGGCGACTCCCACCGTCGAACTCACCTACAACTGGGATCCGGAAGACTATACCGGCGGCCGCAATTTCGGGCACCTCGCCTACGAAGTCGACAATATCTTTGACCTCTGTGCCAGCCTGCAGGCGAAGGGCGTGGTGATCAACCGGCCGCCGCGCGACGGCCGCATGGCCTTCGTCCGCTCCCCGGACGGCATCTCGATCGAGATCCTGCAGAAGGGCAAGGCGCTCGAGCCTGCCGAGCCCTGGCTCTCGATGCCCAACACCGGCAAGTGGTGATCCACCGTCACGATCAGGTCCTGATAGACCCTGGACCGGACTGACGACGAGCCCGGCAAGGTCCGGGCAAGCCCCGGCGCGCAGGGAACACGCTTTCGCCGCATTTGGCCAGCAACCACATGCCGGGGCAGTCGGATCCAAGGCTTCGGACAAGGTCCAGCGACGAGAGTTGCGGGCCGCGGATCACGAGAAATTTACATTGGTTTACATTCCGCGAGATTGAGTCTAACAATCGCGCCGGAGCCGGAAAGCCAAGAAGTACGGGGTGGGACGGAATTGCCTGTTGACCGGATCAGACACGCAGACGCGCGGACGCTGACGTTCGCCTTGTTTGCGGCCACGATGCTCGGCCTCGGCGGCTGCATGTCGTCCCCCGCCGACCAGCTCGCACAGATCCAGACGACAGCGGCAAGCAATCCCCGGACACTGGTCGACCTTGCCAAGCAGCAGCAGAGCGCGACCACGACCCAGTCCGAAATCGCCCAGCAGGCTCAGGCCGACGTGCAGTCGATCGATGCCGCCACGCTCGATGGCCTCGTCGACCAATCGAACGATCCCGCGACCGCGGAACCGGGGACGCAGACGATCGCTGCGACGCAAAACAGCATCTTCTCGACCCAGCCGCGCAGTTTTTCGGACCAGGGCGTCACGCGCAAGACCGCACGCCTCGGCGCGCAGCCGGTGGATGCGACACGATCGAGCATCTACAGCAACAACAGTGTGGAAGCGGTGATCGCAGCAGACACGGCAGCGACGCAGGCCGATCCGGCCGCGACCGTGCCGAGCTATGAAAGTCTCGCCGAACGCATGGCCGTGCCGATGCCCGATTCCCACGAGGTCGAGGCGGTGCAGCAGGTGGCCATGGCAGACGAGGAGATCCCCGTCATCGACCCTTCCGCAACGCTGGCAACGAATGCGCTGTCGCAGCCCGAAAAGGTCGCCTCGGTGGATACGGCCGGCGAAGAGGTTGCCTCCGCCGACGTCGCCGCGCTGCAGGCAGAGGTGACGACCAATTCGCTGCCGGTTCGCCGCGCCGTCGAACAGAAGAAGCCCCTGACGCTCGCCGACCTCTTCCGGAACGATGACGACAGTTCCGAAGACGGCAGCCGGCCACGGAAGAAGACGTCGCTCCGCACGATCCCGAATATGCAGACTGCGGCGCTCAGCGACGACGCGTTGCCGGGCGTCAGTGTCAACGCGATGTTCCCGACGACCACGGGCCTCGAGGACGAGGACCACGACGAAGACGAACAGGCAGGATTGATGCAGCTCGCCTCGCTCCCCTCGATGACCCGCATTGCTCCCAACGGCCTCTATGTCCAGACAGACAAGGTCGATGTCGGCTGCCTGCGGCCGGAACTGGTCTCGATGATCCACGCGGTTGAGAACCATTACAAACGGCCGGCGATCATCACGAGTGGCTACCGCGATCCGGGCCGCAATCGCCGCGCCGGCGGTGTGCGTCACTCGCTGCATACATTGTGTGCGGCCGCCGACATCCAGGTCCAGGGCGTGTCGAAATGGCAGCTCGCCGATTTCCTGCGGTCACTGCCCGGCCGCGGCGGCGTCGGCACCTATTGCCACACGGAATCGGTGCATATCGATATCGGCGGCGAGCGCGACTGGAACTGGCGCTGCCGCCGCAAGAAGCGGATGCGGAGCTGACCTCTCCATCGGGGGTTCGAACAGGCTGCCTGGCGGGCAGACAGCCCTCCGGTTTCGGTCCGTACGAATTTTGTCGGCGAGAGACATTTTTTGCGCTTGCGGCGTTCCGGCAAGCTGGCTATAAGCCGCCCGTTCGCGCGCCCTTCGTCTATCGGTTAGGACACCAGATTTTCATTCTGGGAAGAGGGGTTCGACTCCCCTAGGGCGTGCCAACTCTCCCCTTCCCTTCGGCAGATTATTTTGCGCACGGAACGCCTTCCGGGCGTTTGTTCACAAGCCGCATGAATTTTTTGCAACGGCCTTGCAAGTCCCCGCTTGCGTGAATCGAATCCGCTGCTATAAGGGCGCCATCGAAGCGGATGCGCCCTTCGTCTATCGGTTAGGACACCAGATTTTCATTCTGGGAAGAGGGGTTCGACTCCCCTAGGGCGTGCCACTTCGACATCTGCGACATCGAGAGCTTGCGTCGATCCCGAGCTTTTCTTATAGTCGCAAGCGTTGCGCCCATCGTCTAGCGGTCAGGACGCCGCCCTCTCACGGCGGTAACACGGGTTCGAGTCCCGTTGGGCGTACCAGTTCCCCCGCTTCAATATCTGCTTCCAGTAGCAGAAATTCCGCCTCCCGCAAATCCTCCCGAAAGCCTTGGCTGTGGCGGCCGTCGCCTCCTGCCATGAATTGTCCAGACATCGTTCAGGTCTCCCCGTCGAGCTTCGGCTGAAGCAGTCGCAGCGCATTCATGGTCACCAGCACCGTCGCGCCGGTATCGGCGAGGATGGCGGGCCAGAGGCCCGTGATGCCCAGCACGGTGGTGACAAGGAACACTGCCTTGAGCCCCAGCGCGATGGTTATGTTCTGACCGATATTGGCCATCGTCAGTCGCGATAGCGTGATCATCCGGGCAATATCGGCCACGCGACCGTGCAGCACGGCGGCGTCGGCGGTTTCCAGCGCGACATCCGCGCCGCCGCCCATCGCAATGCCGATGTCGGCCGCGGCGAGCGCGGGCGCGTCGTTGATGCCGTCGCCGACCTTGCCGACGATGTGGCCCTCGGCCTTCAGTTCGCCCACGATCCGCTGCTTGTCGGCCGGCAGGAGTTCGGCACGGACATCGTTCATCCCGAGCTGCATGCCGATGGCGTTGGCGGTCCGGCTGTTGTCGCCGGTGAGCATGACTGTCCGGATACCGAACGCCCCCAGCGCCGCGAGGCCGTTGCGCGCATCAGCGCGCGGCTCGTCTCGCATGGCGATCGCGCCGGCAATCCCACCGTCGGCGACGAGGACGGACACCGTCTTGCCCGCTTCGTTGAGCTGACGGATACGGTCCGAGAGATCGCTGGTGAGAGCCGCCATCTCGCCGGCCGCCTGGGGAGAGCCGAGGAAGAGCGCGGCATTGCCGACGCTGCCGGCAACGCCCTTGCCGCCGATCGCCCGGACGCCCGAGGCCGCGGCAGGACGGATCCCGGCTTCCGCCGCCTTAGCCAGGATCGCCTGCGCCAGCGGGTGGCTCGAGCCGAGTTCGAGCGCGGCGGCGCGTTCAAGGATCTCGGCTTCGCTGCGGCCGAGCGCAACGACGTCTGTCACTTGCGGTCGCCCCTCCGTGAGGGTGCCGGTCTTGTCGAAGGCAACGGCCGTCAGCTTGCCCAGGCCTTCAAGGACGGCGCCGCCCTTCATCAGCAGGCCACGGCGTGCGCCGGCCGAGAGGGCTGCGGCGATGGCCGCCGGCGTCGAAATGACGAGCGCGCAGGGGCAACCGATCAGGAGAACCGCCAGCCCCTTGTAGATCCATTCCGACCAGGGCGCGCCGACGACGAGCGGCGGAAGGACGGCGACCAGCGCGCCGACGACGAGGACTCCGGGCGTGTAAAAGCGCGAAAAACGGTCGATGAACCGTTCCGTCGGGCTCTTGGATTCCTGTGCCTCCTCGACAAGCCTCACCACCCGGGCGATCGTGTTGTCGGCGGCGGCCGCAGTGACGCGCACGCGCAGCACCGCCTCCCCGTTGATCGTCCCGGCGAAGACGGTGTCCTCCGCCTGCTTGCGGACCGGCACGCTCTCGCCGGTCACCGGTGCCTCGTTGACCGCGCTCTCGCCTTCGAGAACCGTTCCGTCCGCGGGAACGCGGTCCCCAGGTCGAACGACGATGACCGAGCCGACCGAGAGCGTATCAGCCGCGACTTCGCGCGTGCCGCCGTCTTCCTCGACGATCGCGGTCTTGGGAACGAGCGCCGTCAGCGAGCGGATACTGGCCCGCGCCCGGCCGGCGGCGATGCCTTCCAGCAGTTCGCCGACGAGGAAGAGGAACACCACGGCTGCGGCCTCCTCGCTGGCATCGATCAGGACGGCACCGACGGCGGCAATGGTCATCAGGGTCTCGATCGTGAACGGAATGCCCGCCAGCGCCGCGGCCACCGCGCGCCGGGCAATCGGAACGAGGCCGACGAGCATGGCGGCGGCAAAGGCATATCTGTCGATCGAAGGGACCAGATGACCGATGACATAGGCGATGGCCAGGGCGACGCCGCTCGCCATCGTCAGCCAAGCCTTGCCGGACTTCCACCAGGGTCCGTCGTTTGGGCCATGATCATGGCCGTGCAGCCCCCGGATCTCCGCGCCGCCTGTCTCGGCGTGCGCGGACGATGCGTGGTCGTGGCCGTCATGGTTATGGCCGTCATGGTCGTGACCGCCATGGGCGTCGTCGCTCCCTTCATGCCGGTGATGCCTATGTCCGCCCGATGCAGCGCTTTGGTCCGCAGCCTCACCCCCGTCGCGGGAGGTGAGGCCATAGCCGAGCGTCCGCACCGCTGTCTCGACCGCCGACAGATCGGCGTCGCCATCGTAGCCGACGGTCATAGTGCCGGTTGTTGCGGACACCGACACATCGGTGATGCCCGGAAGCCGGCGCAGAGCGGTGTCGATCTTGGTGGCGCAACCTGCGCAATCCATGCCCTCGACGCGGTAGCGCTTCTTGCCTGGTGCCTGTGTCATGACGGTAATCCTCGGAACGCTTCTCACCGTCTGTCCACCCTCTAGCCACTAGAGGAGCAAGCGGATTCTTTTCGGCCGGCGGACATTTTTCGATTTCAGGCGGACGCGCTTGAATTGGCCGGCGGCGATCGCCATCATTTCGCGAAGAAAGAGGTGTGACGTGAAGACGATGTCGATCAAGCAGGCCGCCCACGAGAGCGGCGTCAAGGTGCCGACCATTCGCTATTACGAGCAGATCGGGCTGCTCGCCGCTCCGGAGCGTGACCGCTCGAACAGGCGGGTGTTTCTACCCGGAGATCTCCGGCGGCTGGCCTTCATCCGACATGCGCGGGAGCTCGGCTTCGAGATCGAAGCCATTCGAACGCTACTCGACCTGCAGGATCGTCCCGAACAGCCCTGCGCCACTGCGGACGCGATCGCGCAGGCGAGGCTCGCCGACGTCAACCAGCGGATCCGGAGCCTGATCGCTCTCAGGACGGAACTCGAAACCATGGTCGAGGGCTGCCGGCACGGGCACGTGTCGGAATGCCGGGTGATCGAGGTCCTGGCGGATCACGCCGAATGCGTCCACGATCGGCACTGACCCTCATTCGACCGGCTCGGCCCTATCCGCCGTAGCCTTCGTCGGGTGCCGACTGCGCCTGCAGCTCCAGCTGCACCGCGGCCTGGAACTCCAGGACCTGGCGGCGCATCTCGCCGTTCGACAAGCCCATTGCGGTCAGTTCCTCTGCCATCCGCGTCATCAGAGAGCGCCAAGCGACATTCGCCGCCTCGCCATGGGTTTCGTTCAGGAGCTTGACGGCCTCCAAGATCTCGGCACGGCGCCGGGCCGCTGGGAACGCGATCACATCACACGACATAGGAACTCCATCGATCATCCTGCCAGGCAGCGATTCGACGAAGGTAAGGCTCAAGCCATTAAGGAAGCTTTTCCAGCAACGAGAATGACGCCGCTGACGTGATCACGGAGCAGTCCTGGATCGATGGAAGGTTCCGGCTTACCGTCGGTCCGACACCCTCCCAGGCGACAGCCTCTCTCTGACCGCCATTGGGGTCCAGGGTTCTCGTGAGTTCCATCAACGCCGGAGCGTCTGTGTCATCGCGGCGCTTGCCGCGGCCGCCATATCGAGCGCCTTGACGGCGTCGTCGGCCGTGGCACCCGACGATGTGCCGCCACGGCAGGCGAAGGCGAAATCCTCCGCCTGGGCGAGGAGCGCTGCGGCAAAGGCGTCACTCGTTGCACCTGGCCACATAAACCGGCTCTCCTCGAAACGATCGGTGCCGAAAACCTGCACCCAGCAGGCGTCGCCGGGCGGAAATCGCCGGCCGAGCGAGACGTGCGCGGTCGTGCCGCCGGACAGAAGGCAGATGGCCTGCGTCGCATCGGGATCGCTTGCGACCTCGACATCGAAGGTGGCGGCGGAGCTTTCGACGGTCACAGGGCCTGCCTCCTGTCCGGTGAGCCATCGAATCTGATCGAATTCGTGCACGCCCATATCGACGAAGGCCCCGCCGCCGGTCGCGCGGAAGCTTGCTGCGGGCGGGGTCTCGTCCCATTGGAAACAGGCGACATGGTAGAGCTTGCCGAACTGGCCGTCGTCAATGCGGCGCTTGAGTGCCCGGAGCTCGGGCACGAAGCGGCGCCAATAGGCGACCTGCAGCCGGACACCGGCCCTCGCCGCGATTTCCCCGGCCCTTCCGGCATCGATGGCGCTGAGGCCGCAGGGTTTTTCGCACAGGATGGGCAGACCGGCCGCCGCAGCGGCTTGGATCATGGCGATATGGCTGCCGCTCGGCGTGGCGATCAGCACGCCGTCCAGCCCGCCGGCCGCGATCATCGAGGCGAGACTCTCGTGAACCGGCACATCCGACAGGCCGGCGAGCGCCGCCCGGCTCGCCGGCGACGGTTCGGCGACGGCGACCACCTCGACCGCCTCCGAGCGCTGCAGCGCCGAAAGATGCGTGCGCCCCATGCGGCCGGCGCCGACCAATCCCAGACGAAAAGCGCCCGTCATCTCCTGTCTCCCTCAGCGTGTCGAGAGGCAGGTAACAACCAACCGGGCCTTCCGCGAGAGCCAGTTTTCCGACTATTGCAGGTGCCAGTTCGGCCGGCCGAGCGCCGGCTCACGTGCGGAAGGCGTGCCGCGATTCTGCGATGGCGGCGGCGAGCTCGATCATCCCGTCGGTCATCTGCTGGCGGTCGCAGGCAGCGTAGCCGAGCACGAGGCCGTTCATGGTCGGCGCGCCGAGGAAGTATTTCGACAGCGGTGAGACGTTGATCGCCCGCCGCGCGGCATTGCCGGTGACAACCGTGTCGTCCGTCTCGTGCCCGAGATAGCCGACGATCTGGATGCCGGTCGCGACGGGAGACAGCATCATCGCAGCGCCCAACGTGTCGCGCACCGTATCGCGGAAGGCCTGCTGGCGCTGGGTATAGATGCGGCGCATGCGCTTGAGGTGGCGGTTCATGTGGCCGTCGGTGATGAAGTCGGCCAGCGCCGCCTGCAGCAGAAGCGGTGCGAACTGACCGGTCGTGGACAGGGCATGCGGCAACCGCGCGGCGAGCTCCTTGGGCACGACCATGAAACCGATCCGCAAGGCGGGGAACAGCAGCTTGGAAAACGTGCCGACATAGATGACCCGCCCGGACCGGTCCATGCTCTGCATCGCCGGTACCGGCTGGCCCTGGAACCGGTACTCGCCGTCGAAATCATCCTCGATCACCCAGGCATTTGCGCTCTCGGCGATCTCCAAAAGCCGTAGCCGCTCCTCCATGCGCATGGTGATGCCGAGCGGATGCTGGCAGGCGGGGGTGACGTAGATAAGGCGCGGCTGCTCCTCGGGCTCGTCCAGCGCCCAACCGCGGACGGGATCGACCGCCATCGGCTGAATGCGTGCCCCCGCGACGCTGAAGGCGGCGCGCGTGCCGTAGTAGCCTGGCTCCTCCATCCAGACGAGATCGCCGGGATCGAGCAGCAGACGAGCAAGGAGATCGAAGGCCGCCTGTGCGCCCGTCGTGATCACCACATTGTCCGGTTGGCAGCGCACGCCGCGGGCCGTCTGCAGGTAGCCCGATATCGCCTCCTTCAAGGCGGGATGACCAGTGATGTCATAGGTGCCGAACAGCGTGTCGCCGCCGTGACTCGCCCGCCGCGCCACGATCCGCCCCCAGACGCCGAAAGGAAACGTCTCGGCATCGGGGATGCCGGGATGGAAGGCGATCTGGCCCGGGAGGCCGATATGGGACGGCTGGCGCATCAGCATGGCCCCCCGGCGGGACATCGGCACAGCCGGCACGCCGCCCTCGCGCACCGGCGCCGTCTGGGGCCCGTCGGGCAGGTCGACGATGACGGGACGCGCACCCTGGCGGTTGGAGAGGTAGCCCTCGGTGATCAGCTGCTCATAGGCGGCGACCACCGTGTTGCGGCCGAGCGCCAGTTCGACCGCGAGCGATCGCGTCGAGGGCAGTTCGGATCCAGCCGGCAGCGTCCGGTTGCGGATCAGCGCCACCAGCGACTTGTAGAGCTGGCGATGAAGGGGCTCCGTGGCGTTCCGGTCGACCAGCAGCATGTCGAGAGGAAAGGCCTGCGGCTTCCGCCTGGTGCGCTTCATCGTAAGGTCCTCTTCCCATCCTCCGGGCATCCTCGCATGGCCTGCGGAAAACGCAAACTGGTTCTCACATTTTCTTAAAAACTGGCCCTCGCGAGGGAGACAGATGCAGCTAGATTTCCAGAGGACAACCGGATCAATCCCGCACCCGACACCCTGACGGTCGGGAATAGGCATCATCCGGCAAGGAGCGGGAGACGAGACATGACGACCGTCGAGATCGGCATCAACCCCATCACCTGGACCAATGACGACGTGCCGGAACTCGGCGGCGATACGCCCCTGGAAACCTGCCTTTCGGAGACGGCAGAGGCCGGTTACGCCGGAACCGAGCTCGGCGGCAAGTTCCCCCGGACTTCGGCCGCACTGGGCCCCATTCTCGACGGCTACGGCCTGAAACTGGTTTCGGGCTGGTATGACGGCCGCATTCTGGAAAGGGACGTGGATGAAGAGTTCGAAGCGATCCTTCCGCACCTGACGCTGTTGCGCGAGCTCGGTGCCGCCCACGTCGTTTATGCCGACACGTCGCGGGGACGGCACGGGGCGATCCACGACCCGATCTCACAGCGGCCCCGTCTCGCCGACGACGAGTGGAAGGACTATGGTGCCAAGATCACGCGCCTGTCCGAGCGGTTCGCGGATTTCGGGGTCGGCATGGCCTTCCATCATCACATGGGCACGATCATCGAGACGGATGCAGAGATCGACCGGTTGATGCAGAATACCGGCGAGGCCTTCGGCTTGCTCTACGACACCGGGCACTGCGCCTTTTCCGGCGGCGACCCGGAACAACTGCTGCGCCGGCATGTCGCCCGCGTCGTGCATGTCCATTGCAAGGACGTGCGTCCTGCCGTTCTTGCGCGGGCACGGGCCGAAGACATGAGTTTCATGGCGGCGGTGATGGAGGGCATCTTCACTGTCCCAGGCGACGGCGCACTGGACTATGCCACGCTGCTGCGGATCCTGGCAGACAACGGCTATGCCGGCTGGCTCGTGGTCGAGGCCGAGCAGGACCCGGCCAAGGCCCACCCGTTGACCTATGCCACGATGGGCTATCGCAATCTCAAGGCCCTCGCCGCAGCGGCGGGCTTCACCGTTTCCGAGCGAAAGGGAGGCGCCAGCCATGGGCGCTGAACCAGCTGTCGTTCTCAATGTCGACGACGTCGGCATGTGCCACGGCGCCAATACGGCCTTCCTGGCGCTCCGGAGGGCGGGCGTGGTCGACAGCGGCTCGGTCATGGTGCCCTGCCCCTGGTTCTCCGAGATCGCCGAGATTGCGGCGGATGATCCGTCGCTCGCGCTCGGTGTCCACGCAACACTGACCTCGGAGAAGCGGCATTATCGCTGGGGTCCGCTGACGCGCGCCTCGCGGGCATCAGGGCTGGTCGATCATGACGGCTATTTCTGGCGTACGGTCGGCGAGCTCCGCCGGCATGCGGCGCCCGAGGCCGTCGAGGCGGAGCTCCGGGCACAGATAGACCGCGCGCGGGCGGCAGGCATCCCGATCAACCATCTCGACAGCCATATGGGCGCGGTCTTCTCACCAGAATTCGTCGACATCTATGTCCAACTTGGCCTCGACTACGGTCTGCCGACGATGTTTCCGGCGGATTTTTCAAGCTACGACCCGATTCACAATCTCGGCCCGGTCGAGGGGAACGCCTTTGCGGCGCAGGGCGAACGGCTTGCCCGCGCCGGCCAGACCCTCACCGACATCGTGCACGAGACGCCCTGGCATCGCGACCAGCCCTCGGAGGCGCGCTATGCCGCACTCTTCGGCAAGATCGGCGACGGCCTCAATTTCTTCTGTCTTCATCCCAATGCGCCCGGCGAGCTCGAAGCGATCGAGCCTAGCACAGCGCAGATCCGCATCGACGAATTCGAGCTCTTTTCGGCGCCCCCCTTCCGGACCTTCCTCGACGGCCTCGCCGTCCGACGGGGTTCGCTCAGGGATTTCAGCCGCTTGGGGTCGGAGGTGGCGTGACCGGAACACCGGCATGTCTGGAGGCAATCAACAACAGAGGAGAAAGACCATGATTTCGACAATCTCGTCTTCGTTCGCCCGCCGCACCCTGGGAGTGTTCGGCGCGACGGTGGCGGCCGCGACCATCCTGTTCTCGCCGGCCTTGGCCCAGGTCAAGAAGGAGAGCGACGTCCGCATCGTCTTCGTGACCCATGGACAGGCCAACGACGTCTATTGGAGCGTCGTCAAGAACGGCGTCCAGGCCGCTGCCGAACAGCTCGGCGTCAAGGTCGAGTACCAGGCGCCGGAAACTTTCGACGTCATCCGCATGGCCCGGATGATCGAGGCGGCGACGGCCTCGCAGCCGGACGGCCTCGTGGTTTCCATCCCCGACATGGATGCGCTCAAGGCGCCGATCACCGCCGCCAAGGCCGCGGGCATTCCGGTCGTGGTGATCGATTCGGGCGAGGACGCGGTGGCTCAGTGGGGTCTCGACCTTTTCGTCGGCGGCGGCTCCGAGTTTGACAACGGCTACAACGCCGGCAAGCTGATGGCCAAGGACGGCGTCAAGGACGGCGTCTGCATCAATCACGAGGTCGGCAATGTCAGCCTCGACCAGCGCTGCGAAGGCTTCGACAAGGCGCTGAAGGAAGCCGGCGGCACGTCGTCCGTGATCGCGACGACGATGGACCCGACCGATATCACCCGCCGTTCGGAAGCCTTCCTAGGGGCGCATGCCGAGGTGACTGGCATCCTGTCGCTCGGCCCGACCGCCGCCGCCCCGCTGATGAAGATGCTCGAGGAGCGCGGCACGATCGGCTCCTACAAGATCGGCGTCTTCGATCTGTCGCCGGAGGTGCTCGAGGCCGTTTCCAGTGGCAAGGCGATGTTCGCCATCGACAGCCAGCAGTTCCTGATGGGCTACTATCCGGTGGTCTTCTTGACCAACAAGGCAATGTGGAAGACCTTCCCCACACAGCCCCTGCGCACCGGCCCTTCCTTCATCACCAAGAGCGACGCCGCCGCGGTGCTGGAGCTGAGCAAACAGGGCATCCGCTGACCCGTGCCCGCACCCCCGGCGGCATCAGCCGGCGGGGGTCGAGCAGCCGGGTCTCAGGTTACATTGAGGAATTTACCGTGACTGACATGTCCCAACCGGCAGGGCCGATCGCTGCGCGGCCGACGTCTCGTGCGCTCGTGCGCCTGCTGCGCCGGCCGGAGCTCGGCGCTCTTACGGGCACGCTGCTCGTCTTCCTGATCTTCGGCATAACCGCCGGCGACAGCGGCCTTTTCAGCCTGATGGGGATCGCGAATTTCCTGCAGGTCTCCGCACAGCTCGGAATACTGGCCGCCGCCGTCGCACTGCTGATGATCGGGGGCGAGTTCGACCTGTCGCTCGGCTCGATGATCGGCTTTGCCAGCGTCACCATCGGCCTTGGTGTCACCGAATTCGGCCTGCCCCTTTCGGGCGCGATCGCCATCGCCTTTGCCTTCGCCCTCGTCATCGGCGCGCTGAACGGCATCCTGGTGGTTCGGACCGGGCTACCCTCCTTCATCGTCACGCTCGCCGGCCTCTTCGTGCTGCGCGGCCTGACGCTCGCAGTGACGCGCACATTAACCGGCCGCACCCAGATCCCCTATATCACCGACGGACAGGAGAGCAGCAACATCGTCTGGCTGTTCGGCGGCAAGTTCGGCACGAGCCTCTTCCAGTTCCTGGCCGATCAGAAATGGATTCCGGCGCGACCCGACGGCGTCCCCATCGTCCAGGGCCTGTCAATGTCGATCTTCTGGTGGTTCCTGGTCGTTGCACTGACCAGCTGGATCCTGATGAAGACCCGCTTCGGCAACTGGATCTTCGCCACCGGCGGCGACGATCGCGCGGCGCGGAACGTCGGCGTGCCGGTCGCCCGCGTCAAGATCCTGCTCTTCATGGGTACCGCGGTGGCCGCCACCCTGTTCGCCACGATCCAGGTGCTGGAAAGCGGCTCGGCCGACACGCTGCGCGGCAACCAGAAGGAATTCCAGGCGATCATCGCCGCCGTCATTGGCGGCTGCCTGCTCACCGGCGGCTACGGCTCGACCATCGGCGCGCTCTTCGGAGCGCTGATCTTCGGCACAGTGGAAATGGGCATCTTCTATACCGGCATCGACACGGACTGGTTCATGGTGTTCCTCGGCTCGATGCTGCTGGTGGCGGTACTGGTCAACAACTATGTGCGCCGCAAGGCAACGGAGGCGCGGTGATGGCACAGTCGCATGGAAAAAGCCCGATCATCGAGCTGAAGCATGTCACCCGCCGCTTCGGCACAGTGACCGCCCTCTCCGACATTTCCATCGCCGTGCGGCCCGGCGAGGTGCACTGCCTGCTCGGCGACAACGGCGCCGGCAAGTCAACGCTGATCAAGACGCTGTCGGGCGTTCATCCGCCGAGCGAGGGAGAGATGCTGGTCGACGGCCAGACGGTCCACTACACCTCGCCGCGCCAGGCGCTCGACGCCGGCATCGCCACGGTCTTCCAGGACCTCTCGATGATCCCGCTGATGAGCATCACGCGGAACTTCTTCCTCGGCCGGGAGCCGCTGAAGGGCTGGGGACCGCTGAGCCGTATCGACATGGCGAAGGCGGATGCCATCGTCTACGAGGAACTGGCGCGGATCGGCATCAATGTCCGCGACCCGCAGCAGGCCGTCGGCACGCTGTCGGGCGGCGAGCGGCAATGTGTGGCGATCGCGCGCGCCGTCTATCACGGGGCGCGCGTGCTCATTCTCGACGAGCCCACGTCGGCACTTGGCGTCCACCAGGCCTCGATCGTGCTGCGCTACGTGGCGCAGGCCCGGGCACGCGGACTCGCGGTCATCTTCATCACCCACAACATCCACCATGCCTATCCGGTCGGCGACGTATTCACCCTGCTCAATCGCGGACGCTCGCTCGGGACGTTCCGCAAGAACGAGATCACCGAAAAGGAAGTGCTCGACATGATGGCGGGAGGCAAGGAGATCACCGCGCTTCAGGCCGAACTCGACCGACTGAGTGCAAACCCGCAGGCCGCCGCCGGCTAACCAGAGGACACCATGATCGACATCTGCCTGTTCGGCGCCGGCCTCATCGGCTCGGTGCATGCCAAGACACTGGCGCGCCATCCCCGGGTGCGGTTCCGGGCGATCGTCGACCCCCGCCGCGAGGCGGCCGAGGCCCTTGCGGCCGAAACCGGCGCCGAGATCTGGGACACGGCCCGGGTCATGGAGGACCCGTCCATCCGGGCCGTGGTCATCGCCTCGGCGACGCGCACCCATGCCGACCTGATCATTGAGGCCGCCGCAAGAGGCAAGGCGGTGTTCTGCGAAAAGCCCATCGACCTCGATATCGGCCGCACCGACGCGTGCCTGGCCGCCGTCGAGGCGGCGGGGGTTCCCTTCCAGATCGGCTTCAACCGACGCTTCGATCCTTCGTTCGCCGAGATCCGGCGGCGGATCGACGCCGGCGAGATCGGCGCGGTGGAGCAGGTGATCATCACCAGCCGCGACCCCGAGCCCGAGACCGAGGAGGCGCTCGCGGGCGGCGGCGGGGTCTTCCGCGAAATGACGATCCACGACTTCGACATGGCGCGGTTCCTGCTCGGCGAGGAGCCGGTCGAACTCTTCGCCACGGGCTCCTGCCTCGTCCTGCCCTACTATGCCAGGCTCGGCCAGCCGGATACGGCGATGTTCGTGCTCCGCACCGCATCAGGCCGACAATGCCACATCAACAACTCCGTGCGTGCAGCCTACGGCTACGACCAGCGCATCGAGGTGCATGGCGCGCGCGGCATGCTGCAAGCCGGGAACCGGACGCCGACCTCGGTCACCCAGTCCGGCGTAGCGGGCGTGCGCACCGACCGGCCGCTCTATTTCTTCGTGGAGCGCTATCAGCAGTCCTACGCCGCCGAGATCGATCATTTCGTGGCCTCGATCGAGGACGGCCGGACGCCTGCCGTCGGCGCTGCTGATGGCCGCAAGGCGATGATCCTCTGCGAGGCAGCACTCGCCTCGGTCAAGTCCGGGCGGTTCGAACCGATCGTGATCTGACCAGCTACGGGCGCCGCCACCAGTCGGTCCTGGACTCCGCGATCTCGATGCCGGTCCGGTCGGCTTCGTCGATCCATTCCGGCAGGGAACGGCCGTCGATGCGATAGTCCGGCGCCACATCCAGAAGCGGCATGAGCACGAAGGCGCGGTCGCGCATCCGCGGATGCGGGATGGTCAGCTGGTCGGAGACGATCGACAGTCCGTCATAGTCCAGGATGTCGATGTCCAGCGTCCGCGGCCCCCAACGCTCGGCCCGCACCCGCTTGTTGGCCTGCTCGATCCCGAGCGCCAGGCCGAGCAGCGGCACCGGCGCCAAGCCTGTCTCGACCGAGGCAGCCGCGTTGAAGAACCAGTCCTGGTCGGTCTTGCCCCAGGGCGGCGTGCGGTAGAGCCGCGACACGGCGACCACCCGACAGTCGGGATGATCGTCGATGCTCCGGAGCGCATGGGCCATCGCAGCGACGGGGTCGCCGATATTGCCGCCGAGACCGAGGAGCGCGGGGGCGCGACCGTCACTCACCAACCCGATGCTCCACGGTGACCTGGACATAGTCCAGCACACCGGCAACCGGCGCGTTCGGCTTGCGCAACGTGATCTTGGCACGGCGGATCTGCGGGAACTGCGCCTCGAGCGAGCGAGCCACTTCCATCGCCAGCGCCTCGATCAGGAAGTAGCGGCGGCCGGTGACGATCTGCTCGATCACCTTGAAGGCAACGCCATAATCGACTGTGCTCTCGAGTGCGTCTTCCTCGAGCGGGCCCGCAGGCGCCACTTCGAGTTCGGCATCGACGAAGAAGCGCTGGCCGAGCACCTCCTCCTCATGCATCACGCCATGCCGCGCGAAGAAGGCGCAGTTGGCGAGCAATATCGTGTAGGTTCCGCTCATCTGCTGCTCCTGGCGTCGCGTTCCTGTTCGATGTCGAGGATAGCATCGGCGACAGCCAGCGCATCCCTGTTGATTGCGACATTGTGCACCCGGAATATCGCCGCACCGGCACGCCGCAGAAGCGCCGTGGTGGCTGCCGTCGCTACGTCCCGTTCGGCGGGCTCGCGTCCGGTGACATTGCCGAGAAAGCGCTTGCGCGAGGTGCCTGCCACCAGGGGACGGCCGAGTGCATGAAGCTCGCCGAACCGCGCAATCAGTTCGAGATTGTCGCGTGCGGTCTCCTTGGCGAAACCGAAGCCGGGGTCGAGGACGATCTGGTCGTCGGCGATCCCGGCCGCGTGCGCGGCGGCGAGCGAGGCCTCGAGAAAGGCGAACTGATCCTCGATCGGATCGGCGCGCTTTTCGCGCCCCCGCCCGGTATGCATGATGCAGACACCCGCCCCCGTCTCGGCGACGACGCCGGGAAGCGCCGCATCCTTCTGCAGTCCATGGACGTCGTTGACCACATGGGCGCCGGCGGCGATCGCCCGGCGGGCGGTCGAGGCGCGGTAGGTGTCGATCGACAGCACGGCGTCCGTGCGATCCCTCAGCGCCAAGATGACAGGCAGCACCCGCGCCTGTTCCTCGTCAGCGTCGATCACACGGGCGCCGGGACGGGTGGATTCACCGCCGATGTCGACGATCCCGGCACCCGCTTCGACGGCCGCCAGCGCATTGGCCACGGCCGTCTCCGTGTCAGCATTCAAGCCGCCGTCGGAGAAGGAGTCTGGCGTGACATTGATGATCGCCATCAGAAGACCGCGCGGCCCGAGGGTCAGCGTCCGGCCGTGGGCAAGCGTCCAGGTCACGGGTCGGAAGGGAGTCATGATTCACCTTTTAGGGGCGCGCGCTATTCGCCGCTGTTTACATATTGCACAGCCGCGCACAATGTCCCATGGATAGAGAAAAACAGGAGCGCGCCATGAACGGCCGACAGTTTCTGAGACCGGTCGTGATGGCGACGACGATGACGGCGCTTCTGGCGAGCCTCGCGCATGGCGAGACGATCATCCACAAATCGGTCACCTATTTTTCGATCGGCGGAACGACCGCGACCGACATCGACAGGGAGATGCTGAAGCGCGGCCCCTTCTCCAACAACACCGGGCGGCGTCATCCGGGCGCCACGCAGATCAAGTTCAACGGATCGGCCAGCTTCGTCAAGCGCGGCGGATCCTGCGTGATCGGCGGCGCCAAGGTTTCGCTCTCCACCAAGCTGATCCTGCCGCGATGGAAGAACCGGCGCAAGGCGACGCAGGAAATGGCTCTGATCTGGGATACGCTGGCGGCGGACATTAAGCGGCATGAGGAGCGTCATGCCGAGATCGCCCGAACCCATGCGCGCGGGCTCGAAAAGACGATCCTGTCGCTGTCACCGACAAGGGACTGCGCGACCTTGAAAGCCCGGGTCAACCGGGTGTCGCAGGAAGCCATGATTGCCCACGATAAGGACCAGATGCGATTCGACCGAATCGAGTCGGCCAATTTCGAGAACCGCATGATTCGCCTCCTGCGCTACAGGATCAGCCAGAAGGCCGCCGAATAGACGCGCAAATCACCACCATAACAGGCAAGCCGACCCTTTTTTATGACAGAGCTTGCGTGAAGCTTGCGGACTTCCTGTGAATTCACCCGTAAGAATCGTCAATTGCACTTGCGGTGCCGCTGAATTAGCGTTCACATATCGATTACGGAATGCAGTTCGCGAGTTTTCTCTGGTGGTTTCCCAAGACGCATGTGAGTGGCTGCAGGTGTCTCCTCCCTCGCCTGTTGACTGTGCGTCTCATTAGCCTCGCTCGGAACGGAGCGAGGCTTTTTTTTGCGCCCTACTCCGATCAGCCCTGCTTTTCAGGAATATGTACGGTCAAGCCGTCGAGCGCGTCTGTCACCTTGATCTGACAGCTCAGCCGCGATGTCGGACGCACGTCATAGGCGAAGTCGAGCATGTCCTCTTCCATCGCATCCGGCCGTCCCGCCTTCTCGGCAAAGGCGTCATCGACATAGACATGACAGGTCGCGCAGGCACAGGCACCGCCGCATTCGGCAACGATGCCATTGATCGAGTTGCGGATGGCGTTCTCCATCACCGTGGAGCCGGCCGCGGCCTGAACCTCGTGGCGTGTCCCGTCATGTTCGATGAAGATAAGCTTCGGCATGTCACGTCTTGTCCGTTTGCGATGCCCTTCGGGCGTGGGGTGGAGCCTTTTCCACCAAAACGGATTGGGCGTCAACACGCCCGCGGAGACGCGACAGGCGGTGACGCAAGCCGCGTCGCCGCCTGTCCGGCAAACATGGTCAGCGCGACAAGGTGTTGATGAAATTCTCCGCCGCGGCGATGGCATCGCCGAGGATCAGAATATCGGCCGGATCGCACTGGGCTTCGACCTTCTCGGCCGCCGTGGACACGTCGAAGGCGCCGACCGCGAGCGCGGCGCCCCGGAGCTTGTGGGCGGTCTGCGTGACGGTCATGCTGTCGGTGGATGCCAGACCGCTCATATAGCTGCGCGCCTGGCGCGCGAATGTGTGGAGGACCTCGAGTTCCAGAGCCTTGTCGCCGGAGGTCTGGCGGGCCAGGTGGACGAGATCGATCGGACGGTTCGCGGCGGTGTAACCGCGATAATTGTCCGGGGCTTCGAATGCGATGCTCAACGCTGCCATGCTTGGGTTTTCCCTGTTATGTTTTGATGTGGAACAGCCACAGTCCGAATGCGGTCACTCTCACACGAGGAAGCGGAGAAATGCTTAATTGAGGCATTTTCGGGGACTGCAATGTTCAGACATGGTTAACGGCCGTTAAAATGCGCGATTCATTGGCCTTTTCGCAGCAGGCTCGTAACGACGAGGCGTTAATTTGTTGTTAACCAACAATCGTGGGCGGCGCCAAGTGATTGTATCAAAACGGCTTCTGTGTCACTAAGTTACGAGGTTGGAGTGGCCTGCGCCCTGCAGGCACTCGTTTCCATGCGACTGTGTGGCGTTTCATCGAATGGATCATGATGGATGGGCACCGGACGCGACCGAACAAGACGCCCGGGGAATCCAAACGCTTCCGGCCGTCTCGCGGCGAATATGATTGAGGCGGTAGCGGAATGGCAAAGAAGCGCGACAACGAAGCGGTAGAGGAGAACGCCTACAAGGCGCTCGAGGATGCCCTTGCGATCGACTTCCAGGATGGCGGCCGCAAGCCGGCATCGGATGACGACGGCCGCCCCTCGAAGGAAGACCTCGCACGCTCGCTGTCGCCGGAGCCGGCACCGAAGTCGCCGCAATTCCGCCCCGCCAATGACCAGTCTGCATCTCGGACGGGACGGAGTACCCTCCCCGGCGCCTCAGACGGCTCCCCGATGCGCGTCGCTGCCATCGTCTCCGTCATCTGGGTGGCGCTCGGCCTTGCGGCTGCACACATGCTCTATGCGCCGGCCATCTGGCAGATCCGCTCGCTGGAGCAACTGGCCGCCGTGCCCGGCGCGCTGGGCGTGCTCGTCGCCACGATCTTCCCCATCGCCGTCTTCTTCGCCTTCGCCACGATGATCGCCCGGGCGCGGGAACTGCGCCACGCGGCGCGATCGATGGCCGAGGTCGCGCTGCGTCTCGCCGAGCCGGAAAATGCCGCGGCCGACCGGATCATGACCGTCGGCCAGGCGGTGCGCCGCCAGGTCACGGCCATGAACGAGGGGATCGAGCGTACGATCGCACGCGCCGCCGAACTCGAGTCCCTAGTGCATTCCGAAGTCAGCGCTCTGGAACGCAGCTACAGCGAGAACGAGTTGCGCGTCCGCAGCCTGGTGCAGGAGCTTGGATCGGAACGGGAGGCGATCGTCGGTCACGCCGAGCGGGTGCGCTCCTCGATTGCCGGCGCACATGAACATCTCAAGGAGGAGCTCGCGGCAGCGAGTCTCGGCATCTCGCGCAACATCGCGACGTCAGGCGAAGCCGTCGCCAAGATGATCGACACCCAGGCCGCCATCTTCATCGAGAAGACCGGCCTCGCCGCCGATTCCATCGACAGCCTGCTGTCGATCAAGACCGAGAACATGCTGTCGGCCCTGTCTGCCAGCGGCGTCGCCCTGACCGCCGATTTCGACAACAGCATCGAAGCCTTGTCCACGACGCTGCAGGAGCGCGGCCGTGCCCTTCTCGCAGATTTCGAAACGCGCGCCTCGATGCTCGACGCCAATACCGAGCGGCTCAACCATGCGCTACACGAGCGGACCAAGCAGCTCAACGAGACGCTGATCGCCCGCACCAAGCAGATCAACGAGTCGCTGACATCAGGTGCTCAGACCATCACGTCGGAGCTTGACGGTGTGCTTGCGTCGCTCAATGCCTCGCTCGACCAGAAGAACGCGGGCTTCCGCCAGGCGCTCAAGGCCACGGCCGACGATGCGGTGATGGATATCGACGTGCGGACCAGCTATCTCGACGAGCGCCTTCGGGCTTCGGTCGAGATGATCTCATCGTCCTTCGACAATCGCCTCTCCGAGTTCACCAACGCCTTTGACGAACGTTCCGGGACCCTCGACGTCAAGCTTGCCGACAGTCTGGCGCGGATCAACGCATCCCTAGGCAACGGCAAGGATGCCCTCGACGGCATCCTCGTGTCGTCGATCGAGCGGCTCGACTCCACGTTTTCGGGCAAGGCCGCTGCGATCGAGACGGCACTCGGTGCCGGGCGCGACCAGATCGAGACGGCGCTGGAAAGCCGCTTCGGCCACATTTCGGAGGTTCTGGACAAGGCGCACAAGCAAATCGAGGCCGGCTTCGGCGGCAAGGCGGACGACATGGTCGCCAAGATTGCCGGCAGCGCAGAACAGATCACCAACGCTGTCAATTCCGGACACGACCGCATCTCCGGCGTGCTGGAAGAGAAGTCGGCACGGATCGAGGCAGCCTTCAGCGAGAACCAGCAGCGCCTGGAAACGGCCGTGGCGCGCGGCACGGAGCTCATCACGGGCAACGTCGAGGATGCGCGCACCCGCCTCGCCAAGACGCTCGGCGAGAATGCGATCACCATCGCCGCGACCTTTAACGAACATCAGGAAAAGCTCAATGAGACGCTGAAGGCGCGCGCCGAGGCGGTGGCAGGGCTCCTCGATTCCAGCACGGTCAACATGGAACAGGCCGCGCGCGAGTCGGCCGCCCGCATCACGGAGGTCCTGGCGGCGACTGACGAACGGATCAGCCAGACGGCAACGTCCGCGGCCTCGCAGGTCAACGAGGCCCTGCTCAGCGCCTCGACCGGCTTCTCGGCCGCCGCGGGGCTCGCAGCCGAAGAGATCGCCGACAGCGCCGCCGAAGCGGCGCAGAAGGTCGGCCAGTCGGCACAGACGGCGTTTGCAGGCCTGTCGCAGTCTCTCGAGGATGCCACGGCAGCGATCGACGGACGTGCCGCGGCAGCGGCCGGACAGATCAACGACGCGGTGCTCGCGGCGACATCGGGCCTTTCCGCCTCCGTCGACATGGCCGCAGACGTCATCGGCAGCCATGCGGACGCGGCCGGCCAGAAACTGTCGGAATCCGCACAGGTGGCCTCCTCCGCCATTGCACGGTCGCTGGATTCAACCATCGAGTCGATTGCCGGCGGTGCGTCGGAAGCCAGCGACAAGATCAGCGACGCCGTGCTGACCGCTACGACCGGCCTGTCCGCTTCCCTGAACCTTGTGTCGGACGAAATCGGCGGCAAGGCTTCGGAAGTCGCCCAGAAGGTTACGGAGGCCGCCCAGTCGGCCTCGTCTCACGTCGCGCAATCGATCGACGGCGCCGTTGCGGCGATCTCGGGCGAATCCACCGCGGCGTCCAGCCTCATCGGCGACGCCGTTGCGTCGGCGACGGGCACGATTTCGGCTTCGCTCGAACTCGTGTCGCGCGAAATCTCGGGCAAGGCCATCGAAGTCGCCGCGCAGGTCGCGGAATCGGCCGACGGCGCATCCTCGCAGGTCACCCGGTCGATCGACGCTGCCGTCTCTGCCATCTCCGGTGGCGCAGCACAGGCCGTGGAACAGATCGATGGCACGGCGAGCCGCGCCGCAGCCGAGATCAGCGAGAGCGTCGCAGGCGTCACCACGCGGATTTCCGGCGCGGTCGCCGCGGCCAGCGGCGACGTCGTCGAAGCAATCAATTCCTCGACCCGCGAGATCGCGGGCGTGTTCGAGAACGGCAGCTCGGACCTCTCGTTCCAGCTCGCCAGCACGCACGAGATGATCCGGGCGACACTGGACGACAAAACCAACGCCATCACCATTGCGCTCGAGGACGGCCGGCGCCAGCTCGACGAGACCCTCGCCGATCAGGCCACCGCGATCGGAACCTCGATCGCCATGGGCGCCAATATGTTCGAAATGTCCTTCGAGGACGGCGAGCGCAAGCTCCGCGAACAGGTCGAACAGAGCGCGCGCTCGATCAACGATGCGGTGCGCGACGCGGCGAGCGGGATGTCCGGCGCGATTTCATCGCAGAGCGCCGCGCTCACCGAAGCCATGAACCGCAGCGTCGGCAGCCTGAACGAGAGCGCATCGAGCTTCGCCGAAAAGATCGAGGCGCGGGAAAAGGCGCTGCGCCAGATCCTCGATACGACCGCCGACAGCGTCGACAGCCGCATGCAGGCGAGCGTCCTGTCGCTTGCGACGAACACCCGCAAGCTCGAAAGCACGCTTGCCGAGCGGGAGGCGGGGCTCGCCGAGGCGATCGACAAAGCCGCCAGCCTGCTCGATGAGCGGCTCAGCGCCACCGCGGGTGCCGTCCAGGCCCGCTGGGAAACCGACCAGGAAGCGCTGCGCCTGGCACTCGACCGGTCGGCAACATCGCTTTCCGAGCAGACGGGCAGCCTGATCATTCAGCTCGAAGCAAGCCGGTCGGCGCTGCGCGATGCGATCGAGAGCGGCGCCGTGACCGCCCGGGACAGTCTGGAATATACGACGGCGCAGCTCGGCCAGCAGGCCGAAACGCTGATTGCTCAGATCGCCGCAAACCGCGAAGCGATCCGCCAGACGATCGAAGCGACTGCGCAGGCCCTCGACGACCGCCTGCAGAGTGGCGCCGGCAACATGCTAAGCAGCATCATGACGCTGGACATGAAGCTCGAGGAACGCGAGGAGGCCCTGAAGTCGGCGATTGCCGCGAGTGCCGCCAATCTCGACCGCATCATGCAGGAATCGACCGATGCGATCGCCGGTCGGTTCGGCGAGAGTGCCGGCACGATCGAACGCACCGCCGAGGCGTTCAACAGCCGGCTGAACGCGACCCTTGCCGATATGGCCGATCGCTTCGACGCCACCGGCGGACGCATTGAAAGCAGCCTCAATGCGCTCGATACCGGCCTGCGCGAGGATGCCGGACGCTTCGCGGAGAAGATCGACGAGGCCGGTCGCGAACTTGCCGGCATCATCGACCGGCGTATCGAGGGCTTCGGCGCGGCCGGCGAAACGATCGCCAATCGCATCGCCGAGACTTTCGACAGCAAGACGAGCCATATCGACGAACGTCTCTCGACGATGGACCGCGCCCTCGGGATCGGCCTCGACAACGTGTCCAAGATGATCGACGGCAAGGCGGCAGGTCTTGCCGCCACGCTGCGAGGCGCGGTGGTCGACGCGACGACGGCGTTGGACGAAACCGCCCAGCGCACCGTGGAGAACGTCGCCAGCAAGGGTCTGCAATATTCCGACGAGCTCGTGGCCCGTGGCACCGACTTTGCCATGACGCTGACCAGCCAGGCAGATGATTTCGCCAAGACGCTCGAGAGCCGAGCCACAAGCTTCGCAAGCGACACGGCCGCTCGGTCGGACGATTTCGCGCGCAGCATCGCCGAGAAGGCGGATGCCTTCGCCGGCCGTCTCGCCGGCGAAGCGGATGCCGTTTCGGGTCGACTGGGGGAGACCGCCGGCCGCGTGACGACAGACGCAGCAGCGATCCGCGAGACGCTCGACGCGACCGAAAAGGCGCTCGGTGCCCGCCACGAAACCATCCGCGCGACCCTCGACGACCGGACCCGCGAGCTGAACTCGATCCTCGCGGCGCGATCCGCCGAGCTTTCCAAGCTGATCGAGGACCGTGCGCAGCCGGCGATCGACGGGCTCGCCGATCTCGGCCGAGAGACCGCCGACCGCATTTCGGCAGCGGCGATCACGGGTGTGGCGCAGATCCGGGCGGAAAACTCCAACCTGATCGCCGCGATCACGTCGCGGACCGAGGAGAGCGCACGCGCCCTCACCGGCTCCGAACTGTCGCTGCGCGAGACGGTCGCGAGCCTGATCGGCGCGCTCAACGAGAGCAATTCCGGCCTGCAGGGTCTGGTCAGCGCTGCCGCGGCGACACTCGGCACCGTTGAACAGCAGCTCGATTCCGTGGCGGGCCGCTTCTCGGAAACGACCAACCGCGTGTCCGACTCGATCCATGCCTCGACGCGGCTGCTTGAAGGCAAGGCAGACCGCTTGTCTTCGGTCTCGACGGACACGCTGCAGCAGATCGCCAATATCGTCGGGAAGTTCGACGATCATTCCAAGGTACTTGGCCAGGCATCGGATCTCCTGACCGCCGCCCAGTCGAACCTGGTGACGACGCTCGAAGAGCGCGAGGATGCGCTGCAGACCCTTGCTGTGGGCCTCGTCCACCGGTCCGAGGAGATCGAGAACACGATGCGCTCGCTCGCCGGTCTGGTCGAAGCGGCTTTCGACCGCGCCGAAGCCCATTCCACCAAGGTTTCGGGCAATCTCAAGACCTCGGTCCAGGCGTCCTTCGCCGATATCGGCGGAATTCTCGCCGATACCGAGAAGCGCGCCGGCGCCATGGCCGAAGCGATCAAGTCCTCGGTGACCGCAGCTGCGAACGATGTCTCCGCCGCCGTCGAGTCGAGCCTCGGCAAGGCGACGGAGCGGGCCGACGACGTCGCTGCCCGGCTCCGTGCCAGCGTCGCCGCCTCGCTCGCCGATGTCGACCGCCTGCTCGGCGAAACCGGCAAGCGCTCGGTTACGACGGCAAGCCAGATGCGCGACGCGCTCAAGGATGCGGTGGAGGATGCGGTCAACCGCTTCTCCGGCGCCACCGACGAGATCCGCCGCACCGCGGGCGAGATCCGGCGCGAGTTGAGCGAGACCCGTGCTGATCTCAAGCGCGGCGCGTTCGATCTGCCTGAGGAAGCCAAGGAAAGTGCCGCCCAGATGCGCCGCGCGGTGGCCGAGCAGGTCAAGGCGCTGCAGGAACTCTCCGGCATTATCGGCGTCTCCACCGCCCATCTCGAAACGCCGCGCCGGCGCGAAGCGCTTGGCGGTCCGACGGCGAGCCGCGAGCCTGAACCAGTGGTTCGCCGCCAGCCGGTGACGGCGTCCGTGACGCTACAGGCAGCCGAACCGGTCGAATATCAGCCGCAGCCGGTCATCCGGCAGGAGCATCAGCCGGTCGTCCGGCAGGAGCCGCAGCCCCTGCGTGCCGAAGCGCCGGTGCAGGCCCCGAGGCCCCTCCCGATCGAACCGCGTGTCGCACAGCATCAGGAGCCGGTTGCCCCGCGGCCCGAACCCCTGACAGCGCGGCAGGAGCCTGTCACGCAGCGGACCGCGTCGGCCGTCCAGCCGCTCTCCGAGCCGACCGGGCTTCGTGGCAGCCTGAGCTTCGACCAGCGCCCAGCCCCAGAGCAGGCCGTCCAGCCCTCGGCCAGCCGGCCGCTTTCGGAGCGTCCCGCGACCCTGCGCGAGCGCACCGCCGAGACGCCGCGTCTCTCGGAAGGCCAGGGCTGGATTTCCGATCTGCTGCGCAACGCCTCGATGGACGATGAGGACGAGCCCGCTCCCCCGCGCCGCGCCGCTACCGCGCAGCCCACGGCCGCGGCATCCGCCGCTCAGCCGGAAACGCGCAATCCGCGGCATGTCGTGGAGTCGCTCAACTCGCTCTCTGTCGACATCGCCCGGGCGATCGACCACGACGCCTCCGTCGATCTCTGGCGGCGCTACCAGCGCGGCGAGCGCGACGTGTTCACCCGGCGCCTGTACACGCTGAAGGGCCAGCAGACGTTCGACGAGATCAAGCGGAAATACGACAACGAATCGGAATTCCGCGTCGCCGTCGATCGGTATATCGGTGACTTCGAGAAGCTGCTCGCCGATGTCGCCCGCAACGATCGCGACCGGGTGCTGACCCAGTCCTACCTGACCTCGGATACCGGCAAGGTCTACACGATGCTGGCGCATGCCGCCGGACGCTTCTCCTGAGCGGCCGAGACCCGCGCCGAGACTGAAAAGGGCCGCAGCGATGCGGCCCTTTGGCGTTCAGGCAAGGCCGGGGCACGATGCTGCAGCAACAAGGCGCGGCTAAGGCGAAACCCCTGCGCCACGACCAGGTGAAAAAGCGCTTGAAAGTCTATGGACCGTCAGATCGCCTTGAGCGTCCAGGCCACGATGTCGGCGGAGACGGCGGCAAAGGCCGCATCGAGCGCGGCGATGTAGTCGCGGTTGCTGCTGCCGCGCACCGGAGCGGAGCCCGTGAAGACCTTCTGCGCACGGACGGTGCCGTTGCGGTCGTTGAGCAGCTTCACCGATATCTCGACATTGGCGTGCGTTCCGCCATTGGCCTCGATCTGGAACGCCCTTATGTCGGTGACGATCTGGAAATCGATAGCCAATCCCTGGCCCGGCGTGCCGACGCCACCGACCCGGCCGGTATTCTCGAAGGCCTCGACGAGCTTGGCCTGCACGAGCTTGGGGAGACGATCGCCCCAGCGGGTCTTGGAGAGATACTGGATCTCCACCCCAGACAGCCGGATCACCACCTGCTCGGAATCCAGCGCCTTCAGCGCGGTCGGTTCGGTCACCAGGATCTGGCGGCCCTTTGCGGAAGGGCCCTTGATCTCCGGTGTCGAGGACAGGTCGAACGTGTCCTTGTCCGCGCTGCCGAAGCAGCCCGCCAGCATGGTCGCCGACAGGACGACGGTCGCCACCGTGGCCAGCCGCCTGATGTCACGCATGGAAACCGACAAAGAAGCCCCTCTCAACGCCTTACCCTACCGTCGTATTCCTTGACGTCATCGCCGCCGAAAATCAACCGCTGCGGATTGTTGTCGAAGCGGGAGACCGCCTGATCGAGATTGCGCACGGCGCGCCGGGTCTCGTCCACGAGACCTTGTACGCTCTTCAGCCCCGATCCGGTGAAGCTCGCCAGATTATCGGCGATCGGGCCCACCCGTTTGTTCAGGTTGTCGGCGAGGTCCCTGTAGGACTTCAGGGTGTCGCGGGCATCGCTGAATAGCGAAGCCGAGTCGCCGGTGCCGAGGAAGCTGTCGACCTTGGCCAGGACCCCGTCGACGCGCTCGGACGCCTTGTTGATCTTGGCGGCGGTTTCCGAAATGTTGGTGATCGTCTTGTCGATGTCCGGACGGCGCTTGGCAACGTCTTCGGACACACCCTTGAAGCTCGCGAGCGCCGAGCGGGCGTCGGCCACGGCGGCACGGATGTCGTCGAGCGAGTCGCCGACCTGCTTCGGGTCGATCTCGGCCATCAGCTTATCGACATTGTCGAGGGTCTTGGAAACCTTCTCGCCGACCGTCCGATAGGCATCGGCGGTTTCCTTGAAGCTCTTGACGGTGGCCGCCATGTCGCCGGAGGCGGCGGCGAGGTCACCGCTGACCTTCTCCGTATTGGCCAGAATAGTGTCGATCTTCTTGGGATCGATGGATTTGACCAGCGAGTCCACCGATTGCAGCGTCGAATCGAGGCGGCCGGACAAGTTCTTGATCGTGCCCGACAATTCGCTCACGCTTTCGAGAAACTTGCTGACCCCTGGCGCATTGTCGCGCAGCGCGCCGGAAAAGGTCTCGACATTCTTGAGCGTGGTCTTCAGCGGCTCTCGATTGTCCTGCACGATGCCGGTGATCTCGTCGACCGTCTCCTCGGTCTTGCGCATGATGTCGCTCGCCGACTTGACGAGGTTCGTCAGGCCGGACTGGTCGGCGATGATTTGCGCCGGCACGCCGGTACCCGCCTGGGTGACGAGCAGCTTCTCCTTGGTCGTGTCGCCGCCCGACAGTTCGATATAAGCGGCGCCGGTCAGGCCCTGAAGCTCGAGGATCGCGCGCGTGCCGGGATAGATCGGCGCATCGGCGAGCACTTCGGTGATCGCCACGGAATTGTTCGTATTCGTCTCGTCGATCGTCAGCTTGCGGATCGAGCCGATGGGAATGCCGTTGAACCGGACAGGCGAGCCGACGCTCAAGCCGTTGGCCGAGCCCTGGATAACGATGCGGAGCGGCTCCACGCGGCCTTCGCGTCCGTAGACCTGCATCCAGTATACGAAGGCGAATGCGGCCACCACCACCAGCATGGTGAACAGCCCGACAATCGCGTAATTCGCCTTTGTTTCCATAAACTGATTTCGTCTCTGACCGAGCTACACTCGGGATCGATTGCTGGTGTCGGGCCGAGGGATGGAACGGGCACGCTTGCCGCGGAAGTATGACTGTACCCATTCATCGGGACAATCAAGCATGTCCTCCAATGTTCCCTCGACCAGCACGCGTTTTTTTCCGAGCACGGCAATCCGGTCACACACCGAAAAAAGACTGTCGAGATCGTGCGTTACCATATAGACGGTCAGTCCCAGCGTATCCCTCAGCTTGGCGATCAGCTCGTCGAATTCGGCCGCCCCGATCGGGTCGAGCCCCGATGTCGGCTCGTCGAGAAAGACGATGGCCGGGTCGAGCGCGAGCGCGCGGGCGAGCGCCGCACGCTTGATCATGCCGCCGGACAATTGAGACGGATATTTGTCGGCGGCCTCCGGTGCCAGGCCGACAAGCTCGATCTTCAGCCGGGCGAGTTCGTCCATCAGCCGCTTCGGCATGTTGAGATATTCCCGCATCGGGAACTGGATGTTCTCACGCACGGTGAGCGCCGAGAACAGGGCGCCGTGTTGGAAGAGAACGCCGAGCTTCATGTCGAGCTCGAAGCGCTCGCTGTCCGGCAGGCTCCCGTAATCAACCCCCAGCAACCGGATTTCGCCGGCCTGACGCGGAATGAGGCGCAGGATGGAGCGCATCAGCACCGACTTGCCGACACCCGATGCGCCGACGAAGCCGAGGATCTCGCCGCGATAGATGTCGAGGTCGAGATTGTCGAGCACGACGTTGCTGCCGAAGGCGACGTGAATGCCGCGGGCCGACAGCACGACCTCAGGCCTGTCTGCTTCCGATGTCTTTGCTTGAACGATCAAGGCGCCCTCAGAAGTCGATTGCCGCGTAGAACATGGCGAATAGCCCGTCCACCAGGATTACCACGAAGATCGCCTTGACGACCGACGCTGTGACATGACGGCCGAGCGACTCGGCACTGCCGCCGACCTTGAAGCCTTCCACGGAGGCGACGATGCCGATGATCAGCGCCATGAATGGCGCCTTCAACATGCCCGAGATCACCGTCGAAAGGTCGATCGCGGCCTGCAATCGCGACAGGAAGACCTCGAGCGTGATGCCGGAATAGATATTGGCGACGACAGCAGCCCCTGCAAGGGCGGCGAAGTTGGCGATGATGGTCAGGAGCGGCAGGACGATCGTCAGCGCCAGAAGGCGCGGGAAGATGAGGACGCCGACCGGATTGAGCCCCATCACATGCAGCGCGTCGATTTCCTCGCGCATCTTCATCGAGCCCACTTCCGCCGTGATTGCGCTGCCGGTGCGGCCGGCGATCATGATGGCCGTGAGCAAGACGCCGATTTCCCGCAGCTGCAGGATGCCGACGAGGTCGACGACGAAGATTTCCGCGCCGAAATAGCGGAGCTGGAAAGCGCCCTGCTGGGCGATGATCGCGCCGATCAGGAAGGACATCAGCGCGATGATCGGCACCGCATTGACCCCCATCTGCTCGAGCTGGGTGAAGACGGGCGCCGGCGAGAGGCGGCTGCCGCGGCCGAGCTTGAGCTGGGCGCCGCGAACCGCCGAGCCGACGATGCCGAGCGCCTGGACGAGATCGTCGAGCGTGCTGATCACCGAAGCCCCGATCGGCGAGAACATCCGATCGAAAAGCGAACGCCGCTCCGGGGCGATCTCCGGTTCCGGCAGGCGCGGCGGCAGGGCGGCGACGAGTTCCAGCATCGCCTTGTCGCCGCCTGCAAAGGTCAGCTCGCCCGCGTGGTCTTCGAGCGCGGTGGCAAGCCGGCGCACCAGCCAGGCGCCACCGGTATCGAGGCTCTCGAGGTAAGTGAGGTCGATCCGGGCCGGGCCGCGAAAGGTGCGAGCCTCGATCTCGCGGACGACTGGCTCAACATCGCTGATCGAAGAATTCAGCCAGGACCCGGACAGGCGCAGTTCGACACCCGCGCCGGGATAGTCGACTTCCAGCCCGGCCCTTGGTGCCGCGTCCGTCATCCATATCCTCTCAGCTTGCCGTCCGCCCGCGATCCGCGCGCAGTCCTGTGATAAAACACGGCGATTCGACCGGCCCGGTCGCATTTGGCATTAAAGTCGCCGGCCGTTCAAGGTCGCAGCCGCCAAGAAAACCCCGCCCCGGAAGGCTTGTCCATGACGCGTCACCTCGAAACAACAAAGGCCAGCTATCCGATCGCGGGCGTTTTTACCATCTCGCGTGGCTCGCGCACGGAGGCGGAGGTTCTGGTCTGCTCGATTTCGGAAGGCGGTCAGACCGGCCGCGGCGAATGCGTCCCCTACAAGCGTTACGGTGAGACCATCGACAGCGTGCGGGCCGAAATCGAGGCAGAGCGCACCTTCATCATCGAAGGCGGCAGCCGGCATGACCTACTCCAGCGCATGAAGCCTGGGGCTGCGCGCAATGCGATCGACTGTGCGCTCTGGGACCTCGAGTCGAAGCGGACCGGCGTTCCCGTGGCACGGGCGATCGGTGTCGATCACCCCGCTCCGCTCGTTACCGCCTACACGATCTCACTGGCCGAGGCGCAGGTGATGGCTGATCATGCCGCGCGCAACCGGGGGCGGGCACTCCTCAAGGTCAAGCTCGGCACCGAAAATGATGGGGAAAGGATGCGGGCGATCCGGCAAGCCGCCCCAGATTGCCGCCTGATCGTCGACGCCAACGAGGGCTGGACCGCGGCGACTCTCGACCGGCATCTGGCAATCGCGGCGGACTGCGGCGTCGAACTCATCGAACAGCCCCTGCCCGCCGGCAACGATGCACCGCTGGGCCGGATCGGGCGCGCGGTTCCCGTCTGCGCCGATGAGAGCGTCCACCGGACCGCGGATCTCGAACATCTGCGCGACCGTTACGACGCGGTCAACATCAAGCTCGACAAGGCCGGGGGCCTTACGGAGGCCCTCGCGATGCGCCGTGAGGCCGAGCGGCTCGGTTTCGCAATCATGGTGGGCTGCATGGTCGGCTCCTCGCTCGCCATGGCGCCGGCGGTACTGCTGGCGCAGGGCGCGGATTTCGTCGATCTCGACGGACCGCTTCTGCTCGCACGCGACTGCGAAAACCCGCTGCTCTACGAGGGGTCTATGGTCAACCCTGCCGACCGCGTACTCTGGGGCTGAAGGCGCGGCTCGATCATCATCGCCGCAACGACGCAAGCCACGCCCAGGGCGGCGATGACGGCCATGATGTAGAAGCCCTGCACGTCATAGGCCCGAAAAATGAAGCCCGAGGCCCAGGCGGTCGCCACGTTGAAAACGCTGATGAAGAACTGGTAGAAACCCTGAGCCGAGGCACCGCGATCCTCGCCGATGCGATCCATCAGGATGCGCTGGATCCCGACATGAATGATGGCGAAGGTGAAGGCGTGCAGCGCCTGAAGTGCGAGATGCGGCCAGAAACCGTCGAACAGCGGGAAGAGGCTCCAGCGCAGCACCGCGACCGCCGAACCGAAGAGGACCAGCGAAAAGCTACCGAAACGGGCGAGAAACCGCCCCGAGGCATAGAAGAGCGCGATTTCGGCCACGACGCCCGCGGTCCACAGAAAGCTGATCTGGTAGCCGGGCACGCCATCGGCGGTCCAGTGGATCGTTGCGAAGCTGAAAAGCAGGCCGTGGCTGCCCTGGACGATCGCCGCACCGACGATGACAAGCAGGAAGTCGGTCTGCCAGAACGGGCTCGGACCGGTGGATTTCGGGACGCCGACCGTCGGCTGTGAGGGCGTGCGGCCGAGTCGCGGCGCAAGAAGGGCAACCAGAAGCGCCACGGCAAAGAAGCTCGCCATCGCCGGCACCACCATGGCTCCGCCATAGAGGTCGAGCAACCAGCCGCCGACGAGGGTCGACACGACGAAGGCGACCGAGCCCCACAGCCTGAGCGAGCCGTAGTCGAAGCCCCAGCGACGGACGCCCGTGACCAGAATTGCTTCTGCGATCGGAACGAAGGGCGCGTAGAACAGGCTCTGGATCCCGTAGAAGAGCACGATCGGCCAGAAGGACCGCGCAAACAGGAGGGCTACAGCCATGGCAAGCGAGACGGCTGCAGACCAGATCATGACGATCACGCGATCGCTGACTCGGTCTGCCAGCCAGGCGCCGATCGGCATGCCGATCATCCGGACAAGAAACGGCACCGACACGATGATCCCGATATCAACGTCGGAGAGACCGTGATCGCGCAGCATCGCCGGAAAATAGAGAAGCCCGATGCCGTTCACCATCATGGGCGCGCAGAACAGCAGCGCGGCCCGAAGGGCGAAAAAGGCCGGTGGGGCCGACTGGGCGGGGATGGTGGTCTGCGGCATGGCGAATCCGGGGGCCCGGTCGCCCGATCGGTAAGGCGACGGCGTGCGATGAATCGCCTTCCGGGATAGGGATCGCTACCACGCTGAGGCACGTGCGCCAAGTCACCACCAGCAGCGGATGCCGTATAATTGAACAGCTGTGCAAAGATGCAACATCACTGGAGCCTTTCCGTCGCCTCGCAGGGAGAGCTTCCCCGCCGGTTGCGTCACGACCCTTTCGAAAAGTAATACTATTTAAAGTTGCCGACCTCGACGCGTGTTTAGCAGTCCATAAAATTTCAGATTCGGTTCGATTCTGCTTCCGGATGAAGAATCTTTGATTGATTCCGGGTTTTATCGATTAGATTTCGTCGCCATTTTGCGGATTTTCTTGATTCTCGCCTCGATTTGAGCGCTTCATCGCGACGCGGCCAACGCGGCCGAACCCGCCGCCAGCGCGTCGGGTCCAGCGAGACCACAACCTGTGGATTGGCGATCGATCCACGTCGGGAGGCACCCTTGAACAGCATCTATACCGGTCCGGTTTTCGAGATGGCCCGGAGCCAGTTTCACAGCGTCGCGGACTTTCTCGAAATACCCGAGGGCCAGCGCGACCGCCTGCTCTATCCAAAGCGCGCGATCACCATCTCCGTCCCGATCAACATGGACAACGGCGAGACGGCCGTGTTCCAGGGCTATCGCGTGCAGCATCACCTGACCCTCGGGCCGACCAAGGGCGGCACCCGTTTCGCGCCAACCGTCGATATCGGCGAAGTCTCGGCGCTCGCGATCTGGATGAGCTGGAAATGCGCGCTGGCCGGCCTGCCCTATGGCGGCGCCAAGGGTGGCATCACCGTCGACACCTATTCGCTCTCCAAGCGGGAACTCGAAAACCTGTCGCGGCGCTACATGCAGGAAATGATCCCCTTCGTCGGTCCCCATATCGACGTCATGGCCCCCGACATGGGCACCAACGAACAGGTCATGGCCTGGTTCATGGACACCTATTCGATGTATCAGGGCCGCACGGTCAGCGAGATCGTCACCGGCAAGCCGGTGGCCTCGGGCGGCACGGAGGGCCGGCGCGAGGCCACGGGCCTCGGCGTCGCCCACCTGATCTTCCGCGCCCTTGAAAGGCTGCAGATGAACGCCACCGAGGCCACAGCGATCATCCAGGGTTTCGGCAATGTCGGCTCCTACGCGGCGATCGAGCTGGCGCAGAAGGGCGTCAGGATCATCGGCGTCTCGGACCACACGTCGTGCTATTTCGACAAGCGCGGGCTCGACGTGCCGGCGCTTGTCGCGCATGCGGCGCAGCACGGGTCACTCAAGGGCTATTCGACGGAGCTGGCCTTCGACCCGACCGCGCTCCTGATCCAGCCCTGCGATATCCTGGTGCCGGCGGCGGTCGAGCGGGTGATCGACGCCGATGTCGCCGCGAAGCTCCAGTGCCGGGTTCTCGCCGAAGCCGCCAACGGCCCGACCACGCCCGACGCGGATGCCGTTCTCGAGCAGCGCCGACAGGAAATCTTCGTGATCCCCGACATCCTCTGCAATTCGGGCGGCGTGATCGTCAGTTATTTCGAATGGGTGCAGGACCTGCAGCAGCTGTTCTGGCACCGCGCCGAAGTCATCGAACGCCTGCGCGGGCTGCTCGACAACGCCTTCGCTCGGGTGATGGAGCGTGTCGAGAAGGATGACGTGCCCCACCGCACGGCGGCCATGGCAATCGGAGTCGACAAGGTCGCCAAGGCCAAGGCGACGCGCGGTCTCTTTCCGTAAGGCTTGTCGGCGGCCTGCCTGTCAGGCCGCCACCGTCTGCCGTGAGGGCACGAGCAGCTCGAGCGGCACGGGCGCGGGCGTCGCCGAACTCGGTGCGGCCCGCTCCTGCCAGCGGATCAGCTCCATGCGACCGTCGAAATGTTCGATGACCGCCGTGCAGCTCTCCACCCAATCCCCGGTGTTGATATAGGTGATGCCGTCGATCTCCTCGATCACGGCATGATGGATATGGCCGCAGACGACGCCGTCGACCTCGTTCCGTCGCGCTTCTTCGGCGACCACGCGCTGAAACTCGCCGATGAAGTTGACCGCGCGCTTGACCTGCAGCTTGGCCCAGGCCGAGAACGACCAGTATGGCAGCCCGAGCATCCGTCGCACCCGCGCGACCCAGACGTTGAGTGCGATCGCCGCATCATAGGCCCAGTCGCCGAGATGGGCGATGAAGCGGGCATTGCGCACCACCACATCGAATTCGTCGCCATGCAGGACCAGGTAGCGTCGTCCGTCGGCGGCGACGTGGATCATGTTTGCCGCGACCTCGATGCCTCCGAAATGCGTGCCCGGAAAGGCGCGGAGGAAATCGTCGTGGTTGCCTGGTATATAGATGATCCGTGCGCCCTTGCGGCCCTTGCGGAGCAGCTTCTGAACGACGTCGTTGCAGTTCTGCGGCCAGTACCACGAACGCTTGAGGCGCCAGCCGTCGACGATATCACCGACGAGGATGATCGTCTCGGCATCGTGCTGCCGGAGGAATTCCAGCAGAAAATCCGCCTTGGAGGCCTTCGAGCCGAGATGGATATCGGACAGGAACATTGTCCTGACCTTCTTGACGTCGTGACTGTCCAGTTCGTGCGACATGGCAAACCCCGTTGTTTGACAACGGGAAAGCAGACTCTCTTATCAGCCGTGTGACAGCGGCCGCCGCAGCCCGTCCAATGCCGCGATTAACCGTGGGGATTAAAGCCGTTTTCAGCTTTTCGCGCGATAGGTTACTGTCGCTTCCGTCTCCATCAGCTCACGCGGGTTCCATGCACGCCATCCTGCGCATCGTCGTTCCGGCCGCTCTCGCCCTGGGCCTGGCAAATGCCGCCCGGGCGTCGGAGCGGTGCAATGACCTGAACCGGGAGCTTGCATCGCTGTCGGAGAGCTTCAGCGCACCGGCGAAGGTGCGCAAATATGCCCGCGCCATTGCCGAGCAGAAGCTGTCGATACGCGAACTCAAGAACCAGATGCGCGAAACCGGCTGCAGCGGCGGCTCCCTCTTCGTGCTCGGTGGCGAGAACGCCGAGGAATGTTCGGGGCTCGAGGCGAAGCTCGCCCGGATGGAGGCCAATCTCGCCGTGCTCAACGATAAGCGCCTCGGCCTGATGACCGGCCAGGAGGAGGACAGCCGCCGCCGACGGCTAGCGCGCGCCATCACAGACAGCGGTTGCAGCGAAACGGCCGAGCTCATTCCCGCCGAAGCGGTGCCGCAGGAGGCCGAAGAACCGGCGACGGATCTGCCCGAAGGCTACGAAACGATCCGCGTGCCGCAGGCCTCGGAAGGGTATGGCGACAGCCAGTTCGTCGACCTCGGCGGCAGCGCGACCAACGGCACCTTCCGCACCATGTGCGTCCGGACCTGCGACGGCGCCTATTTCCCGATCTCCTCACAGGCGAGCACGATGAGCTTCCAGAGGGATGCCCAGGTCTGCTCGATGATGTGCCCGGGCATGCAGACCGAGCTCTTCTATCACGCGATCACACAGGAGAGCGACGCCATGCGCTCGGCCGTGACCGGCCGCCCCTACGGCGATCTCGAGAATGCCTATCGCTTCCGCACCGCCCGCAAGGATCAGGCCTGCGGCTGCAATTTTGCGCTCTACTACAAGGAAATGATGCGGCGCGAGGCGTTCATCGCCGATCCCGTCAAGGCCGCGCCGAAGCAGAGCTCGATCGTCTGGGTGAAACCGGAACTGCGGGGCCAGCTTGCCAAGGAAATCTCGTCGAAACCGGCCCGCGTGGTGGCGCTGCGCGACTACAAGCCCGATGAGCGAATCCGCCAGATCGGCCCCAAATTCCTGCCCGACGACGACAGGCTCGACCTCAAGGTACGCACCCCAAACACGGAGAAGTGAGACGGTCGGCGCAACTTTCGGGCGCAGCGAGAACACGCGCCGCCCGGACCAGCCTCAATTGGCCCGCGTATAGAGCGGCAATATGCCGACGGAAGCGTCGGTGCCGTCCACCCGCTGCGACAATGCCGCCAGCAATTCCTTCGGCGTGATCCCGCGCTCGATGGCCCGGCCTATCGCCTCGAGCGGTTCGTTGGACGATATCACCACCAGGTGATCGGATCCGTAGGGCTCGACCACCTTCATCTCGCGCAACGGCGAGCGCATCTGCGGCTGGCCGTCGACGACGAGATCCAGCAGCTGGACCTCACCGGTATTGGCGAGGTTGAACACGACCATGTTTCGATAGTTGCCGCGGATCGAGTCGAACTTGATATGCTCTCCGGCGAGATAGAGCTGCTTCTGCGGCGCCACGATCACCTTGCCGGGATTCTGTTCGGCGACTGCCTTGAGGAAGTCGAGCAGAATGAATTTCGATACGATATCGTTGACCGTGAAGGCGGTCACCTTCTCGGCAACGACGTCACCATTGGGTGACCGGAACACGCCGGTGGCGGCGTCCCAGCTGTAACCGTTCTGCGCCGGACGGACATTGTCCGGCTTCATGTCGGTGCCGGAGATCTCGAGCGGCAGCACCGCCTGGAAGCCCAGCTGGCGGGCACGCAGCATCGGACGGCGACCGGTCTTAGCGGCGGGCCGCACCGAGGACGCCAAAGCGGGTGCATGATTGACGTCGAAGACGACCTCGCCGCCGTCACGCGCAGCGGAAGGCGAAAAGACCGGATTCTGCAGGGATTCCGAGCGGATGCGCACGGTCGCCATCATGTAGTCTTCGAGCTCGACGCGCGTCACAACGCCGTCGCCGTCGCGGTCGGCATTGCCTTCCAGTGCGCGTGCGAAGGACCAGGAGAGCGCGCCGCGCGACTTGCCGTCGATCACCACTTCCGGCACCGGAAGCGCCTCTGCGGTGGCCGCGATCATCGTGACGTTGTCTGGCGTGCGGGTCTCTGGCACCGGATCGATGGCGGTGCTGGTGCCGGCACTTCCGCTCACCATGGCCATCAGTTCAGCCAGAACGCGGCTGTTGCCGAATTCGACATAGCGGGTCTTGCCCTTCACGGCGCGATCCATCCCGCCGGCATGGCAGGAATCGGCGACCAGCACAACGCGAATGCCTCTGCGCCCGGCCTCGGTGAACCAGTCGTGCAATTCGTTGTCGAAGACGGATTCGTGCCAGGTTTCACGGAGGTTCTTGGGATCGAAGCCCGGCAGAACCCAGAACTCGTCGAGGCCGTCGCGCTCGTCGCCCGGATTGAGCTCCTTGAGTTGGGCCCCATGTCCGGCATAGGTCACGAAGATCGTGTCGCCCGGCTGGGCGTCGTCGACGAGGGTGTTCCAGGCATTGACGACATTGGCCTTGGTTACGTCCTCGTTGGTCAGGAGTACCACGCGCGAAGTGCCGTTGCGCGAAAGCGCGGCAGCGATGTCCCGGGCGTCGTTGGTGGCACCGTCGAGGCTCGCCACCGCCTGATACTTGTCGACGCCGATGACAAGTGCCGAGCTGCTCGCTGCCGTCGCGAACGCCGGCGAAGCAAGCAGCAGCCCGCAGGCCAAGAATCGCAAACCCATCGTCATTGCAAACCCCCAAACGGCCGGACAGGCCGGCGCAACCGCCGTCCTGCACTCCTAGCAGAAACGGGTTGCGGCGTGTCGATATTCTGTCCGCGAAGGAAAAGTTACCCTAAACCGTTACACAGGGTGCGGCCGGATGGGACAGACGGCGCGCGATGCGGATTCAATCTGGGGAGCACCGTTACATGACGATTCGATATCGAACTGACACCATTCCGGACCTGCAGGGCGCGATCGCGGCGCGCGCGGCTGTCGGCACGGTGTCGAAATCCGGGGTGGCCCTCGCCGATGGCGTCCTCTCCGGCTATGCCTGGAGCGGGAACTCAATCACCTATTCCTTCCCCGTCAGCCGTGCCGACTACGGCTATGGCGGCGAAAAGAACCATGGCTTTGCGCCCGTCAACGCGCAGGTCCAGGATGCCGCCCGGCGAACGCTCGACCTCGATTTCGGCAACAGCGCGAATGACGGCTTCTCGGTCGAGGGCCTCACGAACCTCACGGTGTCGAAAGGCGACGACCAGTCAGACATCCGCTACGCAGAATCGAGTTCGGCCAATCCCACGGCCTATGCCTATTATCCGACCGGCGGCCAGATCGGCGGTGACGTCTGGATCGGCAAGGCGGCGATCTACGACAAGCCTGCGGTCGGAACCTACGGCTTTGCGACCATCCTGCACGAGACCGGCCATGCGCTCGGCCTGAAGCACGGCCATGACGCGACCAGCTACGACCGGATCAAGACCGTGCTGCACGGGAAATACGACTCGCTCGAATATTCCGTCATGACCTACCACTCCTATGCCGGACAAAAGGGAGCAGGCGGCTATACCAACGAACATGCCGGCTTTCCGCAGACCTACATGATGGCCGACATTCGCGCGCTTCAGCACATGTATGGTGCCGACTTCTCGACCAATTCCGGCAATACCGTCTATAGCTGGTCGCCGAAGAGCGGTCGGACCGAAGTCGATGGCGCGGTGGGTATCGATCCGACGGGACACCGCATCTTCGCCACCATCTGGGACGGCGGCGGCAAGGACACCTACGACTTGAGCGCCTACAGGAAGGCCGTATCGATCGACCTCCGGCCCGGCGAATCCTCGCTTTTCAGCAAGAGCCAGCTGGCCGATCTCGACAGTTTCGGCCGAGGTCACGACGCGAGCGGGAACATCTACAACGCCCTGCTCTATCAGGGCGATACGCGCTCGCTGATCGAGAACGCCATCGGCGGCGCCGGCAATGACCATCTCCGCGGCAACATTGCCGACAACACGCTGACCGGCAATGCCGGCAACGACCAGTTCATCTACCGCACCGGCTCGGGCCAGGACACGATTACCGATTTCTCCACCGGCGATCGGGTCAATCTTGTGGGCATGGGGATCTCCTTCGCGCAGATCCAGGCGCTCGGCAGCGATAGCGGCAGCAGCTTCGTCATCAACTTCGGCAACGGCGACACCCTGACGCTGCAGCATGTCAGCGAGGCGAGCCTGACCGCTGCGGATTTCATGCTCTGACCGTGCCAGCGTGGAACGACAAAGGCCGCCCCGACACCGGGGCGGCCCTCGTTCAAATTCTGCGACGGAGGCTTACTCGGCCTTGTCTTCGGCCTTCTTCTTGGCCGGGGCCTTCTTCTTCGGCGCGGCTTCCGCAGAAGCCTCGTCGCCGGCGTCAGCCTTGGCGGCAGCCTTCTTCTTGGACGATTTGGCTTCCTTGGCGGGCTTGTCGCCGTCCTCGTCGTCGGCCATCAGTTCATCCTTGGTCACCGTCTTGTCGGTCACCTTGATTTCGCCGAGCAGATGGTCGACCACCTTCTCTTCGAAGATCGGCGCGCGGATGCCGGCAATCGCGCCCGGGGTCTTGCGGAAATACTCGATGATTTCCTTTTCCTGGCCCGGGAACTGCGAGATCTGGGCATAGAGCGCCTTGTTCATCTCGTCTTCGGTCACTTCGACGCCGACCTTCTCGCCGATCTCGGAGAGAACCAGGCCGAGCTTGACGCGGCGCTCGGCGAGCTTGCGATATTCCTCGCGCGCCTTTTCTTCGGTCGTGTCCTCGTCCTCGAAGGTCTTGCCGGACTGTGTGAGATCAGCGTTGATCTGGCGCCAGATCTGCTCGAATTCGGCGTCGACCAGACGCTGGGGAACGTCGAAGGAATAGAGCTCGTCCATCTGGTCGAGGATCTGACGCTTCAGCTTCTGGCGCGTGATGTTGCCGAACTGGCTCTCGATCTGGCCGCGGACGATTTCGCGCAGCTTCGCTTCGGATTCGAGGCCGAGCTTGGAGGCGAGCTCATCGTTGATCTCGAGCTTGCCCGGAGCGGCGACCGCCTTGACCACGACATCGAAGGTGGCTTCCTTGCCGGCGAGGTTGGCGGCAGGGTAGTCGGCCGGGAAGGTCACCGTGATGGTCTTCTCGTCGCCGGCCTTGACGCCGACCAGCTGGTCTTCAAAGCCGGGGATGAAGCGGCCGGAGCCCAGCACGAGTTCAGCATTGGAGTCCTTGCCGCCCTCGAAGGGAACGCCGTCGACCTTGCCTTCGTAATCCATGGTGACACGGTCGCCGTCGGCGGCCTTGCCCTTCTTCTCTTCATAGGTACGGGTGCTTTCGGCGATGCGCCCGATCTGCTCGTCGATTTCGCTCTCAGGGATCTCGACGACTTCGCGGGTCACCTGGATGCCGCTGACATCCTTGAGCTCGATGGCGGGGATGACTTCATAGGACAGGGTGAATTCGAAGTCGGCCTGGGCGTTGAGGATCTTGTCGGCTTCCTTCTCGTCCTCGGTCATTGCGATTTCCGGCTGGGTCGCCGACTTCTCACCACGTTCGGTCAGGATCGAGGTGGGCTGTTCGCGGATGATCTCGTTGACCAGTTCGGCCATGACGGACTTGCCGTACATCTTTTTGAGATGGGCAGGCGGCACCTTGCCGGGGCGGAAGCCGTTGATGCGGACGCGGCCCTTGACCTCTTCGAGGCGCTCGTTCATGCGCGCTTCCATGTCCTTGGCCGGAATGACGACCTTGAGTTCGCGCTTCAGCCCTTCAGCGAGCGTTTCAATAACCTGCATGATCCTACCTTTGTCTTTGTGACGGTTCCGCCTTCCGGCAGGACCGACCTTGAAATGAGCCCTGTCCCGGGCCATCCGTGGGGACGGCTTTATGCAAATTCACGGAAGTTTTGCAAGCGAAATGCCACGATTGCACAGCATTCGGGCGCTTTTTTGCCCGGAGGACCAGTCCCCGGCTGGTGCGGGTGAAGGGACTCGAACCCCCACGCTTTTGGCGCCAGAACCTAAATCTGGTGCGTCTACCAATTCCGCCACACCCGCACGCATCGCGGGCACTGCCCCGAAGCGGGCCGTGCATATCACCGCCCTCCCCTGCACGCAAAGAAAAAGTGCGTGAGGGCGGATGCGCAAAAAACGACAATTCCGTTCTAAATTAGGATTTTCTAAACAATTTGTTGCTAGTGTTCTTGCATCGGATCACATGCGAGACGCCAGACATGCAGACAGCGCATAGCCTCCATGTCCATATCGCACTGCACAAAGGCAAATAGTGTGATTATATTGACTTCATCGAAAGACGAGGTCATTCGAAACCAAACGAAGAAGCGGTGGCGCGCTTCGCCGGGGAAATTCCGATAGAGCCCGCTCAATCGAGTGTAAAGAATTCGGAGTTTGCGCACTCCTCCTCCCAGCGCTGCTCCGACTTGACTGGTGGCACTCCTCCTCCCAGCTGCCAGTCATACTCAACGACGCCCACCGGATCTCCTCCCCCGGTGGGCGTTTTGAGTCTCAGTCTCCGCGATCTGGAAAACCTTTCAAAATCAAGCATGCTTGCATGCGGGTGAAGCCGTTTTGGGCTCCGCGGGATCAAATGACGCATTTCGTGGCATGTGCCGTTTTTCTGACGCGCCGCTGCCACCAAATTGAGCGGAGTGTGAACTTTTTGTTAATAATTCTATATATTTAGACGAGTGATTTGCGATTCTTGCATAGGTGCGGTGCCACAAATGCGCTGGTTATTGATGCGATGCAGCATTATCTTCCAATCATCAAATTCAAGGCCAGAGGTCATCCGGACCGAAGCCAGTCTGAAAGGAAACGAAAATGAACCTCGCTCGCGCTTACAACAACTGGGTCAAGTACCGCCAGACCGTCACCGAACTCGGCCGCATGTCCAACCGCGAACTCGCCGACCTCGGCATCGCTCGTCAGGACATCCGCGCCGTCGCCCGCCAGGCGGTTCGCTGACCTTCCGGCCGCAAGCGCGGCCGAACCGGACCGGCCCGACGGCCGCTCCTCCTCCAGTCCTCCCAAGACCAGAAGACCGCCGGTTCGTAGCCGGCGGTTTTTTGTTGCACGTGCTTCACGCTCGCTGACTTCGCTGCAGGCGCGAAGGGCTGCTCGGCCGACACGAATGACGCCGGGGGGCTTCACCCCGCCTTGGCCCCTTCTCCACATTCGTAACAATATCAAGACTTTGGGCTGCAGCCTCGTGCCTGCTTTTGCGGCACAGCCACTTTTATGGGCGACCAATGCTTAAATGCATGGCAGGTGCCTATCATTTGCACTGCACAATTTAATTATTCGCGTGTATAAACTCCTCAAGTTCAAAGCACGGCCAAACGGCCGGAGCCAATCAAGTCTAAAGAGGAAACATCCATGAACCCGCTCCGTATCGCCTTCAACTGGGTCCAGTATCGCCGCACGCTCTCCGAGCTCAGCAATCTCTCCAACGAGACCCTGAACGACATCGGCGTCAGCCGCTACCAGATTCGCAACATCGCAGCCCGCTCCTTCCGGTAAGGGCTCCGATGCGCAGTCGATAAAACGCCGCCTCCTCCCAAGGCGGCGTTTTTGATTCGAGGCCGTCGTCCGGCAGGCCAGTCCGGACAAGTCGATCCGGCAAATGCAATTGGTCTGGGCGGCAATTGGTGCTAAGAGCGCCGCCATGACCACGAACCTCTCTCCCATCCATATCATCGGCGGCGGCCTGGCCGGCTCGGAAGCTGCATGGCAGATCGCCGAGCGCGGCATCCCCGTCATCCTGCACGAAATGCGCGGCCTCCGGATGACCGACGCACACAAGACCGACAAGCTCGCCGAGCTGGTCTGCTCCAACTCCTTTCGATCCGACGACGCGACGGCCAATGCGGTCGGCGTTCTGCATGCCGAGATGCGGCTTGCCGGATCGCTCGTCATGCAGGCGGCCGATGCCAACCAGGTGCCCGCCGGTGGCGCGCTCGCCGTAGACCGCGAGGGCTTCGCCGATGCCGTCACAGCAAAAATTCTCGCCCATCCGCTGATCACAGTGGTTCGCGAGGAGGTGGCGGGCCTGCCGCCGGCCGATTGGGACAATGTGGTGATTGCCACCGGGCCGCTGACCGCGCCTGATCTCGGCGCTGCAATCGCACGCGAGAACGGCGCCGATTCCCTCTCCTTCTTCGACGCCATCGCGCCCATCGTGCATCGCGACACGATCAACATGGACGTCGCCTGGTACCAGTCTCGCTACGACAAGGTCGGGCCGGGCGGCACCGGCAAGGATTATATCAACTGCCCGATGGACAAGGCCCAGTACGAGGCTTTCGTCGCGGCGCTGATTGCCGGCGAGAAGACCGTCTTCAAGGACTGGGAGCACGTTCCCTATTTCGACGGCTGCCTGCCGATCGAGGTCATGGCCGAACGCGGGCCTGAAACACTCAGGCACGGGCCGATGAAGCCGATGGGCCTGACCAATGCCCACAATCCGACGGTGAAGGCCTATGCCGTGGTGCAGTTGCGCCAGGACAATGCGCTCGGCACGCTCTACAACATGGTCGGTTTCCAGACCAAGCTGAAATATGGCGCCCAGACCGCTATATTCCGGATGATACCCGGCCTGGAGAACGCCGAATTTGCCCGGCTCGGAGGCCTACACCGCAACACATACATCAATTCGCCGGTGCTTCTCGACCGCAGCCTGCAGCTCAAGTCACGACCGGGGCTGAGGTTTGCCGGACAGATCACCGGCTGCGAAGGCTATGTCGAGAGCGCCAGCATCGGCCTGCTCGCCGGTCGCTTCGCCGCTGCCGACCGGCTGGGCGAGCAACTGTCGCTGCCGCCGGTCACCTCGGCCTTCGGCGCGCTTCTCAACCACATCACGGGCGGGCATCTCGTCTCGAACGACGAGCCGGGCAAGCGGTCCTTCCAGCCGATGAACATCAATTTCGGCCTGTTTCCAGAACTCGAGCCGGGTGCGATCCAGCGTCCGGACAACGGTCGCCGCTTCCGCGGCAAGGAAAAGGCGCTCGTGAAGAAGCAGCTTGTGGCCGAGCGAGCGCTCCAGGACTGCCGTAGCTGGCTGGGATTGCCAGCCGCTGCTGTCAGGCGTGGCTCGGAAGCGGCAGTTCCGGCGGAATAGACGCCGTCACGCTGCCGAGCAGCCAGATGCCGACTTCGGCCGCTTCCTTCTCGGAGCGGAACGTGAAGGTGCCGCTCATCGCCTTGTGCGCGGGAAAGGTGATCGTGAGCGCCCTGCCGTCGTTCTCGGAGGCGACACGCACGTCGGCAGGGTTGACCAGGTGGCAGAGCGTCCGCTTCTCGGTGCGCCGCATGAGGCCGGTGCGGCCCGTCCAGAGGCGCAGGAACACCATTTCACCGTCCGCAGACATCAGGACGTGTCGGATCGCCTCGTCCGGATAGGCCTTGCCAAAGTCGAGAATTGCGAGCCCGGCGTCGAAACGCTCCGCCTCGGCTTCGGTCTGCAACAGGTTCGTCGCCCAGTAGAAGAAGCCGAGAAACACCGAGAGAATGATGATCCAGAACGCCAGGGTCATGAGGAGACTCGCGAGAATGCCTGCGCTTTCATAGGCTTCCAAGCTTGCGCGAGGATAGAAATAGCAGGTTTCGACCGGGACCGGAACGGACAAAGGGCCCGCCGAATTTCTTCGGCGGGCCCTCGGTCTTGATGGTGTAGCGATCAGTTCTCTGACAGCTCCGCCGGGCGAACCAGCGGGGTTATGCGCCGGATGGTGACGCGGCGATTGGCACGCTCGGCCTCGTCGGTATCGATCTTGAGGTAGCGTTCGCCATAGCCCTGGGTCACCAGGTTCTCGGCCGGGATCTCGAAGAGCTCACTCAGCACGCTCGCCACCGATTCCGCACGCTCGTCGGACAGGACGAGGTTGGATTCGTCAGAACCGACGGCATCGGTATGGCCCTCGATCAGGAAGGTTTCGCCCGGGTTGCGGTCGAGGAGAGCCTTGATCGCGCCGGCCACCTGGCGCAACGTCGAGGCCTGTTCGCGCGAGATCTCGGCACTGCCCGTCTCGAAGGTGATCGTGTCGAGATCGATACGCCGCACCTTGTCGCGGATTCGGGCGGAATATTTCACCTCATCGACCGAGTAGACGCGCTCGACGCGCTCGACCGGTGGCTTGGCCAGGAACTCCTCGTAGTCGCGATCGCGGTTGCTCGACACATCGATGATATAGTCGTCGATCGGCACGCGCAGACGCATCGGCGGCAGGTCGTCGCCCGGGTCGCGCAGGAAGAGCCGATCCTCGCCACGGGCGAGATCGGGCGAATAGAAAATCACGATCTCCCGGTCGTCGCTTTCGATCCGCGAACGTCTGATAATCTCGCCCCAGCGATTGCGAACAGTGACGATGCGTGTGCCGTCCGGCCGCACCACGATTTCCTTGATCCGGCCTTCGTCGAGACGCTCGTAACGGATCGGACCGTCGCGACCGATCCGGTCGCGGTCGTCACTGCGGATCACGATCCTGCCGTCCAGGTCGAACACGACGCGCAGATCGTCGCCCTTGCCGACGACACGGCCCTCCGGACGGCGGTAGCCGCGGAAATCGTCGATGCGCTCGCCTTTCAAGTCGATGACCGGCTTGATGGTGATGTCGACGTCGATCTTCTGGGCGTCCTTGTCAGACTTCGGCACGCGGACGTCCTCGGCCTTCTCGCGCTGTCGCTTGCGGCGGTCACGGTTGACACCGCCGTTGTCGGCGTCCTTGTCGGAATCGAGCACGGCCGCGCCGTTCTCGACCGGCAGCACCACCGTGTCGGTGGTCTTGGACGGATCCTTGGCGATCTCCTCGCGCTTTTCGATCACCTCAGGTGTTTCTGCCTCGGCCTGATCGCGCTTCTTGCGCTTCTTGCTCTGGTTGACGATGTCGTCGTCGGTCACCTGGTCAGCGGACGGGCTGGATTGCTGCTCGTCGGCCTGCTGATTGTCCTTGTTGCGCTTCTTGCGCACCGGCTCTTCGGTTGCCTCGGCATTGTCAGACGGCTGAGCCTCGTCGGTCTGCTGCTGGTCCTCGGCCGTCTGTTCGCGCTTGTTGCGCTTCTTGCTCTGATTGACGATGTCCTCGTCCGATACAGCATTGCCCTGGTCGGTTTCTTCCGCCTGCTGGTTCTTGCGCTTCTTGCGCACAGGCTCCTCGGTCGCCTCGGCATTGTCGGAAGGCTGGGCCTCGTTGATCTGCTGCTGCTCGTCGGCCTGTTGCTGGCGGCGCTTCTTGCGCACCGGTTCCTCGACCGCCTGCGCGTCATCGGCCGGCTGGGCCTGGTCGATCTGCTGCTCTTCGGCCTGCTGCTGGCGGCGCTTCTTGCGCACCGGTTCCTCGACCGCCTGCGCGTCATCGGCCGGCTGAGCCTGGTCGATCTGCTGCTCTTCGGCCTGCGGCTGGCGGCGCTTCTTGCGCACCGGTTCCTCGACCGCCTGCGCGTCGTCGGCCGGCTGTGCCTGGTCCATCTGCTGCTCTTCGGCCTGCTGCTGGTCCCGCTTGCGGTGCTTCTTGGGCAGAAGCTCCTCTTCGCTCTGGACGGAGAGAATGGGGCTCTCGGCGCTGATGGCCGCGGGCTTCACGATTGCGGCGGCAGCCGGCATTCCCACGCCGGCCATCGCCAGGAAGGGAATTGCTGCCGTGGCCAGAAGCCGTTTCTTGATTGCCATGGATATCGTCCTCTCTGTCTTCGATTCGCCGCCCGACCCGCACTCTGCCTGTTTTGAGGGCGGTTTTGTGGTCCGGGCCGCTCGGAACACTGCCATTCCTATTTGGTTCCGCGTTTACCGCGCCTGAACCCGGAGTTCACCTGCCGTTCAGATTGTTCGAGGCAGTCGACGGTAACGCATCGCCGTTGGAACATTCTTTCCTGTTGATTTTCGCGACGGTACCGTATGAATATATTCTAATGCGGGCCACTCTCCCGCGGCATCTGCACGCCCAACCACAAGCAAGAACGGGCGCGCACCACAACAAGGGGAAGAATCATGCGTTTGACAAAACGTCTCGCCATAGCCGCCGCAGTCACCATTGCCGGCGCGTTCTCGAGCGCGGCGCTCGCCGCCGACAAGCTCATCATCGGCACCGAGGGTGCCTATCCGCCTTTCAACAATCTCCAAGCCGACGGCTCCCTGACCGGCTTCGACATCGATATCGCCAAGGCGCTTTGCGAGGAGATGAAAGTCGAATGCACCTTCGTGACGCAGGACTGGGACGGCATCATCCCGGCGCTGCAGGCCAAGAAGTTCGACGCCATCATCGCCTCCATGTCGATCACCGACGAGCGCAAGCAGAAGGTCGACTTCACCGACAAGTACTACAACACCGGACCGGCGATCGCCGTGCCGAAGGACTCCGCCCTGACCGACGCCAGCGAAGCCGGCCTTGACGGCAAGATCCTCGGCGCACAGGCGTCGACGACCCATGCCAACTATGCCGAAGCGCATTTCAAGAAGTCGGAACTCAAGCTCTATCCGACCGCCGAAGAGTACAAGCTCGATCTCGTCAACGGCCGCGTCGACGCTGTCATCGATGACGTCGTGGTGCTTTCGGAATGGGTGAAGACTGAAGACGGCGGCTGCTGCAAGATCCTCGCCGCCCTGCCGGTCGACCCGGTGATCAATGGCCAGGGTGCCGGCATCGCGGTCCGCAAGGGCGAGGACGCGCTGCGCGAGAAGTTCAACGCCGCGATCAAGGCGATCCGCGCGAACGGCAAGTACAAGGAAATCAACGACAAGTACTTCGACTTCGACGTCTACGGCGGTTGATAGAGGTACGATCTGCCCATGATTTCGACGGCGGGAGGGTTGCCCTTCCGCCGTTTTTGTTCGAAGTAGATCATGAAGTCCGGATAACAGGACGGGGGAAAGCATGGAGACCGGCGTCACCGCCTCGGCGGAGCCAGAGACGTCCTTTTTCGCACCGCTTTGGGACGCGATCGGCTGGCTGTTCGACGGCATCTGGGCCATTGTCCATCCGGTGCTCACCACGATCGATCCTCTTTGCGGTCCGGTCGGCGTGTTCAAGCTGTTCTTTTCGGGAGGCGTCCTCGCCTGCGGCGATACCGGCTGGGGCGACGATGTCGCGAGCGGCTTCTATGTCACAGCGAGCCTCGCCGTGTGCACTCTGCCGGTCGGGCTCCTGATCGGCTTCTTCCTCGCGCTCGCCAAGCAGTCGGACGAGAGGTTCCTGCGGGCCGCCGGCGACATCTATACCACGCTCTTCCGCGGACTGCCGGAACTGCTGACCCTCTTCATCATCTACTACGGCCTGCCCCTCGTCATCGGCCAGGCGCTCGTGCCTTTCGGCTCGGGCGGCGCGATCGAGATCAACCCCTTCGTCGCCGGCATGATCGCGGTGGGCGTGGTGTTCTCGGCCTATTGCTCGGAAGTGCTGCAATCGGCCTTCAAGGCGATCCCGCGCGGTCAATACGAGGGCGGCTACGCCATCGGCCTCACCCATGGCCAGACGATGCGGCTGGTGATCCTGCCGCAACTCCTCAGGATCGCGCTGCCGGGCCTCGGCAATCTCTGGATGACCCTGCTCAAGGACACGGCGCTGGTTTCCGCCGTCGGCCTGCCCGACATCCTTCGCCAGACGGGTATCGCGGCGAAGGTCACAAAGCAGGCCTTTTTCTTCTACGGCCTGGCCTGCGTGCTGTTCCTGGTGCTCGCCATCCTTTCGTCCTTCATCATTTCCTGGCTCGAAGCCCGGTCGCGGCGCGCGGAGGTGAGACGATGAGCATCGCCGAAACGATCATCGCGCCCCAGGCGCCGCCGCCCGCCCCGCCCCGGCGGTTCACCGTCGCACGCGTTGCGGGCATCCTGTTCATGGCGTTGTGGCTGGCGCTTTTCCTGTCGGTCGTCTCGACGGCGATCACCGATTTCGATCAGGAAAAGTTCTTCAAATACGGTCCGCTGATGCTTCGCGGCCTTCTGGTGACGCTCGAGCTCGTCGCCACATCGCTGGTCCTCGGTGCAATCCTCTCGCTGCCGCTCGCATTCGCCCGGATGAGCCGGTCGACGGTCCTGTCGTCGATCGCCTACGGCTACGTCTATCTCTTCCGCGGCACGCCGCTGATCATGCAGGTCTTCCTGATCTATTACGGCATCGGCAGCTTCAAGCCGGAGCTCGACAAGATCGGGCTCTGGTGGCTCTTCCGCGACGCCTACAATTGCGGTCTTCTGGCCTTCACGCTCAACACCGCCGCCTACCAGGCCGAGATCCTGCGCGGCGCGATCCAGAGCGTGCCCCGCGGCCAGTGGGAAGCAGCCCAGGCCCTCGGCATCCACCGCTTCGCGGCGTTCCTGCGCGTTGTCATGCCACAGGCGCTGATGGTGGCGCTGCGGCCCTACGGCAACGAGATCATCCTGATGATCAAAGGTTCAGCGATCGTGTCCATCGTGACGGTCTTCGACTTGATGGGCGAGACGCGTCGCGCCTATTCGCGCACCTTCGATTTCCAGATGTATCTCTGGGCAGCGGTGCTCTATCTCGCGATGGTCGAACTGTTGCGAAATGTGTGGAACGCGCTCGACCAGCGGCTGACGCGCCACCTCAAGCGCTGAGGCAAACCGCGCGATATATCGGGCGCATGGTTAACGCCCGATTAAGTTTCCTGTCGTTTCATTGTCATGCTGACGCAACAACCAAGACGAGGTTGCCATGACGAATGAAATGGAAATGCGGCTCAAGGGCTATGGTGTGACCACGGCCGAAATCCTCTATCGCATGCCGGACCACCCGTCCCTGCTGCAGAAATTTATCTGGCAGCACTACGACCTGGCGCCCGACTTTCCCGAGATGAACTCCTTCCTGAAATTCTGGCAGGAGAAGATCGAGGGCCCGCTCCATTCGGTGCGCTATGTCCACTGGAAGCTGATCTCGCCCACCGAATGGCGCGCGCTGAAGGGCGACCTGATCCTGCATTGACGATTGCAATCGCCACCCCGCATCCTTAATACCGCCTTCGAAACACGGATAGGCGCGGGACCATGGCGAAAAAGAAGAAGATCGACGAGAAGGCGCTTGCCGCGGCCTATAACGAGGCGCTCGCGCTTGAGAAGGCGGGTGAGTTCGAGAAGGCCGCCAAGGCCTATGAAAAGGTTCTGGCGCTCGACCCCGAGGATCACGGCGGCGCCGCCGTTCGCATCGCCTCGATGGGTTTCGGCGAAACACCTCCCAAGGCGCCAGACGCCTATGTCGAGACGCTGTTCGACCAGCACGCCGCAGCCTTCGAAGCGATCCTCGTCGACCAGCTCGAATATTGCGTGCCGCTTCTGGTGCGCGAGCGGATCCAGGCGCTCGGCCTGGGCCCGTTCCAGAAACTTCTCGACCTCGGCTGCGGCACGGGCCTGACGGGCGGCGCGCTGCGCGACATCTGCGGCGAGATGGTCGGCCTCGACCTGTCCGAAAACATGGTCGAGATCGCGCATGAGAAGGACCTCTACGAAACACTCTATGTCGCCGAAGCCGCCGACTTCCTCGAGGATAACGAGGACGGGCCCTTCGACATCGTGACCGCCACCGACGTGCTCCCCTATCTCGGCCATCTCGAGGAACTGTTCTTCGGCGTCGCCGACAACCTCGATGCCGGCGGCCACTTCTTCTTCTCGTCCGAGACGCTTGCCCCCGCCACGCTTGCCGGCCGCGACTTCATGGTCGGGCCGCACCAGCGCTTCGCCCATTCAGAGGGATATGTTCGCCGCAGCCTTGAGAGCGCGGGCTTCGCCGTCGTCGAGCTGCGCGACATCACCGTCCGGCTCGAAGACGGTGCGCCGATCGCCGGCCATCTCGTCACCGCGCGCAAGTCGAACTGAACTGGGCTCCATGCGCCTTTCCTGATAGGGCGCTTTCCGCTAAGCCTCCTCGCGAGAGACATGCAGGAGGTCGGTCATCATGGCAAAGGTCGCGTTCATCGGTTTGGGGGTCATGGGCTATCCCATGGCCGGGCACCTCAAGCGCAAGGGCGGCCACGAGGTCACCGTCTACAACCGCACGACCATCAAGGCCGCTAATTGGGCGGCAGAGCATGGCGGCTTCACTGCGGCGACGCCGAAGGGCGCCGCCGAGGATGCGGATTTCGTCTTCACCTGCGTCGGCAATGACGACGACCTGCGGGAGGTGACGATCGGCCCGGAGGGCTGCCTCAAAGGCATGAAGCCGGGTGCCACGCTGATCGACAACACCACCGCGAGCGCCGACGTCGCCCGAGAGCTCGACGCCGCCGCCCGCGCGCAGGGCTGCCACTTCATCGATGCACCGGTGTCCGGCGGACAGGCGGGCGCAGAGAACGGCGTGCTGACCGTGATGTGCGGCGGCGCCGAGGACGATTTCGAGCGGGCGCGGCCGGTCATCGACGCCTATGCGCGAATGGTCGGGCTGATGGGTCCGGCGGGGTCCGGCCAGCTCGCCAAGATGGTCAACCAGATCTGCATCGCCGGCCTGGTTCAGGGATTGTCCGAAGGCGTACATTTCGCCAAGCGCGCGGGTCTCGACGTCGAGCAGCTGATGGCCGTGCTCGGCAAGGGTGCGGCCGGCTCCTGGCAGATGGACAACCGCCACAAGACGATGAACGAGGGCAAGTTCGACTTCGGCTTCGCCGTCGACTGGATGCGCAAGGACCTCGCAATCTGCCTTGCAGAAGCCCGCCGCAATGGCGCGAAGCTGCCCGTGACGGCGCTGGTCGACCAGTTCTACGGCGACGTCCAGCAGATGGGCGGCCGCCGATGGGATACGTCCTCGCTCCTCGCGCGGCTGGAGAAGTAGAGGGCTCTATGGCCGACCTCGGGAAAGCCGCGACGACGGACGAGATCCTCGCCCATCTCCGGTCACTCCGGGATGAGGAGGCCATCGCAGGCATGGCGCGCTACGGCATCGAGACGCGGACAGCGCTCGGCATCCCCAATGCGGTCCTGCGGCCGCTCGCACGAAGGCTCGGCCGCAACCATGGCCGCGCCCTCGATCTCTGGCGGAGCGGGATCCGTGAAGCGCGACTTCTCGCCGCCTTCACCGCCGAACCAAAGGTTCTGACCGCAGAGACCGCCCGCGAATGGGCCGCGGAGTTCGACAGCTGGGAGATCGTGGACGGTGTCGCCGATCTATTCGCCGAAGCCCGATTGCAGCAGCCGCTGATCGCCGAATTCGCCGATGACGCGCGGGAATTCGTGCGGCGGACCGCCTTTACGATGATCGCCTGGAGCGCGGTTCACGAAAAGACCGCGCCGGATGCCGAAATCCTCTCCTGGCTGCCGCTGATCGAGCGGCATGCCGGCGACGAAAGAAACTTCGTATGCAAGGCGGTCAACTGGGCTCTGCGTCAGATCGGCAAGCGCAACGCCGCCTGCTATGGACCGGCGCTCGAGCTTGCGAAGAAGCTCGCCGACAGCCCCGACAGAACCCGTCGCTGGGTCGGCCGGGATGCCGACCGGGAACTGACCAAGCCGGCGGTCCTGAAGCGGATCGCCGGTACACCCTGATCGGAGCGGTACCGGTCAGCGCAAGGCGGCGTGATCGATCCGGTAGAGGACGAGATTGCCGGACCGGGCAGCCTGCTCGAAGCCCGCGACCGCCTCGCCATGCATTAGCGCCCGGAACAGCGGCATCCGTCCGTGATCATCGAGAAGCCCGGGGGCTCGGCAGAGCGCGAGATAATCGGCGTCACGCACGAGTTCACGACGCCGCTCCGGGTCCGTCGCCATGTAGAGCGCGATCAGCCGGCCCATCGCGGGTGCTGCCCGATGGAAGGAGATCGAGGAGACGCTGAGACCCGGCCGGTCCCGCGAGAGGATCTGCAGGCCAAGGCCCGGCGGCGTCAGGATACGGCCGGGACCGATCGCCCAAAGCGCCGAAAAGTCGCTTGCACTGCAATCGTCCATAATGAGCTGGTCGAAGGCGTCGTAGTCTTCTGCAATGGAGGGCGTGACGGCAGCCGCGGTGACCGTCGCCAGCGCGAAGCAGGCTCCGACGCCGAGTACCGCCTGCGCGGCCGGGCGGCTCCGCTCGGCGAGGTGCCTGACGTTGGCGACGGCGATCGGCAGCAAGATCGGCACGATTCCGGTCGCGATGCGCAGGAAGCGGTTGGAAAACAGCGTGACCAGCACCGCCGCCCAGCAGAGCGTCAGAACGATCCCGACCGCCCCCTCCCCGACCCTGAGCCGGCGAACGATCCCGATCGATGCGGCGGAGGCGGTGAGGATGGCAGCCAATAGAAGCAGGATCGATCGGTAGTCCTTGATCTCGAGGAGGTTGAAGGCGCTCCGCTCCTGATAGATCCGATCGTACCAATAGGTCTTCGCAAGCCCGTCGATCATCGGATAGGGCCCGTCGAGCAAGCCGGGGTAAAGGGTGAGGATGCCGCCGAGCGCCAGGCAGCCCGGCAGCCCGAGCGCAAGGAGGCGGGCAAGACCCGGCCGCAGCCGCGTCAATGCGGATGCGACTACGGCGATCACCGCGCCGTAAGCTGCGAGCGCCAGCGCATAGGGGGCCGACCAGCTGTCGTTCTGTGCCACGAGCCAGCGGTCGGGCGGGATCTGGACGGCGACGAGCAGCGCCGTTGCGGCGAGACATGCCCAACCTGTGGTCCGCAGAACGCGCTCGGCTCCCGAGAGCCCCGCCGCCCAGGCGCCGGCGAGCGCCAGCATGCCGACCGCGAGGACAGGCAGGGTTTCGAGGCCCACGGCGACGGAGGCCGGCAGGGCGATTCCCGCGAGCAAGCCACCCCGCTCATCCCACCGCACCACGCCATAGACCAGAACGAGCAACAGCAGGATCTGAACATTGTGATGGTCGATGCGGCCGGGGCTGAACTCCCAGACCGCGTAGAGCGCCATCAGCAAGACCCCGAGGAGCTGGGAGACCGGCAGATCCTCAGCCTGCGGCGCCAGCCGGCGCAGGATCGCAACGACAAGCCCACCATAGACGAGCGCCATCACGGGCGGCCAGACGAGAAAGGCGAGACTGGTCGCCCGCTCGAGGCCGGCGAAGGGCGACAACAGCAATGCAATCCCGGCATAGGGAAGATCGACGAGCCGCGACCACGGCGTCACATAGATCTCGGGCATCCGCACCGCCGGAAACGACATGTCGTACCAGGCGCCGTTTGCGAGGAAACGTCGGACCTCGATCGCCCGCAAGAGATCGTCGGTGTCGCCGTTGAAGCTCTTGCCGTCGAGCAGGTCGAAGGCGAGCAGGAAGGCCATGCCGAACCAGAAGAGCAGGAGATAGTTGCGCTGAGGCCAGGTCGCGCGCGTCAGGGGCAGGCGTGCCCAGCCAATGCCATCCCGTGCCTCGACCACTTGCCGCCCGCCTCTCTGGGTTAAACGGGCAGAGAGTAACCGGCAAGCATCACCCGAGTGTTAATCTTCCATGCTCTTGGCCTGTTCGAGCACCATATAGTCGAGCGGAAGCTCCGTCGTATACTTGATCTGCTCCATGGCGAAGGCGGACGACACGTCGCGGATCTCGATCTTGGCGATCATCCGCTTGTAGAAGGCGTCATAGGCGGCGATGTCAGGCACGACAACTCGCAACAGATAGTCCACATCGCCCGACATCCGGTAGAATTCCACCACTTCGGGGAATTCGGACACGACCTCGGAAAACCGTTTCAGCCACTCGATGGAATGCGAGTTGGTGCGGATCGAGACGAAGACCGTCACCTTGGTATTGACGCGGACCGGGTCGAGCAGGGCCACCCGACGGCGGATCACGCCATCCTCCTCCATCTTCTGGATACGGCGCCAGCAGGGGGTGGTCGAGAGGCCGACTTTCTTCGCGAGGTCGGCCACCGCAAGGGTCGAATCCTCCTGCAGCAGCCTCAGTATTTTTCTATCGAGCCGGTCCATTCATGCCTCCGGAGGAAAATTTTTCCATTCATATATCAAGCGCGGAAAAAGTTGGAAGAAAATTCAGGTCATCCACCGGGAAACCTCGGCCCGGAGCACCGGCAGCAGGTCGGCCTCGAACCATTGATTGCGGCGCAGCCAGCCGGTGTTGCGCCAGCTCGGATGCGGCAAAGGGAGGACGCCCCTTTCGAGGTGGCGCCGCCAGTCGCGAACCGTCTCCGTCATGATACGGGCGTGCCGGCCGATATGCCACGTCTGGGCATAGGAGCCGACGGCAAGCACGAGTTTGATCTGCGGCATGGCATCGAGGGCGGCCTGCCGCCAGGCCGGCGCGCATTCCCGCCGCGGCGGCAGATCGGATCCCTTGGCGTCATAACCGGGAAAGCAGAAACCCATCGGCAATATGGCGAAGTTGCCGACGTCGTAGAACTGCTCGCGCGTGACCGCCAGCCACTGCCTCAGGCGATCGCCGGACGCATCGTTGAAGGGTATGCCGGTCTCGTGCACGCGAAGCCCCGGCGCCTGGCCGGCTATCAGGATCCGTGCCCCGGACGAAAGGACCGCCACCGGCCGTGGCTCGTGCGGCAAGGGCCGCATGCCCCCCTCCCGGCAGAGACGACAGTGCGAAATCGTCGACGACAGCGCCGCTATCGTGTCTGGATCAGAAGAGCCGGCCATGGAGGCTGTTGGTAAACACCTTCCGGCGGCATCGCAACTGACGTTAAGTCACCTCGCGTAGACATGGCCGGAGAGCTTTCCTTCACATCATTGATATTCTTACATATTCTTCGATAGTCCGACCCGGAGCGGCCGAGAACACATGGCAAACGAAACGTTATCGTGGAAGCATCTTCTTAAGGATTGGCGGCTATTCTCCTTCCTCGCGCGCAGTGCGATCGGTTTGTTTCATGAGTAATGTCGCCAGTTCATCGCCGGACAAGATCATCGTCTATCGGTCGCGCGCGTCCAAGAACCGCGATACCGCAAAGGCGGTGAAGGACACCCGCGAGCGTCTCCAGACCAATGGTCAGCCGGTCGCCGGATTCGAGCGGGAGATGCTGGAACTGCACCTGTCGTCGGTTCAGACGGGTGCGGCCGTGCCGCCCTTCTTCATCCTGATCGTCGGCCTGACGGCGAACTATTTCTCTGGCGAGCTCAATCTCTTCCCGTGGATGATCGTCTCGCTCCTCGCCCATTCGCTCTATCTCCTGCTGGCGCGCCAGGCGCGCAAGAGCAACGACACCGCCGAACAGGCTGCGCGTTGGCGCAAGCGGCTTCTGGCCGCCCAGATGCTGTCCGGTCTCTGCTGGGCCTGGTTCGCTTTCACGAGCTGTGCGAGTTGCACGACGAGCTATTTTTTCTTCTTCAAGAGCGCCGTGCTGTTCATCGTGCTCTCGGCGATGACCTTCATCTTCTTCATGCTGCGCAGCGCCACGCTTTACGCTTTCGCGCCGGTCGTCCTGGCGCTCGCGGCAAGCTCCTATCTCAGCCGCGATCCGCTCGACGTCGCGCTCACCGGCGTCTTTGCGACCTCCCTCGCGTTCTTCACCTTCCTCACCAACCGGCTGCACAATTCCAACGTCAAGCTGCTGTCGTTCCAGTCGGAAAAGGACGACCTGATCGCTGAGCTCGAAGTGGCGAAGTCGATGTCGGACGAGGCGCGGCGACGGGCGGAGGAAGCCAATCTCGCCAAGTCGCGCTTCCTTGCCTCGATGTCGCATGAGCTCCGGACGCCGCTCAACGCCATCCTCGGATTTTCCGAAGTCATGGCCACCGAAGTCCTCGGGCCGCTCAACAACCCGACCTACAAGGAATATGTCACCGACATCCACACGTCCGGGCAGCATCTCCTCAACCTGATCAACGAGATTCTCGATCTCTCCCGCATCGAGGCCGGGCGCTATCAACTCAACGAGGAGGCCGTGCAACTGGTCGACATTACCGAGGATTGCATCGGCATGGTCCAGTTGCGCGCGCGCGCCAAGGACATCCGGATTTCCAACCAGTTCGAACCGGACATGCCGGCGCTCTGGGCCGACGAGAAGGCAATCCGCCAGGTCGTACTCAACCTGCTCTCCAACGCCGTCAAGTTCACGCCGAAGGGCGGCGAGATTGTGGTCAAGGCCGGCTGGACGGCGTCCGGCGGCCAGTATGTCTCGATCAAGGACAATGGACCCGGCATTCCCGAGGAGGAGATCCCGGTCGTGCTCTCGGCCTTCGGCCAGGGCTCGATCGCAATCAAGAGCGCCGAACAGGGCACAGGCCTCGGCCTGCCGATCGTGCAGGCACTCCTGCACAAGCATGACGGATCGTTCCTGTTGAAGTCGAAGCTGCGCGAGGGCACCGAGGCGATCGCCATCCTGCCGGCCAAGCGCGTGCTGCAGCCGGTCTCCGCCGTCGAGGAAGACCTCGATACCAGGCGCAAGAGCTACGCCTGAGGGCGGCTCACAGGATCACGACATAACCGATATAGATGACGGCAGCGGTCAGCGTGCAGAAGACCGCGAAGGAGCCGAGATCCTTGGCATGCTTGCCGGTGCGCGAGACTTCCGGCGACACGCGGTCCACAAGCTCCTCGATCGCCGTGTTCAGTGCCTCGACGCCGAAGATCAGCAGGAACAGGATGACGAGGCCGAGAAACTCCGCCAGCGACGCGCCGACATAGGCGAACAGGGCGAGGCTCGCGACGAAGAACAGCACCTCGTGGCGGAAGGCGGATTCGCCGAGCGCGCGTCGGAAGCCCGCAACGGAATAGCCGCCCGCCGCGACGAGATGGGCAAATCCCTGCTTCTTGCCTTCCGGTTCCTGCATCTCTGACTGCACTCCGATATCCGTCATTCCTGTTTCCTCTTGCCCGAAGCGGCGCCGTCTCTCAAGCGCCAATGCCGCGGCTTGGAGCATGTCTTTAGAGCATATCCGGGTTAGCTTGCATCATGCTGCCGGAGCGACTTTTGTCAGGAGGAAGACAATCGGCAAAGGGCCTGCTGCCTTCGCGGCCGAGCTCTCGTCCCCCTGATGGCAGAAAGCCCTTGGCCCGTCTAAGCCAAAAGCTCTGAGCTAACTCAGTCCTTGTTGGACACTCCGGCCGATTCGAAGGTTGCCATGCCACTGTGGCAGGCGGCGGCGGCCTTTACGATGCCGGCTGCGAGAGCGGCGCCGGTTCCCTCGCCCAGCCGCATGCCAAGCGCCAGGATCGGCGTCTTGCCGAGCTTGTCGATCGCCTTGAGGTGGCCGGGTTCGGCCGAGACATGCCCGATCAGGCAATGGTCGAGGGCGGAAGGATTGGCGGCCTTGAGCACCGCCGCCGCTGCCGTGGCGACATAGCCGTCGATGATGACGGGGATACGCTCCATGCGGGCCGCGAGAATGGCGCCGGCCATGGCGGCGATCTCCCGCCCGCCGAGCCGGCGCAGCAGTTCCAGCGGATCGGACAGGTGATCGCGATGCAGCGCCACCGCCTGTTCCACCGCGGCGATCTTGCGGGCAAGCACCTCGCCTTCTGAACCCGTGCCGGGTCCGACCCATTCCTGGGCGGTCCCGCCGTAAAGGGCGAGATTGATCGCCGCCGCGACTGTGGTGTTGCCGATTCCCATCTCACCGACACAAAGCAGGTCGGTGCCGCCGGCGATCGCCTCCATGCCGAAGGCCATGGTCGCCGCGCAGTCGCGCTCGCTCAGCGCAGCTTCCTGCGTGATGTCGCCCGTCGGATAGTCGAGAGCGAGGTCGAACACCTTGAGGCCGAGATCGTAAGCCGCACAGATCTGGTTGATCGCCGCACCGCCATTGGAGAAATTGGCAACCATCTGCTTGGTCACTTCAGGCGGATAAGGGGTGACGTTCTGGCGCGTGACGCCGTGATTGCCGGCGAAGATCGCCACGAGCGGCCGCGTCACGGCGGGTTTGCGGCCGGTCCAGGCGGCAAGCCAGAAGGCAATTTCCTCGAGACGGCCGAGCGCGCCCGGAGGCTTGGTCAGCTGGCTGTCCCGTGCCCGCGCCTCCGCCAGTGCCGTGCCGACCGGACCCGGCAGGTTGGCGATCAGTTCGCGAAAGTCGTCGAAGGGAAGTCCGCTATTGGCCATCGCCCGAGCTCCAGTGATTTTCTTCTTGATTTGTCGGGGCTTCTCATATCGACAGAGGAGGCAGGCGGCAACCGCGGTTGCGGCGCAAAACGGCGCGGGATGGGTCGGACCGGCATGAATGTCAGCACTTTCATCGAGGATGTCGCGCGCAGCGTGGGCTTCCTGAGCCGCATGCCGATGCCGTCGCGCTATTTCATCGGCCATGACGGTTCGCTGTCGCGGGCGGTTTGCGCCTTTCCCGCCGCAGGCCTTCTCATCGCCCTTCCCTCCGCCGCGGTGTTTGCGATGCTTCTCGCCTTCGGTGCGGATTCGCAGTTGGCCGCCATCCTGTCGCTCGCGGTCGCGGCCCTGATCACCGGCGCGCTCCACGAGGACGGACTCAGCGACACAGCCGACGGCATCGGCGGCGGCCGCGACCGCGAGGCTGCGCTCCGGATCATGAAGGACAGCCGGATCGGCAGCTATGGTGCGGTGGCGCTCGTGCTCTCCTTCGCCATCCGCGCTGCGGCACTTGCGAGCATCGGCCTCGCGCTGACGCCGACGCTCGCCGCGCTCGCGCTTGTCGCCGCCGCCACCCTCAGCCGCGCCGCCATGGTCTGGCACTGGTCGCTGCTGCCACCGGCACGGGCGGACGGTATCGCCGCTTCCGCCGGCATGCCCGAGCGCGATGCATCCCGCTTCGCCCTTCTGAGCGGGACGGCGGTGGCGGTGCTCCTCTGGCTGCCCGTGGCGGGACTTGCCGCCTCTGCGGCCACCGTGGCACTCACCGCGCTCGCCGTCTGGCTCTTCACGCGCCATATCCGAAACCGGATCGGGGGGCATACCGGGGACACGATCGGCGCTGCGCAGCAATTGACCGAAATCATGTCGCTCTCGGCTCTTGCCGTCCTCGTCTGACGACCCGATATTGGGACCGACATTTCACCTGGTGAGCCATGGAATCCCCCTGCATCCTCGTCTGTTCCATCGATGACAAGACCGGCTATTGCTTCGGCTGCGGCCGAACGCGCGCAGAGATCGGCGCCTGGACCAGCTACAGTTCCGACCAGCGCCGCGCGATCATGGCCGTCCTGCCGAAGCGGCTGGAAGGCGTCGAGCGCCGGCCGCGGCGGGAGACGCGACGGACCCGCATGGCGCGGGAAAGGAACGAGGGATGACGCGCATCCTCGTCCTCGCCATCGTCGTGCTCGCCGGGCTTTTTCTGATCACCGTCGGGTTTTCGGGCAGCGGCAGCCGGCTCGACGGCGATCAGGCGATGAGCATGCTCTATTACGGCATGTGGGCGCTGCTTGTCGGTAGCGGCATCCTGGCGAGCCAGCGCAATTGGGGCGAGGCTGCCCGCAATCTCGGGCTCTGGCTGCTGATCATCGTCGTCCTGTCGGCAGTCTATGTCTTCAAGGACGACGCGCAGAACTTCGCCTCCCGCCTGACGGCCGGGCTGATCCCGGGCCGCGCCGCAGTGACCGTCGATGCAGAGGGCCGCACGACGGCCGTGCTCTCGATGGGGACCAACGGCCACTACGAGGTGGAGGCCAGGATCAACGGCACCACGGTCCCGATGATGGTCGATACCGGCGCGACCACGATCGCCCTGACCTATGAAGACGCCGAGCGGCTGGGGCTGAACCCTGCTGGGATGAACTTCGCCTACACGGTCATGACTGCGAATGGCCCTGCCCGCTCGGCCTATGTCACCCTACCCGAGATCGAGGTCGCCGGCATCCGCCGGTCGAATATTGCCGCCGGCGTCGCCGAACGCGGCAAACTCTCCGGCAGCCTACTCGGGATGAGCTTTCTTTCGACGCTCCGCACGGTGTCGTTCAGCGGCGGACAGCTGACGCTTCAGGACTGATATATCAAGTCTCTATGACGCCGGCCTGGCATCTATTGCGGCAGGCTTGATCGAAGACAAGGCCGGCATCCCGAACGCAGGTCAATGGTTGGGCGTCTTTTCCAAGCGAGGAACCGCCGATGACGAACGCCGTGCTCGACCTTTCCGAACTCGACCTGATCGACCGCTACTGGCGCGCCGCCAACTATCTCTCGGTCGGCCAGATCTATCTCCTCGACAACCCGCTCTTGCGGCGACCGCTCGAGGCCCATGACATCAAGCCGCGCCTGCTCGGCCACTGGGGCACGACCCCGGGCCTCAACTTCATCTATGCCCATCTCAACCGCATCATCCGCAAGCGTTTCGCCGACGTGATCTATATATGCGGCCCCGGACACGGCGGGCCGGGCATGGTGGCCAACACCTATCTGGAAGGCACCTACTCGGAAATCTATCCCGACATTTCAGAGGACGAGGCAGGGCTGAAGAAGCTCTTCCGGCAGTTCTCCTTCCCCGGCGGCATTCCGAGCCATGCGGCGCCGGAGACGCCGGGATCGATCCACGAAGGTGGCGAGCTCGGCTATGCGCTCGTGCACGCCTACGGCGCCGTGTTCGACAATCCGGAACTGGTCGCAGCCTGCGTGGTCGGCGACGGCGAGGCCGAGACGGGACCGCTCGCGGCGAGCTGGCATTCCAACAAGTTCATCAATCCGGCGCGCGACGGCGCCGTCCTGCCGATCCTGCATCTCAACGGTTACAAGATCGCCAATCCGACGATTCTCGCCCGGATGAACGACGAGGATCTCGACCATCTCTTCCGCGGCTATGGCCACGAGCCGATCTTCGTGGAGGGCCACGACCCGCAGCTGATGCATCCGCTGATGGCGAAAGCGATGGACCATGCCTTCGATCGCATTGCCGAAATCCAGGCGGCGGCGCGGAGCGGACGCGTCACCGATGGCATGCCGCGCTGGCCGATGATCGTGCTGCGGAGTCCCAAGGGCTGGACCGGTCCGAAAGAGGTCGACGGCAAGAAGGTGGAGGGCTTCTGGCGTGCCCATCAGGTGCCGGTCGCCAATTGCCGGGAGGATGCGGATCATCGCCGGATCCTCGAGCAATGGCTCCAGAGCTATCGCCCTGACGACCTTTTCGACGCCGGGGGCCGTCTCCGGACGGAGCTCCGGGCGCTGGCGCCTGACGGCGACAGGCGCATGGGCGCCAACCCGAATGCCAATGGCGGCCACCTCCGCAAGCCGCTCTCGCTGCCGCCACTCGACCGACATGCCGTCGCGATCGCCGAGCGGGGCGCGTCCATGGTCCAGACCACCGAGATCCTCGGACGTTTCCTGCGCGATGCGATGGCGATGAACGCGGAGACCAGAAATTTCCGGGTCTTCGGCCCCGACGAGACCGAGTCCAACCGGCTCGGCAGCCTGTTCGACGTGACCGACCGGGTGTGGATGGAACGGATCGAACCCTATGACGTGCACCTGTCACGCGACGGCCGCGTGATGGAGGTGCTGAGCGAGCATCTCTGCCAGGGCTGGCTCGAAGGCTATCTCCTGACCGGTCGCCACGGCTTCTTCTCCTGCTACGAAGCCTTCATCCATATCGTCGATTCGATGTTCAACCAGCATGCCAAGTGGCTGAAGGTGTCGCGCGAGCTGGGCTGGCGCAAGCCGATCGCCTCGCTCAACTATCTGCTCACGTCTCACGTCTGGAGACAGGACCATAACGGCTTCTCCCACCAGGACCCCGGTTTCGTGGATCTCGTCGCCAACAAGAAGGCCGACATCGTCCGCATCTATCTGCCGCCGGATGCCAACACGCTGCTCTGGGTCGGCGACCATTGCCTGAGGACCTGGAACCGGATCAATGTCATCGTCGCCGGCAAACAGCCGGAGCCGCAATGGCTGACAATCGAGGAGGCGTCGACGCATTGCGCGGCCGGCGCCGGTATCTGGGACTGGGCCGGAACCGAGCGCGGCGGCACGCCCGACGTCGTCATGGCCTGTGCCGGGGACGTGCCGACGCTCGAAACGCTGGCGGCGGTGATGCTGCTGCGGGAGGCGCTGCCGGAACTCTCGATCCGCGTGGTCAACGTCGTCGACCTGATGGCGCTGCAATCGCCGGACCAGCATCCGCACGGCCTAGCGGAGGACGCGTTCGACCGGCTCTTCACCGCCGACCGGCCTGTGGTCTTCGCCTATCACGGCTATCCCTACCTGATCCACCGCCTGACCTATCGCCGACGCAACCACGACAATTTCCATGTCCGCGGTTTCATCGAGGAAGGCACGACGACGACACCCTTCGACATGACGGTGCTCAACGAACTCGATCGCTATCATCTGGCAATCGAGGCGATCCGCCGCGTGCCGCACCTGTCGGGAAAAGCGGATCCGATCATAGCGAAGTTCGAAGAAAAGCTCGCGGAGCACGCGGCCTACATCCGGGAACAGGGTGAGGATCTGCCCGAAATCCGCAATTGGGTCTGGCGGGCTCCGGACAGCGTCAGAACAGACTGACGAGGAACCGCGCAGAGACCGCGACCAGGAAGAGACCGAAGCCGATTTCGAGCTGGCGCCGGGTCATCGCATGGGCGAGCCGGACCCCGAGCGGGGCGGCGAGCAGCGAGACGGGGATGACGAGTGCGACTGTGATCCAGTTGACAAATCCCGTCGACAGGAAAGGCAGATCGGGATGGCCCCAGCCGGCGATGACATAGCCGACCAAGCCCGGTATCGAAATCAGCACGCCGACGCCCGAGGAAGTCGCGACAGACTGGTGGACGCTGCGATTCCAGAGCGTCATCCAGAGATTGGACAGCGTGCCGCCGCCGATCCCCATCAGGCCCGACAGCAGGCCGATCACGGCGCCGGCCGCTGCGCTGACCGGCCCCGTCGGCATTTCGGTCCCGAGCCGCCAGTGCTCGCGGTTGAAGAACATCTTGAACGCGATCAGCGCCGTCAGCAGCATGAAGACAACCCGGAGGAAGGCGCCGGAGACATGCGCCGCGACGACGGCTGCGGCGATCGTGCCGAGCGGCACCCAGACGGCCCAGCCCTTCAGGACCGCCATGTCGACGGCACCGCGGGCGCGATGGGCATTGAAGGAGCGAAGCGAGGTCGGCACGATGATGGCGAGTGATGTGCCGACCGCCACGTGGGTGCGGACGCTGTCGGCGACGCCGAGCAGGCCGTAGACCTGGTAGAAGACCGGCACGAGGATGGCGCCGCCGCCGACGCCGAACAGGCCGGCGAGCAGGCCGGCCGCGCCGCCGGCGAGAACAAGTGCACCGGCAAAGATGAGGATTTCCGACATCGGCGGCATCACGCGGCTCCGTTTGGTTGCGGCATCGGACTAGGCCGTGTATGCGCCCTTCACAAGCCCGCCCGCCCAGGGATCGGTACGCCCGTGCAGGACGACATCTTGAAACGTCCGTGGCACGCCCTACATCAACGACGCGGACCGGGCCCCTCTGGTCGGCGGCCATGATGCCGTCGGCGATGTCGGACCGCACGAACGGGCCCGCATGCGAACTGTCTCCTTCGGGCCGCCACCATGTCCAGACGATGGAGAGTGTTCATGAATTCCGCCCCCGGCCTGCTTTGCCCTGCCTGCCGCGTCTCGCTCGTGATGAGCGAACGGTCCGGCATCGAGATCGACTACTGCCCGCAATGCCGCGGCATCTGGCTCGATCGCGGCGAACTCGACAAGATCATCGAGCGAAGCGCCCGCGAGACCGCCCCTGCCGCCCAGCCGCAGCAGCAAGCCGCCTACGCCCAGCCGAGCTATCAGCAGCCGCAGCAGTACCCTCAGCAGGGCTACGATCCGCGCTACGACCAGGGCCATTATGGCCACAAGCGGAAGAAGTCGTTCCTCGAGGAACTCTTCGACTGAGCGACCGACTGTCTTCTCGCCTCACGCGGCGCCGCCCTTGCGGCGCCGTTTTCGTCAGAGGCTGCAGTGGCGGTAGCCTGACTTGCGGTAGCGCAGGTCAAAATGGAAATGATCGCCGTGATAGGCATCACCGGGCCCGAGCACGGTGTTGAAATACTTACAGGAATCCTCCCGCACCGTCTTCAGCAGGCCCTTCTCGCGGAAGGCGAAAAAGCTCTTCTTGCGCACATCGATATGCTTGCCGTTCTTGAGCGTAAAGCCGCCGATGTCGAGAGCATTGCCCTTGGCATGTTCCGACCAGGGATTGTTGGATCGCGAGTTCATCTTGCGGCAGGAGTAGGACGACATCTGGTGAATCGTCTTGATGCCGGAAAAGTAGCGGTAGCGGGATGTCGGAACCAGCTCGTTCTTGACCCACTTCGCGAAGATCCGCGTCATCTGGCAGTTCAGCGTCGCCGCTGGTTTGAGCTGGATGCCGCCCTGGAAGCCCGAGACCTTGATCGGATGCGCAATCCCGCAGGAGCGTCCGTCCGAGATCGGCTCCATCTCCTCGAAGCGCACCCCCATGCGTTCGAGGTCGGAGCGGCAACTTTTTTCGGCTGAGCTCATCTCTTCGACCGGCGGCGCCGTATCGAGCGTCGGATCCTCGGTCTGCGGCAGCATCGCGACTTCGGTCTCCTCGGCGACATTGCGGCGCCGGGACGGCAGGGTGATCTGATCGGCGGACGTGGCGTCGGTGAAATCGACCGCCTTCGTCGTCCGCTCCTCGCGCGACCGCTCGGTCAGCGTGTCGGTGCCGATGCCATCCACCACAGGCTGGCTCGTCTCGCCTTCGGCGATGTCGCGCGCCTGTTCCTCGGCCAGGCCGACCGGTTCGGCGCCGAGCGCCTGGTCCATGTTGACGCCGTCATCGGGAATGTTCGATTGCCGTATCGTCTGCTGCTCGACGACCGGTTCCTCGTCGATCTTGGGCAGCGCGCTGCGCTCTGCAGGCTCGTCGAGGTCACGCGATTGCGATGTCGTGTCGGCGGCATCGTCGAGGCTCGGCTGGCGGTCGGTGTTGCGGCCGGCGAGATTGGGGGTGTCGAGATAGTCGGCGCTGTCGCTGGTCGCCTGCACGGGGTCGACGGGCGCGCTATAGTCTGCGGAGTTATCCGCGGCCGTGTCCGGCGGAATGGAGGATACCGTCGTGTCGTCGTCGATGCCCATCGGCGGGGTGTTGGACCCGGAACAGGCCGCGAGCGCCAAACTCGCCAGGACCGGCAGGACGAACCGCCGAGAGAAACGGAAAAACGCAATACGCATCGGCACTTCCTGCCGGAGAACCCGGGCGATGGTCTAGTCTAGACGCGCCTTGGTTGAAAAAGGATGAACCCGTAAGATCTGTCTAAAATAGCCTGCGCCGTGCCCGCCAGAGCCGCCACTGCCGGCGGAGCTGCGACGGCTGGATCGACCGGTCGAAGAGGGCCGGGCCGGTGTGTTCGGCGGCCGCGAAGACCGGTTCCGCAAGCGCGACAGGCAGGAAGGCGAGCCGCGCGGCGGGCGGCAGGTCGCGCGCGCGCTCCCGGGCCAGCCGCAGGTGATCGCGCCCATAACCGACGAAGGCCGAAAGCGCTGCAGCAGCCTTGCCGCTCTCCTCGCCCGATAGCCAGCCGCCAGCGTCGAGGCCGACGGCGCGCAGGATATCGCCGGGAATGTAGACCTGGTGACGGCGCCGGTGGATCGGCATGAGCAAGAGACAACCGGCGACGAGCTGGGCGATTCCTGCGTGACCTGCAGCGTCCCCAGCCGCCGGTGCCGCACCCGGGTCGAGGATCAGGGTCGAGAGCTGGATCAGCGCCGATGCCGTCTCGCCGGCATAGCCCTCGAAAGTGGCCCGGTCGGGCATCGGATCGTCGTAGAGGTCGAAGATGCGGGCTTCCGTCATTGCCGAGAGTGCAGCACGCGGCAGGCGGTGCTCGGCAATCGCGCTCATGATGCCGGCAGCGACCGGATTGGCGGCGACGTCGCCATGCGGCTGTCCCTCCAGCAGGTCGCGCCAGTATTGCAGCCGGACCTCGCCCGGCAAGGGGTCGCGGACGATGTCGCGAACCCTGGCAAGCTCGGCGGAGAAGGCATAGAGCGCGGCGAGAGGGCCGCGCTTGTCCTCCGGCATCAGAAGGAGAGCGAGATAGCGGTCGAAATCGGTCTCGCGCAGCGCGGCGAGGCAGGCGGCATAGGCCTGGTCGCGGCCAACAGCCATCTCAGCCGTCCACGGCGATGAGGGCGGCGGCGACCGCGCGTTCCTCGGCCAGCAGGATGTTGTAGGTCCTGACCGCCGCGCCGGTCGACATCGGATCTGCGGAGATGCCGGCCGACTTGAGCCGTTCGCGGGTCTCGCGCGGCAGCGCGCGAAGCGTCGTACCGGTGCCGATCAGCAGGACTTCGATCCCCTCGGCGTCGCTGATCACCCGTTCGAAAGCCTCTGGCGTGAGCGCGTCGCCTTCGGCGAGTGCCCAGCCGTGGATGCCCGAAGGCAGACACAGAATCGACCCGCGATGGCTCATGTCGGCGAAGCGAAAGCCGCCATTGCCATAGGCATCGACCGGGGCGCGGCCCGGGAAATGCTGTTCGCGGATGACGATGCCTCTGGCCATCAGACCGCCGGGCTCGCCGCCTTGGCATTGCCCGGCTTGGCCTCGTCCTTATCCTTGTCCTTGTCGAACGCATCGGGACGGAGCTTGAAGTAGATCAGCATCGGAGCCGCGACATAGATCGACGAGAAGGTGCCGACGACGACGCCGAACAGCATCGAGATCGTGAAGGAACGGATGACGTCGCCGCCGAACAGCACGAGGCCCATGACGGCGATGAAGGTCGTACCCGCGGTCAGGATCGTGCGCGAAAGCGTCGAATTCAGCGACAGGTCGATCAGTTCCTCGAGCGGCATCTTCTTGTAACGCCGTAGGTTCTCACGCATGCGGTCGTAGATCACGACCGTGTCGTTGAGCGAGAAGCCGATGATGGTCAGCAGCGCTGCGATCGCCGTGATGTCGAATTCCATCCGCGTATAGACATAGAGGCCGATCGTCATGATCGCGTCGTGCAACGTCGCGGTCAGCGCGCCGACGGCGAACTGCCATTCGAAGCGGAACCAGATGTAGATCATGATTGCGATGAGCGAGAGGCCGACGCCGATGAAGCCGGTAACAGCCAGTTCGCCTGACACCGACGGACCAACCACTTCGACGCGGCGGAATTCGTAGTCCTTCTCGAGCGAACCGCGGATCTTGTTGACGACGCTCTGCTCGGCGCTCTCTTCCTGCTGGCTCTGCACCCGGACCATGACGTTGGACGGATCGCCAAAGCCCTGGACCTGCGCCCCGTCGAGCCCCAGGTCGCCGAGCCGCGACCGGATGTCGGCGAGGTCGGCCGCGCCATTCTTCGCCTTGAGCTCGATCATCGAGCCGCCGGTGAAGTCGATGCCGAGGTTGAGCCCGATCGTGGCGAAGCCGATGATCGAGGCCAGCGTCAGCGCCGCCGTCGTTCCGAAGCTGTAGTTGCGGATCTTCATGAAGTTGATGCGAGCGAAATCGAAGAAATGCGTGCGGATGCCCTTGGGCATGCCCTTTGAGCGATTGCGCTTCAGCCAATAGGAGATCAACAGCCGCGACACGGTGTAGGCGGTGAAGATTGTCGTGAGGATACCGATAGCGAGCGTCACGGCAAAGCCTCGGACCGGGCCGGACCCCATGTAGAACAGGATCACTGCGGCGATCAGCGTCGTCAGGTTGGCGTCGACGATTGTGCCGAAGGCCTTCTCGAAGCCCGATTCCATCGCGTTGATGATCGACCGGCCCTGCTTCACCTCCTCGCGGAAGCGCTCGTAGAAGAGCACGTTGGAGTCGACCGCCTGACCGATGGTCAGGACGATACCGGCGATACCGGGAAGCGTCAGTGTCGCCCCCAGCGCCGACAGGATCGCGATGATCATGACGATGTTAATCACCATCGCGAAATTCGCAATCAGGCCGAGCACGCCATAGAAATATGTCATGAACAGCACGACGGCGACGAAGGAGATGATCGCCGCGGTCACGCCGGCACGGATCGAGTCGGCGCCGAGGCCGGGTCCGACCGTGCGTTCTTCGACAACCGTCAGTGTCGCCGGAAGCGCGCCCGCACGCAGGAGAACGGCGAGGTCGTTGGCGGACTGGACGGTGAAATTGCCGGAGATCTGGCCCGAGCCGCCGAGGATCGGCTCGTTGATGCGCGGCGCGGTGATGATCTTCTTGTCGAGAACGATGGCAAAGGGCTTGCCGACATTTTCCTGCGTCACCCGCCCGAAGATCTGCGCGCCCTGCGAATCGAAGCGGAAGCTGACGATCGGCTCGTTGCCCTGCTGCGAGTTGAATCCGGGCTGGGCGTCAACGAGGTTTTCGCCTGTCAGGATCGCCCGCTTCTGGATCAGGATCGGCATCGGCGGATCGTCGTTGGTGTAGAGCACCTCGGAATTGGCCGGCGGGCGGGTGGCGAGTGCTTCCTCGGCCGACATCGTGCTGTCGACAAGATGGAAGGTCAGCTTAGCGGTCTGGTTGAGGATCGACTTCAGCCGCTGCGGGTCCTGCAGGCCCGGCACCTGGACAATGATGCGGTCGGCGCCCTGCCCCTGGATCAGAGGCTCGGTCGTGCCGAGCTCATCGACGCGGCGGCGGACCACCTCGATCGACTGGGTCACCGCCGAGCGGATGCGGTAGTTGATGCCGGCTTCCGTCAGGTCGTACTGGAACGAACCGTCGGCGCCCACGGTTTCGGTGACTTCCTCGATCGTGCCGCCGGTCAGGCCGGCGCTGATCGGTTCACGAAGGTCCTTGAGCGCAGTCCGGGCAGCCTCGACCTGGTTTGCATCGCGCAGCTTGAAGGCGATGTGCTGGCCGGTGCCGGCGAGGCCGGTATAGCCGATGCCGGCCTTGCGGAGATTGGCGCGGATCTCGTCGAGCAGCGTCTCACGGCGCTCCTGGATGATGTCGTTGCGCTCGAGCTTCAGCATGATGTGCGAGCCGCCCTGCAGGTCGAGGCCAAGCGTCATCGCATTCTTCGGCAGCCAGGACGGCAGCGCATTGATCACGGCGGGCGACAGAAAGTTGGGCGTGGCCAACCAGACGCTCACCACGACGGATAGCCAGATCAGGGCGGATTTCCAGCGCGAAAAATAGAACATGCCGAGTCTCGATTGCTGTCAGGACGGGCGGCGGGTCTTGCCCGCCGATGCCGAAAGGTGGTCAGGGCTTGTTTGCGGCCTGCGGTTCCTTGACCGGCTCGCTCTTGACGCGCACTTCCGTGATGTTGGCGCGCACGACGCGGACCCGGACCCCGTCGGCGATCTCGGCTTCGAGTTCGGCGTCGTCGACGATCTTGGTCACCTTGCCGACGATACCGCCGCCCAGGACGATCTGGTCGCCGCGGCGGATGTTCTTGAGGATTTCCTCGCGCTTCTTCATCTGCTGGCGCTGCGGCCGGAAGATCAGGAAGTAGAAGACGACGAGCATCGGCACGAAGAGCAGGATGATGTCCATGCCCCCGCCCAACGGCGACTGAGTGGCGGGCGCCGTCTGGGCGTACGCTTCGGTGAAAATCATTGTCTACTCCCCGGCATGACTAAGGCGCGGCATTCCGACCCCCTGGCCGGCCCGCTCGTTGGTGGCGGGAATATAGGAAGAACGCCCCCCAATGCAACAGGAACGACCAAAATAGCCCCGGCGAACCGACTAATCCATGCCGTTCCGACCTTTCCGAGGCATCTCCTCGCATGGTAGCCGGGACGGCAGTACCATCGATTGGGGAGTATCGGCCATGGCCGAAGACGGGATCAGCGCCATCTTGACAGAGCTCAAGCGGATCGCAGCCGCACTCGAACGGCAGGCCGGACCGGTGCCGGTCCCCCCCGACTGGACGTCTGCCGACTGCTTCGTCTGGAACCCGGCGAAGATCGCCCTCGTCCCCGTTTTGCGCGTCAACCGCGTCGATGTGTCGCTGATCCGTGGCGTGGATCACGTCAAGGAGATCCTGTTCGAGAATACACGGCGTTTCGCCGACGGACTGTCGGCGAACAACGTGCTGCTCTGGGGCGCGCGTGGCATGGGCAAGTCGTCGCTGGTCAAGGCGATCCATGCAGCGATCAACCACGCGGCCACGTCCAGGCTCAAGCTGGTGGAGGTGCACAGGGAGGACATCGCCACCCTGCCCGACCTGATGGACATCCTCAAGGCAGCGCCACACCAGGTCGTGCTCTTCTGCGACGACCTCTCCTTCGACAATGACGACACGTCCTACAAGTCGCTGAAGGCGGCGCTGGACGGTGGCGTCGAGGGGAGGCCCGACAATGTCCTCTTCTACGCCACTTCGAACCGGCGTCATCTCCTGCCCCGGAACATGATCGAGAACGAGCAGTCGACCGCGATCAACCCGTCCGAGGCCGTCGAGGAAAAGGTGTCGCTGTCCGACCGCTTCGGCCTGTGGCTCGGTTTCCACAAATGCTCGCAGGAAGACTATCTGGCGATGATCGACGGATACGCCGACCATTTCGATCTCGCCACCGACAGAGACGCGATGCGTCATGCAGCGCTCGAATGGGCGACCACCCGGGGCTCGCGGTCCGGCCGCGTCGCCTGGCAGTTCGTTCAGGACCTGGCGGGACGGCTCGGCAAGCGCCTCGATGAAAAAGGCACCTGAGCAGCGTTCCCAAGGGCTGTGCTCCCTCGGGCTGTGGCGCCGGGTCAGGCGATCTCGGCGCGCAGCCGGGCAAAGATCGCATCCCGCTCGCCCGCCTGCAGGGCCAGCGCCTGCTCGAGGCGGGCCATGAACCGTTCGGCGAGCCCGGTGGGCTGTTCGCGCTGGCGCAGTTCCTCGATCAGCTTGGCCTGGGCGGCCACTTTGCGGCGGCTTTCAGACAGCCGCAGTTCCACACCGGCGAGATCGTCATAGGTCGCAAACATTCCAGTCCCTCGGCACTTGGTCGGTGCCGCGGAAACGTGCGGGCGCGCCTGGCGGTTCCAGCGGACCGCCGTCAGGCGCGAATATCCAGCAGCACGTCGCGATGGGAAGGATGCGAGCTGAAGGCAAAGATGCGATTGAGGTCGCGATCGCTGATCGGCCGGAGGAACCGCGCCTCGATCCTGTGGTCGCGATGGGCCTTCATCAGAACGCAGCCGATGCGGCTGATCCGGGCGTCGGGAATGTCGAGATAGAAGGACCGGGGAACGTTGAACTCGGTGTTGATGAACAGAACCGCCGCAAAGGGCGAGATCTTGACGAGGTCGCAGCGGCGGCTTGCGAGATGCATCACCACTTTCTCGGTATACTCGATCCGCGCCGCATTCATCGTATCGACCAGGGGCACGCGCCCCTCGCGGTCATACATGAAGGACTCCTCGCGGCTCATATAGCTGCGCCTGAATTCCCGCGGGTCCGTCTGCATGTCACTTCCGTCCGAAATCGTGGTCGTCCGACATTTGACCCGCAATCCCTTCACGTTCGGCTAACGGCGGCGGGACGCGTCGCGCGAGGGTTAACGATCCCTCACCCCGCCAAAATGGAGAAAGGCCCGGGGGCGGCCCGGGCCTTTCCACGCCTTTCCCAACGCAATACTACTGGAGGAAAGTCATCGGGTTGACGGCAGAGGCGTTCTGCCGGACTTCGAAATGCACCTTGGGACGCTTGGCGCCGCCGGTCATGCCGGAAAGAGCGATCACCGCACCGCGGGTCACCTTGTCGCCGCGCTTGACCTTGAGCTCGGAGGCGTTGCCGTAGACCGTCACGGTACCATTGTCGTGGCGGACCAGAACAGTATTGCCGAGATCCTTGAGGCCGGCGCCGGAATAGATCACCACGCCATTCTCGGCCGCCTTGATCGGCGTGCCCTCCGGTACCGAGATGTCGATGCCGGGATTGCGGATGCCGTCGACGTTCTGGCCGTAGCCGGCGATCACGGCGCCGCGCACCGGCCAGCGGAACTTGCCGATGCCGGTTTCGTCGGGGGCGTCCTCGCCGGTGTCGGCCTTCTGCACGTCCTCGACGCTCTTGTTGGCGACGGGCGGCGTGTAGGTCTTCGGCTTGGTCGATATCGCCTCGGTGACCTTGCTGTCGGCCGGGATCGAGGCAGTCTTGACGGGATCGGCGCCCGGCGTCGGGATGACGAGCTTCTGGCCGATCTTGAGCGAAGCGGTGGTCATGCCATTCGCCGCCTTGAGGGCGTCGACGGAAACCTTGTGCTTCTTGGCGATCTTGGCGAGCGAATCGCCCTGGCCGACTTCGTAGGTCGCGCCCTGGGCGTCGGCCGCGGTCGACTGGGCCGACTTGTTCTTGTCGCGGGTGGTCGTGTTCGGCAGGATCGCCTGCTCTTCCGGCGTCTTCACCGGCGCGGGCATCTTCTTCTTGGTGTTGACCGCGAGCTCGGCGGGGATTTCCTTGGCCTTCACGGTCGCGCGGACCGGGATGATGATCGACTTGCCGAACTTGAGGTCGGCGCCGGACTTCATGTTGTTGGCCTTGAGGATCTCGGCCTGCGGCACCTTGTACTTGGCGGCGATGCCCGAGAGCGTGTTGCCGCTGCTGACGAGGATCCTCGGCGAGGCGTCGGTGACTTTCCAGGACCCCTTCACCGTACCTGTCACCACCTGGTCGGCATCGACATTCATCTTGACCTTCGCCGGCATCGGCTGGCTGAGCGCCACCTTGGCCTCGACCTTGGCGCCCGGCGTCTTGAGCTCGCTGCGCTCGACGCGCATCGGCGTGACCGAGGAGCGGGCGTCGATGGTCGATGTGCTGACCGGATCGTAGGAGACGTTCTGATTGCCGGGATAGGGCTGGTTCAGCGCCTGGTCGCCTGTCACGTCGGCATCGCTCGCCTGAACCGATTGCACATTGGCCTGCGGCGTCGGCAGCTTGCCGTTGACGGCATTGACCTTGTGCGGGATCGAATTGGTGGTGAGGGTGTCGGTCTTTGTGGAGAAGAGACCGTCGAAACGGGTCACGTCGGAGGAGCAGCCGGAGGCCACGCCAGCGAGCAGGACGACAGCCGCGAGACGGAGAATGGTGGTGTTGGCATTCCGGTTGACTAAGGCACGCATGACTTGAACCCACGCTACGCATTTACTTGGATTCATTAAAGCGTGTTAGTGTTACTCCGGGGTTAACGACCTTCGTCCCGGTCGAGAAAAATTCTGGAAAATGATAACCTTAACGGCCATTTACCATTGCAGTGCTCAAAGCGCCTGCGCGACCTGCGGCACGATCGGCTGGTAGGGGGTGTCGAAAAGCTCGACGCGCTCGAAACGGCTGCCCGCCTTGGTCAGCCGGACGAGCTTCGCAGGCCCGCCTTCCTGGATGACCGGCGCGACCATCATGCCGCCGGAAACCAGCTGCTCGGCATAGATGCGCGGCAAGGTGGTGAAGGCCGCCGTCACGACGATGCGGTCGAAGGTCCCCTCGCCCTGCAGTCCGGCCGACCCGTCAGCCTGGCGCACCACGACATTGCGCAACGAAAGCCGGTCCATCCGCTCCTGGGCTGATGTCACCAGCGTCTTGTAGCGATCGACGGTCAGGACGCGTTCGGCAAGCCGCGCCATGACGGCAGCGGTGAAGCCGCTGCCGGTGCCGATCTCGAGAACCCGGTGACTGGGCTTCAGTTTCAGCGCATCGATCAATTCGGCGGCAAGGTCGACGCCTTCCATGAAGGCGCCGCATTCGATGGGGATCGTCCGCATCGACCAGGCGGACGCCACATGTTCGGCCGGGGCAAAAAGATGGCGCGGCGATTGTTCGATGGCGTTCAGGAGGTCGCTCGCGGTGATCCCCTTTCCCCGGAGCCGGAGGCAAAGGGCCGCGAAACCTTCCCGGGCGTTCATCGACTGCGGCATTCGTCTCCTCAGGTCACCACGGCGCGCTGGATACGGTCGAGCAGGTCGTAGTCGGTCAGATCGAGCTTGAGCGGCGTGACCGACACCTTGTTTTCGCGGAGCGCATGGATGTCGGTGCCCTCGCGGAAGTCGCCCTTGCGGGCGTCGAATTTCAGCCAGTAGTAGGGATAGCCGCGTCCGTCCGAGCGCTTTTCGACATTGATGCCGAAATCGAGCTTGCCCTGCGCGGTCACCGAAATTCCCTGCACGTCCTGCGGCCGGCAATTGGGGAAATTCAGGTTCATGAAGGTCCAGTCCGGCATCTCGACCTTGATCAGCTTCTTGAGCAGGTCTGGCGCGAAGGTCTCCACGATCTCCCAGGGCACCATACGCTCGCCGTCGAGATAGTTCGCCGCCTGCGAAATCGCAAAGGACTTGATCCCCTGCAGCGTGCCCTCGATCGCGCCGGCGATGGTGCCGGAATAGGTCACGTCGTCGGCCATGTTGGCGCCGTTGTTGACACCCGAGAGCACGAGGTCGGGCTTCTTGCCGCCGAGAACTTCCTTGACGCCCATGATCACGCAATCGGTCGGCGTCCCGCGCAGCGCGAAATGCTTGTCGGACACCTTGCGGAGCCGGAGCGGCTCGGACAGTGTCAGGGAGTGGGCAAGCCCGCTCTGGTCGGTTTCCGGCGCGACGATCCAGACGTCGTCGGAGAGCGTGCGCGCGATCCGTTCGAGGACCGCGAGCCCCTCGGCATGGATGCCGTCGTCGTTGGTAAGGAGGATCCGCAACGGTCAGCCCGCCTTTTCGATCTTCTTGAGCCCGCCCATATAGGGCAGCAGCACATCCGGAATTGTGACGGAACCGTCGGCTTCGAGGTAATTTTCCATGACGGCGATCAGCGCGCGGCCGACGGCGACGCCGGAACCGTTCAGCGTGTGGACGAACCGCATCGCGCGCTCCTCGCCCTCGCGGTAGCGGGCATTCATGCGGCGGGCCTGGAAGTCGCCACAGACCGAGCAGGACGAGATCTCGCGGTAGGTATTCTGTCCCGGCAGCCAGACCTCGATGTCATAGGTCTTCTGCGAGCCGAAGCCCATGTCGCCCGTGCAGAGCGTCATCGTGCGGAAATGCAGGCCGAGCTTTTTCAGCACGGTCTCGGCGCAATCGGTCATCCGCTCGTGCTCGGCCTTGGAGCTTGCCGCATCGGTGATCGAGACCAGTTCCACCTTGTTGAACTGGTGCTGGCGCAGCATGCCGCGCGTATCGCGGCCCGCCGAACCGGCTTCCGAGCGGAAGCAGGGCGTCAGCGCCGTCAGCCGCAGCGGCAACTGGTCCTGTTCGAGAATCTGCTCACGCACGAGATTGGTCAGCGGCACTTCGGCCGTCGGGATGAGCCAGCGGTCGTCGGTGGTGCGGAACAGGTCCTCGGCAAATTTCGGCAGCTGTGCCGTGCCGTAGACCGCATCGTCGCGGACCATCAGCGGCGGCTGCACCTCGGTATAGCCATGTTCGCCGGTATGCAGGTCGAGCATGAACTGCCCGAGCGCGCGCTCGAGCCGGGCGAGCTGGCCCTTGAGGATCGTGAAGCGCGCGCCGGCGATCTTCGCCGCGCCCTCGAAATCCATCCAGCCGAGCCTCTCGCCGATCTCGAAATGCTCCGCCGGCGCATGGGTCCAGCTCGGCTTTTCGCCCGAGCGCCGCTTCTCGACATTGCCGTGTTCGTCCTTGCCTTTGGGCACGTCGGCCGCTGGAATGTTGGGAAGGCGTGCCAGGAGATCGGTGAGTTCGGCTGTGGCGCGACGCTCCTCTTCCTCGGCGGCCGGCAGCGCCGTCTTGATCTCGGCGACTTCGGCCTTCAGCCTTTCGGCAAGTTCCGTGTTCTTCTGCGCCATCGCGGCGCCGATTTCCTTGGAGGCGGCATTGCGGCGCGACTGCATGTCCTGCGCCTTCTGAACCACCGCGCGGCGGCGCTCGTCGAGCGCCACGATCGCCTCGGCCTGGGGGTCTGCGCCGCGACGCGCAAGGGCTGCGTCGAGGGCAGCAGGATTGTCACGGATCCACTTGATATCGAGCATGGAGGCACCATGGATTTGAAAGCACGGCCAGGGAGTCCGGCGACTCCCGACATGCGGAGGGTTTTGGCCCGTCAGGGCGTGAATTACAAGGGAAACGCCACCTCAGGAGGCGGCTTTTTCTTCGACCGCGTCGCGAGATCGGCCTTTTTCGATCATCCTGCCGGCGACGATCGCCACCTCGTAGAGGAGGATGGTCGGAATCGCCAGGCCGATCTGCGAGATCGGGTCGGGCGGCGTCAGCACGGCGGCGACGACGAAGGCGATCACCCAGGCATATTTGCGCTTCTCGGCGAGCGTGGTCGAGCTCAGGATATCCACCCGGATCAGCAGTGACGTGATGACCGGCAGCTGGAACACAAGGCCGAAAGACAGAATGAGCGTCATGATCAGCCCGAGATATTCCGAAACCTTCGGCAGGAGCTGGATCGAGACCTGGCCTTCCGCCGGCAGCTGCTGCATCGACAGGAAGAACCACATCACCATGGGCGTGAAGAAGAAATAGACCATGGCCGCACCGAGCAGGAAGAGCAGCGGCGAGGCAACGAGAAACGGCAGAAATGCCGCGCGCTCGTTCTTGTAAAGGCCGGGCGCAACGAACTTGTAGATCTGGGTCGCGATGACCGGGAAGGCGATGACCATGGCGCCGAACATCGCAACCTTGATCTGCGTGAAGAAGAATTCCTGCGGGGCGGTGTAGATGAGCTCCGTGCTCTTGACGTCGAGATGGGCCCAGCCGACAGCGGTCTTGTAGGGCACGACGAGGAGGTTGAAGAGCTGCTTGGCAAAGAAGAAGCAGACCAGAAAGGCGCCGAAGAAGGCAACGATGGCCCAGATCAGCCGCGTGCGCAGTTCGATCAGGTGCTCCATGAGCGGCTGCGGCTTGTCCTCGATCTCCTTCATGCGTCACCCGTCTTGGCAGGCTTCTTGCGCGGCGCCGCCTTCTTCTTCGTTGCGCTCGTATCGATCGCCGCGGGTGCCGCCTCGCCTGCGCTCAAGACACGCACGCCGTGCTCCACATGCGGTTCCGGCGCCTTGCGCCGCACCGTCTTCTTGGCCGGCGGCGGATAGTCGTCCTTCGCGGCCTCGGCGGCAACGGCCTTGGCCGGCGCCTTGCGCGACCGCGCTGGCTTGGCGGCCGGCGCGGTTGCATCGGCCGCGACAGGGGCGGCCACGGGCGCAGCGGCGACGTCCGGCGCGACCGCCGGCGCCGCGGCGGCAGCCGGCATTGCCGGAGCCGAGACCGGGGGCATCGGCTTTGCCGTTGTTGGTTCGGATTTTGCGGGTTCGGGGTCGAGAACCGGATCCGAGGAGAGTTCGGCCACCGGCGTGCCTTCGTCCGGCGCCGGCTTCAGCGTGACGTTGCTTGCTTTCTGCAGGTCCGACTTGATGTCCTGGCCGAGCTGGCGGATCGGATTGATCGCGTCGCGGATCGAGCTCGCGGGATTGTACTTGTTTACCTCGCCGAGGCCCTTGCGTACGTCCTCGAGATCGGCTTCGCGCATCGCTTCGTCGAACTGGCTGCGGAACTCGTTGGCCATGGTGCGCACGCGGCCCATCACGCGGCCGAAGGTGCGCATCATTGCAGGCAGGTCCTTGGGCCCCACCACGACGATCAGGATGATCGCAATGACGAGGAGCTCGCTCCAGCCGACTTCAAGCATGTCGATTATCCCGGGAAAGACGGCGCGGCTTCACCGCCCCGCCCGATACCAGATCGTGGTTATCTCACTTGGTGACTTCGTCAGCCTTGTGATCGACGGACTTGGAGGCATCGGCGGTTTCGTCCTCGGCCATGCCCTTCTTGAAGCTCTTGATGCCCTTGGCGAAGTCGCCCATCAGCTCAGGAATTTTGCCGCGTCCGAAGAAAAGCAGCACGACCACCAGAACGATGAGCCAGTGCCAGACGCTGAAGCTACCCATATTCGCTACTCCCAGTAAGACGGTGCTTGACTTGATTTAGTCACTTGCTGCGGTTTTTTCAAACACCAATGTGTCGCGTTCGTTAACTGACAAAGCAACATCGCGCAACCCTTGGGAAATTCCGTCCGCACGAATGCGGGCGCGCACCGGTTCTTCCGACCCTGCCACTGCGAAGGTGAAGAGGTCGACAACGCCGAGAAACCGGCGCGATAGGATGCGGGCCGGCACGCCCTGCCCGTCCGGATCGATCTGAACGCCCTGCAGGCGGACGGCCACGTCGGCCATCTTGCCATCGGCGATGCCCGGTGCGGCGAACCGGCCGAGCGGTGTCTCCACCATGCCGCCGGCGACAGGTCCCTCGAAGAGATTGACCTCGGAGAAGAAGGAGGTGGTGAAGATATCGACGGGGCGGCGGTAGAGATCGTCCGACGTACCGACCTGCACCAGACGCCCGCCGCGCAGGAGCGCGATGCGATCGGCCATCCGCATCGCTTCCTCGGCGTCGTGCGTGACGACGATGGCCGTCGCCCGTGCCTCGCGCAGGATCGAGAGCGTGTCGGCGCGCACCGAGTCCTTCAGCCGGGAATCGAGACCGGAAAACGGCTCGTCCATCAGGATTACGGCCGGCCGCGGCGCAAGTGCCCGGGCAAGCGCCACGCGCTGCTGCTCGCCGCCCGAAAGGACATGAGGGTATTTTTCGGCATAATGCCGGAGACCGACGCGTCCGAGGGCCTGCATCGCCTCCGCCCTGGCGGCCTCGCCCTCGAGCGCCGTCAGCCCGAAGCGCACATTGTCGAGGATCGTCATGTGCGGGAAGAGCGCGAAGTCCTGGAACATCAGGCCGATGCCGCGCCTCTCCGGCGGAAGGAACAGCCGCGGGCCGGCGATTTCCTGGTCGTTGAGCAGCACCCGGCCCGAGGACTGCGCCTCGATGCCGGCCGCGATCCGGAGCAGCGTCGTCTTGCCGGACCCGGACGGTCCCAAGAGGCAAAGCACCTCCCCCGGCTCGACCGTCAGCGACAGGCCGGAAATCGTTTCCTTGCCGTGGTAGCTGTGCCGGATGGAATCGAAGCTCAGCCGGGCGGCGAAGGTCACGCCTGCAGTGGTTCGGATGTTGGTTGCGGCGGGAATAGCTCGGTCCTTCGCGGTTGGCGCGGTCTCGCCGCGCATCGAAAGTCGAGCTTATTCCTCCTCCTCACCGCCCGGAGTCAAGAGGCCGAGTTCCTCGAGGTCGAGCTGGGTGATAGGATCCTCGTCGGCACCCACCTCGTCGTCGCGCGGCATCGGAACCGAGAGGTTCGGCGGAATGCGTCCGGAAAGCATGCCGGCCGCCTTGAGTTCCTCGAGGCCGGGCAGGTCGCGGATCTCTTCGAGGCCGAAATGGTCGAGGAAGTCGCGGGTCGTGCCGAAGGTAACCGGCCGGCCCGGCGTCCGCCGGCGGCCGCGGAAGCGCACCCATCCCGCCTCGAGCAGCACGTCAAGCGTGCCCTTGGAGGTCTGCACGCCGCGGATGTCCTCGATCTCGGCGCGGGTCACCGGCTGGTGGTACGCGATGATCGCGAGAACCTCGAGGGCGGCGCGCGAAAGCTTCCGCACCTCGTGCTCGTCCTTGCGGATGGCAAAGGACAGGTCGGCGGCGGTGCGGAAGGCCCAGTGGCCCTCGACCGAGACAAGATGGACGCCGCGCCCGGCATAGAAGGCACGTAGCGCCTCCAGGATCGGCCCGACTTCGGTGCCGACAGGAAGGCGCTCGGCGAGATAGGAAACGGCGACGGGCGTGGCGGAGGCGAAGACCAACGCCTCGACCGTCCGGGCCTCCTCGGTGGCGATCAGTTCGGCGGGCGTGGATCCGCGGCGGTTGTCGTTCTCGGCATCCGGCTCAATCATGACCGGCCTCCATGGCGGCGATGTCGGCGTCGGTGACGGGGTTGGGGCCGGTCCGGACAAAGATCCGCTCGAAGGCGCGCTCCTGCCTGACTTCGATACGGCCCTCCCGCACCAGTTCCAGCGTGGCGGCGAAGGAACTGGCGATCACGGTCGCCCTTTCCTCGGGTTCGGCGACGTAGCGCAGCAGGAAGCCGTCGAGCGACGTCCAGTGGTCGAGATCCCCGATCAGCCGGGCCAGCATCAGCCGCGCCTCGGCAAGCGACCAGACCCGCCGCCGGGCGATCGTCACGCTGGTGACGGCGTTGCGTTGCCGGAGCGACGCATAGGCCGAGAGCAGGTCGTAGAGTGTCGCATCGAAGGCGGAGCGACGCTCCTCGACGATGATCTCCGGTGCGCCGCGGGCAAAGAAGTCGCGACCCAGCCGGTCGCGATTGACCAGGCGTCCGGCAGCATCGCGGATCGCTTCGAGGCGTCTGAGGCGGAAGGCCAGCGTTGCTGCCATTTCCTCCCCCGACGGTCCGTCGTCCTTGACGGGCTTGGGGATCAGCAGGCGCGATTTCAGATAGGCGAGCCAGGCCGCCATGACGAGATAGTCGGCCGCGAGTTCCAGCCTGATACGGCGGGCATCGTCGATGAACTGGAGATATTGCTCGGCGAGCGCAAGAACCGAGATCCGGCTGAGATCGACCTTCTGGTTGCGGGCGAGGAACAGCAGCAGATCGAGCGGGCCTTCGAAGCCGGCGACGTCAATGACGAGCGCCGCTTCGCGTTCGGGACGGTTGTCCGCCTCTCCCCAGAGCTTTTCGAGGGGGACCGTGGTCGTCGGGTTCGCGTCCTGCTCGACCATCCCGCCTCCGCCTCAGACTGCCGGCAGCAGGCTGGCGAATTCGGCCCGGACCGACGCCTCGTCGGAGCCATCGATCCGGCCGAAGGCCGCCTCGACGCGGGCCGCACGCTCGCGGGCCTTGCCCTCGAGCGGACGCACATTCTCGACCACGGCGCGCATTTCGTCCATCAGACCGTTGCAATGCAGAACGATGTCGCAGCCATTGTCGGCAATCGCGCGGGCGCGTTCGCCGATCGTCCCCTTCAGTGCATTCATCGAGGAATCGTCGGACATCAGCAGCCCGTCGAAACCGATATGGCCGCGGATGATGTCCTCGATCACCCGGCGCGACGTCGTCGCCGGAGCATAGGGATCGATGGCGCTATAGACCACATGGGCGCTCATGCCCATCAGTTCGTCCTTCAACGCCCGGAACGGCGCGAAGTCATGCGCCTCGAGTTCGGCGCGCGGTGTCGCGACGACAGGCAGTTCGTGATGCGAATCCGCCATGCCGCGACCGTGGCCGGGCATATGCTTCATGACCGGCAGTACGCCGCCCGCCTTCAGCCCGTCGGCAGCCGCGCGCCCCATCTCGGTGACGATGACCGGGTTCTTGCCATAGGCGCGGCTGCCGATCACGTCGCTCGCACCTTCGACCGGCACGTCGAGAACCGGCAGGCAGTCGACATCGATGCCGAATTTCAGGAGGTCGAAGGCATGCAGGCGCGACATCAGCCAGGCCGCTCTCAGCCCGCGCTCGCGGTCCTGACGGTAGATTGCGCCGAGATCGGCGCCCGAGGGGTAGCGGGGGCAGATCGGCTCGCGGATGCGCTGGACGCGGCCGCCCTCTTGGTCGATCAGGACAGGCGCGTGCCGCCCGCCGGCCACCGTCTCCCGGAGACCGGCGACGAGATCGGCGATCTGGTTCGCCTCGCCGATATTGCGGCCGAACAGGATGAAGCCCCAGGGCTGGACGTCGCGATAGAGGGCGCGCTCCTCTGCGGTAAGCTGGAGTCCGCCGACGCCGAGAATGACTGCTTTCGATTCGCTCATGAGATCGGATCTGTCCTTTTGGGGATCATAGGGGGATGAATGGCGCCTGGCTATCGGGTGGGCGCCGGCACCAACAGAAAAGGCGGGCATGACGCCCGCCCTCGCCCGACGGTCTGCGCCGCCGGCCTATTTCGATACGAGGCAGCTGCCGCCGGCCTTCTTGTATTCGGCGCAGAGGGCCTGAGCGTCCTGCTTGGACCCCGCGGGTATCCGGACACGGAAATAGGTCCCCTTGTTCTTGATCTCCGCCTTGCGGATATCAACGCCGCGACCGCCGATGATGCTGGGGAACTTGGCAGACAGACGGGCATAGGAACTCTGGGCTTCCGCGGCCGACGGCAGAGATGCGATCTGGATCACATAGGAGCCCGCTGCGACCGGCGTCGTCGCCGTCGTCTGCTGCACGGCCGGATCGGCCATCGCCACTTCTTCGGTCTTCGCCTCGGTCTTGGACCGGACGGTGCCCTGGTCGGTCACGGTTCCCACGACGGTGACCGGCTGATCGACCGGCCGGTTTTCCGGAACCGGCGTAATCTTCGTGGTCTTGACCTTCCGGACCGGGGCATCGGCATCCGCCTCAGCAACTTCTGCCGGCTTGGCCTCGACCGCGGTCGCGTCCTTTGCCGCAGCCGGTGTCTCCGCAGGGATGGCCGCCTGGTCCGCCTCGTCCACGGCAATCGAGCGCTCGACGGGCTTGGCGGCCGCCGTGTCCTCGACCGGGACAACGGCAGCCTCGGCAGGCTTCATCTCCGCCGTCTCCACCGGATCGGCCGCAGCCTCGACCGGCTTGTCGGCGGTCGTGCTCTGGCTGTCGGCTGCGACCGCCGGAGCGGTTTCAACCCTGGACGAGGTTTCGGCGACTGGCGTCGGCTCCACCTCTGCAGCGTCCACTGAAGCCGGCTTGGCCTCGTCCGCGACCACGGGCGTTTCCGCGACAACTGGCGTTTCCGCCAAGGCGGGCGTTGCATCGGCCGCGGTCGTGTCCACAGGCGCGACGGCCGTCTCGTCGGAAGGCGACAGCCGTTCCGGCACGCTCGCGATCGCCTTGGCGATGTCGTCGCCCTGGCTGTCGGTGGCGGTTGCGGCGTCCTGTGCGGCCTTCTGCGCGATCTTCATCAGCTCGGCATCGTTGGTTGCCTGCTGCTTGAGGTCCTCTTCGGTGACCTCGCGCTCGACCAGCGAGCCGTCCGGCCGCACCACCATGGTCTTGACCTTCCGGGGCGAGACGCCATTGACGACCTTGCTGGTCGTGGTCACGCGATCCTGCTCGCCCTCGTCGGGCAGCAGGCGCGGATCCACCGTGTCACCGGTCGGAGTGGCCGCCGCGAGCGCGTCGTCGTCCATCGGCAGGTTTTCCGGCTCCAGCGTACGCTGGACGACGTCCACCGGCTCCTCGTTGGAGGTTACCAGGGTCGGCTGCTTGGCCTGATCGACGTTTTCGCCGGCGACGCGGTCGTAGACCGCCTTGTTCTGGTTCGGCACCTGCTTGCCGCCCGGATCCTCAGGCAGGACCTTCACCGGGTCGGTATCGGCCAGAATGATCTTCGGCTCGGAAGACGCCAGGATCTTGGTGTCGCCCGAGACATAGGCAAAGACGCCCGCGCCGCCGAACAGGACGACCGCGAGCGCGGCGCCCCCGAGCAGCCAGGCGTTGCGGCGACCGCGAGGCTCGGTGGCAAGCGCGGGACCGGGCGCGAGAGGAACCCGGTCGCGCAGGGTCTCGGCGCGGCTTTCGGTGAAGGAGCGGCGGAAATCCTCTTCCAGGGCGCGTTCGAATTCGTCGAGATCGAGGCTGGCCTGCGGTCGCGGCGAACCAGCGGCGACGGGCTCGGCGCTCGACGACGCACGCGCGCCGTCGCCTGCACCCGTCGCCGTCGAGAAGAGATGCGCCATCTCTGCATCGAGATCGATGTCGTATTCGGGATGAGCGACCGGCCGCGCCTCATCGTGCACGACGGGCACTTCTGGCACGTCCATCTCGGCGATCGTCTCGACCACTTCCTCTTCGACGCTGATCTGGGAAGGATCGAAGGGCAGCGAAGAATAATCGGTATCGGCGGCAGAAAGGGTGGCCGCCGGGGCCGCCTTCGCCGGTGCCGTGTCGGCCCGCTCTGCAGGCGCCTCTACGACCGGCGCCATGGCGATCTCGGACAGAAGGTCGGGACTGACCGCAAAGTCGTCGTCGTGGATATCCGACAGGTCGAGTTCGATGTCGCCGAGGTCGATGTCGAATGCCGTTTCGTCGAAGGCATTGTCGACCGATGCCGACGAAGCAGCCTGTGCCATCGGCGTTTGCGCGACCTCTGCCGGCGCCACCGGTTTCAAGGCCACCTCGGTCCGCCTCTCGGCGCTGAATGCCGGCGTGGCCGGCATCTGGTCGGTCACGACAGGCGCTGCGGCCCGCGCGACTTCGGACGATGCCACGGGCGCGGACTGGACACCCCAGCGGCTGGAGCTGTCGCTGACCGGGTACTTCTCCACCTCGGCCAGCAGTTCATCGAGACCGAAATCATGGGTGCGGCCTGCAGTGACCACGGGCTCGACGCCGCGTCCGGACGAAGTAACAACAGCCGGCAAGTCGTCGTCTAAGCGCTGCTGACTGGGCTCTTCTGCCAAGGGCAAATGTTCGGCCGGCATATCGAGGCGCCAGGGATCGTCGGACCGGGCAAAGGTCTGGTCGGTCACGGGGTCGCGAGCGGCGGTCTCGTCGGCCACCGTCACTGCAGCAACCCGTCTGGCGGTCGGATCCTCGGAGACCTGCGGAACAGGCTCGCCAACGAAGGGCGCGTCGGGCTCTTCGACCGGCTCGACCGCGTCAGCCACCGAAACACCGGACACGGTCGCGGAAGCGCCGGGCTGCCGCGCCGGTTCAAAGGTGCCGTTGATTTCGGCTTCGAGGTCGTCGGCGAGGAAGGACTCGTAGATCTGCCGGCCCGTTTCCCGATTCTGCGCCGGCGCGAAGGCCGCCGCGCCAACCCGATCGGGCACATCATGAAGTTCGGCGGGGACGGAAAACCAGGGAGACGCCTCTTGGTGGACGACCTCGGCCTCAACAGGCGAAATGGGCTCGGGCGAAACTCGGCGGGCATCGAAAGCCGCAAATTCGCGCAGGATCTCGTCTTCCAGATTGAAGACCGGGTGCGAGGCCGGACGCTCGAAGATACGGCCGTCGGCGGCATCGGCGACGGTTTCCACGACCTCCAGGACCACGGGCGAACGTTGAGCCTCGACCGGTGCGGGTGCCCGATGGTCAGGCTCCGGTTCGGCCATCACCGGATCCGCCTGGAACGGCTCGGGGGCCGTCATGACCGGCTCTGGCTCGGGAGCTGCCGGAAGTTTGAGCGGGGGCTGCGGCGCGAAGGACGGTTCCAGCGCGCGGGCGAAGACAGGTTGCACGACGGGCACGGCAGCCGGGACCTCGGCCTTGCCCGATGAAGCCGGCTGCGCGTAGATTTCGAGCTCCTTCAGGAGTTCGTCCTCGAGGTCGAAAGCTGGCTCCCGGCGCTGGGATTGCGCGGGAATGGCGGATTTCGCCGACGACAGTGGCTCGAACCCCGCGATCCGCGTGAGCTCAGCCAACGGGTCGTCCTCGGCGAGGAAATCATCCTCCGCGCCCCGCCTCAACAACAGCTTATTGTCCGCCATTACCACCACTCAACCTACGCCCTGTTGGCCGCGCTACCAGAGCATTGTGGGTAAATGGTGACGCCTATCGCATTTCTTCCGGCGCCGATGTTCCGGTGATTGACAAACCGGATTTCAGCACCGCAGCGACGGCGCGCACCAGCCCAAGCCTGGCCATAGTCAGTTCTCGGTCATTATCCTTAACAAACCGTAATTCCGGATTCTTGTTGCCCTTGTCGTAGTGCGAATGCAGTGCGTTGGCGAGGTCATACAAGTAATACGCAATCCGGTGCGGCTCCATCGCAGCCGCCGCCGACTCGATCAGTCTCGGGAATTCTGCCAGTTTCGCCACAAGTTGCAACTCGCCGGGGTCGGTGATGCGTTCGACAGCCTTTACGGCCAGCATCGCGTCGGACGTATCAAGGTCCGGAAAGGCCTCGAGCGCACGGCGAAACACGGTCCTGCAACGGGCATGGGCATACTGCACATAGAAGACCGGATTGTCCTTCGAAGTCTCCGTCACCTTGGCGAAATCGAAATCGAGCGGCTCGGAATTCTTACGGTAGATCATCATGAAGCGGACAGCGTCCGGCCCTACCTCCTCGACAACATCCCGCAGCGTCACGAAGGTGCCCGCGCGCTTGGACATCTTGTAGGGCTCGCCGTTCTTGTAGAGCTTGACCAGCTGGCAGAGGAGCACCGTCAGATTGGCCTTGCCACCGGAGATCGCGCGCGCCACTGCTTCCAGCCGCTTGACATAGCCGCCATGGTCGGCGCCGAGGACATAGATCATGTCGCTGAAGCCGCGGTCGAACTTGTCCTTGAAATAGGCGACGTCGGCGGCGAAATAGGTGAAGCTGCCGTCCGACTTCATCAGCGGCCGGTCGATGTCGTCGCCGACTTCCGTCGAGCGGAAAAGGGTCTGCTCGCGATCCTCCCAGTCCTCCGCGACCTGTCCCTTGGGCGGCGGCAGCTTTCCGCGATAGACGAAGCCCTTGTACGTCAGGTCGTTGATAGCCGACATGATTGGACCGCCGTTGCCGGCATGAAGGCCGCGCTCGGAAAAGAAGACGTCGTGATGGATGTTGAGGGCAGCGAGATCCTCGCGGATCATCGCCATCATGGCATCGATGGCGCGATCCTTGATGACAGGCATCCACTCGGCCTCTGTCATGCCGCGCAGCTTCGAGCCGAATTCGGCCTTGAGCGCCGCGCCGACGGGAACGAGATAATCGCCGGGATAGAGGCCCTCGGGGATATCGCCGATCTTCTCGCCGAGCGCTTCGCGATAGCGCAGGAACACCGACCGGGCAAGAACGTCGATCTGGGCGCCGGCGTCGTTGATGTAATATTCCTTCACCACCTCGTAGCCTGCGAAGGCCATGAGGTTGGCAAGCGCATCGCCTACCACGGCACCGCGGCAATGGCCGACATGCATCGGGCCGGTGGGGTTGGCAGACACATATTCGACATTGGCCTTGCGACCGGCACCGACGGTCGAACGGCCGAAATCCTCGGCGCGCGCGATGAGGTCCCCGAGGAACCGCCGCCAGTAGCCGCCCGCAAGCCTGATGTTGATGAAGCCGGGTCCGGCTACCGACACGCTTTCGACGTCGGGATCCTCGCCGAGAGGTCCGGTTATGGCTTCGGCAAGCGCGCGCGGGTTCATGCCCATCGCCTTGGAAAGAACCATCGCGGCATTGGTCGCGAGATCGCCATGGGCGGGATCGCGCGGCGGCTCGACCACGATGCGGGAGAGATCCGTGGTCGCGCGCTTGTCCTCGGGGATGACCTTTTCCACGAGGATTGCCTTGATCCGGGTCTCGAAGTCCGCAAACAGGTTCATGTCATATCCTTTGCCGGCGGCTTCGGCCCCGGCCTTTCCAAGTCGCAATGGACTGATTTCGGCGGCTGCCTATCGCAAATCCGGAGTCCGGTCAAACAAGCGATTGTGGGTGGCAATGGCGAAGGTGTCTGTCATGCCGGCGAGATAGTCGCCGACCTGTCGCGCCTTGGCCGGCTCCGGCAGAGACTGGATCTTGTCGTACCAGTGATGGCTGCGCATCTCCGCCGGATTGTCCATGAAGGCATGGAAGAGGTCGGTGACGATGCGGGCGGCATTGGCCCTGATCCGCATGATCTCGGGATGGCGATAGATCTTGGAGAAGAGCAGCGCCTTGATCGCCCGGTCGGTGACTGCCATCTCGTCTGAAAACTGCGCGAAGGTAAGCCCTGCCCGGCGGACGTCGTCGGCGGTTTTCGGCTTCACCGCCTTGAGATTAGACTGCGCCACGCCGATCACATCCTCGACCATGCGGGTAATCTGGCGCCGCATCATCTCGTGGGTGAAGCGCGTCTCCTCAAGGCCGGGATAGCGGTCGTGGACTTCCCGCATAAGGCCAGCGAGGAACGGCACCTCTTCCAGCATCTCGAAGGTGAGGTAGCCGGAGCGCAATCCGTCGTCGATGTCATGGGTGTTGTAGGCGATATCGTCGGCGATGGCCGCGACCTGCGCCTCGAGGCTCGCGTGGCTTGCGAGTTCGAGATCGTGGACGGCGCAATAGTCAAGGATAGGCAGCGGGACCGGCCCGCGCGTTCCCTCGCCCGACGCATTCAGCAGCGGGCCATTGTGCTTGACGAGGCCTTCGAGGCTCTCCCAGGTCAGGTTCAGCCCGTCGAATTCGGCATAGCGGCGCTCGAGCTTGGTGACGATGCGCAGCGACTGGGCGTTGTGGTCGAAGCCGCCATAGGGTTCAAGCACGGCATGCAGCGCATCCTCGCCGGTATGGCCGAAGGGCGTGTGGCCGAAATCGTGAACCAGCGCCACGCCCTCGGCGAGGTCCTCGTCGAGTCTGAGGGCGCGCGCCAGCGCACGGGCGATCTGCGCCACCTCCACCGTGTGGGTGAGGCGCGTGCGGTAATGATCGCCGTCGGCGGCGATGAAGACCTGGGTCTTGTGCTTCAGCCGACGAAAGGCGGTGGTGTGGACGATGCGGTCGCGGTCGCGCTGAAAATCCGAGCGGGTCGGGCTGGAGAGTTCCGGGAAGAGGCGCCCGCGCGTCGACCAGGGATCGGCCGCGTAGATCGCGCGCTCGCCCACGCCGAAACCCAAAGCACCGCTGTCGATTGTCATATCCGGTCTCAACCCACCCATTGACGGCAAACGCGGGCCTTCATACCTATAGGACTGCGGCAATGAAAGCGCGATGGCCTGCACGGCGCGCGCTTTTTTCCGCGTCCGCCCACCCCGCTCGCCGGAACTTGACCCCGATTCGAGAGGCCGACATGACGACCCAGACGATCACGCTCACCGATGCCGCCGCTCGGCGCATTGCGACGATTCTCTCCAAGGACACCGCCAAGACCGCGCTCCGCGTCTCCGTCGAGGGCGGCGGCTGTTCCGGCTTCTCCTACAAGTTCGACCTCGTCGATGCAGGCCTGGACGACGACCTCGTGCTCGAAAAAGGCGCCGCCCGCGTCCTGGTCGACCAGATGTCGCTCGTCTACATGGAGGGTTCGGAGATCGACTTCGTCGACAACCTGATGGGCCAGTCCTTTCAGATCAAGAATCCGAATGCCGTCGCAAGTTGCGGATGCGGCACGAGTTTCGCCATCTAGTATCATGCCGCTGGAGCCCCGATGAAGATCACCACCTGGAACATCAACGGGGTTCGCGCCCGCATAGACAACCTCGTGGCGTGGCTCAGGGAGTCCGATCCTGACATCGTCTGCCTGCAGGAGATCAAGTGCCAGGACGAGGCCTTTCCGCGGGCGGAGGTCGAAGCCGCCGGCTACCATGTCGAGACGCATGGCCAGAAGGGCTTCAACGGCGTCGCCATTCTCTCCAAGTCCAGGCCGGACGAAGTCCTGCGCGGCCTTCCGCCGCTCGACGGCGATGACGAGGCCGACGACCATGCGCGCTTCATGGAGGCGGTGTTCTCCGTGGAGGGCGGCGCGGTCCGCGTCTGCTCGATCTACCTGCCGAACGGCAATCCTGCGCCCGACCCGGTGAAGTATCCCTACAAGCTCAAGTGGATGGCACGGCTCGAAGCCTTCGCGCGCGACCGCCTAGCACTGGAAGAGCCAGTGGTGCTCGCCGGCGACTACAATGTCATCCCCGAGCCGCATGACTGCTGGGACCCCAAGGTCTGGGCCGATGATGCGCTCTTCCTGCCCGAGACGCGCAGTGCCTTCCGCCGTCTCGAACATCTCGGCCTGACCGACGCGCTGCGCGCCTCCACGGACGCGGTGCCCGCCTATACGTTCTGGGACTACCAGGCTGGCGCCTGGCAGAAGAACTGGGGCATCCGCATCGACCACCTGATGCTGTCGGCCGAGGCGGCCGACCGGCTGGTCTCCACCGGCATCGAGAAGCATGTGCGGTCCTGGGAGAAGCCGTCCGACCACGTCCCCGTCGCCGGCCACTTCAATTTCGAATTCGCCTGACGCTCAGCGTCGGAACAACAGGTCGCAGGCGAGAATCAGCCCGTAGGCGTGGATCGAGATCGCGGCATAGTAGCCAAATCCGACGAACAGCCTCTCGCCGCCGGTCATGTCGATCAGTTCGTCGCGCAGCTTGACGGATGCGCGGTTGCTGAGGCTGAGCAGGGCCATGACCGCCAGTCCCCCGAACAGCGCCTGCGCGGGAATGCCGATCCGCCAGCCTGTGAAGAGGATCGCGGCAGTGACGAGAAAGCTGCCGCCAAGCTGGCCGTCCGGGGTGGGAAAGACCTGCCGCAGCACCTGTCCGCCATCAAAGCGCGACATCGGCAGCAGATTGAGCAGGTTGAAGGCCGAGAGCACCAGCAGGAAAACCAGGCCGTATCCGGCGAGATAGGTTTGGCCGCTGCCCTGGAGAGCGGCCTGCAGCGCGACCGCTGCGGGCACCAGGAAGGCGGACATGCCCGCTCCCATGAGGGCGCAGACGGCGAGTTCGAAGCGGGAATTGTAGGGCCGTCCGCCGATCGCCACCCCGCCGAGCAGCGGGATGAAGATCATCCGCACGCGTTCGTGTCCGAAGGCACGGTAGGCCGCCAGATGGCCGAGTTCGTGGAGCGCGATCACCACCGTCAGGATGCAGGAATAGGTCAGACCTTCAGCAGTGAAGCCCAGGAAGGGCCAGAGCGCCAGGGTCGACAGCACAGCCATCAGGAGCTGCGTGCCCGGCTGCTCGAAGAGGCCGCGCTGCTCGACGCGGCCCGTCTCGAGCCAGCCGCCCAGCGCATTGAGCTCGCGGCGCAGCGCGAAGAACCGGAACACCAGGAAGGCCAGACCGCGATAGCGATCGGTTTGCTCGACGACCAACTCCGTGCCCTCGCCCGACCGCTCGACGATCCGCCGTTCGCGGAAGTTGCTCCAGAAGGACGGATCAAGGGTCGAATCCTCGACGACCCGCGCCTCGTAGCCGCGCTCCCAAGGCCCTGGCAGGTCCGACAGCGCGAGCGTGCGCCGCACGGGCTGCCCCTTGCGGTCGGCATGGGCAAGGCGCTGCACCACCTGTCCGCCGGCCTCGGACGGCGCACTGTCGACGAGGGCGGGATACCAGAGCGCGTCACGGCCGAGCGGGTGAACAGCCTGCCAGACGCGTTCCGGCGGTGCCGGAAGCCGCCGTCTGAGCCGGATCGTGCGGATTCCGACGGGTGCGGCCATCAGGAGCCAGATCATGCCGAGATTGACCAGCAGGAGGATGAGGGCGGGTGTCGAAAGCATCGCGCAAAGAGTCCCTGTGCGCCGCGCCCTAGGGGCTGGCAAACGCAATCTAGCGCTCGGCCATTAAGAATTAACTATATGACTTCGTTAAAATATTAACCGGCGCGTGCGATCTTGGCCCGGTCTTGGACAAACGGCCCGGCCGTCATCGCCCGCGGCGGCCAAACCGGTTCTCGCGGCGGCGAATAAGCCGGCCCGGACAGGCGTATTTGTAGCAAGCGTTGGAATTCAGGAACGAAGGCCATGAAGGAACTGATCGCATTCGCGCTGGTGTCGCTGATCACCGCCTCGCTGGGCGCGACGCTGTTCGGCGCGACCGCCCTTGCGGCGATGACCTGACGGCCCGCTCCGGTCGCGCCTGCCCGGCTCAGGCGTCGGGCATGGCCGGCGCTCCGACGATGCAACTTTTCAACGCATCCGTGAGCGCGCCCGGCGGCGACGGCTTGCACACCCACTCCCCCTTCAGGAACACGTCGTTGTAATTGCGCGTGGCGCGCGCTTCCGCCGAATAGACCACGAAGGGAATGTCGCGGTTGACGAGCATCTGCGCCACGACGGAGCAGTCGCCATCGCCGAGGTGGATATCGAGCACCGCGGCGCTCGGGCTGTGCATTTCGAGCCATTCCTCCGCCGCCTCGCAGGAGGACAGCAGCACGGTATGTCCGAGTTCGGCCTCCTGAACCATCGATTCGACGTCCAGAGCAACCAGAGGTTCGTCTTCAAGGAGAAGAATGGCACGCGTGGATGCAGTATCCATGGCAGATCTTTCGTCTTGGTCTCTGCTGAACCGGAGCGCCGAGAACACAGCCGGCCGGCATGCAGAGTCGCAGGCAACACGTCCATCGCCTCTCTACCAATCCTTGCAAAGTTCGGCAAGTGGCGGAATTGACGCGCTTATACGCTTTGCCTGTTTCTCGTTAGGCCCAGTCGAGACCGTTGTCCCTTGCCGAGAGGTGCTGGGAAGAACGCCGTGGTGCGGGCCTTGTCCGGCAGATTGGTGCCGTTCTACTGTTCCTACCCGTAAAACGCGTACCGCTCGACAATTCTGACCGCGGCGGTTTCGGCACTGGACATGCGGACACGACCGCGTTCGGCTTCTCTCCCCACGGCCCGGCCCGTCAGAACCGCCGCGAAGGCGCAACGGCGCGCCGGCGCACAGACCTTGTGCAGACCCCCGCTTGCGTACGGCGCCGGACAGAGAAAGGCACACCCGGGCAGCTCTCCAAGCCGTTGAACGCAGGTGAATTTCCGCACGGAACCGGGCGCGTCCCGGCGGGCCCACCCCCGTCCAAATTATTTTCGCTGGCGCCCTTGTGTGCCCGGAATCCTTTTGCTACATGCTGCGCCGCCGGACACGGTTCGGCACCTACCACGATGCGGTCGTGGCGGAATTGGTAGACGCGCAGCGTTGAGGTCGCTGTGGGGCAACCCGTGGAAGTTCGAGTCTTCTCGACCGCACCAAGTCAGATCACCCTAAGTGATTGAGACTACAATCAAATCCCCGGCGGAAACGTTCGGGGATTGATTTTTTCTGGTCTCCTGCAATCCAAAATTTTCCACAGACTTGCATGGTGCGGGCTTTGGTAATTGGCCCGACCAACGACGCCGCAAGTGTCGATCTCGATCGAGCTATAGCCCTCGTTCCACTCATGCGGGTGTCTAGCTCCCTGACGATGGCGGCAGGGCGCCCACACCAAAGGTCATTTGATCGAAACCCACGCCCGTCTCGCCGGTGATCCACGAAATGAACCCCGCCAGACCTCCGCCCATGGAATGCCCGGTCAGGATGGCGTTTCCCGTAACCGGGTCGGACTCGGAAGTCCCGGTCACGGCCTGAAGAAATCCGCCGCAAGGTGGGCCGCCGCCGTCAGCGAAGTGCCGGCGCCCACGCCATAGGAGTTCCAGATATCGCCGCCAGGCGTATCGCTCCATGGATTGAGATTCGACCAGCCGATGAGATGATCTGTTCCCCGGTATGAAATCACCTTGGAACCCTGAGCGAGCCCAGAAATACTATCGTCTTCAATTTGATATGCGACAGCGTAGAAGCCGGTGGATTGGGCGCCGGCTGGCAGCGGGACGTTCAATACCGTTGCATTTCCGATCTTGGAGCCCGCTTCGCCCAGCCCGTCATCCACCCCTTCCACAGCATTTATGCCATCTCTGATGCCAGCGCTGTAGCCCCGATTGTAGGAATCCATCGACAGGATCGGCATCAAAGTTCAGAGGAAATGGACATTATTAATCCCCTGATGAAGTCGCCTTGGCGCAACTTGGCTTCGAATGAAAAATCGGTTGGATTGATTTTGGGCAGAACAGGGGTTTCCGGGTGTTTCCCCAGCCACCCCAGCACCCTCTCCACCTTTCCCTCCGTCACCGGTTCGTCGGTGATGGTCATGGTGATCGAGTTCAGCCGGTAGCCGGGGCCGAAGGTCGCTGCCAGATCGGCGGGATCGACGCGCCTGACGCTCGCTGGTTCCCTGACGTCGTCGAAGGTGACCAGAAGAGGATATTGCTCTCGGGACAGTTCGCGCGTCTGTCGCAAACCGTCGAATGTGCCAACGACGTCCACCGGCGCCGCGCCCGGAAAAAAGACTTCATAGGCCGCGGGCATCCCCTTGAGCAGCGCAAAGAGACAACGGCCCGGCTTCACTTCGAGCACGACGGCCTCGCCCGACACGGACAAGACCGCCCCTCTTGCCTCCGGCGGCGCAAACCAGTCGCTCTTCTTCCTGATGCGAGCGATCGTCACGCTCGACGCGGTCTTGATCCCTTCTGGCGTCAGCACCGAAACCGTGATCTTCTGGTGCCAGGTCCATTCCGCGTTGCAGCCCGAAAGACCGAACACGACAAAGCCCACCAAGAGCATCCGGACAAATGTGTGCATCGACGTCAGGCTCCGGTCAGTCAAGTGTCGATAGCGAGGGTTTTCTACCTGAAAGTCGGCTTAGACCTGTCTCTTTCCGGATCAGTATCGATCGCCTCGCGTCAATGCTGCGAAAGCTAGGACAACTTGCGTTAGAATTCCTTAAGCGGCTCACTGCACCTGTCTGAATTGACTGAAAGCGATCAATTCAAAAAATTGGCAGTTCTGCACTACTTTTCGCACTACATTTTGGCAGCCGGCTAAAGTCAACATACTGATAAATATATACTTTATAGAACGCATGGAGCTTCTCGACCGCACCAAGTCAAATCACCTTAAGTGATTGATTTTTAAATCAAATCCCCGGCGGAAACGTGCGGGGATTGATTGTTTTCGGAGGCTTGCAGGACAAACTGCATCGCAGGCTCTGATGGTGCGGATTTCTAAATCTGGCCCTAGCCTACGACGTTAAGATGGTCGATGCACATCCAGTACCGATGATCCTGTAAGCGCGAGATTTCGGCCGCTTCGCGCCAATAAGCAGCGATCTCACATACGAGGCATCTGGCGAAACATCACCGTCAGTTGAATAGCTTGTCCCAGGGCTCTGGGAGATCTACGTTGGTGCCTCGGCGAATTGATACAACGCCTGGATAAATTGCGAAAATAGAATCTGGAACCGACGTTGAGAACTTGTTCTCCGGATGCTTGTGCTCCAGTCTTCGGAACTCTTTATAATCCTCTGTCAGGCGAAGGGTGGAATCGGATCTAATGCCATCGACAAACTGGTTTTTATGCCATCTCACCAATAACTCTTCGATCAATTCGAGGATATCATTGTCCATGTAGCCACTTACCAGCTTGTAGCCGGGTTCGGCAGCCAGGAAGATATATTGAGCCGTTGCCTTCGAACATAGCGGATGGCGGACTATGAATTTCAACATCCATGCACCGTTGTCCCAGTTCCAGTTAACTGCCATGCCCTGAAGGACACCGCTTCCTTGTTTGGCAATCCATTCGTTTAGTTGAACGACGTGAATATTTGTTTCGTCCATGACGATCGGCACCCCGGTACTCATGAGCCTCGCACGAACAACTATGACTTGAAACTCTCAGATGATCAAAACATTCGTCAGGGACTGGATCGCAAGGCCGTGACCACTAATCAAATCGCACTACAGTTTGACGAAAACCAATCTCTAAGCCATTGAATTTTATTAATATATATATAGATTTATGAAGCTTCTCGACCGCACCATCAAAACCCGCTTCGGCGGGTTTTTTGTTGTCCGGTCGCTCGTTGCGACGGCGAGAGCCCCTTGCCCGGCGCGCGGTTTCGCACCAGATAGGAGCCGGTCCCCATTCCCTCCGGCGCTCCCATGCAACGTTCCGACCTTACCCTGTCCATGCATCCCGAGCCGGGTTCGCCACCGGTGCGCTGGCGCATTTCGGACGGGCTCGTCGACTACGATGACGCCGTGACGGAGATGGAGCGCGAGGCGGGGCTGATCGCGCAGGGTGAGGCGAACGAGCTCGTCTGGCTCCTCGAACATCCGCCGCTCTACACGGCCGGCACCAGCGCCGATGCCAGGGACCTGCTGGCCCCCTCGCGCTTTCCGGTCCACAAGACCGGGCGCGGCGGCGAATATACCTATCATGGCCCCGGCCAGCGCGTGGTCTATGTTCTGCTCGACCTCAAGCGACGGCGGCAGGACGTCCGCGCCTTCGTCTCGGCGCTCGAGGCGGTGGTCATCGGCACGCTTTCGGACATGAACGTCCGGGGCGAGCGCCGGGAGGATCGCGTGGGGGTCTGGGTGGAGCGGCCGGAACGCCCGGCGGTTCCCGGGGGCGCCGTCGCGGAGGACAAGGTGGCCGCGATCGGGATCAGGCTCCGGCGGTGGGTCAGCTTCCACGGCTTTTCGCTCAACGTCGATCCCGATCTCGAGCATTTCTCCGGCATCGTGCCCTGCGGAATCACCGGCTATGGCGTCACCAGCCTCGTCGATCTCGGCCTGCCCGTCATGATGAGCGATGTCGACCCGCTTATCCGGGCAAATTTCGAGCGCCTGTTCGGGCCGACACGCATCGAATCGGTCGCCGCCACGGAGACTGCCGCCGTCTGACCGGCGCGGATTGCCGTCGGCCGTCGCCGATGCTATGCGCCGGCAAACAGGAGTTGAGACATGCCGAGCCCGATCCGCATTGCCCCGTCCATCCTCGCCGCCGATTTCTCGCGGCTCGGCCAGGAGGTCACAGACGCCCTCGCCGCGGGCGCCGACTGGATCCATCTCGACGTCATGGACGGGCATTTCGTACCCAACATCACCTTCGGGCCCGATGTCGTGCGCTGCCTGCGGCCTCTCACCGACGCCGTCTTCGACTGCCACCTGATGATCAGCCCGGCCGATCCCTATCTCGAAGCCTTTGCCAAGGCCGGCGCGGACATCATCACCGTCCATGCCGAAGCCGGACCGCACCTCCACCGCTCGCTGCAGGCGATCCGCACGCTCGGCAAGAAGGCCGGCGTGGCGATCAATCCGGCAACGCCGGAAAGCGCCGTCGCCTATCTCCTCGACGCGGTCGATCTGATCCTCGTCATGACCGTCAATCCGGGATTCGGCGGCCAGAAATATGTCGCGGCCACGACCGAAAAGATCCGCGCGATCCGGGCGATGATCGGCGAACGCCCGATCGATCTGGAAGTCGACGGCGGCATCACGCCTGCGACGATCGGCGTGCCGGCGGGCGCAGGCGCTAATGTCTTCGTGGCAGGATCGGCTGTTTACAACGGCGCCGGATTGGCCGACTATCGGTCAAACATTTCGGCGCTGAGGCAAGCGGCCGAGAACGCACGGGGATAGGATGCGCGCGATCGCCGGAACGATGCTGGGGCTCTTGGGCCTCTGCCTGGCCTGCCCGGCGGCGGCCGGCGACATGGCGTCCCTGAACGTGCTGGGCTATTCGCGGGACGGCAAAGTCTTCGCCTTCGAGGAATTCGGGATTCTCGACGGTTCCGGCGGCGCCTATTCCTCCGTCTATTTCATCGATATCGAGAGCGACAGTTTCGTGGCGGGCACGCCGATCCGCGTGGGGCGACCCGAGGAAGAGGGTCAGCTGGCGGCCGTCCGGAAGGAAAGCCGGGACAAGGCCGCCGCGCTGTCTGCGAAATACGGGCTGGCCGACAATCCCGGCATTCTCGTCGCCTACAATCCGCCGTCGGAATATGATGGCAATCCGGATCAGGTCCGCTATTTTCCCTATCTCTCCGCCCAGATCGAGAGCATGTCGCGGACGCTGAAGCTCGAGACACGCGAATTTCCCGCCACGGCCGAGTGCCTCAACATGACGGGGACCTATAGCGGCTTCACGCTGAAACTGGTGGAGGAAGGCGGGCGCCCCGCCGACATCCTGCTCCATGACGACAAATCGGTACCCGCCAGCCGCCATTGCCCCAACCAGTACCGGATCGGCGCGGTCGTCGCGAGCGAGATCGCCGACGTGCCGCAGATTGCGATGATCCTGGTCGGCAGCTTCGGCTTCGAAGGAAACGACCAGCGCTGGATAGCCGTGCCCGTGGTGCCGCGTGCTCCCTGATGTGGCTCCCGACGGCGTTGACCTGACGCCGGGCGGTCTGCCGGTCGCCGGGCACAGGCGGCTGCTGCGCGCCGCAGCCGAGGCCGTCCCCTCGCCGTCCACCATCGTCTTCGGTTCGGCGCTCTGGGGCATCGCCATGTCGGTGACGGCGATGATCGGCATTGCCCTGCGGCACGGCATGGCGGTGGTCAACCCGCTGGCGATTTCGGGCGTCTATTTCTACGGCGGTTCGCTCGCCTTTGCCCCGACGCTTTGGCTCTGCAGGCTGCTGCTCGCGCGTCGGGGGCCGGCAGTCGGGGGCGTTCTTGCCACGATCCTCATCCTGTTCTCGACCCATGTGGCGACGGCTGCGATCTTCGCCCTCCAGTACCGGGTCTACTACGCCCACTGGCACGCAAACTTCCCGAGCCCGATGTGGTTCATCCAGCTCGCCTTCACCTCGGCGGGCGCCGTCTTCACCTTCACCGTCAGCAGCCTCACCTATTACTGGCCGCTTTCCTGCCTCGCCTTCCTCGCCTTCGGTCTGTGGTTCGCGCTGCGCGGCAGGGCCGTGGCGCATTGAGCTTGCCGCCGCCATTTGTTAGAGGGGCGGCGAAACCCGCTCTCGCCGAGGACCCCTGCCTATGATCCCCCGCTATTCCCGCCCCGACATGGTTGCGATCTGGTCGCCGGAAACCCGCTTCCGCATCTGGTTCGAAATCGAGGCGCATGCCTGCAACGCGCTGGCCGAGATCGGCGTGATCCCGAAGGAGTCGGCCAGGAACATCTGGGAGAAGGGCAGCGCCGCGACCTTCGACGTGGCCCGCATCGACGAGATCGAGGCGGTCACCAAGCACGACGTCATCGCCTTCCTCACCCATCTCGCCGAATTCATCGGCCCGGACAGCCGTTTCGTGCACCAGGGCATGACCTCGTCGGACGTGCTGGACACCTGCTTCAACGTCCAGCTGACGCGGGCGAGCGACATCCTGATCGCCGACATCGACAAGCTTCTCGAAGCGCTGAAGCGGCGCGCCTTCGAACACAAGGACACGGTGACCATCGGCCGCAGCCACGGCATCCATGCCGAGCCGACCACCTTCGGCGTCAAGCTGGCGCTCGCCTATGCCGAATTCGAGCGCTGCCGTGCACGCCTCGTCGCCGCCCGCGAGGAGGTCGCGACCTGCGCCATCTCGGGTGCCGTCGGCACCTTCGCCAATATCGACCCGCGCGTCGAGGAGCATGTCGCCGCCGCCCTCGGCCTCAAGCCGGAGCCCGTCTCGACCCAGGTCATCCCGCGCGACCGCCATGCCATGTTCTTCGCCACGCTCGGCGTCGTCGCCTCCTCGATCGAGCGTCTCGCCACCGAAATCCGCCATCTGCAGCGCACGGAAGTGCTGGAGGCGGAGGAGTATTTCTCGCCGGGCCAGAAGGGCTCGTCGGCCATGCCGCACAAGCGCAATCCGGTTCTGACCGAGAACCTGACGGGACTCGCCCGCATGGTCCGTTCCTATGCGATGCCGGCGATGGAGAATGTGGCGCTCTGGCACGAGCGCGACATCTCGCATTCCTCGGTCGAACGGATGATCGGTCCGGACGCCACGATCACGCTGGATTTCGCGCTCGCCCGGCTGACCGGGGTGATCGACAAGCTGCTCGTCTATCCCGAGAACATGATGAGGAATCTCAACACGTTCCGGGGTCTCGTTCATTCCCAGCGCGTGCTGCTTGCCCTTACGCAAGCCGGCGTGTCCCGCGAGGATGCCTACCGGCTCGTCCAGCGCAATGCGATGAAGGTCTGGGAACAGGGGAAAGACTTTCTCGAGGAGCTCCTCGCCGATGCCGACGTGCGCGCGGCGCTTTCGGAGGCCGACATCCGCGAGAAATTCGACCTGGCCTATCACACCAAGCATGTGGACACGATCTTCCAAAGGGTGTTCGGATAGGCGGGTTTTCGCATAGATCCGGCGGGAGGGAGACGGTCATGACAGGCAGGCTGGCGGGCAAGGTGGCGATCATCTCGGGCGGCGCGACCGGAATGGGCGGGGCGGCATCGAGCCTCTTTGCCGCCGAGGGCGCAAAGGTGGCGATCATCGACCGCAACCTGGCCGAAGCCGAAGCCAGGGTGAACGAGATCCTCGCAGCCGGAGGAACGGCCATGGCGGTCGCCGCCGACGTCTCCAAGGCGACTGAGGTCAAGGACGCCGTTGCCCAGGTGGAGCACGCCTTCGGCCCCGTTACCGTTCTCTTCAATCATGCCGGCACGATCGTCATCAAGCCGTTCCTCGACACGACCGAAGAGGAATGGGACTGGCTGCACGAGGTCAACGTCAAGTCGATGTTCCTGATGACCAAGGCGGTCCTGCCGGGCATGATCGCTGCCGGCGGGGGCTCGATTGTCTGCACGTCCTCGATCTCGGCCGTTGCGGCAACGCCGATGGAAGTGCTCTACGACACGACGAAGGGCGCGGTGCACATGTTCGCCCGCGCCATCGCTGTGGAATTCCGCGACCGCAACATCCGCTGCAACGCCGTCTGCCCCGGCTTCGTGCGCACATCGCACGGCCTGCGCGAGGTCAAGGACCTCCAGGCGCTCGGCGTCGACGTCTCGGAGGCGGCGCTTGCGGCGCAGCAGGGCCGGATCTGCGAGCCGGAAGAGGTGGCGCGTGCCGCCCTGTTCCTGGCGAGCGACGAGGCGAGCTTCGTCAACGGCGCCCACCTCTTCGTCGACAACGGCTTCACCGCGCTCTGACGTTCGGACCGTTCAATGCCGGCGGCTCGACGAGCTTGCGGTAGAGATGCCAGGTTGCATGGCCGAGCACGGGCAGCACCACGGCCAGCCCGGCGAAGAGCGGCAGGCTTCCGATCACCAGCAATGCCGTGACGATCAGTCCCCAGGCGAAGACCGGGACGGGATTGGCGAGCGTCGCCCGCACCGAGGTCGCCACCGCTGAGGCCGCGCCGACATCGCGGTCGAGCAGAAGCGGGAAGGTCACGACCGAAGTCGCCAGCGCCACGATCGCGAAGCCGAGGCCGACCAGATCACCCCAGACCATCATGGACCAGCCCGTGCGTGTGGTCAGGACATCCGAGAGGAAGGCGGAAAGCGAGACCGGCGCCGCCTCGCCGAAATGCCAGTCGTGGATCGCCTGGGCCGCGTTGAGCCAGGCGACGAACAGCACGAGAAGCATCAGCGCGGCGAGCGCGATCGAGAGCATCGACGGCGCCCGGAGCACGCCGAGCGCCTCGCGCCAGGTCGGGTCGAGGCCCAGTTCGCGCTTGCGGCTGACCTCGTAGAGGGCAAGCGCCGCGACGGGACCGAGAAGCGCAAAGCCCGAGGCGAGCGGAAACAGGATCGGCAGGAGATTGGCGCCGGCAGCCCAGACCGTCAGCACGGCCCCGGCAACGGGATAGAGCAGGCACAGGAACACGTAGTGGGACGGCTTTTCGCGGAAGTCGATCCAGCCGAGACGCAGTGCGTCGAACACATCGAGCACGCCGATCTGCCGGACGCCGGGTCGTGGCATGACACCGGATGAATCGGAATAGACATGAAGCATGGCCATGGCATTTCCTCCCTTGTGGTCGAACCGCGGCTCGAAGGCTCGCCGCGCGGCTCGAGCACGGCCAGAATAGCACAGGCCCGGAAGACTGTCGCCGCGGACTTGACGATTCACAGCTTGTTGACCGCATCCCCATCGACAGGTCTTCGGCTTTCTGCTTTCATCTCGGCGTTAGGGGTTCGGGTCCATGACTGACATCAGGGTGATCATCGCGACCGCCTGGCTTCTGCCGCTCGCTGCGGTGGGGGGCCTGCTCTATTACGATCTCATGATGGCCGCGGTCTCCCTGCCCGAGACCAACCGCGCCATGCGCGAGCGGATGTGTCGCGAACATGTCGATCTCGCCCGGAACGAGCCGGAAAACGACGTGGCAAGGACCGCCATCGGCGAATGCGTAACGGGTGGATACCTGACGCGCGCCGACGGCCTGCATGCAATCGACTGAGACCCCGCCGCTTTGCACGCGCTTGACAGGCGCGGAGCGAGCCCTCATTTGATCGGCATGAAGGCATCCGACGCAGACATCCTGATGATTCCAGCCCGGGGCGGCGACGATCCCGGACACTGGCTTCTCCGCTGGGGCGGCAAGCTCTCCACCGCGCGACTGATCGACATGACCGCCAGCGGCCTGCCGGAAGATCCGGCCGGTGCGATCCTGGCTGCCGTGGAAGCGGCCGAACGCCCGGTCATCCTGGTCGCCCATGGCGCCGGTGTCGCGGCCGCGGTGCTTGCAGCCCCCCTCGCCGGCAACCGCATCGCGGGCGGCTTCTTCGTCTCGCCGCCTGAACAGGACCGTGCCGGTTCGCTGGCGCGCGCGCTTCGGCGCCTCGGCGCCTACCCGCGCGACCCCCTGCCCTTTCCATCAATCGTCGTGGCAAGCCGCAATGACCCGCACGGTTCGATCGACCATGCCGGCGACCTCGCGAATGCCTGGGGGTCTTTGTTCGTCGACGCCGGCGAGTCCGGTCATATCGATTCCGGGTCCGGCCACGGTCCCTGGCCGGAAGGCTCCATGGTCTTCGCGCAGTTCCTCGCCCGCTTGCGCGCGTGACCTGCCGTTCTTCGTAAACCGTGCCCACACATGGAAAAGCCGCCCTGAGGCGGCTTTTCAGTTGCGTCGCGGAAGGCTTCGCGCCCCGAAGATCAGCCCGTCTCGATCTGCGCCATGGCGACCGGCAGCAGCTCGTTGAGCTTTGCCCGGATCTCCGCGTCGCCCGTCGCCACGCCCGCGGCCGAGAAATCCTGCGCCACCTTGCGGATCACGTCTTCGTCACCGGCTTCCTCGAAATCGGCTGCAACGACTTCCTTGGCATAGGCGTCCGCATCCGACTTGCCCATAAGTCCCGCCGCCCAGAGGCCGAGGAGCTTGTTGCGCCGCGCGATCACGCGGAACTTCGTCTCCTGGTCATGGGCGTATTTGTTCTCGAACGCCTTTTCGCGGTCGTTCATGCTCACCATTGGACATCTCCCCGAATTCGTGTCGCTTGAATATAGGTTGCGTGCTCATAAATCAAAAGGTGCCGGAAATGGCAACACGCGAAATGGCCGCTTAAATCGGGGGATCTGGGCGCTGCGTGATTGTTAACCGCGCGCATTTCGGTTATGGAGCGCTCGAAAGAGCTCCGCGGCCGCTCGAAGGGCGAGTCCGGCCGCCAACAAAAAAGAGAACAGGATGAACAACCGCCGCCGCCGGATTTACGAGGGTAAGGGAAAGATCCTTTACGAAGGTCCAGAGCCGGGCACGCTGGTTCAGTTCTTCAAGGACGATGCCACCGCTTTCAACAAGAAGAAGCACGAGGTCATCGATGGCAAGGGTGTCATCAACAACCGGATCTCGGAATTCATCTTCACGCATCTGAACCGGATCGGCATCCCGACCCATTTCATCCGCCGGCTCAACATGCGCGAGCAGCTGATCCGGGAAGTCGAGATGATCCCGCTCGAAGTCGTGGTGCGCAATGTCGCCGCCGGCGAGCTCTCCTCGCGCCTCGGCATCGAGGAAGGCCTCGTCCTGCCACGCTCGATCATCGAATTCTATTTCAAGTCCGACGCGCTCGAAGATCCGATGGTCTCCGAGGAGCACATCACGGCCTTCGGCTGGGCGAGCCCGCAGGAGCTCGACGACGTGATGGCGCTCGCCATCCGCATCAACGATTTCCTGACCGGCCTTTTCCTGGGCGTCGGCATCCAGCTCGTCGATTTCAAGATCGAATGCGGCCGCCTCTACGAGGGCGACATGATGCGCATCATCCTGGCCGACGAGATCTCGCCCGACTGCTGCCGCCTCTGGGACATCGAGACCAAGGAACGGCTCGACAAGGACCGGTTCCGCAAGGACATGGGCGGATTGCTCGACGCCTACCAGGAGGTCGCGCGCCGTCTCGGCATCATCAACGAGAACGAGCCGATCCGCGCGACCGGCCCTGTCCTCGTCAAGTAATCCATGCATTTGAGTTCGAGGGGAAGATGATCAAGGCACGCGTCGTCGTCACGCTGAAGAATGGCGTCCTGGATCCGCAGGGCAAGGCGATAGAAGGCGCGCTCGGCGCGCTCGGCTTCTCCGGCGTCGACGGCGTCCGCCAGGGCAAGGTGTTCGACCTCGTCGTCGCCCATGACGACCGCGCGAAAGCCGAGGACGACCTCAAGGCCATGTGCGAAAAGCTGCTCGCCAATACCGTGATCGAGAACTATACTATCAACCTCGGATAGAGGTTGGAGGCTGATATGGCCGAAATCAATGGCGAGCTGATCTACGAAATGCTGAAGCGCATTCAAGCAGATGTCTCGACCTTGAAGGAAGGACAGCGGGACTTGCGCAACGACCAGATTTCGTTGCGCAATCAGATGCACAGCATGCAGGGTGACATCAACAACCTGCGTGGTTCCGTCGCCCATATAGAGGACAGGCTCGAGCGCATCGAGAACAGACTGGATCTGCGGGAACTCGCGGAGCGCGGCCAGTCACCGTTCAATCCCAACGGCTAGCCATGTCCGCCGGCGACACCGAAATCTCCAAGTTGATGAGCTATGTGCTTCGCCATGCGCCGCACGACTTAGACATCGCGCTGTCGCCAGACGGTTGGACCGACTACGCCGACTTCAGCGCAAAGCTCTGCGCGAAGCTTGGTGTCACGGATGCCGACATTATATGAGTCATCGAAGCCAACGCCAAGAAGCGCTTCACGCTTGCCGACGGTCGCATCCGGGCCGCGCAAGGTCACTCGGTCAAAGTCGAACTCGACCTTGAGCCACGCACGCCGCCCGCAGAACTCTATCACGGCACGACCGCCGAGGCATGGACTGCGATCCGCCAGTCCGGCCTCAAGCCGATGAATCGCACCCATGTTCATCTCTCGCCCGATGTCGAAACCGCTCGCACCGTCGCTATCCGCCGCAAAGGCCCGTATGTGCTGTTGAAAGTCGACGCGTCGGGGCTGCACGCCGCAGGATTTCCTTTCTTCATCGCCGACAATGGCGTATGGCTCGCCCACGAAATTCCCCCGGCTTATCTTACCGTCATCTTGGAGACCGCCCGATGAAATCCGCCGTCGTCCAGCTTCCCGGCCTCAATCGCGACCGCGACATGACCGCCGCGCTGACCAAGATCTCCGGCAAGGCGCCCGTGACGATCTGGCAGACCGAGACCGAGATTCCCGATGTCGACCTGATCGTCATCCCCGGCGGCTTCTCTTATGGCGACTATCTCCGCTGCGGCGCGATTGCCGCGCGGATGCCGGTCATGCAGGCGATCCGCGAAAGGGCGGACAAGGGCGTGAAGGTGCTGGGCGTCTGCAACGGCTTCCAGATCCTGCTCGAAGCCGGCATGCTGCCCGGCGCCCTGATGCGCAATGCGTCGCTGAAATTCGTGTGCCGCGAGGTCAAGCTCGAGGTCGTCAACAACGACACCGCCTTCACCCGCGCCTACGACAAGGGTCAGGTGATCCGCTCACCGGTCGCCCATCATGACGGCAACTATTTCGCCGATGCGGAGACGCTGAAGGCGATCGAGGACGAAGGCCGGGTGGTGTTCCGTTATGCCCATGGCACCAATCCCAACGGCTCGATCAACGACATCGCGGGCGTGATGAATACCAGGGGCAACGTGCTCGGCATGATGCCGCATCCGGAAAACCTGATCGAGGCGGCACATGGCGGCACCGACGGCCGGGGCATCTTCGCCTCGGCGCTCGAGGTGATCGCCGCCTGACGGCCGAAACGATATCTTGGTGACTGACGAGCCGCCCGCGCCAGCGTGGCGGCTTTCTCGTGTCAGGCGGCGAGCAGCGCCGGCATGACGGCTTCGAAGGCGCGGGCGATGACCTCGGGACCGGCGCCCGGCCGCGTCGCGTCGGTGGACAGGATCTGGCGGAAGCGCCGCGCCCCGTCGACCCCCTGGAAGAGACCGATCATGTGGCGGGTGACGTGACCGAGCCGGCCGCCGGCTGCGATATGGCGCGCGGCATGGTCCATCATCGCGTCGCGGACGTTGTTCCAGTCGCGCGCCGGACGCAGATCGCCATAGATGCGGCGGTCGACATCGGCGAGAAGGGCCGCATTATGGTAGGCGGCGCGGCCCAGCATCACGCCGTCGACATGGCCGAGATGGGCGGCGGCCGCATCGAGATCCGCAATGCCGCCATTGATGCCGATGAAGACGTCCGGATGCTTCTGCTTGAGGCGATAGACCCGGGAATAGTCAAGCGGCGGGATATCCCGGTTCTCCTTCGGGCTCAGCCCCTGGAGCCAGGCCTTGCGGGCATGGACCCAGATCGCGTCGGCGCCGGCCGCAAGCACGGCGTCGATAAGCGCGTCGAGGGCGCTCTCCGGATCCTGCTCGTCGACGCCGATCCGGCACTTGACGGTCACAGGCACATCCGACGCCGCCTTCATCGCACCGATGCAAGCGGCAACGAGGCTCGGTTCCCGCATCAGGCAGGCGCCGAAGGTCCCCGACTGTACCCGGTCGGAGGGACAGCCGACATTGAGATTGATCTCGTCATAGCCATAGCTGTTGCCGATCCGGGTCGCCTCGGCGAGTTTCGCGGGATCCGACCCGCCGAGCTGCAATGCCAGGGGGTGTTCGACCGGATCGTAGCCGAGGAGCCGGTCGCGGTGGCCGTGGATCGCCGCATCCGCCACCACCATCTCGGTATAGAGCAGCGACCGGCCGGTGAGCAGCCGGTGCAGAAAGCGGCAGTGCCGATCGGTCCAGTCCATCATCGGAGCCACGGCAAAGACCTTGCCCTTGCCCGGAACCGGATAAACGCCTTCGCCGCCTTTCATGCCCATCGGTTCGTCTCGTCTGCTTTCATTCTGCCCCGCGCGATGCCGGCCTCGGGTTCCGGTCCTATACAGCCACCGTTTGAAAAAAGCGAGCACCGACCCGCAACGGGCGGGGCAAATGCCGGCGGACTTGATCTCGGGTAAGGAAATCGGTGGCCCTATCGGGCAGATCTGCCCTGCGCCGGACTGGTAGACCGGCGTATTCAGCAAAGCCCGCCCTTCCTCCAGACAGGGCGGGCTTTGTTCATCTTTAGCCTGTCATCTGTGGAAGACCGCTTCCGCTTCCTGATCCGCGCGAAACCTTTTGCCGCCTGCGCACGTATGGCTTTACGTCTCAAGAGAGGAGAAGACCCATGCGCGCAGCACTCGTCATCACCGCCGCCCTGATTGCCACCTCGTCCCTGGCATTCGCCGGAAACAACAATGGCGGGAAGAACAGCAACAGTTCCGATCGCTCGATGACCAGCAGCCTGAAAGGCAACGGCCTCAACATAGACGGCACCGCCGACGACGCCGCGAAGTGCCGGTCCCGGACGGCAGGGGCCGCACTCTGCGGTCAGCGTCACAAGAAGACCGGCATGTGACCTGCCGGCCGGTCCGCCGCCCGCGGCCTCAACCGCCGATGAACGAGAAGTGGGAGTTCCTGATCACCTCGGTGCAGGTCTCCTGCGACTCGCTGACCAGCGGGATATGCGGCAGCGAGCAGCCCGCGACCTGGTCGGCGCCGACATAGATCATCTTGATCGCCACATAGAGGATGATCAGGAAGCCGACCCAGGCGATCCAGCGGTGCTTGTTCAGAAGCTTGGCGATCAGGGCCGAAGCGACGCCCATCAGCACGACCGACAGCGCGAGCCCGAAAAGCAGCGCGATCGGGTGGTCCTTGGCGGCACCGGCGACGGCGAGCACGTTGTCGAGCGACATCGACACGTCGGCGAGAATGATCTGGGTGACGGCCTGGCGCAGGGTCTTGGTTCCGGCCTTGCCGCCGACGACGCCATCGGCATTCTCGTCCTCGTCTGTCAGCGCTTCCTCGGCGTCGTGGCGCTCGCGCTCGCTGACGACGAGTTCGCGGTACATTTTCCAGCAGACCCAGAGCAGCAGGATGCCGCCGAGCAGGATGAGGCCGATGATGCCCATCAGCCAGGTTGCCATCAGGGCGAAAACGATGCGCAGGCCCGTCGCGGCGAGAATGCCGATCAGGATCGCCTTGCGGCGCAGTTCCGGGGCCAGCCCGGCCGCCGCCATCCCGATAACGATCGCATTGTCGCCCGCCAGCACGAGGTCGATCATGATGACTTGCAGGAAGGCAGCGAGCGCCGCATAATCGATGCCGAACATGTTTTGCTGAATTCTCCTGTTGGAACGCCGGGCGTTCACGGGCTTTGGGCGAGCAATTGGACGGAATCGCCGGCCGAGTCAATCAGGTGGCCACGCGAACCCGTCAGCAACGCCGAAGTCTCGCCGGCTGTTCCGCCCCACCCGACACCCCCTCGAAAGGATTGAAACATGCCCGTCTACGCGCTCGGCGACGACCGTCCGGACCTGCCGCCGGAGGGCGAGTACTGGATCGCGCCCGGCGCCCATGTGATCGGCAGGATCCGGATCGGCAAGGGGGTCGGCATCTGGTTCGGCGCAGTGCTGCGCGGCGACAACGAATGGATCACGCTCGGGGCCGGGACGAATATCCAGGAGAATGTCACCATCCATACGGATATGGGCTTTCCGGCGACGATCGGCGAGAATTGCACGATCGGCCACGGCGCCATCATCCATGGCTGCACGATCGGCGGCAACTCGCTGGTCGGCATGGGCGCCACGATCCTCAACGGGGCCAGGATCGGGCGGAACTGCCTGGTGGGCGCCAATGCGCTCGTTACCGAGGGCAAGGAGTTTGACGACAATTCGCTGATCGTCGGGGCGCCCGCGAAGGCCATCCGCAGCCTCGACGACGCGGCCGCCGAGGCGCTCACGCGCTCCGCCGAGCATTATGTCGACAATGCCCGCCGTTTCGCCCGGGAGCTCAGGCCGCTCAGCTGACGTGAAAGAGCACGTCGAAGCGCCGGAAGTCGGCCTTCTCGACGCCCTCGAGCGTCAGCGTGTCGCCGTGGCCGGCGTCGATGACGAGGTCGCCGCGGACCTCGCGGGCATGGTGCCGCATAAGGTCGGCAAAGCCGTCGATCGCGTCGGCGCGCGAGAGGTCGATCGCGTCATGGGTCAGCATGCCGGTGTCGAAATCGGTAATCCGGTCCCGGCCCGAGCCGGATTCGAAGACGAACGGATCCGCGCCCTGCCCACCGCTCAGGACATCGTCGCCCCGTTCCCCGAAGAGCCGGTCGGCGCCGAGGCGCCCCTTGAGCACGTTGTCTCCGGCATTGCCGAAGAGCAGGTTGTCCTCGGCATTTCCAAATCCATGGAGATCGGCGCGTCCGCCGAGCGTCAGAGCCTCGAAGTTTGCGCCGAGCGCAAGGCTGACGCTCGACCACACCGTGTCGAAGTCACCCTCCCGCGCCGCCTCCCGGAGCAAGAGCCCGGCATCGTCGACGACATAGCGGTCGCTGCCGCCGCCGCCCGCCACGACCCCGGACACGACCCCGCCGCGACCGTCGAAGATGTCGTCGCCGTCACCGAGTTCGACGAACCCGGAAATCGTGCCGCTGTTGGTCACGCTGTCGTCCCCTTGGCTGCCGAGGATCGCGATATCGCCTGATATCGAGCCTCTGTTGGTGATGCTCGTCAGATGGGCCGAGAGCGCACCCACTGCCGAGAGGTCGATTCCCCGGCTTCCGCCCTCGATGCTGGCGAACGTTTCGTTGAACAGGGTGATACCGTCGGTCCGGCCGACGATCGCCCGGTCGGCTCGGATAGTGCCGAAATTCTCGATCCTCGTCCCAAACGCCTCATTGGCGATGCCGGTGTCGTCGGCGACGATCTGCCCTTTGATCAGCACCCGATTGCCGCCGAGATCGCGCGACCCGCCGCTCAGCAACCATATTCCGATGCCGCCGGTGAGAATGCTGTCGAAGCCCGCCACGACCGTGCTGTCGCTGCCGAACAGGCGCAGGGCGCTGCCGCCGTTCGCGTGGATCTCACCCTGGATGTCGAAGAGGTCGGAATGGAATTCCGCACCTTGGACGATGCCGTTGCCGTTCGCCACGTCGATGACGTCGGTCTTGGCGAGGCTGATCTGGGCATCGTCGTCGGCGACCATGTAGGTGGAGGTGCGGCTGCCGAGATTGATGGTAATTCCCATGGCGGGTCTCCTGTCTTGGGGTGAGGTCCTGATGGTTTGCGCCGGGCACCTGGTTGCGGGTTCAGCCGGTCCGCGGGGGACGGGCGATGCCGGCATGGTGGCGACCGAGCAGCCGGAAGGCGCCGGCGAAGGACCGGCTCTCGCAGTCCACGACGCGGAAGCCCGCGTCGCCGATCAGTTCCAGCGGCTCCCGGCGAAGGTGACATCCGCCGGCCAGCCAGCCCCAGGCCGGCTCCAGCCGGCGCTGGACGCGCGCCAGCAGACCGGGGTCTGCCCGACCATGCTCGGCGAAGATCAGGCGCCCGGAGGGCTTGAGGATGCGTCCGATCTCGCCGAGCGCCCGGAGCGGATCGGCGATGGTGCAGAGCGCGTAGGTCACGATGACCGTGTCGGCAGAGTGGGCGGCCAGCGGCAGGTCTTCGGCCGATGCCTCGACGCAATCCACCGGAAAGGGCACGCGCCACAGCCGGCCCGCCGCGAGCGCCAGCATCGCCGTATCGGGATCGACGCCGACGAGCCGTGAGACCTTGGCCGCGTCGTAATGCAGCAGGTTGAGCCCGGAGCCGAAGCCGATTTCCGCCACCACGCCCTTCGCCTCGGGCACGATGCGCGCCCGCATGGCCGTGAAGGCGGCGCTCGCGCAGCCGGCATGGACGAGGAGTGGCGTGAGGCGCCGGCGATACCAGGAGAGGCAGGAGAAGCACATCGCCTATCTCCGGGGCCGCTTCGGCGCGCGGCACCGGCAGGGCGCGGGACGGCGGGCAGATCGCTTGACGGGTTTCATCTCTTTTGCTCCAAGAAGGCGCTTCTCGCGGCCGTTCGGCGCGATGGAAGCGACCGATATCGGCGGGGCGTCCCCCCAACGTCCCCCGAACGTCACTGGTCGCAGGAGCGACACGATGCGGCGACTGGAATTCGGACTGCTGTCATTCCCCGAGTTCTGCCTCGACGGGCGGCCGGTGGGGCTTGCACTGCGCAAGGCAGCCGCGCTCCTGATCTATCTCGCCGAGACGGGCCGCCCCGTCGCCCGCGAGGTCGCGGCGACCCTGCTCTGGCCGGACGCCGACAGCGACACCGGCCGGACGCGGCTGCGGCGGACGCTGGACAAAATCCGCGTCGCGTTCGGCGAGCGCTTAGTCGTATCCCGCGAATCGTCGTTGGCGATTGCGGAGACGCTCGCGCCTGGTGTCGACGCGCAGGCCTTCGAAGCCGCCTGCGACGCCGGCGACTTGCGGCAGGCGGACGCGCTCTATCGCGGCGACTATCTCGCCGGCTTCTCACTCCCCGATTGCCCGGAATTCGAGGAATGGGTGTTCTTCCGGCGCGAGGCGCTGCGCAGCCGGCGCGCCCAGTTGCTGGAGCGGCTGACTCTCGGCTGCCTGAGCGAGGGCGATCCGCGCGCGGCGATCCGGCATGCCGTCCGGCTCGTCGAAATGGATCCTCTGAGCGAAAGCGGCCACCGCCATCTCTTCCGGTCGTTGATCGCCGCCGGCGACCGGGTGGCAGCGGAACGGCAGCTTGCGGATTTCACGTCACGTCTTGCGGACGAACTCGGCGTCGGCCCGGATCGAGCGACGCTCTCCGTCTTCGACGAGGTCCCGCGCGACGAGCCGCCGACGCGCTATGTCGCTGTCGATGGCATCCACCTCGCCTATCGCGTCTTCGGCGCAGGCGATCCGGATGTGGTGCTGGTGCCCGGCTTCATCTCGCATGTGGAGCGGCTGTGGGACGATCCCCGCTGCCGCGCCTGGATCGATGAAGTGGCGCGGATCGCTCGGCTGATCGTCTTCGACCGGCGCGGCATGGGCCTTTCCGACCGGGTCGGTGCCCGCCCGACGGTGGCGGCGACGGCGAGCGACATCCTGGCGGTCATGAACGCGGCAGGCAGCAGGCGCGCGGTTCTCGTCGGTGCCTCGGAAGGCGGGCCGGGCTCGATCCGCTTTGCCGTGACGCATCCGGATCGTCTCGCGGGCCTCGTCCTCTGGGGCGCTATGGCCAAGGGCTGCCGCAGCGACGACTATGCTCCGGCCCTCACATGCGCGCAATACGGCCTCTGGACGAAGAGTCTCGTGGCCGGGTGGGGCGGGCCTGCAGGCATCGAGACCTTCGCGCCCAGTCTGTCCGCAGACCGGCAAGCGCGCGCCTGGTGGGCCGGCCTGCTCAGGGCCGCCTCCAGTCCGGGGGCGGTGGCCGGCGTGCTCGAGGCGCTTCGGGACAGCGACGTGCGGAACGAACTCGGACGGGTGATCACACCGACCCGCATCCTGCACCGCATCGGTGACCGGGCCGTTCGCATCGAGGCAGGACGCGATCTCGCCCGTCGAATCCCTGGGGCGGACTTCCTGGAACTCGCCGGCGACGACCACTGGTTCTGGGCAGGCGACACACGGCCGCTGCTCGATGCGATCGCGGGGCTCCTCAGGCGGAGCGGACCTGCGCGGCCCGGTCGCTGACATCGGGCGTTGCGTGTGTCGACCGGCTTCTCAGCCTCTGGCTGACTTCTTCGCGCTGAACAGCGACAGCGTGTCGGCCGCGCGCATCGGCCGGCCGAAGAAATAGCCCTGGGCGGTGTCGCAGCCGAGCTCGCGCAGGATTCGCGCCTGGTCTTCCGTCTCCACGCCCTCGGCCGTGGTCATCATGCCGAGGTCGCGGCAGAGATTGGTGACGGCGCGCACGATCGCCATGGACTCGGCGTCGTCGCTCAGGCCGCGCACGAAGCTCTGGTCGATCTTGATCTTGTCGAAGGGGAACTTGCGGACATAGCTGAGCGAGGAATAGCCGGTTCCGAAATCGTCCATGGCGAAGCGGACGCCGAGCGCACGCAGGTCGTTGAGCACCGCGCCGGTCTGTTCGCTGTCGTTGAGGAAGACGCCCTCCGTGATTTCGAGCAGCAGCCGGTCCGGCAGGATGCCGGAGCGGTCGAGCGCCCGTACCACCTTGGCCCTGAGCTGCGGACGCACCTGGACCGGCGAGACGTTGACGGCCACCGCAACATCGGCAGGCCATGACCGAGCCTGGCGGGTGGCCGTTTCCAACACCCAGCCGCCGATCTCGTTGATCAGGCCGGTTTCCTCGGCGATCGGGATGAAGTCCGCCGGCGAGACGAAGCCGCGGCGCGGATGGTTCCAGCGGATCAGCGCCTCGAAGGCCAGGATCGCATCGTCCTTGAGCGAGACGAGCGGCTGGTAGTGCAGCTCGAATTCGCCGCGGGCGAGTGCCTCGCGCAGGTCGCGTTCCATCTCGTGGCGGTCGCGCATCAGCCGGTCCATATCCGGCTCGAAGAAGCGGTAGCTGCCCTTGCCGTCCTGCTTGGCGCGGTAGAGCGCCATGTCGGCGTTCTTCAGCAGCTCGTCGGCATTGTCGCCGTCACGGGCGGCCAGGGCGATGCCGATCGACGTGCCGATCGTGATGTGGTGACCTTCGATGTCGAAGGGTTCGGCGATGCAGGCAGTGATGCGCCGAGCCAGCAGCTCGGCCGATTCGGGCTGGCGGTCGGCGACATGGTAGATCGCGAATTCGTCGCCGCCGAGCCGCGCGGCGAAGCAATCCTTGCCCAGCATGTCGCGGAAGCGTGCGGCGACCTCGGTCAGCAGCCTGTCGCCGGTCGGATGGCCGAGCGTGTCGTTGACAATCTTGAAGCGGTCGAGGTCGAGGAAGAGCAATGCGGCCCGCTCGCCGCCGGCGCGGCCGAAGGCCTCCTCGACGTGACGGCGGAACAATGTGCGGTTGGCGAGCCCTGTCAGCGCGTCGTGCAGCGCCATATGGGTGATCTTCTCGCTGGCCATCTGCTTTTCGGTCATGTCCTCGTGGGTCACGACCAGGCCGCCATCCGGCAGCGCCAGCGACTTCATCGCCATGATGCGCCCGTCGTCGAGCTCGACGAGGCGGTTGGTGGTCTCGAAACGGCCGCTGGCGTCGCGGTCCATCTCCTCGGTGACGACGCGGCGGACGCCGGCACCCTTGGCATGGCAGCGGGCGACGAAATCGGCGACCGTCAGGCCGACCAGCTCGTCGCGATCGCCGAGATTGTAGATCTGCGAGAGCCGGCCGTTGGCAACGATGATCCGGCCTTCGGTGTCGAGCATGTAGAGGCCCTGCGGCATGTTCTCGATCGCGCCGTGCAGGCGGTCGCGCTGCAGACTGAGCTCGGCGCGGGATGCTTCCTGCAGTTCGCGGCGGGCCTGGGTCAGCAGCGTGAAGGTGCGCGAGAACTGGACCGCAAGATCGCCGATCTCGTCGCCGCGGCGCAAGAGACGCTCATCGACCGCGTTTTCCTCGTCCCGCAAAGCAAGCCGGAGGCGATCGACATTGCCGGTGAGGATTTCGAGCGGCCGGGTGACGGCATTCTTAAAGTAGCGGCCGATGACCAGCATGAAGACCGCGAAGGCCACCATTGTGCCGCCGATCTCCCAGCTCGCCCGCGTCGCGTCGTCCTCGGCGCGGGCCTGGGCGCCGCGGTTGATCCGCTGGGCCACGTCCATGACGTTGAGCAGCGCCACGGAATACTGCCCCTGTTCGCGCTGAAGGCGCTCGACCAGGCTTTGCCGGCGCCGCTCGATTTCGAGCAGACGTTCGGCCGAGTGGAAAAGTGAGTTCGGCGCGCCCTCGAGCATGTAGCGGGTCTGCTTCACCATGGCCTGCATCTCGTTGAATGCGGCCTCGCGCCCGGCAGAGATGAAATAGGAACGGGTTCCCGCGACCGTCCGCTCGTAGGCCTGCAGGCGGGTCAGATAGCTGCGGCGCTTGCGGTTGAGCTCGAAGGCCTGGTCGGTCTTGCCGAGCAGCGTCGCGGCATTGGCGAATTCGGCGACCTGGACGCGGATCTTGTAGAGGTCGCGCACCTGGCGCCAGACCGTGCCGATCTCCGTGTCCAGCTGCTTGGACATGATGTAGTTGGCAAAGGTACCGCGCGGCATCGGCGCCATCTTGCGGCGCCAGAGATCAGCGATATGCGCCTCGAGGGCGATGACGCTGGTCGCCGCCGTCAGTCCGACGCCGTTGGTCGCCGTGCGGATGGCATTCTCGGCAGTGGAGAAATGGCTTTTTGCGGTCGAAAACTCGCGGCAGAGATCCAACAGCGCCTGGCGGGTGCGGAAAGTCTTCTGGCCGGAAAACTGGTAGCGCTTCAACTCCTTGAGCGCTTTGGCCTCGCCGGCGGTCTCCTCGAGCGCCGCGAGCTTGGCGAGCTGGGCGGCCTCGGAGCTTGCAAGCAAGCGTCCGGCGCCCTCGAGGCCGGTGCAGTTGCGCGTGACGGGATCGAACACAGACTGCAGCTTCTGGTAGCTTTCGGAGAGCGAAATGACACCGATGAGCAGCGGCGAGGCGGCATCCGCGGAAAAGCTGACCGACTGTTCCACCCGTCTGACATTGAAGATCGCGTTCATGCCGGCGAAGCCCGACACGACGACGGCAACACCGACACCGAGCATAACCTTGTAGCGAAAGCGGAGATTCGACTCGCGAAATCTCGTCAGGCCTTGGCGTTTCAACGGGCTGTCCATCCCTCACCCGGTTTCCGGCGCGGCCGAATGCCGGCGTCCCTGAGAGACGGGGATAGCAGAGACCTTTTGAAATTCGATTAATTCAGAGAGATCTCATCAAACCCTCACGAGCAGTCGCGGCAGTGCCCTCTGATCTCGATTGTGGTCTTTTCCGGCTTGAAATGCCTGGCCCGCTGCCAGTCCGACAGACGATGCTCGATCGCATCGTCGTGGAACTCGGTCACCGAACCGCAATCTTCGCAGATTGCGAAGGCGGTGACGCCGTGCGCATGCGCCGCGTGGTCGTGCGGATCGGCGCAGGCGACAAAGGCATTGAGGCTTTCGAGCCGGTGCACCAGGCCGAGTTCCATCAGCTTGTCGAGCGCACGATAGACCTGGAGCGGCGCACGGAAGCCCTCGCTCCGCAGGCTGTCGAGGATGTCGTAGGCGCTGCGCGGCGCCGCTGCCTGGCGCAGCACGCCGAGCACGAATTTCTGGTTCTTGGTGAGCGGCGCGGGCTCGGTCATGCCGTGCCTCCTTCCTGCCGTCTGCGGAGGATCCGGCCCGTGGGCAACAGGCCGAGAACGAAGATCACGAGCGCCGCCACTACGATCGACGGGCCGGACGGCGTGTCGAAGCGCAGGGAACCGAAGAGCCCGCCGACCACAGCGACCGCCCCCAGGATCGCCGACAGCACCGCCATCATTTCCGGCGAGGCGGCCCAGCGCCGCGCGGTGGCCGCCGGGATGATCAGGAGCGAGGTGATCAGCAGGATGCCGACGATCTTCATGGCGATCGCGATCACGAGCGCCAGCAGCAGCATGAAATAGAGCCGGGCGCGCGCGGGCGAGAGGCCCTCTGCTTCGGCAATGTCTTCCGAGACCGTCGAGGCGATCAGCGGCCGCCAGAGATAGACGATCGCCATCAGCACCAGCACGCCGCCGCCCCAGATCACGTCGATATCAGCGCGGCTGACAGCGAGGATGTCGCCGAACAGGAAGCTTATGAGATCGACGCGGACCCAGGTCATGAAGGCGAGCAGGACGAGCCCGACCGAGAGCGAGGCATGCGAGAGAATGCCGAGCAGGGCATCGGCCGACAGCGTGCCGGCCTTCTGCAGCAGCAGAAGCAGGATCGCCACCAGCGAGGCCACGACGAAGACGGCGACGATCAGGTTGATGTTCAGAAGCAGGGAGAGCGCCACGCCGAGCAGCGCCGAATGGGCCATCGTGTCGCCGAAATAGGCCATGCGCCGCCAGATGATGAAGCAGCCGAGCGGGCCCGCAGTGAGCGCGAGTCCGATGCCGGCGACCAGCGCGCGGGTGAAGAAATCATCGAGCATGGTCGAGGCCCTCCCCCCGCGGCTTCGGCCGCACGAGCCGGCTGTGATCGTGACCGCAGCCGCAATCCGGCCCGTGGACATGACCCGGCTCGTCGGGGTCGTGATGATGATGATGGCCGTCGTCCGGATGGCAGCTGTCGGTGACGGAGCCGTCCCGGTGCAGGACGCGGCCGTCCGGCAGATGGGTGTGGTCGTGGTCGTGGCTGTAGAAGGCGAGCGCACCGGCACCCCGAACCCCGAACAGGCTCTTGTAGACGTCCGACTGGCTGACGGCCTCGGGCGTGCCACGGCAGCAGACATGGCCGTTCATGCAGATCACCGTGTCGGTGGCCGCCATGACCACGTGCAGGTCGTGCGAGATCAGCAGAACACCGCAGCCGGAGCGGCCGCGGATCTCGCTGATCAGTTCGTAGAGCGCGATTTCACCGGAGAAGTCGACACCCTGCACCGGCTCATCGAGTACCAGCAGGTCCGGCTTGCGGGCAATGGCGCGGGCGAGAAGCGCGCGCTGGAACTCGCCGCCCGAGAGATTCTGCACCTCCGCTCGCGCCAGATGGCGGATCCCGGTCTCGGTCAGCGCCGCATCGATCTCGCGCCGGGGCAGCGGCCCGGTCAGCGTCATCAGCCGCTCGACGGTCAGCGGCATGGTGCGGTCGACCGCCATCTTCTGCGGCACGTAGCCGACCCTGAGGGCGTTGCGGGTCATCACCTCGCCCTCGTCGGGGCGGATCAGGCCGATCGCCATGCGCGCGCTCGTCGATTTGCCAGACCCGTTTGGGCCGATCATCGTGACGATCTCGCCACGGCGAACCTCGAAGGTGACGCCACGCACCAGCCAGCGTCCGGCGCGGTTCACGCCCGCCCCGTCGAGGGCGACGAGATAGTCGTCGGCTGTCGATTTCTGCAGCATGATTTTTTTCCGAATGACGCCTTGGCAGCCCTTATGGCACACGTTATAGCATTACACAACGGATGTAATAACATTACGTCCTTAACGTGGAGACTTGACATGAAGACATTGCTTTCCGCATTCGCCCTGATGGCGGGGCTGCTGGGCGCCCCGGCCGGGGCGCTCGCCGCCCCCGATGTGGTCGTATCGATCAAGCCGATCCATTCGCTGGTCGCATCGATCATGAAGGGCATCGCCGAACCCGAGGTGCTGCTGAAGGGTGCCGGCTCGCCGCATACCTACCAGATGACGCCGCGCGATGCGGAAGCGCTGCAGAATGCCGATATCGTCTTCTGGGTTGGTCCCGAACTCGAAAAGTTCCTGGAAAAGCCCATCGCCGCCCTGCCCTCTGGCGCCCGCATCGTGTCACTCGAGGCGGCACCGGGTCTCACCCGGCTCCCGGTGCGCGAAAGCGGCACTTTCGAGCCGCATGACGACGGTGACGAGCCCGCGGCGGACGGCTCGGTCGAATACGACGCCCATGTCTGGATGAACACCGACAATGCCAAGGCGATGAGCCGCGCCATCGCCGCCGCGCTCAGCGAAATCGACCCGGCCGACGCGCCGCGCTATGCCGACAACCTCGCGGCCCTGGAGAGCCGACTCGACAGCCTCGCCGCCGAGATCCGAACGACGGTGGCGCCGGTCAAAGACAAGCCGCTCGTCGTCTTTCACGACGCCTACCAGTATTTCGAGAAGGAATTCGGGATTAACGTGGCGGGGTCGATCACCGTCTCGCCCGAAGCCCTGCCGGGAGCTGCGCGCATTGCCCAGATCCACGACAAGCTGATGAGCCTCGGCGCATCCTGCGTCTTCGCAGAGCCGCAGTTCGAGCCGAAACTCGTCAACGTGGTGATCGAGGGCACGAAGGCCCGCACCGGCACGCTCGATCCGGAAGCCGCGACCCTGACGGCGAGCCCGGACCTCTATTTCCAGCTGATGACCGGCATTGCCGGCTCGATCCGCTCCTGCCTCTCGGCCTCCTGATCGTCGACGGTCCAGCCCACTCGATCCCGGCGGCCTGCCGCCGGGATCGATCATTGCGTGTCACTCGACAGTGACGAGATAGTCGTAGATCGCCTTCTTCTCGTCATGGCTCAGGAAGGCGAAGGCCTCCCGCGCCGTCTTCGACATGAAGGGCATCTCTCGCCCGCCGATGGGCTTGCCGGTCGAGAGCAGGGTCTCGAACTGGTCGAAGGAATAGCCCTTGCTGATCGCCGCCAGCGCCGGCGTCTTCATGCCGAAACCGTTGTCGTGGTCGGCCCGCAGCTCATGGCAGTGCTGGCAGAGGGTCCGCACCAGATAGGCGCCGGTATCGGCCGGCCGCTGCTTCGACGGCGTCACGCCCGGGAGCTCGTCCGCTTCGAAGGGCATCTTGTCGGTTGCGAGCCCGAGCCGTCCGAGCGGCCCCCATCGGGTACCCTCCCTGACCGCATCGCCCTGCTGCTCGAGCGACCGCAGCCAGGTGATGACGGCTGCGACGTCCTCGTCGGAGAGATGGGCATAGGTCTTCGCCGGCATCACGATGGCCCCCGTCCCGTCCTTCTTGATACCCTTGCGGATCAGGCGCTCCAGTTCGCCGTCAGTATAGGTGCGCGCGACGCGGGTCAGGTTGGGGGTGACCAGCCGGCCGACACCCTCCGCCTCGAACAGCACCTGGCCGGCCTTCTGGTGGCAGTCGGCGCACATGAAGGAGCGGGCGCGTCGCTCCGCTTCGGCCGGCGTGAAGGCGAAGGCACGCGCGTCGAAGGCGCGGACCGGCACGTCGTAGCGGTGGGCGAGCCGCATCTCGGAGGCCGCGTAGACGCCGCCCGCCGCAAGCAGGGCAACGCCGATTATGCCGCCGATGCCGTAGCGCAGGGCCCGGCGGATCGTCATGCTCCGGCCCTCCGCAGGGGCGCTGTCGCGGCTGTCACGGGGCTCGGAAGAGACGCCGGATGGGGACGCACTGGGCGGTCCTCGAAAATTCCGCATTTGCGGCGTCCCGGAAAGTCTGAATACGTCATGTCACTATCCTGTCGCTGATCGCCCGGCCTCCCGGGCGGATTGGCAATGACCTGCGTGAGCAGGTCCGCCGATCCTTCGCGGAAAGCCCGGGGGCACGCTGTCACGAATGCTACTCCGGCGCGCAGGAAGGCTCATCAAGACGTGATCGAGCGATCGCCAACCGTGTCTGGCCTCGCCGGTCAGCGCGCGCTAGGCTAGCGGGGCCGGACCGCGCAACCGCCGCCCGGCGACGATCGGAGGAGACGGCGCACCGCATGAACGGCCGCCGCAGAGAGGGAGAATTGAAGATGACCCGGATCAAGACGCCTGCCATCGTGGCGCTGTCCATGGCCGTCGGGCTGGTGGCCGGCGCCGCCGTGACCGCCGTGGCGCAGAATCAGCAGAACATGAAGTCGGCGCTCGATCACCTGGTGGCGGCGGACGCCTATCTCGCGCGCGCCAACGACAACAAGGGCGGGCATCGCGTCAAGGCCCGCTCGCTGATCGCGCTCGCCATCACCGAGGTCCGGGAAGGCATCAAATTCGCCAAGTGAGATCGTGCTGCTACCGGCGGTCAGAGTCGCCGGTAGCTGAAGCTGTCGAAATCGGCGGCGCGGCCCGATCCGGTTATGTCATAGGCGAAGAGGCCCACGAAGGCGCCGGTGAACGAGCCGTGCTCGCCGACACCCCCCTCGTCCGAGACGACGCCGCCATCGAGCACGGGCCCGACCGGCTGCCAGACGTCGTCGCCTTCGGGGTGCCAGAAGAATTGCAGGTCGTTGTCCCTGACCTCGACGGCGAGATGGATCCGGCCGTCCGGGATCGCGATGCCGCTCTCGATCGGGAAGACCAGCCGCCCGGCGGGATAGTCGCCCGGGCAGGACTGGATCACCAGGATGCGGCCGAGCTTTTCATGCAGCGTCACGCCGATCGCGTGGAACTTGTAGCGGTTGTAGTAGTGCGTGAGGCCGGCGGTCTGCTGGTAGGTTTCGGGGTCGAACTCCACCACCGTCTCGGCGCGGAAGCGATGGTCCTCCTGCCGCCGGGCGACGAGGGCGAATTCGAACCAGGAGCCGATGCTCTCCCGGCCGAAGAGCCGCAGGTGACCGGGACGGGCCGCGGTCGAAAAGAGCCGTTCGGGTTCGGGTGTCCGGAGCCACTGGAAATCGGCATGCAGCGCGCTTTCGCTGAAGCCGTAGGCGACCGTCATCGGCTTGTCGCGACGTGTCGGATTGCCCGGCGCCGGCACCTCGACCGCGGGAACCAGTCCGCCATGGGCGAGCCGCGGCCAACCGTCCGCATGCCATGTCACCTTCTGGAGACCCGTCTCGCGACCGAGCGTGCAGCGCTTCTGCGGCGGAAGCGGCCGGCCGAGCAGATGGGTGACGTAGCCTTCGCCATCAGGGGTCTCGACATACTGGCCGTGTCCGGCCCGCTGGAGCGGCGCGTCGGGCTCGTCCTTCGAGGTCAGCAGGTATTTCTCCGGATGGAGTTCGTAGGGGCCGAGCACGGCGCGCGACCGGCCCATGGCGATGGCGTGGTCATAGCCGGTGCCGCCCTCCGCGGCGGTGATGTAGTACCAGCCGTCCTTGCGGAAGATATGCGCGCCCTCGACGAGGCCGAGTTCAGTGCCGCCGAAGATGTTGTGCACCGGACCGACGAGTTTCTTGGCCCGGGGATCCCATTCCTGGCAGAGGATGCCGTCGAAGGCGGGGTGCCAACCGGGCGTGTTGAACGCCTCCTTGCGGTGGTTCCACTGCATCTGCATGAACCACTTGCGCCCGTCCGCGTCGTGAAAGAGCGAGGGGTCGAAGCCCGAGGAATTGACATAGACCGGATCGGACCACGGCCCGTCGATCGAAGGCGCGGTGACGATATAGTTGTGCGCGTCCTTGAACGAACCGTCGAAGCGCTTGACGTCGGTATAAACCAGCCAGAACTGCCCGTCGGCATAGGAGAGACACGGCGCCCATACGCCGCAGCTGTCGGGATTGCCGCGCATGTCGAGCTGGCTCTTGCGCTCGAGCGGGCGCTTGACGAGCGACCAGTTCACCATGTCCTTCGAGTGGTGGATCTGGACGCCGGGATACCATTCGAAGGTGGAGGTGGCGATATAGTAGTCGTCGCCGACGCGGCAGATCGACGGGTCCGGGTTGAAGCCCGGCAGGATGGGGTTCTGGATCATGGGTCCTCCGATGTCTTGCCGGGGTGTTCGCCCTGGGATTTCACCCCTCACCAACTTCGGCCAAGGGTTCACGGCCGTTCACCGGCCTGCGTTCGGATCTTCAATCGATCCACTGGATCGATTGCTCCGCTTTGCGGACCGATCCTCACCCTCTCCCACAAGGGGAGAGGTAGAGTGACTCAATCTTCGCCCCCACTCGACGCGGTGGGGCTGGGTCTACCTCTCCCCTTGTGGGAGAGGATAGTAAGCCCATGCGAAGCGCAGCTGAGCATCTGGGCGCACTTGGTGAGGGGTGCGCCCAGCGTGAATCCTCCTCTACTTCTTCTTCCGCGCCGGCCCCTTGCGCTCGGCCGAGGCCGCCCAGAGGTTGATGTCGGCCTCGCGGGCATAGTTGTCGATCTCCTCCAGCTCCGCCTTGGTGAAGTCGGGCTTCTCGATCGCCGCCACACAATCCACCACCTGGCTCGGCTTGGATGCACCGATCAGCGCCGAGGTGATCCGTCCGCCGCGCAGCACCCAGGCGAGCGCCATCTGCGCCAGCGTCTGGCCGCGCTTCTCGGCGATGCCGTTGAGCTTTCGGATGTTCTCGACATTCTTCTCGTTGACGAAATCCTTGTTGAGGGACTTGTCCTGGGTCGCGCGGCTACCCTCGGGCAGGCCTCCGAGATATTTCGACGTCAGCATGCCCTGGGCGAGCGGCGAGAAGACGATGGAGCCGAGGCCGAGCTCCTCGAGCGTGTCGACGAGCCCGTCCTCCTCGATCCAGCGGTTGATCATCGAATAGCTCGGCTGGTGGATGACGAAGGGCGTCCTGAGTTCCTTCAGGATCTTGTAGGCCTCGCGGGTGCGCTTGGAATTGTAGGAGGAGATGCCGACATAGAGCGCCCGGCCTGAGCGGACGATATGGTCGAGCGCCAGCATGGTCTCTTCGAGCGGCGTGTCCGGGTCGAAGCGGTGCGAATAGAAGATGTCGAAATAGTCGAGACCGGTCCGCTTCAGGCTCTGGTCGCAGGAGGCGATCAGGTACTTGCGGCTGCCCCATTCGCCATAGGGCCCCTT
>JAESFG010000179.1_pt1 | contig 161134 bp, 142 predicted proteins | sample 9269371 | NCBI WGS metagenome assembly JAESFG01 (sample SAMN14506227, study PRJNA617093) | algae metagenome | isolation source: Aetokthonos hydrillicola CCALA 1050 (B3-Florida) and co-occurring... | place: USA: South Carolina | collected 2013-01-01 | reverse complement strand
CCAGCTTGCCCGCGTCTTCCGCACCCTTCAGCTTCTGCGCCGTGATATCGGTGGCGAACTTGATCACCTTGTAGGGCTTGCCGCCGCGGAAGACGACATTGTAGGACGCCTCGATCCAGATCTCCCGTCCCCCCTTGGCGATGCGCCTATACTGCGCCCTGTCGAACTTGCCCGCCGCGAGGTTGCGCCAGAATTCGGCATAGGCGGGCGCCGACGCCTCGGCCGGATCGACGAACATCCGGTGATGCTGGCCGACGATCTCGCCGCGCTCGTAGCCGAGCGCCCGGCAGAAATTGTCGTTCGCCCTGAGGATCTTGCCGTCGAGCGTGAACTCGATGATGGCTTGCGATTTGTCCAGTGCAGCCAGAATGGCGTCGCTGTCGCGGGTAAAGAGGGACATTCTGTGGTTCCTTTAGCAGCCTGTACTGTCGGTGGCGGTCGGCAAAGACGTCATGCGCAGATCTCCGTTCGCAGCGCTGCCGAAGCGAAGGAAGCCTGGCCTGCCCCTCTCTTCTGAAACGCGCACTGGAAGCATTGTTGTAAAACCTGAGTTGAATTCATCTCGATAGGTTGTACATCAACGCCTATTTCTGTGATGGATTGCGTCCATTGTTGATTATACTCTGCATGCGAACAGGACCGCTGGTACGAAATCCTTCTTCTACCGGATCTGTTCAAGTAAGAGAATTCATCGATTGTCGTTACCAATCTCCTAAAATTCTCAATTCTTGCTCTAAAAAATGACATTTGCGCAAAATATATGTCAATTCGGATTGACATGGTTGCTCCGACACCAAAAGCGCGAAGTAATCCGGACCCTGTCGACGCCCGACAGGCGTGACTTGCGATCTCAAATCGAATCAGGCGTGCCCGCCAATTCACCGCCCGCGGCATGGAGCTGCGCCCGGAGCCAGACCAGGGCCGCATCGCGCGTCCGGTAGTCGTGCCACTGCACGGCCTGCTCGAGCGGCGGGATCGCCACCGGGCTCTCGACAAGCACGATCCCGCCCAGCCCGACCATGCGCTCGGCGAGGCTCCGCTGCAAAAGGGCGATGCGCGGCGTGCCGGCGACCAGCGCGGGGATCGAGGAGAAGGAGAAGGTCGACACTTCGACCCGGAGTGCGACTCCCATTTCACGGCAGGCATGATAGGCATAGCTTTCGCCGCCATTGGGCGGGACCATCACGACATGGCCGGCCGCCATGAAGGCTGCGAGCGAGAGGCCGCCCGAGGCAAAGGGACCGGCGGCATCCACCACGCAGCAGATCGGATCCGTGAGCAGCGTTTCGAGCGGATGGTGCGGCGAGCAGAGGATCGACGGTGCGATCAGCAGGTCGGCCTCGCCGCGCTCGAGGAGAAGATGCGGGAAATTGCGCTGCGCCCTGAAATCGAGATGCAGGCCGGGCGCCATGGCCGTGACCCGCCGAAGGAAGGGCGGGATCACCGTCTGCAGCGAATAGTCCGAGACGATCATCGTCACGTTGCGGGTCGACTGCGCCGGATCGAATGTGGGCGCGATCAGCATGGCAGCCTCGATCCGGACGAGGATTTCCCGCAGCGGATGCTCGAGCGAGACGGCAAGGGGCGACAGTTCCATGCCGCGTCCGACCTGGATCAGCAAGGGATCGTCGAAATAGTCCCTGAGACGGCCGAGCGCATTGCTCATCGCCGACTGGGTGATGAACATCTCGTCTGCCGCGCGGCTGACATTGCGGAGACGGATCAGCGCATCGAGCGCGGCTAGCAGGTTGAGGTCGAGATTCCGAAACCGCATGACAAGGCCCCCACATATTCACCATATCCATACCTGCCATTGAAACAAGCAATTTTGTAAACGCCTTGCCGTTTGTTAACTCTTGTTTCCAGGAGGCCGGGGCGCAAGACGCCGCCGGGAAGGAGCGTGCTGCCGTTGCCAGTCCGTCCACGAGGAGACGCATGTTCAAGTATTTCCCCACCAACTATGTCTGGAACCTCTCGGTCGACCTCTCGATCGAGATGGGTGCCCGTATCGGCGAGATCGAGGAGATGTGCGCGCCGCTGCAGGAGGCGGCAAAGGCCCCCGACGCCGCGGGTACGCTGGCCTTCCGCCAGAGCTGGGTGACGATGGCCGACAAGCTCGTCACGCTGGCCGACGAGGACGAGGCGCGGGGTCGGATGATCTCCGCCGGTGACAAGCTGCTTCGCGCTGCCAACTATCTTCTCACCGCCGAACGCCTGCAGGCGCATGGGTCGGAAGGCCGGGCAGCGCTCTATGCCCGGTTCCTGCAAACCTTCGCCCGGGGCCTCGAACTGACCGGATCCCCCTGCCGCCGCGTCGAAATCCCCTATGAGGGCACGCATCTGTCGGCGCTCTATGTTCCGGCCTGCGGCCGCTCCGGATCGGGATCCGGGCGCAAGCCGATCCTCGTCCAGGTCAACGGCCTGGACAGTACCAAGGAAATGAAGTTTCTCGTCGGATTGCCCGGCTGGCTCGCTCAGCGCGGCGTTGCATCGCTCGTCGTCGATCAGCCGGGTACGGGGGAGGCGTTGCGCCTGCACGGCCTTACGGCACGTTTCGACAGCGAGTTCTGGGCTTCGCGGATCGTGGATTGGCTGGAGGCCCAGGCCGAGGTCGATCCCCGGCGCATCGGCCTCGAAGGCGTGTCGCTCGGCGGCTACTACTGTCCGCGCGCGGTGGCTTTCGAGCCGCGCTTCGCCTGCGGCGTGGTCTGGGGCGCCAATCACGACTGGCGCGACGTCCAGAAGAAGCGGCTCGCCCGCGAGGGCAATTTCCCGGTGCCGCATTACTGGGAGCACGTCCGCTGGGTCTGGGGCGCCCGCGACATGGACGAGTTCCTGGAGATCGCGGAAAACGTCCATCTCGACGGCATTCTCGACCGTATCCGGGTACCCTTCCTGGTGACCCATGGCGAGAAGGACAGCCAGATCCCGGTCCACTGGGCCCAGGCAACCTACGACCAGCTGGTCAACAGCCCGCGCCGCGAGCTCAAGATCTTCGACGCCCGTACCGGCGGCGTCCAGCATTCCAGTTTCGACAACTCTGCCAATGCAGGGGCCTATATCGCCGACTGGGTCGCCGAAGTGCTCGGCGGACAGACCGCGATCGCGCCCCAAGGGAGGACAAGCGCATGAACATCGTCGGACCCGACTACCTGGTCTTCGGCGTGGACGACGTCGAGGCCTGCACGGAGTATCTGACGGCCTTCGGCCTCAAGCCGGTCGACATCGGACCCGCGGGCGGTCGCTTCGAGGCGCTCGACGGCACGGGGATCATCCTGCGCCACAAGTCGGATCCGCAGCTGCCCGCCGCCTTGCCGACCAGCACCATGCTGCGCCAGCAGATATACGGCGTCGCCGACACGGAGACGCTCGACGGGATCGAGGCGGAGCTGTCGCGGGATCGCCGGGTGCAGCGCCTGGCGGACGGGTCGCTGGAATGCGCGGACGATTTCGGCTTCGCCCTGAAATTCCAGGTCACGATCCGGCGCGCGCTCGACATGCCGGCCGAGAAGATCAATGCGCCGGGGGCGCCAGCCCAGCGCAAGCCCAACGAGATCGGCGTCTGGGAGGAAATGCCGGCGCTGCCGCGATCGCTGTCGCATGTCGTGCTATTCGTACCCGACATCGAGGTCGGGACCAATTTCTACTGCAACCGGCTGGGCTTCGTCATCACCGACGAGCTCAAGGGCGCCGGACCGTTCTACCGGCCGAAAGCCAACGACGACCACCACACGCTCTTCTTCATCCGCACGCCGGAATACATGAAGGGCTGCGAGCATCTCGCTTTCCACATGACCGGGCCGACGGAGCTGATGCTCGCCGGCACCCGCTTCGTCCGCTCCGGCTACGAGTCCTTCTGGGGTCCGGGCCGCCACAAGTTCGGATCGAACTGGTTCTGGTATTTCAACAGCCCGCTCGGCTGTCATTTCGAATATGACGCCGACATGGACAAGCACGACGACAGCTGGGTGGCGCGTTCCGCGCCGTCGGGGCCGGAGGCGTCGCAGCTCTTCCTGTTCCAGTACCGCGAGAAATGGGCCCCGGGCGGCGGCCCGCCGCCCGGTGCGGGCGGCAAGCCCTGATGGCGGCGATCGCCATGCCCGAGCCGGACTGGACGCCCCTCTGCCCGGCCGCCTCGGTGGGCGAGGGCGAGGCGCGAGGGGTCGCGCCGCCCGACGGGATCGGCCCGAAGGTCGTCCTGGTGCGGCGGGCCGGCCGGCTGCACGCCTATCGCGATGCCTGCCCGCATTACGGCGGCACGCCGATGGCCTGGCGCACAAACGCCTATCTGAGCGGCGATGGGCAGCATCTCTGCTGCCACTCGCACAATGCCCTGTTCGACATCGAAACGGGCGCCTGCATTCTCGGTCCCTGCCTCGGCCAGTCGCTGACCGCAGTCGATGTCCGGGAACATGACGGAACGGTTTGGGCCCGGCTCTAGGAGCGGCCCGGGGAGGAGAATAGGATGAGCACGATCGAGCGCGTGGCCGTGATCGGCGGCGGCTTTTCGGGCATGGCGGCAGCGATCGAATTCGCCCGCCGCGGCGTGGCGGTGGATCTCGTTGAAATCGATCCCGAATGGCGCTCCTATGGCGCCGGCATCAGCCTGAACGGAGCGATCTTCCGGGTCTTCGAGAGCCTCGGCATCATGCAGCGCTTCCTCGAGGTCGGGTTTGCCGGCGACGGCGGCAGCGTTCACCTGGCCAATGGCGTACAGATCGCGACGATCCCCACGCCACGGGTCGCGGGGCCGCATCTGCCGGGCGCAGGTGCGATCATGCGTCCGGTTCTCGCCCGCATCCTGGCCGAGCGGGTCCGGGCACTCGGGGTCACCGTACATCTGGGCACCGGCTTCGACCGGATCGAGGATCGAGGTGGATCGGTCGCGGTCACTCTTTCGGACGGCCGGACGCTTGACGCTGATCTCGTCGTCGGCGCCGACGGGCTGTTCTCCAAGGTCCGGCAATCGCTGTTTCCGGAGGCGCCGCAGCCGTTCTATGCCGGCCAGAGCGTCTGGCGCGCCGTTCTGCCACGCGACCCCGAGGTCGATCGCGTCAAGATCTATGTCGGTCCGCGTGTCAAGCTCGGCGTCAATCCGGTCTCCGACACCGAGATGTACATCTTCCTCACCGAAGACCAGCCGGCCAAGCAGCGCTTTTCGGCGGCGGAGCTGCCGGGGCGGCTGATCGAACTGATGGCGCCGCTGCAGTTCCCGCTCGCCGACCGGATCCGGTCGCAGATCGACAGCCGGGCCGCCATCGTGCACCGGCCGCTCGAGGCGCTGCTGCTGCCGCGCCCCTGGAGCCGGGGGCGGATCGTGCTGATCGGCGACGCCGCCCACGCGACGACGCCGCATCTGGCCGCCGGCGCCTGCATCGGCATGGAGGATGCAATCGTGCTGGCCGAGGAACTGGCGCTGGCCGACCGGCCGGAGGCCGGGCTCGTCCGGTTCGAGGCACGGCGCTGGGATCGCTGCCGCATGGTGGTCGAGAATTCGTTGCGGCTCGGCGCGATCGAGATCGCCGACGGCGACAAGGCCGAACATGCCGAACTGATGCGCGCGACATCGATGAAGATCGCCGAGCCGATCTGATAACGAGACCTGCGGCGCCGCGGAAATCGTCGGCGGCCGCTTCTGGGGAGGAGAAGGCAATGTCGGGACAACGCTGGCCGGGAATCGCGGCGCTGATGGTGGGCCACTGCGCCGGGATGATCGATCTCGTCGCACTGCCGGTATGGGTCGGCACGCTCGTGTCGAAATACGGCTTCAATCCGCAGCAGGCCGGCGGACTGGCGACGCTCTTCCTCTTGAGCGGGGTCCTGTCCAGCTTGGTCTTCGCGCCGCGCTTCAACAGGCTGCCGGTGCGCATGGTCGCGGCGGGCGGCTTTGCGGTCTCGGCGCTCGCCTTCCTTGGCGTCTCGCTGTCGACCGCCTATCTCCCGATCGCCGCCCTGCATGTCGTGGCAGGGCTCTCGGCCGGCGCGGCGCTCAGCGTCACCCATGGCAATATCGGCCGCTCGGCCAATCCGCATCGGCTCTTCGCGATTGCCGGTCTCTGCCTCGGCGTCTTCGGCATCGTCATTCTCGGCGCCACGCCCCCGGTTGTCGATCAGTTCGGCGGCGCGATCCTGTTCCGGGTCTTCGCCGCTGCCATGGCGGTGAGCGCTTTCGTGGCCGCGCTTGCCTTTCCCGACTACCGCCGGTCGGCGGAGAGCGCGGCGCAGGCGCTGGGCGCAATGCCGAAATCCGTCTGGTTCGGGATCGCTGGTATCAGTGCCATGGCGCTGGTGCAGTCCATGGTCTTCAGCTTCGTCGAGCGGATGGGGATGGATCGCGGCTTCGGCCTCGCCGCCGTCACCGGCGTTCTGATCGCCACCGGTTTCGTCGCGCTGATCCCGGCACCGGCTGCGGCCCTTCTCGAAAAGCGGATCTCCGCGACGACGGTTATCCTGATCGGCCCCGTGGCACAGATCGTGGTCGCCATCGCCATCACCGCGAGCAGCGCCTTTCCGGTCTATGCGGCCGCGAGCGTGGTCTTCGTCCCGGTCATGATCTTCACGCACACCTTCGCCTTCGGCCTGCTGTCGCGGCTTGATCCGACCGGCCGGTCGCTGGCGGCGACGCCGGCCATGCTGATGACGGGCGCGGCACTCGGGCCGATCCTCGGGGGGACGCTTGTGGTCGGTTCCGGCTATCCGGCCCTCGGCGTCGCGGCCGTGATCGTCGATCTCGTCGCGATCCTCGTCTTCTCGAGGGTGCGGGCGCGGTCGCTGCAGCCGGCGGCCTCGTGAGGACCTTGCCATGAAGCTCGCCAGCTATCGCGACGGAAGCCGGGACGGTCAGCTCTGGGTCGTCTCGCGTGACCTCTCCCTTGCCGCTCCGGCCCTTGCCGTCGCGCCCACCATGATTGCAGCGCTTGAGGACTGGGCGTGGGCCGAGCCCGCCCTGCAGGCCATCGCGGGCCGGCTCGACGCACAGACGGAGCCGCTCGCCACGCCCTTTGCGCCCGACCGCTGCATGGCGCCCCTGCCGCGAGCGCCGCAATGGCTCGACAGCTCCGCCTTTCTCAACCACGGGCGGCTGATGGACCAGGCCTTCGGCAATCCGCCGATCCCGGACATGGACACGATCCCGCTGGTCTATCAGGGCGCCTCAGACGACCTTCGCGGGGCCCGCGAGGACATGGCCTTTCCCGACGAAAGCCTGATGATCGACATGGAGGGCGAAGTCGGGGTCGTGCTCGGTGAAGTGCCGATGGCGACGGATAGGGAGCAGGCGCTGCATTCGGTAAGGCTGCTCGTGCAGATCAACGACTGGTCGCTCCGGGCGCTCGGGCCGCGCGAGATGCGCACCGGCTTCGGCTGGCTGCAGGCCAAGCCCTCCACATCCTTCGCGCCCGTCGCGATCACCCCGGACGAGCTGGGCGCCGCCTGGACGAACGGGCGCATGGCGCTCCGGCTGCATGTCGCCATCAACGGCCGGGAGGTCGGCCGTGCGGACGCCGCGGAGATGCATTTCTCCTTCGCCGATATCATTGCCCATTGCGCCCGCACCCGTCGCCTCAGTCCCGGCACGATCGTCGGATCGGGCACGGTGTCGAATGTCGACCGTGGCGCCGGCTCCTCCTGCATCTCCGAGATCCGCGTCATCGAGCGCCTCGACCTGGGCGAGTCGCGGACGCCGTTCCTGACCTGGGGCGACCGCGTCACCATGGAAGCACGCCTTGGCGACGGCACGGCCCCCTTCGGCGCCATCGACCAGCGCGTCATCCGCTACCAGCCTTCGTAACGCCTCGAACGGAAAAAACCATGAAGATCATCGACCTTTCCGTGGCCATCGAGAACGACGTGGCCGCCGATCCGCCGGGCCTCGGGCCGAAGATCACCTATTCCGACCATGCCGAGGGGGCCGCCGAAATGCTGCGCTTCTTCCCGGGCCTGGCGACAGGGGATCTTCCCGGCGCCGAGGGCTGGGCGGTCGAGCGCATCGACCTCTCCGCCCATTGCGGCACGCATCTCGATGCGCCCTGGCATTTCGCCTCGACCATGAACAACGGCGAGCGCGCCTGGACCATCGAGGAGGTGCCGCTCGACTGGTGCATACGGCCCGGCGTGAAGCTCGACCTCCGCCATCTTCCCGACGGCCATGTCGCGTCGGCAGCCGATCTCGAGGCCGCGCTCGACGCGATCGGCTACAGGCTGAAGCCGTTCGACATCGTGCTGGTCAACACGGCGGCGGGGGCAGCCTATGGCCGGCCGGACTATGTCGGTCGCGGCTGCGGCGTCGGTCGCGAGGCCACGCATTGGCTGCTGCAGCAGGGCGTGCACATCACTGGAACCGATGCCTGGTCCTGGGACGCGCCCTTCACCTTCACCGCGCGGCGCTATGCCGAAACCGGCGACGCCGGCCTGATCTGGGAAGGCCACAAGGCCGGGCGGGAGGGCATCTTCCTGCATATCGAGAAGCTGACACGGCTGGACGAGTTGCCGGGCCACGGCTTCACGGTCTCCTGCCTGCCAGTGAAGATCAGACGGGGATCGGCCGGCTGGTGCCGCGCAATCGCTATGCTCGACTGACAGCGGCCGACGCTTATCTTCGGACGGTCTCGGTGGGCGATGCCGGCGCGCCACTTCGCAAAGCGCGCCGGCGTGACCGCCCTGCTGGGAGACGCCGGGGCGTCCCCGCGGTCGATAACCAATCTAAGCAGCGGCACGACGGCTGTCAGGGGGAATCTGATCGGTTGTCGAATCTTGCTGTGGGTAAGCTCCCCTGAGCAAATGTCTGCCGCTCGCGGACGGGAAAACACGGGCGCGGCCCATCGGCCCCGCCGGCGTCGGTGCGGTCCAACCGTGCACAGGGCAATCGTCACGTCGCCATGAGAAGACCCGGCTCAATGCGCATATCGGCGTGGAGGGCGTCGCCCGGCGCCAGGATCCGCATACCCTCCGCCTCCGGCCCCGCGGCCAGGTTGAGGGCATCGGTGGCATGCGAGACCGGCTCGAAACAGACATAGTCCGCCGCTGCCGAGGGGGAGAACAGGACATAGTGGTGGAGCATGGGGCTCGCCGTGATGTCGGCCGCCATGCCGCGGTCCGGCCATTCGATCCGCGCCCTACGGGTCCAGCCGGCAAAGCCGTTGTTGACCCAGGACTCCGGCAGCACCTGCGCTTCGGAAAAATCGAGTGCCGGATGATGGGCGATCGGCGCGCAGGCGCCGGGCAGGTGGTCCTCGCGTTCCAGCCACAGCCGCTCGGCGGGCGCGAAGAGTCGGGTGCCGGGGCCGCGCACGAACCAGGGATGAAAGCCCAGGCCGAAGGGCAGCCGGATGCCGCGGTTGACGACGACGAGCCGCATCGTCAGGGCTGCACCGTCAAGGCTGCAGATCAGGTCCGCATCGTAGCGGAAAGGCCCCGGTCCCTCGGCCGACAGCCGCAGCGAGACCCGGTCCGGCGCCTGCGCCGCCACCTGCCACGGCAGAGCGAAGGCGCTGCCGTGGATCGGGTAGGGCTCCGTCGCGACGGTCGGCTCCAGCGGGTGAAAGACACCGTCGAACGGGAAGCCTCCCCCCGACACGCGGCCGGAAAACGGCACGAGAACGATGTTGGAGAGCGCGAAAGGATGGCTCGCATCGTCAGGCGTCGGACGGAAGATCGGCTGCCAATCACGACCATCATGGACGTCGAAGCGGGTCGCGCCTGCCCCCAGCCCGGGGCGAAGCGTCAATCGCGCCTGGTCCGTAGCGATTGTCACATCGGTCATCATTGTTTGCCACCGGCCCGCCGCGCCGCCACGATCACCCGTCACTCCGCTCTTCCCAGACCTTGACCAGCTCGAAGAGCGTCGCAACCGTCCGCTCCATGTCCTGCCGGCTCACCCATTCCAGCGGCGAATGGAAGGCATGCCCCCCATCGAAGATATTGGCGCAGGGAAGGCCCATGAAGGAGAGGCGCGAGCCGTCGGTGCCCCCGCGAATGCTGCCGCGGACAGGCCTCAGACCGGCCCGCCGCGCTGCCTCCAGGGCGTTCTCGACCACCTCCGGGTGACGGTCGAGGACGATCTTCATGTTGCGATATTGCTGGCGGACCTTGAACGTATAGGACGAGCCGGGGAAATCGGCGAGCACGGCGCGGACGATGTCTTCGAGCAACGCTGCCTTCTCCCTGAGGCCTGCCGCGTCGAAGTCGCGCACGATCAGTTCGAGGCGGGCGCTCTCCATTGCGCCGGTCAGCGAGACCGGATGCAGGAAGCCCTCGCGCCCCGACGTCGCCTCCGGCGCCTGGTCGCGCGGCAGGCGATCGACGATGGCCGCGGCGATCTTGATCGCATTTTCCATCCGCCCTTTGGCGAAGCCCGGATGGAAGGCGACCCCGGTGATCTCGATGACGACGGCATCGGCCGAAAAGGTCTCGTCCTCGACATGACCGACGGTGCTGCCGTCGACCGTATAGGCGAAGTCCGCGCCGAGCTTTGCAAGATCCACCTTGTCGACACCGCGACCGATCTCCTCGTCGGGCGTGAACAGGATCTTGATCGTGCCGTGGGGGATGGACGGGTCGTCCGTCAGCCTGCGGACGAGCGTCATGATCTCGGCGACGCCGGCCTTGTCGTCGGCGCCCAGGAGGGTCGTCCCATCCGTGGTGACGATGTCGTGCCCGATCTGGTCGCGCAGCGCCGGGTGGTCGGCGATCCGGATGACCTGGCGCGGGTCGCCCGGCAGCACAATGTCGCCGCCGGCATAATCGGACACGATCTGCGGCTTGACGGCGGCACCGGTGAAATCGGGCGCGGTGTCGACATGGGCGCAGAGGCAGATGACCGGCACGCGGCGGGGACTGTTGGCCGGGACGGTCGCATAGACATAGCCATGCGCATCGAGATGGGCGTCGGCGACCCCCATCGCCAAGAGCTCCTCGACCAGGAGACGGCTGAGCGTCGTCTGCTTGGCCGTGGAAGGCTGGCTGGCCGAAGCCGGGTCGGACTGCGTGTCGATGACGACATAGCGGAGGAAGCGGTCGAGTACGGTGTCGGTCATCGGGATCCTCCATCCAGGTCGGGAAGGCCGGGTATAGCCTCGGGGCTTTCGCCTTGGCCAGCGCTTTTGCGCCGACGTGCAGAAGCGCTTGCGTTCAACCCAAGAATCTGTACAGTTGACTGGACAACTCTGGAAGCGGGCATGAAGCGACTCCTCGAAACCGGCGAACCCTACTACCTCCAGATCGCGCATCGGTTGCGCGACATGGTGGACACGCTGCCGCCGGGCGAACGCCTGCCGAGCGAGCCGAGCCTCGCCAAGGGCTTCAAGGTCAGCCGCTTCACGGTCGCCAAAGCGGTCGAGCAACTGGTGAAGGATGGCCTGATCGTCCGCAAGCAGGGCAGCGGGACCTTCGTCGCGGAAGCGCCGCTGCGCCGGCAGCCGGGCTATCTCCTGTCCTTCACCGAGGCGGTGCAGGCGGCCGGTCATGTCGCGAGCCACAGGGTGCTCGCCTTCCGCCCCGCCGACTGGAAGCCGGGCCTGCCCTATCCAGAGGACGAGGCGCTGATCTTCTTCGACCGTCTCCGCTATGTCGAAGGAGCCGCCGTGGCACGCCATTGCTCCACCCTGTCGGCCGCGCTGCTCGACCGGATCGGTCTGACGGAAGCGGTGGCGCGGGCGCCGGATTTCTCGCTCTACCGGCATTTCGAGGACAATGGCCTCAGCGTCGCCACCGCCAATGAACGGCTGGTGGCCCGGCTCGCCACGCAGGAGGAGCGGCGCCTTCTCGAACTCGGCGACGACACCGTCGTCGTCTCCGTGACGCGCCAGACATTCGCCCAGGACGGGACGCCGCTCGATGCGGTGGAGGCGACCTACGACGCCCGTCGCTACTCATACGAAGCCAGACTCACGAGACAGTCTGACTCGGGGAACCAGAAAACACAGGAGAAACCAGATGCATTCAAGATCCACGATCATGATGGCCACCACGGTCCTCGCCTCGGCCCTTTTGACGCCGATCGCTAGCGCGGCGGAAAAGCCGGCGGCGCTCATCATCGCCCAGGGCGGGCTCGGCGACCAGTCCTACAACGACCTCGCCTTCGCCGGCTTCAAGCGCGGGCTCGAGGCGGGCGGCATCGAGGGCAAGCCGGTCGAGTCCAAGGACGTCGTCGCGCAGGCAGCCGACATTCTCCGCCGCGCCGCCGACTCCGACTTCGGCCTGATCGTCGATCTCGAATATTCGCATGGCGAGCCGATGCTGGAAGTCGCGCCCGACTATCCGGATACGACCTTTGCGATCCTCAACCAGGTGCAGAAGGGCGACAACATCGTCTCGGTCCTGTTCCAGGAACAGGAAGGCTCCTATCTCGCGGGCATGCTGGCCGCCCAGGTCACGACGGATACCTCCATCAAGGGCATCAATGCCGAACCGATCCTCGGCGTGATCGGCGGCACCAAGTCGGCCGGCATCGACAAGTTCATCGCCGGCTTCATCGAGGGCGCAAAGGCGGTCAATCCGAAGATCGACGTCAAGGTCGCCTATTCCAACAATTTCGGCGACCCGGCGATCGGCCAGCAGATGGCCAAGGCGATGTTCGAGGAAGGCGCCGACATCGTCTACCAGATCGCCGGCGGCACGGGCATCGGCGTCATCCAGGCGGCGAAGGATACCGGCCACTATGCGATCGGCGTCGACGGCGACCAGGACGGGCTGGCGCCCGGCAACGTCCTGACCTCGATGATCAAGCGCACCGACGTCGCCGTCGAGAATGTCGTCAAGGACTATGCCAAGGGCGAGAAGCTCGGTGGCAAGACCGTCGCCTTCGGCCTCAAGGAAGACGGCGTCGGCCTTTCGGAGATGAAATACACCAAGGATCTCATCCCCGCCGCCTATCTCGCAAAGGTCGAACAGGCCAAGGCCGACATCATCTCCGGCAAGATCAAGGTCTGGAACGTCGTCGACCAGGGCTATCCGGACTATCTGAAGTAAGCGTTTCCACGATCATGACCCGCGAGCCCCTGTCCTCCCAGGACGTCCGCGTGCGCCTCGGCGCGCGCGGGATCACCCGCCGCTTCGGAGCGATCGTCGCCAACGATCACGTCGATTTCGCCGTCATGCCGGGCACGATCCATGCGATCGTCGGCGGCAACGGTGCGGGGAAATCGACGCTCATGCGCATCCTCCAGGGCATGGACCAGCCCGACGAAGGATCGATCGTCGTCGACGGCGAGGATGCCAGGCTGAGCGGGCCGGCCGAGGCCTTCGCGCGCGGCATCGGCATGGTGCACCAGGAGTTCATGCTGGTGCCGGGCCTGACACTGCTCGAAAACCTGGTGCTGGCGCGCGAGCCGATGAAAGGCCTCGTCGTGGATCGCGCGGCTGCGCTTGCGGCGGCAAGGGCACTCGAGGCGGAAGCCGGGGTCGCCGTCGACTGGTCGATGCCGGCCGACCTGGCGCCGGTTCATGTCCGGCAGATCGTCGAGATCCTCCGGCTCCTCTACCGCGGCGCCGATGTGCTAATCCTCGACGAGCCGACCGCGGTTCTCGCACCGTCGCAGATCCGCGATCTGCTGGCGCTGCTCAAGCGCCTGAGGGCGGAGGGCCGCACCATCCTCTTCATCAGCCACAAGCTGGACGAGGTGCTGGAGATCAGCGACGACATCACCGTGATGCGGACGGGCAAGGTCGTCGGTCGCCTCACTGCGGCCGGCACGACGAAGGCGCAGCTCGCGGAGCTGATGATCGGCGAGATCCTCGCCGATACCGCGGCGCGGCCAAGCCGGTCCGGCAAGGCGGTCATGACGCTTTCCCGGGTCTCCGCCAGTGGCGGTCGTCTGCGCGATGCCAGTCTCTCGGTCCGGAGCGGGGAGATCGTCGCCATCGCCGGGGTGGCCGGCAACGGCCAGGACGAACTGGTCGGCGTCGTAACCGGGCTCCTTCCGATCGCATCCGGCGACGTCACGCTCTCCGGCCGGTCCGTCGCGCAGGCCTCGTTGTCGGCACGCCGCGCCGCAGGCCTCGCCTATCTCAGCCCCGACCGTGCCGCGGAGGGGCTCTGCCTGGACGCGTCGATCGTCGACAACGTCATTGCCGGCCACCACCGCCGGCCCGACCGCGTCCATTGGGGCATCCTTCGGCTCGGCCTCATCCGCGACCATGCCGAAGCCCTGCTCGATCGGTATTCCGTGCGGCGCGGATCGTCCGCTCTGCCCGCCGCAAGCCTGTCGGGCGGCAACCAGCAGCGGGTCGCGATCGCCCGCGAGCTCGACGGCGATCCGGCGGTCCTCGTGGCCTGCCAGCCGACCCGCGGCGTCGATATCCGCGGCATCGCCTTCATTCATCGCTGCCTGCTCGACTATCGCGACCGTGGTGGCGCGGTGCTGCTGGTGAGCGAGGAACTCGATGAGGTTATCACCCTCGCCGACCGGATCCTGGTGATGTTCAACGGCGAGATCCGGGGCGAACTCCATCGCGGCGAGGGCGACGTCGAGACCATTGGCCGGCTGATGCTGGGGGAGGCTGCCTGATGTCGACCGCCGCCGTCCCCGACACGCCCGCACCAATGCAGAGAGGCAGGGTCGTCCTCGGATCGCTCTCGGAGACCTTGCAGCCGCTGCTCGCAGCGCTGCTGCTCGGCGCGCTCGTCCTCTTGGTCGCCGGCCACAACCCGCTCGAAGTCTATCGCCTGCTGTTTACCGAATCCTTCGGTTCGGGCAAGCGGATCGCGGCGACGCTCGCGGCCGCCACGCCGCTGATCTTCACCGGCATCGCCACGGCGCTCGCCTTCCGCACCGGCGCCTTCAATGTCGGTGTGGAGGGATGCGTCAATGTCGGCGGCCTCGCCGCCGCCTTCGTCGGCTTCACCTTCCTGTCGTTGTCCGGCTTCGTGCTGCTGCCGCTTGCGCTTCTCGCCTCCGTCCTCGCCGGCGCCCTCTGGATGCTGGTGCCGGCGCTGCTCAAGGCGCGGCTGGATGTCGACGAGGTCGTGACGACGCTCATGCTGAACTTCATTGCGGTCAGCCTGACGGCCTGGCTGGTCAACGGCCCGCTGCTGGCGCCCGGCTCGGCCAATTCCGCGACACCGATGATCGATGCGGCGGCGCGCCTGCCGAAACTCATGCGCGGTTCGACGCTCAATGCCGGCTTCCTGATCGCGCTCGCCTGCGTTCTCCTCTATTGGGCCTGGGGCCGCTGGGCGGCGCTGGGCTTCGAGACCCGGCTCGCCGGCATGAATGCGCGTTTCGCCACCGCGACCGGCCTCGACGTGCCGGGGCTCGTCCTGCGGATGATGCTGCTGTCGGGCGCGATCGGCGGCCTCGCCGGCGGGGTCCATGCGCTCGGCACCGTCTACCGTTACGTCTCGGGCTTCTCGCCCGGCTACGGCTTTGTCGGCATCGCCGTGGCGCTTCTCGGGCGCGGCAATGCCTGGGGCATGCTGTTCGCGGCGATCCTGTTCGGGGCACTCGCAACCTCGGGCGCCACGATCCAGCTCTTCAGTAATGTTCCGATCGAGATCGTCAACGTGCTGCAGGGAACGATCATGATCTTCGCGGTCGCCCGGCTGAGCCGGCTCTGGCGGAGGCGTGCCGCATGATCGACAATCTCATCCACGCCGCGCTGCTGATGACGACGCCGATCCTGCTCGCGGCCCTCGGCGGGCTCATCAACCGCACCGGCGGCATCGTCAATATCGGCCTCGATTCCTCGATGCTGGTCGGCGCGCTCGTCGCCCTGATCCTGGCATCGGGCCATGGCAGCTGGGCCGTCGCCCTCGTCGGCGCGGCAGTTGCCGGCGCCGCGATGGGGCTCCTGATGTCGCTCGCCATCACCCGGCTCGACGCCAACGAGATCATCGTCGGGCTCGGCTTCAACATCCTTGCCGCCGGGCTCGTCCGCTTCTTCCTCAAGTCCACCTACGACACGTCGGGGACGCTCAGCCTGCCCGACGTCAGCAGGCTCCCGCGCGTCGACCTCCCCGTCATTGCCGACATCCCGATCCTCGGCGCAATCCTGTCCAGCCACGACGTCCTGACCTGGGCGGCATGGCTGCTGGTGCCGCTGACGGCCTGGTTCCTCGCCCGGACGCGCGGCGGGCTGCGTCTGCGCGCCGCCGGCGCCGGCCCCAGAGCGGCGCGCGCGCTCGGCCTCGACCCGCTCGCCACGCGGGACCTCTCGACCGTCTATGCCGGCGCGCTCTCCGCGCTTGCCGGGGCCTATCTGTCGATCGGCGTGGTCGGCGTGTTCAACGAGGGAATCACCGCCGGTCGCGGCTTCATCGCGCTCGCCGCCTTCTATTTCGGCCGCAACCGGCCGGGCCTGACCGCCGCCGGCGCCCTGCTGTTCGGCTTCTTCGACGCCTTCCAGATCCGCCTTCAGGGGCGCGGCATCCCCGCCGAACTGGTCCAGACCCTTCCCTATGCGATGGTGATCGTCATCCTCACCCTCATCGCCCTGTCGGCCCGCCGGGCCCGTGGAGCCCGCCCATGACCGAAAGACCCAAGACCGCGCTGCTGCTGGTCGACGTGATCAATTCCTTCTTCCAGCCGGGCCATCCCAACCACTATCCCGGCGTCGAGGCCGTGCTGGAACCGATGCGTCTCCTGCGGGCGGCCGCGCGCGCGCGCGGCGCGATCACCGTCCATGCCGTCGAGCGGCACCGGCCGAAATTCGACGATTTCGAGTGGAGAAAGCTGCCGATCCACCACCTCGCCGATGCCCATGACGCGGATTTCTTCGAGGATTTCAGGCCAGAGGGCGATAATGAGACCGCCGTTTTCAAGCGCCGCTTCAGTGCCTTCTTCGCCACCGATCTCGCGCTCTTCCTCACCGAGCAGCGGGTCGAGCGGGTAATCGTCGCCGGTGTCAAGACCAATGTCTGCATCCGCGCCACCGCGCAGGACGCCTTCGCCAACGGCTTCGAGCCGGTCATCGTGCGCGAGGCCACCAATTCGAACCGCCCGCATCTCGCCGAAGCATCGCTTGAGGACATCGATCGCTATATGGGCCGGGTGGTCAGCCTCGCCGAGGGACTGGAGATGCTGGAATGAAGAGCGGCGTCGTCACCGGCTATGCCAGCCTCGACCATGTGATCGTCCTCGACGGCGAGGTTCGGCCAGGTCGAACCACGACGATCGTCGACCGCTCCGTTCGATCCTGGCCACGGCTCGGCGGCGGGCCCGCCTATGTCGCGCTGGCGGTTCATGCGGCCACACCCGGCGCTGCCGTTCCGCTGACCTTCGTCGGCGAGGACGCGCTCGGAGATGGCTACCGCCGGGAGCTGGAGGCGAAGGGGCTTTCCGCCGCGGGCACGGTCTCCGTCAGGGGCGCCCGCACCCCGATCGCGGTGCTCGCCTACGATCAGGCGGGCGACTGCGCCTGTCTCTACGATCCCGGCCTGCCGTCCGGTGTCGATCTCGATCAAGGACAGCGTCATCTCCTGGCCGCGGCGGACTGGATCTGCGTCACGATCGGCCCGCCCGCGGTCACCGACAGCGTGCTGGGCCTGATCCGCGACGACCAGAAGCTCGCCTGGGTGGTCAAGAACGATCCGAAGGCGATCACGCCGCAGCAGTCCGCGGCCCTCTACCGCCGGGCGGATCTCGTCTTCTGCAACGCGGCCGAGAGGCTGATGCTGGACGAGGCGCAGGCGGGAGACGTACGACCACGGCCGGGGCGCATCGTGATCGAGACCCAGGGCCGCAGGGGCGCGATCTTCCATCGAGGCGGCGAGAGCCGTCTGGTTCCCGCCGAACCCGTCGAGGTCACCGACCCGACGGGGGCAGGAGACACATTTGCCGGCGGCGTCATCGCCGCCATCCTGAAGGGTGAGACCGATCTCGAAGCCATCGGGCGGGCGGGCCATGCGGCGGCGCGCGCGCTTCTGCTCGAGCGACAAGCCGAAGAGAGTTCAAAGACATGAGCGAGACAGAACAGACCAACCGCGCCTGGTATATCGGCGCACGGCGCGACGAGGTCGGCGCCGCCGCCATCCTCGTCGGCGATCCGGGCCGGATCGAGCGCATCGCCGAGCATATGAGCGACGTGCAGTTCATCCCTGAAAACCGGGGCTTGAAGACGATTACCGGCACCCGCGACGGCCAGCGGATCACCGTGTCCGCCTTCGGCATGGGCGCCCCGATCGCGACCATCGTCCTGCACGAACTGCACGCGCTCGGCATCCAGACCTTCCTGCGCATCGGCACGGCCATGGCGGTACGTCCGGCGAAGCTGGGCGATTTCGTGCTCGCCGAAGGGGCGATGCGGGCCGAAGGAACCTCCAACAGCTACGCGCCGCTCGGCTTCCCCGCCATCGCCGACTTCGAGCTCAACACCGAGCTTCGAGACCGGCTGGTGACCAGCGGGCGGCCCTGGCATGCCGGTATCTTCGGCACCTATGACGGCTTCTATACCGAGATGTTCGGCCTGTCGGGCGAGCGTCGCGAGATGATCGGCAAGCTCAAGGAGGACATTGCGCGGCTTGGCCTGGTCGGGACCGACATGGAAACCTCGGCCCTTCTCGTCGCGGCCCGGATCCTCGGGGTCAGGGCATCGACACTCTGCGTGGCGACGGTCGATTCCGAGACCCAGGCCAAGATCGAGGATGCCGACATGGCAGCGCTGGAGCGGGAGATGTTCGAGATCGCCCTCGATGTCAGCGCCCGGCTCGCTTCCGTCGCCTGAACCCTTGAAAGGACCCGTCATGGAACCCGTTTCCACCCGCTATTTCAACGCCATGATCGAACGCATGGAGAAGGTGCGCGACAGCCAGGCCGAGGCCATCGATCGCGCTGCGGCGCTCTGCGCCCGGTCGATCGCCGCAGACAAGCTGGTCTTCACCTTCGGCACCGGCCACGGTGCAATTCCGGCGCTCGAGAGCTTTCCCCGCACCGGCACGATCGTCGGCTTCCGGCCGATCGTCGAGAGCACGATGATCTCCTTCCACCATGTCTGGGGCGACATGGGCGCGCGGCAATATCGCTTCATCCATGCCCAGGAGGGTTATGGCAAGGCGATCCTTCGCTCCCACCAGCTCGATCCCGCCGATACGATGATCCTGTTCTCGCATTCCGGCATCAATGCCGTGATCATGGACATCGCCGTCGAATGCAAGGCGCGGGGCATCGGGCTCGTCGGCGTGACATCCATTCCCCATTCCTCGGCGACGCCGTCGCGTCACTCGTCCGGCAAGCGGCTCTTCGAAGTCGCCGACGTCGTGGTCGATACCGGCGCGGCGCTGGCCGATTCGGTGATCCGGATCGACGGGCTCGAGCATCCGGTCGGGCCGACCTCGACCAGCGTCACGATCGCGATCGCCCATGCCATCGTTTCGACCACGGCCGAGAAGCTCGTGGCGCAAGGCATCACGCCGGGTGTCATGGTCAGCCCCAACACCACGAGCAAGGAAGCCGCCAACGTCCAGAACGACGCCAATTACGAGGCGCTCTGGACCCGGCTGAGGGCACGATGACCATGGATCGCACGCTCTTCATCGGCGGACGCTGGTGCGACGCCGCCGCCGGCGGCACCGCCGTCATCCGCGATCCGGCAACGGGCGAGCTGGTCGGCACGAGCGCGCTTGCGACCGCCGCCGACGTCGACCGGGCGGTGGCGGCGGCAACCGCGGCCTTTCCGGCCTGGTCGTCGCTGCATCCCGACAAACGCGCCGCGATCCTGCATCGCGCGGCGGACCTGATTGCCGAGCGGATCGAGGCGATTGCCGAGACCCTGACCCGCGAACAGGGCAAGCCGGTGCCGGACTCCCGCAAGGAGATCGCCTTCGGCATCGAGGTCATCCGCTACTATGCGGAAGAGGGACGGCGGGTTCAGGGCTCGCTCCGGCCGGCCTCGCGGGCCGACATCCGCAACCTCGTCACGGCCCATCCGGTGGGCGTGGTTGCCGGCATCATCCCGTGGAACTATCCGGTCGACCTCTATGCCTGGAAGGTGGCGCCGGTTCTCGCCGCCGGCTGCGTGCTCGTCGCCAAGCCGCCACACGAGACGCCGCTCGCCATCGGCATGGTCGTGCGGTGCTTTGAGGAGGCCGGACTGCCGCCAGGCGTCCTCAACGACATTCCCGGCACCGGCCCCGAGGTCGGCGCGGCACTCTCGGCGCATGCGGGGGTCAGCATGATCACCGCGACCGCCTCGGTACCGGCCGGCCAGGCGATCATGCGGGCGGCGGCCGGGAATCTGAAGCGGCTGTCGCTGGAGCTCGGCGGCCAGTGCCCGTTCATCGTCCTCGACGATGCCGATCCGGCGGAGGCGGCGGCGGCGGCGGCCCGCCGCTCCTTCTCGAACATGGGCCAGATCTGCATTGCCGTGAACCGGATCCTCGTCGGCCGCGGCATCCATGACCGCTTCGTCGAGGCGCTGGTCGCTGAAACCGAGAAGATCGAGCTCGGCCACGGCGTCGATCCCGGCGTGCTCTACGGCCCGGTGCTGAACGAGGGCGTTCGCGCCCGCACCGCACGCCACCTCGCCGATGCCGTCGACCGCGGCGGGCGTCTTCTGACCGGCGGCGGCGTTCCCCGCGGGGACCGATGGGACCGCGGCTTCTTCTACCGGCCGGCGGTGGTGGACAATGTGCCCGAGGGCGCGCTTGCGACAACCGAGGAGACCTTCGGCCCGCTCGCGGCCGTCCAGGTCGTCGCGGACGATGCCGAGGCGGTCCGGCTCGCCAATTCGCTGCCCTTCGGCCTCGCCGCCTATGTCTTTTCGGGTGACCTCGAAAGGGGCTGGTCGATCGCCGAGCGGGTCGAGGCGGGCGCCGTCGGCGTCAATGTCAACGATACCAGCGAGTTACAGGCGCCGTTCGGAGGCTGGAAAATGAGCGGCATCGGCCGCGAGCTCGGTCCGGAAGGACTGCACGCCTTCCTCGAGAAGAAGCATATTAAGCTCCGACTGCGCGGATAGCCTTGGGCGTTTAGCCCCCGGCCGCGCCGGCGGAGCGCGGCCGGGGGACGCCGGGATCGGGACCGGCCCCTCCCCGGCGGAGAGGGCTCATGGCGTCAGACGCCTGAGCACGACCGAGACCACGACGATGAGGGCCGCGCCAAAGACCCAGACGAGGGCGATGAGCGGGAGATTGACGTGGTCGAGCGCTTCTGCTGCCCAGCGGACCCAGGGGCCGACGCCGCCTTCCGCGGCGGAGAGTCCGGCGATCCAGCCGGACAGCGTTTCGGTCACGGCATGTAACGCCACGGCTGCGGTCGACCAGAGCAACAAGGCTCCGGCGCCAAGGGCCACGACGATACGGGTCATGAGCCGCCTTCGATCCGGTTTCACGGTCTGTCTCCTCTTTCAGGCGGAGGCCCGTCGGCGGGCCCCGCTCCGGGTTTCGGCGAGGGTCTGCGCCCGCCGCTCGCGCTTGCGCCTGAAATAGTCCCGGATCTGCTGCCGCAGCCGCCCGGATTGCTGGGCGAGGCCGGTGACCTCCGAATAGTCCGGATCTCCGCGGCGGAGGCACTGTCCGAGCCGCGCTCGGATCGCGCGATAGCGCGTGATGACGGCGGCGATCGCACTCTTTCCCAATGACCGCTTTGCCATGACACCCTCACGTTCCGCGTTCGGATGCGGTGCGGCGGCGCACCACCGGGATGGACACCATCTTGCCCTGTCTGTTCATGCGTTCGAGCACCTCGATCTGCTCCTTGAAGCGCAGGCGGAGCTTCTTGAGGGTCGAGAGACGAAAGCCGTCTGGAACCGGACGCGACTGTTCGTCCTCGATGCTCTGCTGAACCTTGGCACGGCGGGCACGCAACGACTTAATGAACTGATCCATGTCGGTCTCCTTTGCTGACACTCAGAAGATGGGGTAAGGCCGGCGATAGTTCCAATTGATTGTATCAATGGCAATTATAGGCTATGACTATCGTATGGTTTACCGGCCCACCCCCCGCCAGCTCGAATATGTCGTGGCTCTCGACGAGACGCGGCACTTCGGCCAGGCCGCCAAGCGCTGCCACGTGTCGCAGCCGACGCTCTCCGTCCAGGTCGCGCTGCTGGAGGACAGCCTCGGCGGGCGGCTCTTCGAGCGGACGGCGAGCGGGGTGACACCGACGCCGCTCGGCACCGAGATCGTGCAGCGCGCGCGCATGGCGCTGACGGTGCTCGACGATATCGTCGCCATTGCCGCGCGCGACGCTCGGACGGTCGGCGGACTGGTGCGGCTCGGCACGGCGCCGACCTTCGGGCCGTATTTCCTGCCCTCCTACCTCTCCTCCCTGCACCGGAAGTTCCCCGAACTGCAGGTCTATATCCGTGAGGAGTCGCCGGCGCAGACCGAAATCGCCGTGCGCAACGGAGCGCTGGATTGCGGTCTGGGACCGGAGCCTGGCGGCGAGGGGCTGCAGTTCTGCAAGTTCGGCGAGGAGAGGATCTATCTGGGGATACCCGCCGAGCACAGGCTGGCATCGCAACCCCGCCTGTCGCTCGCCCAAATCAAGGGCGAACGATTGCTGGCTCTCGGCCGCGGGCACCGCCTGATGGAAAATGTCCGCGAACTCGCAGAGGCCTCCGGCGCCGTCGTAGTCAGCGATTACGATGCCACCAGCCTCGATTCCATCCGGCAGATGGTGTCCATCGGCATGGGTTTCTCGCTGTTTCCGGAGCTCTACGCCCGGTCGGAGTTCAAGAATGCCGACGATGTCGTGCTGTTCGAACTCGAGGACTGGTCCGTGCGTCGCAGCGTCGGCTTCTACTGGCGCAGCAACAGCGGCCGCGCCCGTCACTACGAGGTGCTGGCGGCGGAGGCCGAGGCCACGGCGGCGGCCCTCGACATCGGCCGTTGACGGCATGCACCGGTGACCGGCTCAGCGGGACAGCCGGTTTTCGTCGTCGATCAGGATGAGGCCGCCCCAGCGCCAGAGAACGAGGTTGATGTCGTCTGGCCCGGCGCCAGGCGCATAGCTCGGCACCAGCAGGCCATTGTAGCCCTTGGCGGTCAGGCGACGGGCAAGGGTCTGGGTTGTTGCTTCCCCTTCATGGCGCATCTGGTCGCGCCAGCCGGGATCGGCGAGATCGGCCGGAACGAGCCCCTCCTCTGCCATGGCGGCTGGGTCGCGGCTATCGAAGATGCAATCCACATCGGCGCGGTAGGAAACCAGTGTCGTCGGCTGGAGATGTCCGACCTGATTGGCTTCGCGCAGAGCGGTCAGGATGCTGAGCGATGTGTAGAGCGCCGGCATGCCCTTCGGATTGAAACGGCCGCCATAGAGCTCTGCACCGCGCCCGGACAGCGGTTCGCGGGCGTGGACCGGGTTGAGCGCCCGGAAGAGCGTTCCCGTAAAGTGCATGATCCCCGAGACCCCGGCGGCGTCAGGCGTGGATGCCGGCATCCACGGAGTCGATATAATCGAGCACCTCATGGGCACGGCCGCCATGGACGAGTTGCATCGCCGTCTGCCCGGAAAAACCGGCCAGCGGCTCCGAACGATACCAGGCATAGGCGATGAGGGCGGAACCGAAGCGGGGCTCGACCTTGTTGACGATTTCGATCATCTCGCGCAGGCGGCGCTGCGTCTTGTCGGACCGGATGCGGTCCTGCCGCTGGACAGCGTCGCGACCGAGGCCGGCGGTGCGCGCGATTTCCTCGCTCGTCGTCCTTAGGGCGCTGGCGATCTTCCGCGGTGCAAAGATACCGTCGTCGGCATATTGGGCGAGACCCATTGCAAGCTCCTTTCTGCCAATCCTTCTGACGCAATATAGCGACAGTCTTGCAGGCATACAAGGGACTTCGACCGTTTGGTTCCTCCAGCCCTTCGCCGCCAGGGGCGCGCCGGCAGTCGCCGTCGGGTCCGACCGACGGCCGCATCAACCGGGCCTGTGCAAAGCCAGTCAAGATTTTGTGCAGTCCGAGACAAGAACCCATAGTCGTCGTGGCATACACTTCCCCCACGCAGGGAGGAGTGTCATGAGATTTGCAGGAAAGACGGCGCTGATCACAGGCGGCGGGACGGGCATCGGCGCTGAGGTCGCCCGGCGGATTGCCAAAGAGGGCGGCAAGGTCGCGCTCGTCGGCCGTCGCCGCGAACCGCTCGAGGCGGTGGCTTGGGAGATCGGAGCCTCGATCTTTCCCGCCGATGCCGCTGACACGAAGGCCATGAAACAGGCCGTCTCCGACGTGGTCGAGGCCCTCGGCGGGATCGACATCCTGATCGCCAATGCCGGCGGCCACGGGATAGGCCCGACGATCGACATGTCCGACGAGACCTGGGCGCTCGCCACGCGGCTGAACCTCAACACTGCCTTCGTCAGCGCGCGGGAATGCCTGCCGCAACTGATTGCGCGGGGCGGCAACATCGTCGTGCTCGCCTCGATCGCAGGGCTCTTTGCCGGGCCTGACGCCGCCGGCTACGTCACGATGAAGCATGCCTGTATCGGCCTCGCGAAATCGCTTGCCCGGGACTACGGCCGCAAGGGGGTGCGCACCAACACGGTCTGCCCGGGCTGGGTAAGGACGCCGATGGCGGACGAGGAGATGGACTACGTGATGACGAAGCACGGGCTCGCGTCGCGTGACGAGGCCTATGCCCTGGTGACGAAGGACGTGCCGCTCGGCAGGCCAGCACTTCCGCAGGACGTCGCCGCCGCCGTCTGCTTCCTCGCCTCGACCGAGGCCCGGATGATCAACGGCGCAATCCTGACGGTCGACGGTGGTGCCGCCACTGTCGATCTGCCGACACTGGCAATGGTGGACTGAACTTACGGGAGGACGACATGAACCAGCAGGTTCCGCGCGACTGGAAGACCTACGACGAATTTGCCTACGGCATCGACACGAACCGGCTGCCCGCGACAACGGCCCTGAGCGGCCGGCGCTTCGAGATCGGCTTCGAGGACGGCCGCAGGCTGAACCTTACGCTCTCGGATGGCCGCGCCGAATGGTCGGACGGCGCCGGACAGGGTGTCGATGCCTCGGAAGTCATCGAAGTCGCCCCCGACACCTATTTCGTCGAACTTGTCTTCGCGTCACGCCCGAAGGAGTGCGAGACGCTCATCCTGAACGTGGCGACCGGGCGCGTCCTGTCGATCTACGGCATCATCCGCAACGCCGACCAGAGTATCGGCGAGCCGCGCGTGGCACAGCAGTTCCGAGTTGGCGCCGTGGGTGACCCTACAGGCTTCCGGCCCGTGGAATCCCGCGACCTCGTCGGGCTTCGCGCGCACTTCACCTACAGCCCCAACCACACCTACGAGCACACCTACCTCTCCTCGCAGCGCTATGCGTGGCAATGCCTGGTCGGCGTTCAGCGGGGGCATGGCGACGTCGATCTCGCCACGACCTGGAAATTCGACGACGACCAGTATGTCTTCACCTTCCGGGAGTTCAAGATTCCCGTCGCATCCACCTTTTTCTACAACTTCCGCGAAATGCGGTCGACGGGCAAGTTCCTGGGCGTGGCGGGCGACGGCAGCGTCCAGAACAACCCTGCCGGCGCCTTCATCCGCAAGGCGTCGATGACCTATTACCTCGCCGGCCAGGAACCCGTCTGAAGGAGAATTCGATGCGCAACGCCTACGAACTCGCCCGCGCCCATTATGACGCGAACGACCGCCGCGACCTCGACGGTATGCTCGCCGATATCGCCGACGACTGCCGCTGGACCGAGATGGACGGCTTTCCCTGCGCGGGGACCTATGTCGGGCCGCAGGCAGTCGTGGAGGGCGTCTTCAAGCCGCTCGCCGCCACATTCGACGGCTACACCTTCACGCTCGAAACCCTGCTGGACGCCGGCGACCACGCGGTGGGCATCGGGAACTACCGGGCGACCCACAAGGCGACCGGCAAGTCGATGGACGTGCGTGTGGTGCATGTATGGCGGGCTTCCGGCGGCAAATTGCGCGCCTTCGAGCAGTTCACCGATACGTTGCGGGTTGCCGAGGCCATGCGCTGAGCGCCGCCGCATCTGCAAGCCGCCGGTCGCTGCCGGCGGCGAACACACGGTCTCAAGGCCGCCTGACCGCCCGATCGAAGCGTTCTATGGGTCCCCGTCCTCAAGATCGGGTAGACACTTCATCAGCACGGTCGCGAGCGGCGGCAAACGAAACGTCAGGGTGTGGTCGCGTCCATGCATCGCCGAGGGCGTAGTGGTCAGGTCATCGTTCGTCACGCCGCTGCCGCCGAAATCGGGCGCGTCCGTATTGACGATTTCCCGCCATGTGCCCGCCCGCGGCACGCCGATCCGATAGTCCTCGCGCGGGACGGGGGTGAAGTTCGAGACGGCGAGGATCAGCGAATGCCGGTCGCGATCGCTGCGGAAGCTCGCCAGTACGGCATTCTCGTCGTCGATCGTCGCCCATTCGAAGCCCTCTGGATGGAGGTCGCCGAATTGCAGTGCGTCCTCGTCGCGATAGTGCGCATTGAGCCGCGCGACGAGACGCTGCAGTCCCGCATGCTCAGGCAGGTCCATCAGGTCCCAATGGATCGAGCCGTCGTGGTTCCACTCGGAAAGCTGGCCGATCTCGGACCCCATGAACAGGAGCTTCTTGCCGGGATGGCTCCACATGAAGCCGAGATAGGCCCTGAGATTGGCCAGTTTCTGCCAGGGGTCGCCGGGCATCTTGCCGAGCAACGATCCCTTTCCATGCACGACCTCGTCATGCGAAATCGGCAGGACGAAGCGTTCGGAATAGGCATAGACCATGCCGAAGGTCATCTGCCCCTGATGATAGCGGCGATAGACCGCATCCTTCTCGATGAAGGACAGGCTGTCATGCATCCAGCCCATGTTCCACTTGAAGTCGAAGCCCAGCCCACCCTGTTCCGGCGGTGCCGTGACGCCCGGCCAGGCAGTCGATTCCTCGGCCATCATCAGCGCATGCGGACAGCGCTGCCGAACGATGCTGTTGAGATGCTTGAAGAACTCGATCGCCTCGAGATTCTCCCGCCCGCCATATTTGTTGGGAATCCACTCGCCGTCACGCCGGCTGTAGTCGCGGTAGAGCATGGAGGCGACGGCGTCGACCCTGAGGCCGTCGATATGGAAATGTTCAAGCCATTCGAGAGCGCTCGCGATCAGGAAGCCCTTCACCTCGTTGCGCCCGAGATTGTAGATCAGCGTGTTCCAGTCCTTGTGAAATCCCTCGCGGGGATCAGCATGCTCGTAGAGCGCCGACCCGTCGAAGCGGGCAAGGCCCCAGACGTCCGACGGAAAATGGGCTGGCACCCAGTCCAGGATCACGCCGAGACCCTGCGCGTGGCAGCGATCGACGAAATAGGCGAAATCTTCGGGCGTCCCGTAGCGTCCCGTCGGCGAGAAGAGCCCGAGCGGCTGGTAGCCCCAGGAGCCGCCGAACGGATGTTCCATGATCGGCAGCAGCTCGATATGGGTGAAGCCCATGCTTCGCGCATAGGGGATCAGGCGCTGGCTGGCCTCGATCCAGTCGAGCGAGCGGTTCTCCTCTTCCGCGATGCGGAGCCAGGAACCGAGATGCACCTCGTAGATAGAGATCGGCCCCTCGGCAATGTCAGGCGCCCGGCGCCCGGCCATCCACTCCGCATCGCCCCACGCGAAGGGTATGTTCGAGGCGACCACCGAGGCGGTTCCGGGCGCCGCTTCGCTCGCGCGGGCGACCGGATCCGCCTTCTGCGGCAGGATAGTGCCTGACGCGTCGATGATCTCGAACTTGTAGCGCTCGCCGGGCCCGATGTCGGGCAGGAAGAGCTCCCACACGCCGGCGCCTGCCCGAAGCCGCATCGGATTGCGGCGGCCGTCCCAGACATTGAAGTCGCCCACGACGGAGACGCGCCGCGCATTCGGTGCCCAGACGGCGAAACGCGTTCCGGCAACGCCGTCGATATCCATCACCTGGGCGCCGAGTGCGCGGGCGAGCTCGTAGTGGGTGCCCTGGGCGATGAGATGGAGGTCGAGATCGCCGAGCAACAGACCGAAACTGTAGGGATCGGCGACGACCTGAACGGCGTCCGGCCAGCCGATGCGGAGCCTGTACCGTTCCGCGTCACCGGCCACGCCGGCAAACAGCCCGCCGGGATCGACCTGCGTGAGACTGCCCAGAACCGTGTCACCGTCCCGCGCCAGGAGATCGACGGTCACGGCGCCGGGCAGGAGCGCCCGCACGACCGCGCTGTCGCCCGACCTGTGCCGCCCGAGGATCGAGAACGGATCGCCATGCCGGCCCTCGACGAGCGCATCGAGCGCATAGGGATCGACCCCGGCAAGCAGCGCGGCACGATCCGGCATCATGTCTCCTCCTCCGAGAGGGCCGCGACGATCTCGGCAAATCCCGCGACGGCGATTCCGAGCCATTGCGGCCGGTTCCGCGCCTCATAGCCGATCTCGTAGGCCGCCTTTTCGAGGAGGAAGAGGTCAAGGATCGCCTTGCGGGTTTCGCGGCGCATGTCGAGGCCCGGCGCATCCGTGACGACCGCGAAATAGTCGGTGCGGAAGGCACGCTCCGCCGCGCGGGCAAAGCCAGAGACAAGCGACCGGCGACGGTCGATGTCGGCATCGGCGGTGGTGCCGCGATCCATGTCGGCGTTGGCGGCGAGGTAGCTGAGCGAGCGCAGGAACCCCGCGACATCACGGAGCGGGTTGGTCTTGGCGCGGCGTTCCTCGAGCCCGCGCGCAGGCTCGCCCTCGAAGTCAATGATGTAGACGTCGTCCTCCGCGACGAGGATCTGGCCGAGATGGAAATCGCCGTGATTGCGGATCATCGTCGTGCCGTCGATCGCGCCGGCAAGCCCGCGCACCGTCTCCGTAATGCTGCTGCGCATCGCAACCAGCTGTCGCGCGCTTTCCGCAAGCGCCGGTTCGAGCTCGGACGACCGTTCCTCGAGGAGATCGAGACTGTCGGCGATCCGGTCGAGCACCGACCCCGCCCAGGCATCGATGTCGGCACGGGTTGCGCGCACGGGGCTGAAAGCGGGATCGTCGGTCGGGCCGGCGAGCGCGACATGCAGTTCGCCGAGCCTGGTCCCGATCGTGGCGGCCATGCCGATCAGGGGCCGGAAGCGCTCGCGCGCCTGCTCGGCGTCCTCGCCCGCCACGGTCGCCTCCTCGAGCGTGCGGCGGAGATTGTCCAGGAACCACGTCCATGCATCGCCCTGATTGCGGATGGCGCCCTGGACGATGATCACGGTGGAGCGTTCCGCATCGGGCGAAATCCGCACGACCTCTCCAAGGAGCGGCGCGGTGTTGCGGTATCCGACCTCGGTCAGATAACGGGTCATCTCGACTTCCGGATGGATCCCCTTGAGCACATGCCGGATCAGCTTGATCATCGCGAGATCGCCGAGGATCAGCGAACTGTTCGACTGTTCGGCCGACAGCCATTGAACGGGCATTTCGTCGGAAATGCCCATGCAGTCGAGCTTGTCGGTGCCGAGAAACTCGAAGGTGCCGGCGCGGCCGGAAATCTTCAGCCGCTCGCAGAGGCCGCGCACGACGCCGCGGGCCATGCTCTCGACCGCGAAACCGTCGGTCAGGAAGCCTACCCGGCGCACTTGCCGGAGACGTGCGAGCGCCAGCTGCTGCGTGATCGCCGCCGGCCGGTCGTCGTCCCAGGCCGCCGCGAGCGGCAGGAAATAGTGCTCGGTCCGGTCGGCGAATTCGGCTTCGAGTTCGCCCAGCATCAGATCGTTGCCGAAGGGCATCGAGGTGAAGGAGACCAGAGAGATGCGCCTGATGGCCTCGCCTTTGGCCGCAAACCACCGGCGCTTGGAAAGATAGGCCGGCAGGATCTCGTCGGTGAGCACGGAAAGCGCGCGGGGATCCTCGAGCAGGTCGGTCAGTTCGCGACGCATCACCAGCGTCACGAAATCCGGCAATTGCTCCGGCGGATCGCTCCGCCAGGCCGGACCGCCGGTCTGGTCGCTGAGCTTGAACCAGAAGAAGCCGTAAGGCGGCAGCGTCAGCAGGTAGGTGAGCTGGCCGATCGGCGGGAAGGGCGACATGCCGGTGAGCTCGACAGGCACGCGGCCCTCGAATTCCGAGAGGTCGAGCTCGACCGCCTGGGGCAGGCGCGAGAGGTTGGCGACGCAGAGCAGCACGTCGTCCTCGTGTTCCCTGACATAGGCGATGATGCGCCGGTTGTCGGGCCGCAGGAAACGCAGCGTTCCGCGGCCGAGCGCCACGAACTTGCTGCGCAGCGCCAGCATCCGCCGCGTCCAGTTGAGCAGCGAGTGGCCATCGGCGCCCTGGGCTTCCACATTGAGCGCTTCATAGCCGTAGAGCGGATCCATGACGGGCGGAAGGACCAGACGGGCCGGGTCCGCGCGGGAGAAACCGGCATTGCGATCCGGCGACCATTGCATCGGGGTGCGGACGCCGTCCCGGTCGCCGAGATAGATGTTGTCGCCCATGCCTATCTCGTCGCCGTAATAGATCACGGGCGTGCCGGGCATCGAGAGCAGGAGCGCGTTCATCAGCTCGATGCGGCGGCGGTCGCGCTCCATCAGCGGCGCCAGCCGCCGGCGGATGCCGAGATTGATCCGCGCGCGCCGGTCGGCGGCATAGGTGTTCCAGAGATAGTCGCGTTCGGCGTCGGTGACCATTTCGAGCGTCAGCTCGTCGTGATTGCGCAGGAAGATCGCCCATTGACAGGTCTCGGGAATGTCGGGCGTCTGGCGGATGATGTCGGTGATCGGAAACCGGTCCTCCTTGGCGATCGCCATGTACATCCGCGGCATCAGCGGGAAGTTGAACGCCATGTGGCATTCGTCGCCGTCGCCGAAATAGTCGCGCGTATCCTCCGGCCACTGGTTGGCCTCGGCGAGCAGCATCACGCCCGGCCGGCTCGCCTCGAGCGCCGCCCTGATCTTCTTCAGGATCACGTGCGTCTCGGGCAGGTTCTCGTTGATCGTTCCCTCGCGCTCGACGAGATAGGGGATCGCGTCCAGCCGAAAGCCGTCGATCCCCGTATCGAGCCAGAAGCGCATGACGTCGAGGATTTCCTCGAGCACCTGCGGGTTGTCGAAATTCAAATCCGGCTGATGGGCATAGAACCGGTGCCAATAGTAGGCATTGGCAACGGGATCCCAGCTCCAGTTGGACTTTTCGGTGTCGAGGAAGATGATCCGGGTCTCGGGAAACTTCTGGTCGGTGTCGGACCAGACGTAGAAATCGCGCTCCGGCGAGCCGGCCGGCGCATGGCGCGCGCGTTGAAACCATTCGTGCTGGTCCGAGGTGTGGTTGATGACCAGCTCGATGATCACCCTCAGGCCGCGCTGGTGCGCAGCCTCGACGAAGGCCCGGAAATCCTCGATCGAGCCATAGTCGGGGCTGACATTGCGGTAGTCGGCGATATCGTAGCCATCGTCCCGCCGCGGCGACGGAAAGAACGGGAGAAGCCAGATCGCCGTGACGCCGAGCGAGGCAACATAGTCGAGCTTCTGATGCAGGCCGACGAGATCACCGACGCCATCGCCATTGGCATCATAGAACGATTTCACATGCAGCTGATAGATGATCGCGTCCTTGTACCAGAGCAGCTGGTCGGGCGCGGGGGTGACTTTCATGTCCATCTCTGTCTCCTCACCGGACGCGGTAGATGCAGAAGGGCAGGGCGTGGGGGTTGAGGCTGATGCGCTGCCACTTGCCCTGCCAGGCGAAGGGGCGGCCTGTGACGAGGTCCTCGAGATCGATCGCGCCGTGGTCGGGAATGCCCCAGCGCCAGAGCGGCACCTCGATATCGCTGTCCTGCTGGTTGTAGGGGTCGAGCGTGATGGCGACGAAGACCACGTTTTCGCGGCCCGGGCCGGCCTTTTCGAAGACCATCACGTTGGAATTGGAGGAGGGCAGCAGCGTCAGCCCGAGATGCGAATGCAGCGCGGGATTGTCCCGGCGGATGCGGTTGAGCAGGGTGATCTCACGGACGATGTTGCCGGGCCGGTCCCAGTCCCAGGCGCGAATCTCGTATTTCTCGGAATCCGCATATTCTTTGCGCTTGGCGTCGGGCCGGCCTTCGCAGAGCTCGAACCCGTTATAGACGCCCCAGAGGCCGGACAGGGTCGCGGCGAGCGCTGCCCGGATCATGTAGGCCGACCGGGGCGCGTTCTGCAGGAAATCCGGATTGATGTCGTGGGTGTTGACGAAGAAATGCGGGCGGAAGAAGTCCTTCGGCGCGGTGGTGGTGATCTCGGTCATATAGGCTTCGAGTTCCTCGCGCGTGTCGCGCCAGGTGAAGTAGGTATAGGACTGCGAGAAGCCGATCTTGGCGAGCCGGTACATCACCTTCGGCCGGGTGAAGGCCTCCGACAGGAAGACCACGTCCGGATGCCGGCCGCGGATGTCGGCGATCAGCCATTCCCAGAAGGGGAAGGGCTTGGTATGCGGATTGTCGACCCGGAACAGCCTGACGCCCTGGTCGACCCAGAGCTGGACGATATCGCGCAGGGCCGACCAGAGGTCGGGTACCGCGTCCGGGCCGTAGAAATCGACATTGACGATATCCTCGTATTTCTTCGGCGGGTTTTCCGCATAGCGGATCGTGCCGTCCGGGCGCCAGGCAAACCAGCCCGGATGCCGATGGAGCCAGGGGTGATCGGGCGAGGCCTGGATGGCGAGGTCGAGCGCGAGCTCGATTCCGTGTTCTAAAGCGGCGGCGACCAGGCGCCGGAAATCCTCGAAGGTGCCGAGTTCCGGATGGATGGCCTCGTGCCCACCCTCGGCGGCGCCGATCGCATAGGGACTGCCGGGATCGCCGGGTGCTGCCTTCAGGCTGTTGTTGCGGCCCTTGCGGTTGGTGCTGCCGATCGGGTGGATCGGCGGGAAATAGAGCACGTCGAAACCCATGTCGCGGACGCGCGGCAGCTGGGCAATGACATCGTCGAATGTGCCGTGTCGATGAGGATCGCCGCTCTGCGAGCGCGGAAACATCTCGTACCAGCTGGCAAAGCCCGCCTGGCGGCGCTCCGCCTCGACAGGATGAACCCTCGACCGCGCGCGAAACGGCCGGCGGTCGGCGCGCGCCATCAGGGCCGAGGTTTCGTTTGCAAGGAGAAGGTCTGTGGCTTCTGCCGGCGCGGCGGCGCGAAGGCGATTTTCGAGCGCAGCGAGTTCGGTTCGAATCGTCCGGTCGTCCTTGCCGGTCGATGCGCCCGCGTCCTGGACGAGTTGCAAACCCTCGCGGATTTCGAGGGCGAGATCCAGCCGCGCCTCATGCTTCTTGGAAAATTCGTGGCGGAAGATGGCAAAGGGGTTTCGCCATGCCTCGACCCGGAACTCGTGCCGTCCCACCCGCCGCAGCGGCAGTTCGGCCCGCCAGCGGTCGTTGACGACGGGGGTCATCGGCACCTCGGTCCAGGTCCCGCTATCGACACTGCGCCAGACGAGGGCCGCCGACAGCGGATCGTGGCTGTCCGCAAAGATGTCGGCCTCGACGACGAGCGTCTCCCCGACGATCCGCTTGACGGCAAAACGGCCGTCGTCGACGACGGGCGATATGGCTTCGATCGCGATGCGCGGCTCTGCGGCGGCCACTATCGCCGAGACCGACGGGTCGGCCACGACGATCGGGGCCCCGCGGCGGCCGCTGAGGTCGACGATCTCGCCGGGCCGCAGGCGGAAATCCTCCGCAACTGGCGCCTCGCCGCGGCGGAGCGGCAGATGGTCCGCTGCCAGCGCAGCGATCGCCGCCAGCGGAGCCGCGGCCGGCTTTCTGAGGTCGCGGTTGATCAGCGTGACGACGAGCTCGTCGTCCGAAGCGGCGCGGCCGGCATGCCGGACCAGGGCGACGACGGGGGACTTCGACGCGGACATTACCTCGAACATGCCGGCCGAACGTCCGACGCGCCGCGCCAGGGCGGCATTGGTCTCGCGGATTTCGGCGGAGAGATAGAAGCTCGCCCGTTGCCGCAGCCCGCCAAGGCCGGCGCCGTCGCCATGGACGGGATCGAGGGGAATCGTTGCGCCGAATTCGAACCCGGCCGGGACCAGGAGCGCGTCGAACCGGGCCGCGAGCGCCAGGGCCTGCACGGCCTTGCGACGACGGATCTCGCTGCTTTCGGTGCCATGAGCAATCCGGCGGCCGAAGGGCGGCTCCGGAAAGGCGATCTGCGGGGCGAGCCGGGCCTGGATCTCGCTTTCCTCGACGAGCCACCGGTCGCCCGGCGTCCACCAGGCGACCGACGAGAAGACGGCATCGAAGCCGGAGAGCCCGCGCCGAAACGCGAAGTCCGTGCCGGGGGTCCAGGCGAGGAAGCTGAGACCGGGCGCCTGTCGGCGGACGGCGGAGAGCAGCTCCATCCAGGACGACGCCGGCAGACGGTCGAGCCCGAGGCAGCGGAAGCCGGCAATGCCAAGCCCGGAAAAGCGGAGGAGCCGCGCCGTCCACTGACGATGAAGGTCCTGCGCGGTCGTGGGGTCGTCCCACCCGGCGGGGCAGCTGCCGGCATCGGAGACGGGCCGGCGAGGGTCGTGGATGCCGGCTTCCGCGGGCGCGGCCTGGCGATCGACGACCAGATCGAGCAGAACGTCGAGGCCCACGGCACCCGCCGTGCCGGCCAGCCAGGCAAGGGCTTCGTCGAGCGAGTCGCCCAGGCCATGGCCGGGATCGATCCTGTCGGGAGACGTGGGCACGAAGAGGCTGCACGATGCCGCTCGTGATGTCAGCGGGGCCGAGAGAACCCCGTCGAAGCCGAGGTCGCGGGCATGGCGGAACATGGCTGCCCAGTCGTCCCGGCCGCGAAAGAGCAGCGGACTGACATAGTAGATGCTGCGCATGGGGCGCGCCGACGGGAGAGGATGCCGCTCTGTCTCCGCTGCCATGGATCCGACTCCGCGACCTAGGATCCGACCGCTGCAAAGACCGCGCAGCCGACGATGACGGGAACGAGTAGAGCGGCAAACAGGTAGTCCGGCACCAAATACGATCTCGGTGCACGCGAAGCAGGCTCGCGCCCGGGCCTTGCTGCATCGCTCTTGATTTCCGGACCTTCAGGTCCCGTGGCCGGATCGGACATGGTTCGCTTCCCGTTGACCTCGGCCAAACCCTGCGGCTCAGCTTTGGTTCCAACCGGTCACGACGTCGCTACCACCCCAGGATGCGGGACAAAGCTGCTCTGATTTGCCGGAAATTCCGGGCTTTTGGCATCGATCGGCAGGCGTCCGAGTTCCGCTAATCGAAGCGGTTGCGGCCGCGGAGGTGCCATAGCGAACGCACCGGAACCCAGATGCCGGCTGCGGATTAATCTGCCGCCACACATCACGGGAGACAGGCGATTGATCGACTTCGATTTCGGACCGCGCGTGCTTCCCGACCGCGTAGAATTCCGCCTCTGGGCGCCACTGCAGGACAGCGTCCAGCTTCGGCTCGGCGACGAGACCCATCCAATGCAGCGCGATGCCGATGGTTGGCACCGCTGCCGGATCGCCGGGGCGCAAGCCGGCCTCACCTACAGTTTCGTCCTCTCCGACGGGCGGGAAGTGGCGGATCCGGCGTCGCGGTTCCAGCCGTCAGACGTCCACGGTCCGAGCGAGATCGTCGATCTCCGTCATCACGACTGGAAGACCAACGACTGGCACGGCCGGGCCTGGGAGGAGACAATTCTCTACGAATTGCATGTCGGGACATTCACGGAGGCGGGGACGTTCTGCGCGGCGGCCGACAAGCTCGATCATCTGGCGGAACTCGGCATCACTGCGGTGCAGCTGATGCCGATCGCCGATTTCCCCGGTCGCTTCGGCTGGGGTTACGACGGCGTGCTGCCCTATGCGCCGGAAAGCGCTTATGGCCGGCCTGAAGAGCTGATGGCCTTCGTCGATGCGGCGCATGCCCGCGGCATCCAGGTCTTCCTCGACGTCGTCTACAATCATTTCGGGCCCGATGGAAATTACTTCGCCGGCTATGCGCCATTGTTCACCGAGCATCACCACACGCCCTGGGGCGCCGCGGTCAACTACGATGCGGCCGATTCCCGGCCCGTGCGGGAATTTGTCATCCAGAACGCGCTCTACTGGATCATCGTCTTCCGCATCGATGGACTGAGACTGGACGCGGTCCATGCGATCATGGACGACGGGCCGGAACATCTCCTGCAGGAACTCGCCCGCCGTGTCCGGGCAGCGGCGGCAGGGCGCCACGTGCATCTGGTGGTCGAGAACGAGGAGAACGACGCGAGCCTGCTGGAGCGCGATCGCCAGGGACGCCCGTCCCACTACGACGCGCAATGGAACGACGACATCCATCACGTCCTGCACATCGCGGCGACCGGCGAGGATTTCGCCTATTATGCCGACTACCCCACGGAACCCCGCGCCATCAGCCGCGCACTGGCCGAGGGCTTCCTGTTCCAGGGCGAGCACATGGCCTATCGCGACGCGACACGGGGCACGCCCTCGCGGCACCTGCCACCCACGGCCTTCGTTTCCTTCATCCAGAACCACGACCAGATCGGCAACCGGGCGATGGGCGACCGCATGGCCGCGAGCCGTCCGCCCGCGATCCTCAAGGCGATCGCCGCCGTCTACCTGCTTTCACCGCAGATACCGATGCTGTTCATGGGCGAGGAATGGGGAGCGGACGAACCCTTCCCCTATTTCTGTGACTTCGACGACGACCTCAATGAAAAGGTCCGCGCAGGCCGGAAGCGCGAACTCTCGCGCCTGCCGGGATTCGACGCGGCGCATGCATTCGACCCGACATCGCCGGAGACCGTGCGGATCGCCGCACTCGACTGGCGGCGCTGCACGCCTGCCTCCGACATGCTGAACTTCTACCGCCTGCTTATCGCGCTCCGCCACCGGCATGTCGTCCCCATGCTGGGTCATTTCGCGTCCGAAAGCGGTCACGCCGATCTCGAGGCTGCCCATGTCGCCGTGGCTTGGCGGACGGAAACTGGCGCGCGTCTCAGCCTTGCGGCCAATCTCTCGGGCGAGGCGGTGCCCTGGCACGGCGAGGCCGCCAGACCAGCGCCCTTCTTTGCACTCGGGCGCACGGGCTCGGACCGGCTGGAGCCGTGGTCGGTGGTGTGGTGGGAATCGTGACGGGAACTTCCGCCGCCGCCCTCGATCCTGTTCCGCAACCCGGAAAGCGAAACGCCCCGCAACCGTTGCCGGCCGCGAGGCGCCCCTGGGAGAGACGGTAAGGTCAGAGGTTGGCGAGAAGCTCGTTCACCCGCGATTCCATATCGGCGAGCGCGGCGTCGACATCCTTCTGGCCGGTCACGGCGGCGTTCATTTCTTCGCCGACAATGTCCTGGATGGCGAACTGACGCTGCACGGCCGACGGCAACGGCTTGCCGAGCTGGGCGATCGCCGAGATCGTGTCACGATGCGGCAGCGCCTTGAATTCCGCCGAGTCGATCACCGCCTTGTAGGCCGGCAGGTGACCGGTGCGCGACCATTCGAAGTCGTTGTCGGCGAAGAACTTCATGAACTTGCCGATCGCGGCGAGCTGCTCGGGCGTGCGGTCCTTCTGCGACACGGCCCAGGTATGGCCGTCCGCATACTGTGCCTTGGTGCCGCCGAAGAGCTGCGGATAGGGATAGACCGCATAGCCGCCCTTGTTGAGCGCGGTGCCGGCCTTCTCGGATTCCGCGTTGTAGTCGCCGACGACCCAGGTGCCGTTCAGGTGCACGCCGCCTTCGCCCGCCAGGAAGGCGTTGATCGCGCCGCCGTAGTCGAGGTCCTTGGTCGTGTAATCCTTGTCGAAGATCGCCTTGTACATTTCGATGACCTTCTTGGCCTCTGGCGTATTCAGCTTGACGTGCTTCGGATCGGCGAAGAAGTCGGAGTCCTGCTGGAAGAGATAGGTGTAGAGGTTGCGGGTATAGAGCGCCGTCTCATTGGCGAGGTTCTGCACGAAGTAGGGCTTGCCCGTCTTCTGCTTGAACTGCTCGGCCTGGGCCATCAGCTCGTCGACGGAGGTCGGCAGCTTGGGCGTGCCGTCGGCGTTCACGAGGCCAGCCTGCTTGAAGAGGTCCATGTTGATGTGGAACAGCATGGTCCAGTTGTCGATCGGCAGGCCGTAGATCTTGCCGTCCTTCGTGGCGCCCTCGCGGGCCGCGTCGGTCATCGCATCCGGCGTGACGCCGGCGGCCTTGAGCACGTCGTCGAGCGGCAGGAGCAGGCCCTTGGACTGATAGTCCGACAGCACGGAAGCGTGGATGGTGACGATATCGGGCGCGTCGCCGGAGGCGAACTGCGCGGTCAGCTGGTCGTAGCCCGGCCATTCGACCGTGGTGACGCTGACATGGATGTCCGGATTGTCGGCGTTGAACTTGTTGATCAGCGACGTGATGATGCCGCATTCGCCGACGGCCTTGCTGACATCGGTGTTGCTGCCCCAATCGGCATCGCAGGCGCCGAAGAAGCGCTGGACGGTGAGTTCGGTCGCCGCGAAAGACGGCCCTGCCAGCATCATGGTGCCGGCGGATACCGCGGCCAGAAGTAGTTTCCTCAAGATCATGTCAGTTCCTCCTACTGAGTTGCCGCCGTTTCACGATGAAAGGGCGTCTTTCTTGATTGCCCGCCCGAAACCTCCTGGCCGGACAATTGCCGTTATCGGACCGCTGCCCCGGAGACGGCGGTGACGATGTATTTCTGGAAAAAGAGATAGACGATCAGGATCGGCAGGCCCGCGAACACCGCCTGCGCCATCAGGAAGCCGATGCCCTGCGACTGCGCGAAGTTCTGTTGCGTCGAGGCGATGCCGACCGTCAGCGTGAACATTTCCTTCTTCGTGGCCGAGATCAGCGGCCAGAAATAGTCGTTCCAGGCGCCCAGGAAGGTGAAGATGCCGAGCGTCGCCTGCGCAGGCACGGTCAGCGGCAGCAGCACCTTCCAGAACACCTTGAAGCGGCTCGCATTGTCGAGCATCGCCGCCTCGTCGAGCTCCCTCGGGATGGCACGAAAATATTGCGTCATCAGGAACACGCCGAAGGCGCTGGAGAGGCCGGGCAGGATCAGGCCCGGATAGGTGTTGTGCAGGCCGAGCCAGCTGAAGATCTGGTGACGGGCAACCAGCACCGCCTGTTCCGGCACGGCGAGGCCCAAGAGAACGATGATGAAGAGCGCGTCTCGGCCGGGAAAGGAAAGACGGGCGAAGCCGTAGCCGGCGAGCGAGGACAGGATCAGCGTGAAGACGGTCAGTCCGCCCGCGACGATCAGGCTGTTCATCACCCAGCGAAACACGCTCGAAGTGCCCACCGTGTCGATATAGTTCTTGATCGTATAGGGCATGCGGAAGACCGAATGCGGATCGACCATCAATTCCTTGTTGTCCTTGAGCGACAGCGCGATCACGTAAAGCACCGGCGCGGCCATCACGACGGCCAGCAGGATGACGATGCCGAGCAGGATGCGATCGCCCAGAGCGCGGCCGCGTATGGCGGGATTGTGGGCGCTCATCACGGTTCTCCCTTGCGGCGCGTCACGAGATACTGCGCCATGGCGGCGATCAGGATCAGGATGAACAGGATTTCCGAAGCGGCGGCGCCGAGGCCGAGATCCCAGCGGCGGAAGGCCGTGTCGTAGATGTAGAGAACGATCGGGCGCGTCAGGTTGTTGGGCCCGCCCCGCGTCATCAGCCAAGGCTGGCCGAACAGCTGGAACTGCAGCACGATCTGGATGATGATCACGAGCACGAAGGTGCGCTTGATCGAGGGAAGCGTGATCGATCGGAGCGTCTGCCAGCGGTTGGCGTTGTCGAGCGCGGCAGCCTCGTAGATGTCCTGCGGAATCTGCTGAAGCGCCGAAAGAAACAGCATCATCGGCAGGCCGATGCACCACCAGACGGTGGCGATGGCGATGCCGATCATCGCGAGATCCGGGTTGGAAATGAAGGTGGGTGCCGTCGCGCCGAACAGGCCGTAGATCATCGCCAGGAGGCCGATGTCGGGGATGTAGACGATCCGCCAGATCAGCGTGACGATGGTGACCGAGAGCACCGAGGAGGCGAAGAACAGGGTTCGCAGCACGGCGGCGGTGCGGGTCCGCTGGTTGAGGCAGAGCGCGAGAAAGAGGCCGATCAGCGCGAGCGCCGGCACAGTCAGGAGGACGAAATAGAAGGTGTTCCAGATCGACTGGATGAAGACCTTGTCGCGGAACAGCCGGGCGTAGTTGTCGAACCAGACGAACTTGCCCGTCGAGAAGGTGTCGGCCTTGTGCAGCGAGAGCCATATGCCCCAGAAGAGCGGGAACACCAGAAGCAGGGTGAAGATGGTCAGGAACGGCGCCACGAAGATCGCATTGCGCCACTGCGGCGCATAGATGTCGGCGCTCGCGAGGCGCATTCCAGCGGGATCGGGGGCGGTGGGATTTCGCGGATCTGCCATGGTCAGGTCCCTCGCGCATGCCAGGCGCGGCCGCTCGCGTCGAAGAGATGCGACTTGGCCCCGTCGAGCTTGAGCCCGACGCGTGTCCCGACCGTGACGCGGCTGTTTCCGGCATCAGACCCGACGACCTGCTGGCCGTCGCCGAGACGGGCATAGACGAGTGTCCGTTCGCCGAGCCTTTCGATCACCTCCACCGTCGCGACGAAATCGCCTTCGCCGACGGCCGCGATCCGCACGTCTTCCGAGCGGATCCCGAGTTCGTATTTGCCGTCGCTGAGACCCGAGGGCTCCACTGCGGTGACGATCGCGGTCCCATCGGCGACCCGGGCGGTGACGGTCGGCCCGCTGCGGTCGATCGCGGCCTCGAGGAAGTTCATCGCCGGCGCGCCGACGAAACCCGCGACGAAGCGGGTGGCGGGCCGGTCGTAGATCTCCATCGGCGCGCCGATCTGCTCGATCTTCTTGTTGTTCATCACCACGATGCGGTCGGCGAGCGTCATTGCCTCGATCTGGTCGTGGGTGACGAAGATCATCGTCGATTTCAGCCGCTGATGCAGTTGGGCGAGCTCGATCCGGGTCCTGGTGCGCAACGCGGCGTCGAGGTTGGAGAGCGGCTCGTCGAACAGGAAGGCCTTGGGCTCCTTGACCACGGCGCGGCCGATCGCGACGCGCTGGCGCTGGCCGCCCGAGAGCTGGCCGGGCTTGCGCTCGAGCAGGTGCCCGATCTCCAGCATGCGGGCAGCTTCGCTGATGCGAGCATCGATCACCGACTTCGCGACAGCGATGTTCTCGAGCCCGAAGGCCATGTTGTCGCGCACGGTCATGTGCGGATAGAGCGCATAGGACTGGAAGACCATGGCCACGCCGCGCTTGCCCGGCGGCTGGTGGTCGATGCGCTCGCCATTGATCCGGATCTCGCCGGAATCGACGCTTTCCAGCCCGGCGATCATCCGGAGCAGCGTGGACTTGCCGCAGCCCGAAGGCCCGAGAAACACCACGAATTCATGCGCGGGAATCGATAGCGACAATTCCTCGAGCACCGTCAGCGCACCGAACTGCTTGCTCACATTCAGGATGTCGATCTTTGCCGTCACGCCATGCTCCTCCCGACTTGCTTGATGGACTGGTGAAGGTCGTCAGACCTTCACCCGGATCATCTGGTAGGAATAAGCCGCGAAGGTTGCGGACAGGCGACCGCTGGCAATTTCGGCACCCTGGCCTGCCTTCGGTGCGACATTCGTCATGTTCGCTTCCGTATTGACCGCCTTGAGATCGGCATGGGTCATGACCTGGAAGTCGGCAATCGCGGGCGAACCGCCGAAGCCCGAAAGGTCGAAATCTGCATCGACCGCATCGGCCGATCGGTTGACCACGAAGAAGCTGACATGGCCGGTCTCCGCATCATGCACGGCCGAGACGTCGAGGCTCGACACGTCGCCGGCGACCTTGCTGGCATAGGTCGGACCCTCGACCTTGAGGTCGAGCGCGGTTCCGCGGCCGAAGCGCGAGGCGAACATGAAGGGATAGAAGATCGTCTGGCGCCAGGCCGGGCCGCCGGGCGCCGTCATGATCGGCGCGATAACGTTGACGAGCTGCGCAAGGCAGGCGATGCGTACGACGTTCGACCGGCGGATGAAGGTGTTGATGATCAGGCCGACCTGCAGCACGTCCTCGAAATTGTAGATGTCCTCGAGGAGCGGCGGCGCGAACGGCCAGCCGTCATTGCCGCCGAGGATCTTCTTGTCCTGCTCCTTGGAATGGTACCAGACGTTCCACTCGTCGAAAGAGATGTAGACCTGCTTGGACGAGCGCTTCTTGGCCTTGATGTAGTCGATGACGCCCGAAACCGACATGATATAGGCGTCGAGCTTCTCGTTCATGGCGAGATAGTTCGGCGTGTCGTTTGCCTCGTTGTCGAAATACATGTGCAGCGAGATGTAGTCGACCTCGTTGTAGGTATGGTCGAGGACCGTCGCCTCCCATTCCGGATAGGTCGGCATCTTGGCGTTGGAGGAGCCGCAGACGACGAGCTCGAGCGACTTGTCGAAGGCCCGGAGCGCCTTGGCGGTCTCGTGGGCGAGACGGCCATATTCGTCGGCGGTCTTGTGGCCGATCTGCCAGGGACCGTCCATCTCGTTGCCCAGGCACCAGAGCTTGACGTCCCAGGGCTCCTTGCGGCCGTTGGCGATGCGAAGGTCGCTCCAGTAGCTGCCGCCGGGATGGTTGGTATATTCGAGGAAGTTGCGGGCTTCGTCGAGGCCGCGCGAGCCGAGATTGACGGCCAGCATCATTTCGGTGCCGACGGCGGTGCACCAGTCGGCGAATTCGTGGATGCCGACCTCGTTGCTCTCGGACGTGTGCCAGGCGAGGTCCAGCCGCACCGGGCGCTCGTCCTTCGGCCCGATGCCGTCCTCCCAATTGTAGGCCGAGACGAAATTGCCGCCCGGATAGCGGACGATCGGCACGTCGAGTTCCTTGACGAGATCGATCACATCCTGGCGCATGCCGCCGGCGTCGGCCGTGGAATGCCCCGGCTCGTAGATGCCGGTATAGACGGCACGGCCGAGATGTTCGATGAACGATCCGTAGAGACGCGGATCGATATCCGAGACGACAAAGCGCGGATGCGCCGTGACGGTCGCCTTCATGCATTCCTCCCACTCAATATCAGCAACGATGATTTAAATCATCTTGGTCGATATTAATGCGGAGAAAACCGCCAATCGTCAACCGTCTCGGGGCCCAAAAGTGTGATAAATGGCCCTATCGAGTGCCTCGAGACTGGTAACCCGATGATCCAAAAAGGTCTTTTTTAGTACCCGAATTCCGGATTCTAATTGGTGCGGATGCGCAGGACGATGTCCTGGTCGTAATTGCCGAAACCCTTGCCGAAGATGTTGATGCCACCGGGATGCTTGGCGTCGTCCTTCACCCCGATGCGCACGCGGATCGAATGATGGCTCGACAGGTCGAGATCGGCAAGGCTGACCGAGGAGATGCGCACGCCGTCGACATAGGTCCCGTCGGCCGCGATACGCCAGTTCTTGAGCTTGCCATATTGCGAGCCCTTCAGTTTCCACCAGGCCGGAGTATAGACGCCGCGCTTGTCGCCGAAATCGCCTGGCGAGGTCCAGGTGCCGACATCGACGCCGTTGATGGCGACGGAAATGTCGGACGGCCAGTCAGCGCTCGTCCCGGGAACTTCCGAGCTCAGCTCCATGCCGAGCTCGATCTCGCCGATATCGGCATTGGCGAGCTTGGCGTTGTTGGGGAACTGGTATTCCACGAAACCTCGGGTAAACCAGAGCAATCCGGCCTTCATCCGGTCTGGGTCGAGGAAGGAATTGGGAACATCGAGCAGGCCGATGATGCCGTCCGTCGTGCAGAGGCCGCACGGGGCCGTCACCTCGTAACTGGTGAACAGGCCGATCGGCATGGACACCTCGATCGCGTCGCTCTTGATTGCCTTGAAGGCGCTCTTGAAGACGACGAGGATCTCCTCGGCCGTCGGGTGGCAGACTTTCTGGCTGCCCTTGCGCGCCTTGCGGTTCTCCGTCCGGATGAGCTGGGCGTCTTCCAGAAGCTGGATATTGCTCGATACCGTCGATTGCGGCAGTTCCAGCTGGGCGGCGATGTCATTGACGTTCATCGGCCCTTTTTCGTGCAGCAGCGCCAGCATCGACACGCGAACCGGCGAGGCGAGACCCTTCAGAACGGCGAAATCCCGCTCCGGATCGATCACGAGAAACTTGTGGGTCATTCGCTGCCTCTAATATCAGATTACAAGGTTGATATCAGAGTTTCCGATTCTATCAAGAGCGCCGCAGGCCTGGTGGACGGCCCCGGATCATGCCCGGCTGCCCCGCCCGGCGGCAGACGACCGGAGATTGTCGAGCAGAACCGCGATCAGCAGGATCAGGCCGCGGACGACATACTGGTAGAAGGCCTGGATGTTGAGGAGGTTCATGACATTCTCGGCGATGCCCATGATCATGACGCCAACGATCACGCCGGTCATCGCCGCCCGGCCGCCGGCGAGCGAGACCCCGCCGAGAACGCAGGCCGAGATGACCGAGAGTTCGAGCCCCGTCGCCGCATTGGGCTGGCCGGAGGTGATGCGCGAGGCGAGCAGGATCCCCGCAATGCCGCAGACCAGTCCCTGCAGCGCGAAGATCCAGATCCGCATCGTGGCGACGTCCACGCCAGCGAGCCGGGACGCCTCGGGATTGCCACCGATGGCCAGCGTATTCTTGCCGAAGACCGTGCGGTTGAGGACGAAGCCGAAGACCAGGAAGAGGATTGCCATGACCCAGATCGGGGTGGGGACCGTCAGGAATTTTGACAGCGCGAGCTGGTAGAATGCGGGGTCGTTGATACCAACCGCGCGGCCGTCGGAGGCGATCAGCGCCAGGCCGCGCACGATCTGCATGGTCGCGAGCGTGGTGATGAGCGCGTTGATGCGAAATCGCGCGATAACGAGACCGTTGATGACGCCGACCACGCCGCCGCAGGCGATCGCCGCCACAAGGCCGAGCAGGATCGAGCCCGTGGCGTTGGAGGCCATGACGGCGACCATGCCGGAAAAGGCGACGGTCGAGCCGACCGAGAGGTCGAAGTCACGCGAGGCGAGGCAGAACATCATCGTGCAGGACACGATGCCGATCGTCACGACCGATTGCAGCAGGCCCAGCATGTTGCGCTCGGTGAGGAAGTTCGGCACCATGAGCGAGACGATGACGAAGGCGGCGGCGAAGATCACCACCAGTCCCTGCTCCCCGAGGAAGACTTTCTTCAAGGCATTCATGCGGTTCGGTCCTGTCGTGTGGCCGCGGCCGGATCGCTTCTGTCCGCATCGGGCAGCGCCGCGGTGAGAATGGTTTCTTCGTCGAAGGCGTCGCGCGCGAATTCGGCGGAGACGCGCCCCCCGCACATGACGATGATCCGGTCGGAGATGCCCATCACCTCCGGCAATTCGCTCGAAATGACGACGATCGCCATGCCGCCGGCGGCGAGGTCGTAGAGGATCTCGTAGATCTCCGACTTCGCACCGACATCGATGCCGCGCGTCGGCTCGTCGATGACGAGCACCTTGACGCCCTGCTCGGAGAGCCAGCGCCCCAGGATCACCTTCTGCTGGTTGCCGCCCGAGAGATTGATGATGTCCTGGCGGCGCGACGGCGTGCGGATGCGGAGCTTCTCGATGAACCGATCGGCAAGCCCTGCCTCCCGGGCGCGGTCGACGATGCCGAAGGGCGAGAAATGCCGGCGCGAGGAAATCGCGATGTTCTCCTCGATGGAGCGGCCCTGGATGATGCCGTCGAGCTTGCGGTCTTCGGGGCAGAGCACCATGCCGGCGCGGATGCTGGCCGAGGGCGCATCGGGCCGCACGGCGGTGCCGTCAATCGCCACCCGCCCGGTGAGCCTCAGATCGGCACCGTAGAGCAGGCGGGCCATCTCGCTCCGTCCGGCGCCGATGAGGCCGAAGAAGCCGAGGATCTCGCCCTGCCGCACGGAAAACCGGATCGGGTGGCGGAGCTTCGGCCCGGACAGGCCTTCGACCGTCAGCCTCACGTCGCCGAAGGAACGCGGCCGCCAGCCCCAGATGTTGGAGATTTCCCGCCCGACCATTTCGGCGATCACCTGCGGACGGCTGACCGTCCTGAGATCCGGATGATGGGCAGCAAGGCGACCATCGCGCAGCACGGTCAGGCTGTCGCAGAGCCGGAACACCTCTTCGAGCCGGTGCGAAACATAGAGGATGACCGTGCCTCGCGCCTTCAGCCGGCCGATCAGCGAGAAGAGGATTTCGCTTTCGCGGGACGAGAGCGACGACGTGGGCTCGTCCAGCGCAATGACGCGCGCATCGAGCATCACCGCCTTGGCGATCTCCACCATCTGCCGCTCGCCGATCGAGAGCGCGGCGACCTTGGCCGCGGGATCGACCGCGATCCCGATCTCGGCGAGACGCGTTCCAACCGTCTGCACCATCTGGCGCCGGTCGATCACGCCGGCTCTGGCGGGAAAGCGTCCAAGCCACAGATTTTCGGCGACCGTGAGCTCGGGTACGAGCTGCAGTTCCTGGTGGATGACGATCACGCCGGCCTCAAAGGCATCGCGCACCGACGCATAGTGCTGCTCGACGCCGTCGATGCGGATCGTGCCCGTATCGGCGGACTGGTCACCGGAAAGAATTCGGATCAGCGTGGACTTGCCGGCCCCGTTCTCGCCCATCAGGCCGTGCACGGCACCCTTTTCGACGGCGAAGGTTATGTCCTTCAGCGCCTGCACGCCGGGATAGGCCTTGGATATGTCGGAGAAGTCGAGGAATGCCATCGTCGATCCGTTGCGCTTTGCCCGGCGGCGTCCGCCGCCGGGCTGTTGTCATCCGGGGAGGACGATCACTCGATGCCGAGGTCCTTGCGGACCTGGCTGTAGGTGTCGCGAAGGGCGAGCGAGCCCGAGGTGAGGATCAGCTTTTCCGGTGCCTTGTCGTTGGCGACCCAGTCATACATGTTGAGGGCGGTCTCGTAACCGTGGCGCTTCGGCGAGATGATGACCGTACCGAAGAAGCCGGTCGCATCCGCCTTCTTGAACTCGTTGATCGCCGACTCGGCGCCGCCGATGCCGACGCCGATGAAGTTCGACGCCGGGATGCCGACCGATTCCGATGCGCGCACGGCGCCCAGCACCGCCTCGTCGTTGAGGCCGAAGGCCACCCAATATTTCACGTCGGCATGCTTGTTGAGGACTGTGGTCGAGGCGTTGAGCGCCGCCTCGGTGTCGGTCTTGGCCTGCGGCGCATCGTAGATGTTCTCGGCCGGGAAGCCGGCAGCCTTGAGCGCGGCGATGGCGCCCTCGACCCGATCGACGGCGGTCGGCAGCGAGTCGTAGGAGACGCGGATCGCGCCGACCTGCTTCATGTCCCAGCCGCGCTTCTTGATCTCGTCGGCGATCGCCTGGCCGACGGTCTCGCCGATCTTGGTGGCGGAAATGCCCATATGCGGCACGTCTTCCAGCGGCTTGCCGCTGGCGTCGACGAGGCGGTCGTCGACCGTCATCAGCTTGAGGCCGTTGGCTTCCGCCTTGGCGACGATGCCGGGGCCGAGCTTGACGTCGGGCGTGCAGATGATGAAGCCCTGCGCGCCCTGGGCGCCCAGATTGTCGATGGCCGACTGGACCTTCTCACCGTCTTCGGCACCGATCTTGACGACGGTAAAGCCCTTCTCCTTGCCGGCCTGCTCGGCGAATTTCCATTCATCCTGGAACCAGGGCTCTTCCGGCTGCTTGACGATGAAACCGATCTTGACGTCGGCCGCGAAGACGGAGCTGGCGGCCATGATGGCGAATGTGCCGGCCAGGATGGCGGCTTTGAACGAGCGCATGTCTCTCTCCCATTGAACCTCGACACTGCCTCCCGGCAGCGTGTGATGAATTAAGATAAATCATCATACACGTCAATTGCCTTTGTATGATGATTGAATTAGAACTGTCGCATGGCGGTGTCCCGCCTCATGGTCCGACAGGCACGTCGCCTCGCGCCACGATTTGGATTATTGAGGACGGATCGGCAGTGCTGAGACCGGAGGAGCCATTGGACAGTGTGGAGAGCATCGAGCGGCAGGCAGCGCCGGTGGTGCGGCGTCCCCGCGTGCGTCGCAACGTGACCGTGGCCATCGCCCAGGACATCTTCGCGGAGCGCTTCCCCGTCGGCAGCGCTCTGCCGCGCGAAAGCGATCTCTGCCAGGAATATGGCGTCAGCCGCACGGTCATCCGCGAATCCATCAAGGTGCTCGAATCCAAGGGCATGGTGCGCGGAAAGCCACGAATCGGCACAACCGTCTGCGATCGCGACGAATGGAATATCCTCGACGCCGACGTGCTGGACTGGATGGGGCCGCAGATCGGCGATTTCGATCTCCTCGGCTGCATTCTGGAGGCGCGTCGAACGATCGAGCCCGCAGCCGCCGAACTTGCCGCCGAGCGAGCGAGCGCCCGCGAAATCGCCGATCTCGAGCTCGCCTGGACCGACATGCGCGACAGCCGGGACGATCCGGAGCGCTTCACCGAGGCCGATGTGCGCTTCCATTCCGTGCTCCTGAACGCCAGCCACAACCAGGTCTTCCGCCGCTTGTCGAGCGCCATCCACGCCGCGCTCCAGCATACACTGCACGCCTCCAACACCGCGGTCGCCGATCGCGAGGACGCGGTCGCCATCCACGGCGAGCTTGTCGAAGCGCTCCGCCTGCGCGACAAGCTGCGGGCCCGGGACTGTTCGAACCGGATGCTGGACCTCGCCGCCCGCGATCTCGCGGCGGCCGAGAAGGCACTCGGCCGGACATTCTGATCGCAACACGCCATTCCAGACCACGCCACGCCCAAGAGACTTTATGCGCATGAAGATCACCAAGCTCACCACCTATATCGTCCCGCCCCGCTGGATGTTCCTCAAGGTCGAGACCGACGCCGGCATCGTCGGCTGGGGAGAGCCGATCGTCGAAGGCCGGGCGCTCAGTGTCGAAGCCGCCGTGCACGAGCTCGCCGACTACCTCGTCGGCAAGGATCCGATGCTGATCGAGGATCATTGGCAGGTGATGTATCGCGCCGGCTTCTATCGCGGCGGCGCGATCCACATGTCGGCGATTGCCGGCATCGACCAGGCGCTTTGGGACATCAAGGGCAAGGCGCTCGGCCAGCCCGTCCATGCGCTCCTCGGCGGCCAAGTGCGCGACCGGATCAAGGTCTATTCCTGGATCGGCGGGGATCGTCCCTCCGACGTCGCCAACAATGCCCGCGACGTCGTCGCGCGCGGCTTCAAGGCCATCAAGCTCAATGGCTGCGAGGAGATGCAGATCGTCGACACCTGGGAGAAGGTGGAAAAGGCCGTCGAGACGATCGCCGTCATCCGCGAGGCGGTCGGGCCGCATATCGGCATCGGCGTCGATTTCCACGGCCGGGTCCACAAGCCCATGGCCAAGGTTCTGGCCAAGGAGCTCCAGCCCTACAATCTCCTGTTCATCGAGGAACCCGTCCTGTCGGAAAACCGCGAGACGCTGAAGGAGATCGCCAATCACTGCTCGACGCCGATCGCGCTCGGCGAGCGGCTCTATTCGCGCTGGGATTTCAAGGGCGTGCTGGCCGACGGCTATGTCGACATCATCCAGCCCGATCTCAGCCATGCCGGCGGGATCACCGAGTGCCGCAAGATCGCGACCATGGCCGAGGCCTATGACGTGGCGCTTGCGCCGCATTGCCCGCTCGGTCCGATCGCGCTCGCCGCCTGCCTGCAGCTCGACGCCGTCAGCTACAATGCCTTCATCCAGGAGCAGAGTCTGGGCATCCACTACAATACCGGCAACGACATTCTCGACTACATCTCCAACAAGGAGGTGTTCCACTATGCCGACGGCTTCGTCTCCATCCCCCAGGGCCCCGGCCTCGGCGTCGAGGTCGACGAGGCCTATGTGATCGAGCGTGCCCGCGAGGGCCATCGCTGGCGCAATCCCGTCTGGCGCCATGCCGACGGCTCGGTCGCCGAGTGGTGAGACCATGGGCCGGCTGAGCGGCAAGCGAATCCTGATCACCGGCGCCGCCCAGGGCATCGGCCTTGCCATCGCCCGCGCCTGCCTCGCCGAGGACGCGGCCGTTTTGCTCGTCGATCGCGACGCGGCGTCGCTCGCAAGCGCGGTGGTGGGCCTTGCTGCAGCGCCGGGACGGCTCGATCATGGCGTCGCGGACATCACCGACGCCGCCGCCATCGCGGCAGCCGTCGCCAAGGCGGAGACCGGCATCGGGCCGATCAACGCGCTGATCAACAATGCCGGCGTCAATGTTTTCGCCGAACCGCTGGCGATGACCGACGAAGAGTGGTCACGCTGCTTCGACATCAATCTCAAGGGAGCGTGGAACTGCTGCAGGGCGGTTCTGCCCGGCCTGATCGCCGCAGGCGGGGGGGCGATCCTCAATATCGCCTCGACCCACGCCTTCACCATCATTCCCCACAGCTTTCCCTATCCGCTCGCCAAGCATGCGCTGCTCGGCCTGACCCGATCGCTCGGGCTCGAATATGCGGCAAAGGGCGTGCGGGTGAATGCGATCGCCCCGGGCTATGTCGCGACGCAGAAAGTGATCGACTACTGGAACGGCTTTGCCGATCCGGAACGGGCGAGGGCGGACACGCTCGCGCTCCATCCCGGCGGACGGATCGCAACGCCCGAGGAGATCGCGCTTGCGGCCGTGTTCATGATCTCGGACGAATGCCCGTTCATGAACGCGGCCTGCCTGACGATCGACGGGGGCCTCTCGGTGCAGCAGCATCCGGCCTGACGCCGGAAGGCACGATCAGGCACCGACAGGAGAAATGCCTGTCGCCGTCACATAGACGGCATAGAGGGAGGTCGTGCCCGTTATGAAGAGCCGGTTCAGCCTCTCGCCGCCGAAGCAGAGGTTGGAGACGAATTCCGGGATGCGGACCTTGCCGATCAGTGTGCCGTCGGGATCGTAGCAATGCACGCCGTCACCGGCGCTGGTCCATATCCGTCCCTTCGTGTCGACGCGGAAGCCGTCGAACAGGCCGACCGTCGCCTCGGCGAAGACGCCGAGCGGCGTCAGCGACCTGCCGTCGGCACCGACGGCGAGTTTGCGGATATGCTTCGGTCCGCCCTCGAGATGCGACGCACCGGTATCGGCGACATAGAGCAGGCTCTCGTCGGGCGAGAAGGCGAGGCCGTTCGGCTTGACGAAATCGGCCGCGACGCGCTCGACCGCGCCATGCTCCGGATCGACGCGATAGACATGGCAGCCGCCGATCTCCTCGATGCCGTAATCGCCCTCGTAGTCGTGCATGATGCCGTAGGAGGGATCGGTGAACCAGACCGAGCCGTCCGACTTGACAACGACGTCGTTCGGCGAGTTGAGCCGTCGTCCCTCGAAACGGTCGGCGACGACCTCGATGCGGCCGTCATGGCGGGTACGGGTCACTCGCCGCGTCAGGTGTTCGCAGGTCACGAGCCGGCCGCTGCGATCGACCGTGTTGCCGTTGGTGTTGTTGGACGGCTGGCGGAAGACCGAGACGTGACCGGACGTGTCGTCGTAGCGCAGCATGCGGTTGTTCGGGATGTCGGAGAAGAGGAGATAGCGACCGGCGGCGAACCAGGCGGGCCCTTCCAGCCAGCGTGCGCCGGTCCAGAGCCGTTCCACTCGGGCGTGTCCCACGAAGCAGGCGCCGAACCGGTCGTCTAGAATTTCGAAACCCGTTCCCTCGATTTCTCCGAACATGCTCTTGCCACCCCCCACGCGCAAATCTATGTTATCGATAACAAAACCATGGCCGGGTTCAAGTGAATTCGCAACGGCTCTTTCCAACGGAAGACGAGTCTGCGAGATCGGGTCCAGCCATGTGCCGGCGACCGGCTCGGGGACATTTCAGTGGCCGCAGACAGTCAGGACGATAAGGCGAAGCCCGCGGGGGGCCAGGCGACGATGGCCGATGTCGCGCGCCATGCCGGCGTGTCGACCATGACGGTATCGCGGGCGCTCCGACACGACGGGATCGTTTCCAAGGCAACGCGTGAAAAGATCGAAGCGGCGGTCAATGCGCTGGGCTATGTGCTCGACCAGTCCGCCGGCAGCCTGTCCTCCGGCCGCACCGGCTTCATCGCGGCCCTCGTACCGTCGATCAACAATTCCAACTTCTCCGACACGGCCCGCGGCATCACCGATGCGCTGGAGAATGCCGGGCTAGACCTGCTGCTCGGCTATACCGACTATGCGATGGAGAAGGAGGAGAAGCTCGTCGAGTCCATGCTGCGGCGGCGACCGGAGGGCATGATCCTGACCGGCGGCACGCATACGGCCCGGGCCCGCAAGCTGTTGCGCAATGCCGGCATTCCCGTGGTCGAAACCTGGGATGTGCCACCCGACCCGGTCGACCAGGTGGTCGGCTTCTCCAACAAGGAGGCGATGGCACTTCTGGTCCGCACGCTCGCCGCCGAACGGGGCTACCGCCGCTTCGGCTATATCGGCGGCACGACCGAGCGCGATACCCGCGGCAACCAGCGCAAGGAGGGCTTCCAGCAGGCGCTGTCGGAGCTCGGCCTGCCGCAGGGTCGCGTCATATCCTTCGGCATTCCGCCGATCTCCACCGAACAGGGCGGACAGGCGATCGTCTCGATGCTCGAACGCTGGCCCGACACCGAAGTCGTGCTCTGCGTCTCCGACCTGTCCGCCTTCGGCGCGCTGATGGAATGCCAGCGCCGGGGCCTGAAAGTGCCCGGCGACATCGCCATTGCCGGTTTCGGCGACTACGAAATCTCCGCCTCCTGCTATCCCCGCATCACCACGATCAATGTCGGCTGTTACGATATCGGCCGGCTTGCGGCAGAGCGGGTGCTGCAGGCGCTGCAGGGCGGCCTGCGCGGCACCGACGAGATGATCCTCACCCCCTATCGCGTCGTCCTCCGGGACAGCGCCTGACCGGAGACGAACCATGACCTCCTTCCGTGAAACGGTCGCCCTCACGCATCGCGGCGCGCTCGACGCGCTCAACGCCGCCGTGGCAAGGGCCGAGGCCATGGGCGTGCCGCAGAATATCGTCATCGTCGATCAGAGCGGCGTGCTGCTCGCCAGCATCCGCATGGACGGCGCGAAATATCTGTCGATCGACACCGCCACCGGCAAGGCCCGCTTCGCCGCCTCGCACAACGCGCCGTCCGGCAACCTGCCCTTCGAGGCCGGCGTGACCTTCGGCGTCGTTACCAAGGGCACGGCGACGAACCTGCCCGGCGGCCTGCCGATCCGCTTCGGCGGCAGGGTCGCGGGCGGTATCGGCGTAGGTTCGGGCAAGGGGGACGAGGACCTAGAGGTTGCCCGCGCGGCGCTTCGCGCGATCGGCGCCGACGAAGTCTGAAGCGAACGGGATTCAGAAGGCGATCTGCACCTTCATCGACCGGCTGCGGTCGCCCGCGGTCTCGAAGGCGGTGACCGCATCCTTGAGCGCATAGACACCGGTCAGCAGCGGCGCGAGGTCGACGCGGCGCTGGTTGATCAGGTCGACGGCGAGGCCAAATTCCTCGTGGAAGCGGAACGTGCCGCGGATCTCGATCTCCTTCGACACGATCATGTTCTGCGGAATGGCGATGTCGCCGCCGAGGCCGAGCTGCACCAGCACGCCGCGCGGCGCCAGCACCTCGAGCCCCGACCGCACCGCGCGCTCGTTGCCGGACGCCTCGAACATGACGTCGAACGTGCCCTTGTCGGCGCCATAGGCCGCGAGCACGTCGGGATGGTCGGCGACATTGATGGTGCGGTCGGCGCCGAGCCTGCCGGCGAGCTCGAGCACGCCGTCCATCACGTCGGTGGCGACGATCTCGCGGGCGCCATGGGCGCGGGCGGCGATGATCGCGAGCGCCCCGATCGGTCCGCAGCCGGTCACCAGCACCCTCTTGCCGATGAGGCCGCCGGCGCGGTTGACCGCATGCAGCGTCACCGCGAAGGGTTCGGCCATCGCCGCGGCGTGGATGGATACCCCGTCAGCAATCCGGTGGCACTGCCAGGCCTCGGCGACCAGGGACTGGCGGAAGGCGCCCTGGATATGTGGAAAGGGCATCGCCGAGCCGTAGAAGCGCATCTGCAGGCACTGGTTCTGCTGGCCCTTGAGGCAGTAGCGACAGGCATTGCAGGGGCGGCTGGGCGAGATGGCGACGCGATCGCCGACGCTGAGCGTCGAGACGCCGGCGCCGAGCGCAGTGATCCGGCCCGCGACCTCGTGGCCGAGGATCATGGGCTCCCGGAGCCGCACCGTGCCGAAGCCGCCATGGTTGAAATAGTGAAGGTCGGAACCACAGATGCCGCCCGCTTCGAGCGCGATTTCCACCTGGCCGGGACCGGCGGTCTCGACCGGGCGCTCCTCGATCCTGAGGTCGCGCGCGGCGTGGATGACGATGGCTTGCATGACAGACCTCAGACGACGGGAGTGAGGAGGGGGCGGCCGGAAAAGTGCGCTTCGAGATTGTCGCGCACCAGCTTTCCCATGGCACGGCGCGTCTCGATCGTGCCCGACCCATGATGCGGATAGAGGACCACCGTGTCGAGATCGGCAAAGCGCGGGTCGATATTCGGCTCGTTGAGAAAGACGTCGAGGCCGGCGCCGCGGATCCGCTTCGCCTCCAGCGCCGCGATGAGCGCGGCCTCGTCCACCGTCGAGCCGCGGGCGATGTTGACGAGAAAGCCCTCCGGCCCGAGCGCGTCCAGCACCCGCGCATCGACGATCGCGGCCGTCGAGGGGCCGCCCGACAAGGTCACGAACAGGACCTCCGACCAGTCGGCAAGGGCCACCAGATCGGGCTCGAAGGTCCAGTCGAGACCGGCCCGCGCCGATCGGGCGAAATAGCGGATCTCGCAGTCGAAGGCCGCGGCACGGCGGGCGAGCGCCTGGCCGATCCGCCCCATGCCCGCAATGCCGACCTTCTTGCCGAAGAAACGCGTGGCGAGCGGCAGCGGGCCGAGCGACCACCGTCCGGCGCGCACATGGGCGTCTCCCGCCGGCAGCTGTCGGGCGACGGCGAGTGCAAGCGCGATGCCGATATCGGCGACATCCCCGGTCAGCACATCGGGTGTATTGGTCACGCGGATACCGCGCGACCGGGCATGGGCGAGATCGATGCCATCGGTGCCGACGCCATAGCAGGCGACGATTTCCAGCTTGGGCAATTGCTGCATCAGTTCCGCCCTGGCGCCGAGCTCGCCGCGGGTGGCGATCGCCCTCACAGCGGCACCGTGGGTGGCGACATAGCGTTCCCGGTCCTCCACCTCCCACAAACGATGAACCCGGTAGGCGTCTTCGAGCGGCGCCATGTCCCAGTCCGGGTAGGGTCCGACGACAAGGATTTCCGGCTTCGACACGGCGTCCTCCACTTTTCCGCATCGCGCGGCTTGAAAATGTTATCGATAACATATATTCGGTGGGCAACTTGTCAAGCGCATCCAGATAGCGTTTGACGCGCCGGGGAGAGTGTCGCAAACCGTTGGCCGGCTCGGCCGGCGGGCGATGGAGGAACTGACATGTCACCGCTTTTCGACCTGAGCGGCGCAATCGCGCTGGTCACGGGCTCCAGCCAGGGCATCGGCCTCGCGCTCGCCGACGGGCTCGCCGCGCATGGCGCGCAGGTGGTGCTCAACGGCCGCGATCCCGACAAGCTCGACCACGCAGTGGCCGCTCTCCGCACGAAGGGCTACACGGCCAGCGGCCTGGCCTTCGACGTGACGCGGTCGGACGTGGCCGAGAGCATCGACCGGATCGAGGCCGAGATCGGGCCGATCCACATACTCGTCAACAATGCCGGCATGCAGTTCCGCACCCCGCTCGAGGATTTTCCCGGCGAGAAGTGGGAGGAGCTCCTGCGCACCAACGTGTCCAGCGTGTTCTACACGAGCCAGGCCGTGGCCCGGCACATGATCCGGCGGGGCGCCGGCAAGATCATCAATATCGGTTCCGTGCAGAGCGAACTCGCCCGGCCCTCGATCGCGCCCTATACCGCGACCAAGGGCGCGGTGAAGAACCTGACCCGCGGCATGTGCGCCGACTGGGCCAAATATGGTCTCCAGATCAACGGCATCGGCCCGGGCTATTTCCGCACGCCGCTCAACCAGGCGCTTGTCGACAATCCTGAATTCTCAGCCTGGCTCGAAAAGCGCACGCCGGCCGGCCGCTGGGGCGACGTCGAGGAACTCGTCGGCGCCGCGGTCTTCCTGGCGGGCAAGGCTTCCTCCTTCATCAATGGACACATGCTTTATGTTGATGGCGGCATCACCACCGCGCTCTGACGGCGCGATCTACGTCGTCATGGGCGTTTCCGGCTGCGGCAAGAGCCTTGTCGGCGAGGCGATCGCCGCGGCACTGGGCGTGGAATTCGTCGAAGGCGACCGGCTTCATCCGGCGTCCAACGTCGCGAAGATGTCCAAGGGCATCCCGCTCACCGACGAGGATCGCTTTCCCTGGCTCGACCGCATCGGCGCCGAAATCGCCGGTGCCGGGCCGGAGGGGCTGGTCCTCTCCTGCTCGAGCCTTAAGCGGATCTACCGCAACCGGCTGCGACGCTTCGCAGAGGGGCGCGTCGTCTTCGTCTTCCTCAGGGGATCCGAGGCTGTTCTCGCCGAGCGGATGGCGGCGCGTCGCGGCCATTTCATGCCGGCCTCGCTGTTGAAGAGCCAGCTCGCCACGCTCGAGGATCCCTCCGGCGAGCCGGGCGTGATCACGATCGACGTCGCCCCGCCGCCCGAAAGCGTGATCGCCGCGGCACTGGCGGCGATCGAACGCCGGCACGCGGAGGAGGTGGGCAATGTCAAACCAGCAGTCTGAAACCGTCGCCCTCATCGGCGCGGGAATCATGGGGTCGGCGATCGGCACGCGCCTCCTCGAAACGGGCCATGTCGTGCGCGTCTTCGATCTCGACCGCGAGAAGGTTGCGGCCCTGGTGGCAAAGGGCGCCATCGCGACGGAGAGTGCCGGCGAGGCGGTCGCCGCCGCGCGCTTTTCCATCCTGAGCCTCAACCACGCCTCCATCGTCCGCGCCGCCGTCTTCGGCGACCGCGGCGTCGCCACGGCCGCGACGGCCGACAAGCTCCTGATCGACATGTCCTCGATCGACCCGGCCGAGACTGCCGACATGGCGGCGCGGCTGAGGTCGGAGACCGGCATGGCCTGGATCGATTGCCCGCTGTCCGGCGGCGTGCCCGGCGCGCTCGCGGGAACGCTGACGATCATGGCGGGCGGCACCGAGGAGGATTTCGAGCGCGCGCGCGCCGTCATGCGCCATCTCGCCGCCAATTACACGTTGATGGGCCCGTCCGGCGCCGGACAGACCGTCAAGCTCATCAACCAGCTGTTCTGCGGCGTCCTGTTCCAGGCCGTTGCCGAGGCGGTGAAGCTTGCCGAGGCGGGCGGCGTCGATCCGGCGCGCATCCCGGCGGCGCTTGCCGGCGGGAGGGCGGACAACCGCATCATGCAGGAATTCATGGCGAAGTTCGCCGCCCGCGACTTCACGCCCACGGGCCGCATCGACAATATGCTGAAGGACCTCGATTCCCTTCAGGCCTTCGCGATGAAGACCAAGACCCCGATGCCAATGACGGCACAGGTGGTCGAGATCAACCGCCTGCTCTGCATGGCGGGATTGGGACCGAAGGATTCGGCCGAGGCCATGCGCCTTCTCGACGGCAACGCCGGCACGACCTGAAACCGCACGCGACGGGCACCGCGGTTTCCGCTTGACTCGCGCAGGAATGTTATCGATAACATAAGCCAGAACAGGCGCTCGGGGAGGAGCTCGCGTGGCAGAGGACAGGCTCTTGGAGTTCCGCTCCATCACCAAGACGTTCGGCGGTACCCGGGCGCTGTCCAACGTGTCGCTCGACCTCCGCCAGGGCGAGATCCTCGCTCTGCTCGGCGAGAACGGCGCCGGAAAGTCGACGCTGATCAAGACGCTGGCCGGCATTTACAAGCCCGATGCCGGCGACATCCTGTTCAAGGGTGCGCCCTACCATCACCGTCCGCCGCAGCCCAACACGCGCCAGTCCGTCGCCTTCATCCACCAGGACCTCGGCCTGATCGACTGGATGACGGTCGGCGAGAATGTCGGGCTCGCCCAGGGTTTTTCGCTCCGCTCCGGCCTCATCAACTGGCGCGCCACCGAGGACCGGGCGGCCGAGGCCCTGCGGCTCGTCGGCTGCGACTTCGATTCCTCGACCCGCGTGTCGCAGCTGACCCGCACCGAAAAGTCGCTGGTCGCGATCGCCCGCGCGCTTGCCGTGGAAGCCGACGTGCTCGTTCTCGACGAGCCGACCGCGAGCCTTCCCGCCGACGAGGTCGAACGGCTCTTCGCCGCGATCCGGCCGCTCAAGGACCGCGGCGTCGGCATGATCTATGTCTCGCATCGCCTCGACGAGATCTTCCGCATTGCCGATCGCGTCGCCGTGCTGCGCGATGGCAAGCTGGTCGGCCAGAAGAACGTCGCCGAGACAACACCGGACGAGCTGATCGAGATGATCGTCGGCCGTCCCGCCGCCGACCTCTTCGTGCGGGCCCCGACCAAGGCGGGCGAGCCCGTCGTGACGGTACGCGACCTCCGCTGCACCGGTACCGCGCCGATCTCCTTCGACGTCCGCGAGGGCGAGCTTCTTGGCCTCGTCGGGCTGCGCGGCGCCGGCCAGGAACTCGTCGGCCGGACGCTCTTCGGCAGCGAGCCCTTCACGGGTGCGGTCGCCATCGGCGGGCAGGCGCCGGATCTCGCCTCGCCGATATCGGCGATGCACTCGGGCGTGGGCCTGATTGCCCGTGACCGCACGGAGGAATCCGCCGCGATGTCGCTGACGATCCGCGAGAACACCTTTCTCAATCCCGGCGCCTCGGGCCGCGGCCTGTTTTCGCTGCTCTCGCCGTCGCAGGAGGCGGGCAATGCCCGCGCGATCGGCGACAGCGTCGGCCTCAGGCCCAACGATCCCGACATCGCGATCGAGGCTTTGTCCGGCGGCAACCAGCAGAAGGTCATCGTCGGCCGCTGGCTGGCGACCGGCCGCCGGCTCCTGATCGCCGAGGACCCAACCGCCGGCGTCGATGTCGGCGCCAAGGCCGATATCTACCGCCTCATCGCCCGCGCGCTCGAATCCGGCCTCGCCGTGATCGTCGTGTCCACCGACTTCGAGGAAGTCGCCCATATCTGCCACCGCGCGCTGGTCTTCTCGCGCGGGGCGATCGTCCGTGAACTCGAGGGAGAGGGCCTTACGGTCCAGAGCCTCATTTCGGCAGCCTCTGCTTCCGAAGCCGCCTGAGGGAACCGCCATGCAGTCGATCCAGTCCACCGCGCTCGAGCCGACACGAAGCGAGCTCAAGGGGCTCACAACAGGCCAGAAGCTCAGCCGTTTCATCCCGGTCTACGGGCTCGTGCTCCTGACCGTGTTCCTGATCCTGCTCTTCTCGATCCTTTTGCCGGATACGTTCCCGACGCTGCTCAACCTGCGCTCGATCATCTCCAACAAGGCGATCATCGCGCTCCTGTCGCTCGCCGCGATGATCCCGATGGCGGCGGGGCGGATCGACCTGACGATCGGCTACGGCATCGTGCTCTGGCACATTCTCGCGATCTCGCTGCAGACCATGTATGGCTTCCCCTGGCCGGTGGCGGTGCTCGCCGTGTTGCTGCTCGGGGTCGTCACCGGTTTCCTCAACGGTCTCCTGGTCGAAGTCGCCCGGATCGATTCCTTCATCGCGACCCTCGGCACCGGCACCGTGCTCTATGCCATCGCGCTCTGGCACACCGGCGGCCGCCAGGTGGTCGGCGTGCTGCCCGACGCCTTCTACGCGCTCAACGGCACCATGCTGTTCGGCCTGCCGATCACGGGTTTCTACGTGCTCGCGATCGCCATCCTGATGTATGTCGCGCTCGAATACACGCCGATGGGCCGCTACGTCTACGCGATCGGCGCCAATCCGAAGGCGGCGGCACTGAACGGCATTCCCGTGCGCAAGTTCGTCATCGGCGCCTTCATCTGCTCGGGCTTCCTGTCCGCGCTGACCGGCGTCCTGCTGGCGTCCAAGCTCCGGATCGGCCAGGCCAGCGTGGGCCTCGAATATCTGCTGCCGGCGCTGGTCGGTGCCTTCCTCGGATCGACGACGATCAAGCCGGGCCGCGTCAATGTCTGGGGCACGCTGGTCGGCGTGATCATCCTCGCCGTGGGCATTGCCGGCATCCAGCAGTTCGGTGGCTCGTTCTTCGTCGAGCCGATGTTCAACGGCGTGACGCTGCTGGTCGCGATCGGCATCGCCGGCTACGCCCAGCGCAAGAAGGGCGCGGTGATCAAGCCGCCCGCGCCGGCCAAGACCGTCGGTTGAGCCCCCGCATTCCGAGACAGAAACGAATTTGGTTGAACAGGAGGAGAAACCAATGAACCGCAGACAATTTCTGATGGGCAGCGTCGCCATCGCCGCGATGATCGCCGCGACACCCGCGCTCGCCGATGCCATGGCCGACGCCAAAGCGGTGGTCGAGAAATACGCGACAAAGGTCGACAAGTGGGATGGCCCGACGTCCGGTCCGAAGGCGCAGGAAGGCAAGTCGATCGTGGTGGTCGCTGCCGACATGAAGAACGGCGGCATTCTCGGCGTCGTCAACGGCATCCAGGAAGCCGCCGCCGCGATCGGTTGGAAGGTGACAGTGCTGGACGGCGCAGGCTCGATCGACGGCCGCACGGCGGCCTTCGGCCAGGCGATGACGCTGAAGCCGGACGGCCTCATCATCAACGGCTTCGACGCGGTCGAGCAGGCGCCGGCGATGGCGCAGGCCAAGGACGCGAAGATCCCGATGGTGTCCTGGCACGCCGCCCCGGCGGTCGGCCCGGTCCCTGATGTCGGCGTCGCGGCCAATGTCACCACCGACGCCATGGAAGTCTCCAAGGCTGCGGCGAACTACGCCTATGTCGATGCCGGCGGCAAGCCGGGCGTGATCATCTTCACCGACTCGACCTATGCGATCGCGATCGCCAAAGCCGACCGGATGAAGGAGGTGATCGAGAGCCTCGGCGGCACGGTGCTGGAATATGTCGACACCCCGATTGCCGAGACCTCGCAGCGGATGCCGCAGCTGACAACCACGCTGCTGCAGAAATACGGCGCCAAGTGGACGCATTCGCTCGCCATCAACGACCTCTATTTCGACTTCATGGGGCCGTCGCTTGCGGCTGCCGGCATTGCCGGTGACGGTGCGCCGATCGCCATCGCCGCCGGCGACGGATCCGAGAGCGCCTATCAGCGCATCCGCAGCAAACAGTACCAGAAGGTCACGGTCGCCGAGCCGCTCAACCTTCAGGGCTGGCAGCTCGTCGACGAGCTCAACCGCGCGATCGCAGGCGAGCAATGGTCGGGCTATGTCTCACCGCTGCATGTCGTGACATCAGACAATGTCGAATTCGACGGCGGTCCGAAGAACACCTTCGACCCTGACAACGGCTATCGCGACGAATACAAGAAGATCTGGGGCAAGTAGGCCCCGGCACCTGCGGGCGGCCCAGAGCGTTTCTGGCCAAGCCGCCCGCCCTTTCCCGACATGTCCAGAATTTTCGCCGGCGCAGCGCTGCCGGCATGGGCCGCGCGTGCCCTGGAGTACGAGATGATCATCCGCTACGCATTGTTCGAAGGCAAAATCCTCGAGGGCCGCGAGGCGGAGTTCCGCACCTTCGTCCGGGAGCGCCTGGTGCCGCTCTGGACGCGCTTCCCCGGCGCGGAGGAGATCCGGGTGCTCGAGGGTCTCGACCGCGATCCCGGCGCGCCGGAATATGCGATGGCGCTCGCCATCCGCTATCCCGACATGGCGGCGGTCGAGGCGGCGCTCCAGTCCGATGTCCGTTTCGAGAGCCGCAACGTCACTGCGGAGCTTCTGAAGCTCTTCGTCGGCAAGGTCCATCACCATGTCTTCGAGGCCAACGAATACGAGCCGGCCTGAGAGACTCGCCTGAAAAGACGGGCCTGACGAGCCGGCGCCGCTCCGGTCACCCCTTGCCGAAGCGGGCGACGTCGAGATAGCCGTCGGCCAGGATCGTCGGCTTCAGGCCCTTGCGCTCGATGGCCGCGAAGGTGCCGTGCGTCAGGAAGACGAAACCGCCGGATTCCTCCATGAGATCCTGCATCTTCCTGTAGATCGCGTCCCGCTTGCCGGCGTCGGTCTCGGCCATGCCGTGCTGGTAGAGCGTCTCGAATTCCGGGCTGTCGAACTGCGACCAGTTGTAGACACCGATCTGCGATGGCCGGAACCAGGTCAGGTTTTCGGACGGGTCGACGCCGCCCGCGAAATTCATCAGCACCATCTCGAGTGTCTTCCAGCCGTCGCCGGCGGTCTTGTCGCCGATCGTCCAGTAGACGCCGTCGTCGAGTGCCTTGATCTCGACGGTGACGCCGATCTGGCCGAGCAGCGCCTGGACGATCTGGCAGGTCAGCTGGCTGGTCTTGTCGTTCTGGCAGGCGAGCTCGATCGTCAAGTCGGAGACGCCGGCCTCTTCCAGCAGCGCCTGCGCCTTGGCTATGTCGGCGGGATAGAGGATCGCCTCGCGATGGCCGGGCATGCCGGGCGGGATGACGCCGGTGGCGGCCTTGGCCAGGCCGGAATAGCTGCCCAGCATCACCTGCTCGACATCGACGGCATACTGGAGTGCCCGGCGCACCCGCTCGTCCTGGAACTTCGGATTGGCGATGTTGAGCGTGAGCCACAGGAAGCGATTGCCGTCCATGGTGATCAGCTCGGAATTGTCCGGCTGCTTTTCCACATAGGTGGCGAGCGTGTTGAGGCTGATCTTGGTGTAGTCGACCGCCTTGGACTCGTAGGCGAGCGCTGCCGCGTCGTCGTCGGTGATGATCTCGAAGCGGACCTTGGGGAAGACCGGCGCCGGCCCCTTCCAGCCCGGATTGAGCACCAGGTCGAGGCGTTGCTTGGGCGTCCATGCATCGATGAGATAGGGGCCGCAGCTCGCCGGTACCTCGGTGGTGAACTTGCCGCCGGCTTTCTCGACCGCGGACCGGGAGACGATATGTCCCATGTAATAGGGCAGGGTCGTGACCCAGAAGGGCGCCGATGGCGCCTTGAGCCGGATGATGCCCGTCCGCGCACCGGTCACCTCGACCGTATCCATCGCATCGAAGGCATAGGCCCAGGCCGAGGCATTGTCCGGATTCTTGACGCGCTCGAAGGAGAATTTCACGTCCTCGGCCGTCACCTTGCCATGGCCGCCGGTCCATTCCAGCCAGTCATGCAGTTCGAACTCGATCTCGGTCGGCGACTTTTCCCTGAGCACCTTGGCGGCATAGGGGTCCCAGCGGGTGCCCTCGCGCACGTCGCCCAGGCGGTTCAGCGAGACGAAGATCGCCCGGCCGACCTCCTCCTCCAGCAGTCCGTTCTGGAAGGCGGGGTCGAGGATCTCGATGTCGGAGGCGCCGCGGACGATGAGCGTATCGCCATCGGCGGCATAGGACAGGCCCGGGCGCAGCGTGACGGCGGCCGCGGCCGCGGCGCTGGTCGAGAGGAAATGCCGGCGGTTCATCAGCAATCTGGTCATGACTGTCCCTCTGGTGTGGTTGTGGTCTGGCGATCGGTGGCGGTGGTCTCGTCCGCCAGCGGGTAATGGCAGCGTATCCGGTGGTCGGCTGCGAGGACCGTCTCCATCGGAGCCTCGCTTCCGCAGCGCGCCTGCGCCCGCGGGCAGCGCGGATGGAATTCGCAGCCGGACGGACGGTGGGCGAGGCTCGGGACTTCCCCGATGACCGGCGGCGCGGTGCGGCGCCGACGCGGATCGGGGACCGGCTCGGAGGCGATCAGCGCCGCCGTATAGGGATGCCGTGGCGCCCGGAAGATTTCGCCTGTCGGCCCGGCCTCGACGATCCGGCCGAGATAGAGAATGGCGATCCGGTCGGCGACATGGCGCGCGACCGCGAGATTGTGGGTGATGATCAGGAAGGCCGTCCGCTGCGCGTCGCGGATGTCTAGGAAGAGATTGAGCACGCCCGCCTGGACCGAGAGGTCGAGGCCCGCCGTCGGCTCGTCGGCAACGATCAGTTTCGGCACGACCGAGAGCGCCCGCGCCACCGCCGCACGCCGGGCCTGGCCACCCGAAAGCCCGTGCGGGAAGCGGGACAGGAGCTCGGGACGCAATCCGGCCTGTGCCGCGAGCGCATCGAGCGCCTCGCGGGTCACGGCGCCCTGGGCACGAATGCGCCGCGGCTCGGCGATGACGGACCGGATGCGCTGGCGCGGGTCGAAGGAGGTGACGGGATCCTGGAACAAGAGCGCCGCGGCCTCCCGCAGGCGCCTGAGACTGCGATGCGAGCGGTCCGGCAGAGGCTCGCCCTCGAGCAGCAACTCGCCGCCGGAGGGCGGCATCAGGCCCATCAAGGTCCGCCCGAAGGTGGATTTTCCCGATCCGCTCTCGCCGACCATGCAGACCACCTCGCCGGGCCTGATCGCCAGCGAGACATCGACGAGGATATCGAGCGCCGGCCGGCCGAAGAAGGGCAGGCCGCCGCGTCCCGGGACGGAGACGGAGAGCGAGCGGGCCTCGATGACGGCGGCCTCGGTCATGCTGCCCCCATCCGCTGATCCGGTGCGTCCGGGCTCCAGGTGATTGCCGGCAGGCGCCGGGCGCCGGCCTCCACCAGCGAGAGCTCGCAGGCCAGCAGGGCGCGGGTATAACCATGCTGTGGCCGGAGGAAGATGTCCTCCACCGACCCGGTCTCGACGATGCACCCGGCATGCATCACGGCGACCCGGTCGCAGATCTCGGCGATCACCCCGAGATGGTGGGAGATCATCAGGATGGCGACGCCCGTGCGTTCGCGGAGCGTACGCATAAGGTGGAGGATCTGTGCCTCCATGGTCACGTCGAGTGCCGTGGTCGGCTCGTCGGCGATCAGCAGTGCCGGCTTCATGAGGAGTGCTGCGGCGATCGACACCCGCTGCAGCATGCCGCCCGAGAGTTCGAAGGAATAGGCGTCGAAACGCTGGTCGGGATCGGCGATGCCCGCCTCCGCCAAGGCCTCGACGATCCGGGTGCGTTTCTCGCGGCGGCTCGACGTCTTGTCGCGCCAGAGGAAGTCCGTCAGCTGCCGCCCTATCGTATGCAGCGGGCTGAAGGTCGCCATCGGGTTCTGGAACACCATAGCCGCAGCCGGCCCGCGCAGTCCCGCAAGGTCTGCCCGTGACGCCGCGAGAATGTCGGTGCCGGCGAGATGCAGGCGATCGCCGCTCACGCTGGCGCCCGCTGGCAGCAGGCCGAGAATGGCATGGGCGAGCGTCGACTTGCCGGACCCGCTTTCGCCGATCAGGCCGACCACCTCGCCGGGGCGGACCGAAAGCGTGACATCGGAAACCGCGCGCGCCACCCCGCTATAGGTCACCGAGACGCGGTCGATATCGAGCACCGTCTCCGTCACGCCGCGCGCCTCCCCGACAGTTTGGGGTCGAGCGCATCCCGCAGGGCCTCACCGAAGAAGGTGAAGCCGATCGTGGCCGCGATCAGCGGCAGGCCGCCTGCGAGAACGGGCACCGGCGTGTTGCGGATCACGGAGAATCCGTCGCTCAGGATGTTGCCCCAGCTCGGCACCTGCGGCTTGACCCCGAGCCCGAGGAACGAGAGGCCGGCCTCGAGCGTGATGATCGTCGACAGGTCCAGGCAGGCGAGGATCAGGAGCGGGCCGATCACGTTTGGCAGCAGATGCACGAAGAGAATGCGCGGCAGGCCGGCATTCATCGCCTCTTCGGCCCGGATGAAGTCGCGGGATTTGAGGCTGAGCGTCTGGGTCCGGATCAGCCGGGCATAGCTCGGCACGCAATAGGCCACGATGACCAGGATCACCGTGGAGAGGCCGGGACCGAGCAGCACCACGAGGGTCAGGCCCAGCATGATCATCGGCAGCGAGCTCAGGCTGTCGAAGACGAGGATCATCAGCGCATCCAACCAGCGCGGCCCGTAGCCGGCGATCAGGCCGAGCGGCAGCGCGGCGGCAAGCGAGAGAGCAAGCGCGGTCAGCGCCACACTCATCGCGGTGCGTGTGCCGATGACGACCCGCGAGAAGAGGTCGCGTCCGAGCTGGTCGGTGCCGAGCCAGTGCGCCCACGACGGATCGGCGAGCCTTTCCTTGACGTTGATGGCTGTCGGCGCATAGGGCGCGAGATGCGGCGCGAAGACTGCGGTCAGCACGATCACGGCGACGAGGGCGGTGCCGATCAGGCCGAGCGGCGCGGCGACCACGGCAAGTGCGACATCGAGCATCCGGCGGCCGCTGCCGGGCTCGGCCTGTCTGGCGCCTGCGGTCGCTGTTCCCGTCGCCTCCACCATGTCAGAGCGCACTCCGGATACGCGGATCGAGAAGGGCTGCGACAATGTCGGCGACGATCATGCAGGTGACGTAGAGGGCACAGGCGACCAGCACCGCGCCCATGACGAGGGGATAGTTGCGGGACATGACGGCATCATACGTGAGCTTGCCGAGGCCCGGCCGGGTGAAGACAATCTCCGCGAAGACCGAGCCGGTCAGCAGGCCGCCGAAGCCGATGGCGATGACGGGCAGCGCGGAGAGGAAGGCCTGCTTGAGCGCATAGCCATAGACGATGCGGCTTTCGCGGACGCCGAAGGCGCGCAGCGTCCTGACATGGCTCTCGCCCATTGCCTCGATCATCGCGGCCCGGATGATCCGTGCGACATAGCCGACCCAGCCAAGGCCGATCGCCAGCGACGGCAGGACGAGCGCACGCGCCTGGCTCGCGAGGTCGCCCGGTTCGCCGGCGCCGATCGCCGGCAGCCAGTTGAGCGCGACGGCGAAGATGAGCAGCGAATAGAGCGCCACGACGAAGGACGGCACCGCCACCATCCCGACCGAGAAAACCCCGATCAGCCAGTCCGGCCAGCGGCCGTGATGGATCACCGCCGCACAGCCCAGCAGTGTGCCGAGCGCCACCGCCCAGACGAAGCTTGTCACCGCGAGGATCACCGTGAAGGGCAGGACTTCCAGCACGATCTCGGCGACCGGCCGCTTGCTCCACACGTCCTGGCCGAGATCGAGCTGGGCGAGGCGCATCAGGTAGCGCCCGACCTGTTCGAGGAGCGGCTGGTCGAGCCCCATCATTACGCGGAACGCCTCCCGCATCTCCGGCGTCGACCGCGGCCCGAGCGCGACCACCGTCGGGTCGCCGGGGATCATGTGCAGCATGAGGAACAACAGGATCGAAACGATGAACAGGATGACGATGCCGAGCCCGATGCGGCGAAGGAGGAAGGCAGTCATGACCTTGTGACCTCGATCGCGTTGGAAAGTCCCCTCCCAAACCCTCCCCACAAGGGGGAGGGCTTAAACTGCCGCGCCCGTGCCGCCAGAGCAGGAGCCAGGCGGCAAGTAGAAACGTTGGTAGGGGCGGAAACGGTGCCGCAAGTTAAGCCCTCCCCCTCGTGGGGAGGGTTTGGGAGGGGTCCTCTCAAAGACGATCGCGGTCGATCCATGCCTCGCCCTCCCGTTCGAAGATCGTCTCGCCCCGCTCGCGTGCCTCGAGCCGCCATTCGAGGCGGAACTGTGTGTCGGTCGCGGTCACCACCACCCGCGAGGTCGTCTCGGCGTCGCAGTTGCCGCTCCGGAAGCCCAGCACCCAGCCGGTGTCGAGCCGGGCCGAGAGCGGATCGTCTTCGGTTATAGCCATCGCGTCGACGACCTTGGCCCAGGTCTCGATGCCACGGTCGAGAAGGCGCTGGCGGCCGTAGTCGCTGGTCAGGGTCAGCGTCTCGCGCCGGGCGCCGGCATCGATCGTCAGGATACGGGAATGCGCCTCCGGCACCACCTCCTCCATGGGAACGGGGGGCGCGATTACCGCCGGCGCAAAATCGAAGCCGCCGTCCTCCGGCTGCGGCCTGCGCACCGGCAGGATCAGCCAGCCGATCCCCGGCTCGATGGTGAAGGTCGGCATGTCGGGCGCCGGCCACAGCACCGGCCAGTGCTGGTTGGACAGCACGAGCCGGAGCCGGTTGCCGCGCCCGATGCGCCGGCCGCAATGATTGAGTTCGACCCTGAACGTGGTCTTCATTCCGGGCGGGAGCGGTTCTGGCGCCTCGCGGTGCGCACGCTGCGACAGGTTGAGCGCACCCCAAGTCACAAGCGTCGATGTGCCGTCCGGCCACACCTCGCAGAGCCGTGCTACCAGCGTCGCTTGCGGCCTGTCGGCGGCGAGCGTGATCCGGAGCGCCGGGGCTCCGAGCAGCACGAGGTCGTCGTCCAGGGGCCCGGTGTCGAAGATCAGGCCGAGCCCGTCCTCCCGGCGCTGGTCGCCTGCCATGTCGGGCACCGTGCCGCCATAGCCGCCGTAGCGGCCGCAGTCCCGGCCGGCAGTGACGGGCGATCGTAGCCGCATCGGCGCCCCCGGCTCGGGCGTGGCGCCGAGGCTGCCCGCATTGAGATGCAGCACATATGGCTCGACATGCGCCGATGGCCAGCTGGCCTCGCGCAGCCAGGATCCCGCGTGGTCGGGATAGAAATGTGCCGGGCGGTGCGGCTCCTTGATGAAGACGGTATAGGCCGGCTCGTCCATGATGCCGGTATCGGTGCCGCAAAGCCAATGCCGCCACCAGCGGATTGCCTCGCCGAGATAGTCGATAGCCGGTCCCGGCGCCCCGAGGAAGGGATAGGCATGGCTCCAAGGGCCGATCAAGCCCTTGCGCGGTCCCTTCAGGCCCTCCATCAGCCGCGGCACGGCGTTGAAATAGGTGTCGTCCCAGCCGCTGATCGCATAGACCGGCACCGCGATCGCGGCGAAATCCTCGCAGACCGAGCCCGACTTCCAGTAGTCGTCGCGCGGCTGGTGGCGCATCCAGGTCTCCGACCAGCAGGCTGTGGCCTCGAGCCGCTCCTGCCACATGGCCCGCCAGCGCTCCCCGACGATCTGCGGATCCGGGGGCAGGGCGCCGAGACCGAGGATGAAGCTCGACCACATCCCGTCCTCGGTCAGCAGGTTGCCGCCGAAATAGTGCACGTCATCGGCATAGCGGTCGTCGGAGCAGCAGAGCGCAATGATGGCCTTGAGGGCCGGGGGCCGCCGTGCGGCGACTTGCAGCGCGTTGAACCCGCCCCAGGAAATGCCGGTCATGCCGACGGCACCGGTGCACCAGGGCTGGTCGGCGAGCCAGGCGATGATGGCGCAGGCATCGAGCTGCTCGCGTTCGGTATATTCGTCCGGCAGCAGGCCCTCGGAATCGCCCGAACCCCTGATGTCCACGCGCAGACAGGCGAAGCCGTGGCCGGCGACATAGGGATGCATCTTCATGTCGCGGAACACGGTGCCGTCACGGCGCCGGTAGGGGATGAGTTCGAGGATGGCCGGGACGGGGTCTTCCACGGCATCCTCGGGCAGCCAGAGCGTCCCGGCGAGCCTGACACCATCGGGCATGGTGATGAAGACCGGATCGACCGTCCGGACCCGTCGCGGAAAGGTTTCGACGATCCCGCTCATGACCAGCGGTGCGGCCGGCAGGCGCCGTGCGCGGCAGTCTCGGCATCAAGCAGCTGCGGCATTCCCCCTGCAGTCATCGCCCTGCCCTCCAGCCTTGCGGTCAGGGGTAGGATAAGATGTCGCGCCGCGTTGTCAAGATTTTATTATACGAGTTTATAACAAGAGATAGACCATTGTTTTTATTATTCTTATGAAAGCTGGCGTTGCCCTCCTACCACCGGCAGGCGGTCGAGCTTGCCTCGATCTCTGTGCAACTGTCGGCCGATGCCGCGAGTTACACCACCGGCCAGGTCTGCGGCGCATCCGACGGCGCCGGCCAGCCGTAATGCCGATAGGAAAGGACAATCCGATGAACGACAAGAACAGCGGCCTCAGCCAGGATGCCGGCTTCGGCGCCCGAAACCCGACATCCCCGTCGGCAGTGGATGTCGAGCGCGAGCCGATGCCGGCCCGCAGCCCGGAACCCGATTCCGACGAACAGACCATGCCTCCGGCCCGGAGCGGCCCGGCGGCGGAAACCGGCGAGCTGCCGACCGAGGGCGACACTGACGACAATCCGGTCCACCATACCGGTCACATGCCTCCGCCTGTCACCGCCAACAGGGATTAGCGGATCGGTTCCCGTCGGTTCCCTACCGCACAAAGGCCTGCCGCCCCGGAACTTCGGATGGCGCCGAGCCTTAGTCGTCCGAAGGCTCGACCGTGTCAATCGGTCGCGACGGTACGGAAAACGCAGCGGTTTTGCCGATTTCTCGCTGCGGGCAACGAAAGGCCAGGCGAGTTCCTGTCCCGTCCGGTCGAGCACTTCACCCCCTCCTTGCGCAGTTCCAAAATGTTCGACGGCTTCATCCTTGACGAGATCGACGTATCCGCCGGCCGCCTCCGCCTTCGCCACGGCGGCTCGGGACCGCCGCTGCTCCTGCTGCACGGCCATCCGAGAACGCATGCGACCTGGTGGCAGGTCGCCGAGCGGCTGGCCGCTGCATTTCGTGTCATCTGTCCCGATCTCCCGGGCTTCGGCGGATCCTATATTCCCGAGGACGAACCCGATCATGCCGGATCCTCCAAGCGCGCGAAGGCGGCTGCGCTGGTCGAGATGATGGCCGCGCTCGGCCACGACATGTTTGCCGTCGCCGGCCATGACCGGGGATCCTACACCGGCTTCCGCATGGCGCTCGATCATCCCGGAAACGTCGTCCGGCTGGTGCTGCTCGACAGCGTGCCCATTCTCGAGGCGCTCGAACGCACTGATGCCCGTTTTGCCCGGGAGTGGTGGCACTGGTTCTTCTTCGGGGTTGCCGAAAAGCCTGAGCGGGCGATCCTTGTTGACCCGGATGCCTGGTACGGCGGCAGCCCGGCCTTCATGGGTGCAGAGGCCTTCGCAGACTACCGCGCCGCCACCCGTGACCCTGCCGTCGTCCACGGCATGGTCGAGGATTACCGGGCCGGCCTGACGATCGACTGGCGCCACGATGCCGAAGACCGCGATGCCGGGCGCCGGATCGCCTGCCCCACCCTCTGTCTCTGGTCCCGCTATGACGATCTTGAACGTCTCTACGGGGATGTCCTCTCGATCTGGCGGCCGTGGGCGACCGATCTCTCTGGCCACGCCATCGCGTCAGGCCATCACATGGCCGAAGAGGCGCCGGCGGAACTCGCCGAGGCGCTTCTCGCCTTCTTCGCCCGCACCGGCTATGCACAGCCCCGATGATCACGCTTCCTTCCGCTTTCGTAGATGGAACCGTGGAGGGCCCTTACCGATTTAGGCAAGCCCGAACGTGAAAGGATCGCCATGCCTGCGGAACTCGAGACGCCGATTTCCAAGCCCACTCTGCCGCTTTTCGACCCCGGCCGCCTTCAGGAATGCGAGGATGCCATTGCCGGCGCCGTGACCCGCGTCATGGACGAGGCGGAGCTGCGCGGCTGGACGATCGCCGAGATCTGCCTGGCCATGACGGCCTTCGCCGACTCCGTGATGCTGCACGAAGCCCGGGCCGAGGATCTCGCTCTGCTTCATCCGCGCTTCCTGCAGCGACGTTGACGGAGACCTGTCGTGGATCACGGACAATTGCGCCGCATTCTCGAGGATATGGAACCTGGCATGGCCTTCGTGGTGCCGATTGACTGGGTCAGCCTTAACATCGAGGGCGACGACGAGACGCAACGCGATCTCAACACGATCGAGGTCGTCACTTCGCACGGCTGCAGCTGGGAGCGCGATCCTGACACCCGAAAGCTGACCTTCCTCAAGCAACCACCCGCCGAATGAGCTGCCCGCCCACCGATCATTAGCCGGATCAGTTTACGAGCCTGGCCGTCGGCACGTCGAAGGTCAGCGTCAGGCCCTCGGCAGAAAAAGCGATGTCGAGAACGCCATGCAGCTGATCGGCAAGCATGCGGCGGATCATCACGCTGCCAAAGCCGCTCGTCGCGGGCGGCGTCGCCGGCGGCCCGCCCCGCTCGGCCCAGCGGAAGTACAGCGTCTCGCCTTCCGCTCCATCGCCGATCCGCCAGGTCACCTCGACCGTACCGTCGGCGGACAGGCTGCCATACTTGACCGCATTGGTGGCAAGTTCGTGCAGCGCCATGGTGAAGGCGAGCGCGCTCGAGGAGCCTACGGTGAAGTCCGGACCCGCGACATGGAAGGGGTTGGCCGTCTCGCCATGGAACGGGTCGAGGGCGGCGGCTACGAGCGCGGTGAAGGATGCCGTACGCGTCTCGTCGCGGGTCAGCACCGAATGGGCCTCCGACATCGCCGACAGCCGCGCGTTCAGCGTCTTCTGGACCGCGGGATCGACCTCGGCGGTTCGCAGCGTCTGGCGGATGATCACCTGGACGGTCGCCAGCAGGTTTTTAACCCGATGGTCGAGCTCGCGCATCAGGAACTCGCTGCGCCCGCGGGCCTCGACGAGCTCGCCCATGAACGCATCGATCGCCTTGCCCACCACGCCGAATTCGCCGTCCTTCGCCTCGAGGCCGGTGCGGGCGTCCGGATCGCCGGATCGCCAGGCTTCGACCGTGGAAACCAGGCGCTCGACGGGGCGCCGTATCGAGTAGCGGCCGATCAGCCAGGCGAGCAGCGAAGCGACGCCGATGGCGAGAAGCGTGACGACCAGCCCGCGGATCATTGCGCTCCTGATCGCCCTGTATTCTTCGTCGGTCGACAGGCCGACGCTGACATAGAGGCCCTTCGAAAGATCGGCCGCCGGGAAATAGGCGAGGATGCGCCGCGTCCCGTCCTGGCTGGTGAGTTCGATCGTGCCCGGCGCGACCGCTGTGACCAGGTGCTTGAACTGGGCCGGGATCACGGTGCCGACGAACTTCTCCGGCTGCGGGTAGCGGGCGATGACGGTGCCGTCGCCGTCGGCCACCGTGAGCGAGCCGTTGCGGGCGAATTGCCGCTCGGTCAGGCGCTTCTCCAGCCAGCCGAGGCTCATGGAGCCGGCAACCACGCCGGTGATCACGCCGGCGTTGTCGCGGATCGGCACCGCCACGGGGAGCACCGGGGCATGACTGATGCGCCCGCTGGTGTAGCGCCCGAGCACGGTCTGTCCCGAGGCAAGGCTCTTCTTGAAATAGTCGCGGTCGGCAAGCGATACGCCGATGCCCTCAGGTTGCTGCAGGCATCGCACAATTCCTTGCGCATCGAGCACGGCAATGCCCGAGAACTGCGGCAGGGAACGCACGACGCGCGCCATGTAGTCGTTGCAGGCCGCCTGGTCGAAATCGCGCACCGGCGGCGCGGCGGCTACCGCGAGCAGCGTGTCCTCGGCGCCCCCGACGATGCGGGCCATTTCCAGAGACGCAACCTGACCGAGGCGATAGACCTCCTGGTGGACGCCCTGTTCCTGGGCGTGCCGGAGCGTGTAGAGATTGAAGAACAGCACCGTTGCCAACGGCAAAATGCACATCAGCATTAAGGCGATCAGACGTCCCGTCAGCGATGACCGCAATTCAGCGCCCCTTGTGCTCCATGGATTTGTTGGCACATCATGGGCGGAAATTCAATCACTCGGCAAGGGAACAGACCCTTGTCGGCCGCTCACGGCAGCCGGTGGATGGTGACCTCCGGCACGACGCGCTCGGCAATCTCGCAGAGATGCCAATGATGGGTGAGGTAGATCACCTGTCCCACCCGCGCCATCTCGCCGAGCAGCCGGAAGACCTCTTCCGAGCGGGGATTGTCAAAGCTCTCCATGATGTCGTCCGCCACGAAGGGGACCGGCGGCCGAAGCGCCGCGAATTCCTCGTAGCCGGCGAGCCTCAGGGCGAGATAGAGCTGGAACTGCGTGCCCGTCGACATCGCGTCTGCGAGCTTCGAGGCGCCGTCGCGGCTGATGCCGATGAGAATTTCGCGCTCCTTGTCGGGCTGCGTCGCCAGGCCGGAATAGTTGCCGCCGGTGATCATCCGGAACGCCTCGGACGCACGGTTCATCATCGCGCTGCGGTGCTTGTCTCGATAGATGCGCAAAGCCTGCTCGGCGGCCAGCGCGCCGGCCCTGAGCGTCAGGTGCCGCATCGCCAGGTCCTCGATCTCGAGCAGGATCGTCCGGCGTCGGGCTTCGATCCGGGCCACGGCATCGTCCGCGCCGATCGCCTCGATATTCCGGCGGGCCATCGACATTTCGGTATGGAGCAGTCGCGCCCGGTCGGTCAGGTCCTCGATCCGACGCGCGAGTTCCTCGAGTTCGCGCTCGACTTCGTCCGCATCGACGGAGGCGAGCCTTTGCTCGGCCTCGGTGAAGCTATCCGCCCGAAGCGCTTCGGCAATCTGAAGGCGCAGCGCGGCGATCCGCTCCTCGAGCCCGTCCCGCTCCCGCACCTGCTGAAGCGCACTCTCGACCGCCGCGAGCGTGTCCGTGCCGAAAAAACCGGTCAGCTCGGCCTTGCGCGCCCGGTGGACGGCGAGCTCCGCCTCGAGCGCGCGGCGCGCCTGCATCTGCTTGTCGCGTTCGGCCAGGCGATCGGACCGGATCTGCGCGGCCCGCTTCGCCGCGGCATGGCGCGCGGCAAGCGTCGCGGCAGCGGCCAGCGGATCGGCAGCCGCCCCCTCAAGTCCGGCCCGCTCCGACAGGCGCGCGACCTGGGCCCGGAATTCGTCCCGGTCGTGTTCCATGGCGGCGATGCGGCCGAGGAGATCCTCCCTCTCTCCGAGCAAGGCGGGCAGGGCGCCCAGCGCATCGAGCACCGCCCTGACGGCTGCGAGCGATCCGGCCTTGTCGGCGAACCAGGTGCCGGCGAGGGCAGCCGTCCAGTCCTCCTGCCACCTCTCGCGATCGGCTGCGGCGGCTTGGCGGTCGCGCTCGCGTTCGGCAAGGTCCCGCTCGAGTTCGGCAAGGCGCTTCGCGCGGGCATCAATCGTCGCCGCCTCGGCCCGTCCGTTTTCCAGGAGGAGACCTGCGCGGCGGACGAGATCGGCGAGATCCGTGGTCGGGGGCAAGGCCATGCCGGCATCGGTGAGCGCCGACGAAAGGGCCTCGACCTGCCGGGCAATGTCGTCCCGGAGCGGCTCCACGCGGTCCCTGGCTGCTTCGGCCTCGCAATACGCCGCCAGCGCCGCCTCGCGCCGCAGGTTCCAGCTCTCCAGTGCCGCCAGCCGTCCGGCGGCACTGGACGGCGGCGCAAGTATCTCGGGAAGCCGGCGCAACACCCGCTCCGACTGCGTCTCCAGCTCCGCCTGCGCCTCGGCCAGAAGCGACGTCTCGCGCTCGATCTCCGCGCTCGCCGTGGCGCGGGCAAGAGCGAGCTGGCGGAGGGTGGCGAGGTCGTTCGCCCGGGCGAGCCGCCCGGCCGAGACGGCATCGTCCGTTCGCAGATGCGCCTCGAAATCCGCTGCCGTACTCGCATCAAGACGACCGAGATGGCGTTGCCAGGCAGCGTCGCGCTCCGCCCGAACGGCGTGGGCGGCGGCATCGTCGAGCGTGGCGCCGGCATCGAGCGCGGCAATCCCCGCTTCGGCGCGCGCGCGCTGGGTCTCGAGATCGCGTAGCCGATCCCGATGCGCGGCGATCCGCCGTTCGAGCGCGGTCGCCTCGGTCCGCCAGGCTTCGATTTCGCGGCGGTCGGCGGCAGGCTCCGCCCGGAGTGCCGACGCATCGCCGCTCCAGGGCGCGAGCTCCGCCTGGCGCGCGGCCACCATCCGCTCCGCCTGGGCGAGCGCCCGCTCCTCGAAGGAAAGCCGGGTGGTCAGGTCGGAGGCCGCGATCCTGTCGAGGACCGCCGCGATCCTGCTGGACTGGGCGGGGTCCGGGATTCCAGCCGGCTGGACGTCTGCCGCCTCCCGCTGCAGCCGTTCGAGGGCCTCGCGCGCTTTCGCGCTTTCGCGGTTTGCCGCGGACCAGCGCGCCTCGACGCCCGAATGCCGCTCGATCAGATCGCGGATGATCCCGACGAGCGAAGCCGGCATCAGCAGTGTCTGGGGCTCGGTTTGACGCGGCTGTTCGAGATCGTCGAGCAGCCGGGCCAGTGCGCCCTCCTTCTCCGCAAGCGCCAGTCGTCGCTTGGGCAGGTCGGTCTCGGCCGCTATATGCCGAACGCGCGCCTGGTCCAGCCCCTCCATCTCGGCCGCGGCGATCGGATCCTCCTCTTCCGGCACGCCTGTTTCGAGCTCCGCCGTCAACTCGGCGACCGTGCGGTCAATCGTGCCGATCAGCGCCTGCAGCCGGGTCTCGTCGCGCGAAAGTTCCGGCAAGAGCGCAAACCAGGCGGACGGCGGCCGCGGCACCGGCCCGAGCGCGGCCAGGGCGTCGCTTAGCCGGCGAAGTTCGCGGGCGGCCGGCAGCGTGCCGTGAAGCCGCGTCAGATCGTGATGGCGGGTCCTCGCCTCGGCCAGCCTTCGCGTCGTCTCCGCATAGGCTGCCTCGGCCTGGTCATGGGCGGTCTTCAGGGTCGCATAGGCGGAGGCGAGCGTGTCGATGCCGCCCCGCTCTGCCTTAAGCGCATCCAGCGCGCGCTTGAGCTCGGCGAGCCGGGTGCTGGATGCCCGCTTCTTGTAGATCAGCGAGGCCTCCTCGGAGGCCGAAACCAGCGACCGGCTCAGACCGGCAAGGCCGGAACTGGCGGAAAACAAAAGTTCGCCGAGCTCCCCCTTGCTCTGGACGATGGCGTGGCCGCCTTCCTTGAGCGACTGGTCGTCGAGCGAGAACATCGTCTTGTAGGCGTCGCGACCGATGCCGCCGAGCGCGCCCGACAGCAGCGCCTCGGCCACCGGCTGGCCACGGTCGTCGACGAGGCTGCCCGTCCGGAGCTTGAGCCGCGCCAGTTCGTGCTCGCGGCCGTCGAATTCCAGCCGGGCGCCGACCCGCATCGTGCCGTAGGGATGCAGGAAGTTGTAGGGGCTCGTGTTGCTGATACCGTAGAGCAGGTCGAGATAGGCGGCGAGGGTCGTCGACTTTCCGGCCTCGTTCAGCCCGTAGACGATGTGGAGGTCCGGCGAGCCCGGTCGCGACGGGCCGAAGTCGATCGAATGATCGGTGAACTTGCCGTAGCGGGTGAGATCGAGACGGCGCAGGCGCATCAGTGCTCCGCCCCCTGCGCGGCACGCATCCGGGCGGCGATGTCGTCGGTACCCTCGGCGAGCAGGCGATCGAGGAAGTGCTCGAAGGCGGCCTCGTCCTGGCCGGCAAAGGCGCGGCTCTCCGGCGGCAGGTCGGCCAGCATGTCGCGCACCATCTCGGCGATCCCCTCGCGAAAGGCCGCGCGCGCGATCACCTCGTCGCGCATCAGAGCGCCGAGCTCTAGCACCGGATCGGCGGCAGTCGCCGTGTCGGTCCCGGCAGGGGCCGTCGAGAGCGGTGTGGCTATGGCCAGTTCGAGCTTGTCGATCCAGACTTTTCCGAGCCGGCTGCCGCGCTCCTCCGCCTCCGTGACGAGAAGATCGACGTCCCGGCGGATCTGCCAGGCGAGCGGGGTCCGGCCGGTGAGCTTCAGGCGCGCGACCAGATGCGGCGAGGCGGCAGCGGCCTGCCGGGCAGCAAGTGCCGCCTCGATGGCGGAGACCGTCTCGCGCCAGGTCGCCGCCGCGCCGAGATCGACGTCGACCCGCTCGAACTGGGCGATGCTGGTCACTCGTTCCTCGACAGAGATCCGGCCGTCGTCCGCGACCGTCACCAGCGAGACGGTCTTGGCGCCGGACTCGTTGATGTCCCGTCCCTGCGGCATGCCCGGCATGACAATGGTGGCGGCCGCGTTTTCCTCGCTCCGCTGGTGGATATGGCCGAGCGCCCAGTAGGCAAAGCCCGATGCGTGCAGGTCCCTGACGGCGCAGGGCGCATAGACGTCGTGGCCCGGCGATCCCGCCAGGCTCGTATGCATAATGCCGATATTGACCGCGCCGGCGACGGGCGCCTTGAATTTCGGCAGCAGCGATTCCGGCGCCTGAGGCCTGGCGAAGCTCAGCCCGTGGATGGCGACGGACAGTGCGCCGGCGCCGACTTCCACCGTTTCGGCATGGCCGCCGAACACCTTCACGGTATCAGGCAGAACCAATTCGCGCGTGATCTTCGACATCGCGTCGTGATTGCCGCGAATCTTGAAGGTGCGGATGCCTGCCTGATGCAGACGCTCGATCTGGCTCGCGAGAAAACGCGCCGTCTTCATCGAGGTCTGGTCGCCGTCATAGAGGTCGCCGGCGATGATCAGCGCGTCGACACGCTCAGCAAGGCACAGATCGACAATGGCGACCAGCGCCTGGCGGCTCGCGTCACCGATCAGCTCGGACAGCTCGGGGTTGCGGAGTGCGAGTGACCGGAGCGGGGAATCGAGATGCAGGTCGGCAGTGTGGACGAAGCGAAAAGGCATGAACCGTCAGGGGCTTGAAGCGAGGTGCACAGGCGGCCGACGCGCGGCCGGCCTCGATCATACGGAATAGAGGGTGCCGATGGCCAGCAACTTTTCGGAGCGACCGGTTCGGCGGCGGCACGGCACGCTCCCGCGCACCGACGCAGCCGCCCCCTGTTCCGCAGAAGCGGCGGACGGGTGTTGACCATCGGCCGCCACTGGCAATACTGCTTCCGGGCACTTACCCGGCCCGCGCCGGCCGCGGCCCCGAGACTTTGCCCGATGCGTTACGACCTGTCCCAGCTGCCTGTTTCGACCCTCGTCACGCCGGTCACCGCGGCGACAACCGCGCTGGTGCGGCTCGACGAGCGCGTGGGCGGCTCACAATTGGGCGAAGGGTGGATTGCCCGCGCCCATTTCCACGATGCGGTCTCCTCGCTCTTCGTCGACGGCGAGCTGGTGCATGTGGAGGATCTGGTGCTGCACGATGCCGGCATGGGGATCCGGGCACCGACCCATGCCGTTACCATCGCCTACGACGTCCTTGTCAGCCGCCGCAGGATCGCCGCCCACCCGCCGGGCTGGGCGATGAGCGGAGAGGGCTTCGCCCGCCTGGCAAGGACGGCAGGGGAGGGGGCCGAAGGCTCGGCAGACGCCGGGCCGGCGACGGCCGCGGCGGGAGCGAACGGATCGCGACAGGCAGCCGCCAACGCCGACGTCGATCCGCTCGACGCCGAACTCGCCGCCATGGACGCGGTTCTCGCCCGCAGCCGGGCGGTGCTTTCGGGCGAAGCCCTGCCGGAGCGGAAGCCGGTTCCGCGCGATCCCCTGCTCTATGACGCGGAGTGGGACGAGGACGACCGGCTCGCGGTATGGCGTTCGGTCCTCACCGAAAGCGAGGGGCTGCCGCCCGTCCTCCGCGCCGCACTGCTTCTCGATGCCTGGGAGCAGCTGCAGGTGTTCCAGCACAGCGCCTGGCTGGGCCGGCTCCTCGCCGCCGCCCTGCTCCGCGCCGAGGGGGTTACGGTCTGGCATCTGGCCGCCGTCAATCTCGGCCTGCGCTCTCAGCCCTTCGAGCGCCGCCGCCATCGCGACCGGACCGTACGGCTCAAGGCGATCCTGCAAGGCTTCGTCCAGGCAGCCGAAAGCGGCTTCAAGGAGCTCGACCGCCTTAAGCTCGCGCGCGAACGGCTCGAGCGCAAGCTGGTCGGACGACGCTCGTCGTCACGGCTGCCGGGCCTCGTCGACCTCGTCCTGTCGCGGCCGATGGTCTCCGCCGGCATGATCGCGGCGGAGCTCGGCATCACGCCGCAAGCGGCCCTCAAGCGGGCCGCCGAGCTCGAATTGCGCGAACTGACCGGCCGCGGACGATTCCGGGCCTGGGGAATCCTGTAAACGACCGTCAGCGGACGGCGTAGGGCTCGAAGGCCTCGAAGACGGACGGATCGAGTGGGCTCTCGAGCGCGGCAAGGTTGCGTTCCAGGCTCGACACTTTCGTGGTGCCGAGAAGCACGCTGGCCACCGCAGGTTCGTGGAAGGGAAACTGCAGCGCCGCCGTGGCGAGATCGGTGCCTGCCTTCGTTGCAGCCGCCTGCATCCCGGCCACCCGTTCGCGGATATCGGCACCGGCCTCGGCATAGTTGAAGGTCGCGCCCGGGACCGGGCCGGTGGCGAGGATGCCGGAATTGAACACGCCGCCGATCACGAAGGACGTGCCCCTTTCGCGGCAGAGCGGCAGGAGTTCCCGCGCCGCCGAGCGGTCGAGCAGCGTGTAGCGGCCCGCCATCAGGATCACGTCGAGATGGGTGAGTTTCATCACGTCGAGCAGCACTTCGACCTCGTTGACGCCGAGGCCCCAGGCCTTGATCACGCCCTGGCTGCGCAAGTCGTCCAGCCGCTTGATGCCACTGTCGCGGAAGGCCCGCATGTGCCCTTCGTTCCGCTCGGCACCGTGGGTAAGGACACCGATGTCGTGGACGAAGAGAATGTCGAAGCGGTCGAGCCCCATGCGCTTTTGGCTCGCCTCGAGGCTCCGCATGATGCCGTCGCCGGAATAGTCGTATTCGAGCCGGATCGGATGGGCCTCGACGAAGGCGTGGTCTTCCGCCTCTTCCTTCGGCACCCGATGGAGAATACGGCCGACCTTGGTTGAAATCACGTAGTCGCTCCGGCTCTTGGTCGCGAGGAAGCGGCCGAGGCGTTCCTCGGCGAGCCCGCCGCCGTAATGCGGCGCGGTGTCGAAGAAGCGGATGCCCGCGTCCCAGGCGGCCGCGAGAACGGCCTGCGCGTCCTCTTCCGTCACCGGTCGGTAGAGATTGCCGAGGGGGGCACAGCCGAAGCTGATTTCGGTGACCTCTAGGTCGGTCTTGCCAATCGGGCGGGTCTTCATCGCAATCGCCTTTCGTACAATCGGGAGCGGTTCAGTCGAGATGGTAGACGCAGTCCATGACGCTCCACCATTCGCCGGCGCGGGCAGAGGCGAGGGGCGACTGGCAGGGATCGGTCAGGGCGAGCCAGCGTCGGGTAACGGACTTCTCCCCCAGCCGCTTCATGTCGCCTTCATAATCGCTTCCGCGGTAATCCCAAACCCCGAAGAGCAGATTTTCCGGCTCCTTGAGAAAGATCGAATAGTCGTGGATATGGGCGGCCTTGAGCGCTGCATCCATCTCCGGCCAGGGTGCGGCGTGCAGCGCCTTGTACTCGGCCACGCGCTCCGGCTTCAGCCCGATCACCATGCCCATCTTCATCAGCGCAACCTCCGGCCGTCGCCGTCGAAATAGCGCAGATGCGCCGGATCGAAGGTGAGGCGGACCTTATCTCCGACCCGCGCCGACGACCGTCGCTTCTCGGCGACGATGGTCTCACCGGTCGCGAGCCGGGCATGAACATAGGTGGTCGATCCCAGATGCTCCACCACGTCCGCCGTCACCTCGAGCGCGACGCCCTGGCCTTCGTCGAGATGCTCCGGCCTGATGCCGACGCTGAGACGCGCGCCGGCAGCCGGAAGCGCGGCGAGCTTCGGCAGCGGCAGGACGAGATTGGCGACGGAGACACCGTCGGGCGTGACCATGCCCTTGAGGAAGTTCATGCGCGGCGAGCCGATGAAACCTGCGACGAATTCGTTGTCGGGATCCTCATAGAGTGCGACCGGCGAGCCGATCTGCTCGACGCGTCCGGCGCGCAGCACGACGATGCGGTCTGCGAGCGTCATCGCCTCGGTCTGGTCGTGCGTGACATAGACGATGGTGTTTTTGAGCGTCTGGTGCAGCTTGGCGATCTCGACGCGGGTCTGCACGCGGAGTTCGGCATCGAGGTTGGAGAGGGGCTCGTCGAACAGGAAGACATCAGGGTTGCGGACGATGGCGCGGCCGATCGCCACCCGCTGGCGCTGGCCGCCCGAAAGCGCCGCCGGCTTGCGGTCGAGGAGCGGCGTGAGCTGCAGGATCTCGGCGGCGCGGCTCACCTTGGCGTCGATCTCGGCCTTCGGCGCCTTGGCCATCCGGAGCCCGAAGCTCATGTTCTCCGCCACCGTCATGTGCGGATAGAGCGCATAGGACTGGAACACCATGGCCACGCCGCGTTCGGACGGCTCGCGGTCGTTCATGCGGACGCCACCGATCAAGAGGTCACCGCCGGTGATCTCCTCCAGGCCCGCGATCATGCGCAGCAGCGTGGACTTGCCGCAGCCGGACGGGCCGACGAAGACGGTGAACTCGCCCTTCTCGATCGCCATCGAGACGCCGTGGATGACCTTCACCGCGCCGTAGGTCTTGGCGACATTCTTCATCTCGATCTGGGACATAGTCTAAATCAGCCTTTCACCGCGCCTGTCGCGATGCCGTTGACGATGCGCCGCTGGAAGACGGCGTAGATGACGACGATCGGCGCCGCGGCGATGACGATGCCGGCCATCAGGAGCGGCACGTTGGTCGTATATTCGCCCTTGAGCGCCGCAATGCCCACCATCAGCGTGCGTTCCTTCTGAAGCACGAGCAGCGAGATCAGCACATCGTTCCAGCAATAGAGCGTGTTGAGGATGCCGAGCGTGATCAGCGCAGGCCGGCCGAGCGGCACCATGACGTGCCACCAGATCTGGATGAGCTTTGCGCCGTCCATTCGCGCCGCTTCGACGAGCTCCCGCGGCAGCGACGAATAGAAGGCGGTCATCAGGTAGACGCAGAAGGGCAGGAAGAAGGACGTATAGGAAATGATCAGTCCGATCCGCGTGTTGACGAGGCCGAGCGTGACGATCGTCCGGTAGAACGGCACCAGCACGACCTGCACCGGGATCATCAGCGAGGCGAGGATCACCAGGAACAAGAGCTTGCGGTAGGGAAAGCGCAGCATCGCGAAGGCGAAGCCGGCAAGCGAAGAGACCACGAGCAGCAGGGCCACCGCGCCTGCGGTCGTCACCACCGAATTGAGGAAGTATTCCGAAAGCCGCGAGCGGTTCCAGGCATTGACGAAATTCTGGATCGTCGGATCGGTGACGAGGCTGAACCGGTTGAGGATATAGCCCTTGTCGGTCTTCAGCGCGTTGTTGATCGCGAAATAGACGGGATAGAGGCAGGTCAGCGCGAGCAGCGTCATGGGCACCGCCGCCGCCCGCATCATCCATCTCTCGCGCTTGGAGGTCAGTGCCATGGTCGCGCCTCAGAGATTGGCGTTCTTGGACATGATGCGGATCTGGATATAGGCCAGGCCCGCCATCAGTGCGAAGAGCAGCATCGAAATCGCCGCTGCATAGCCCGGGCGATTCATCTTGCCCTGCTCGAGCCAGATCAGGAACTCCGGCAGCGTGGTCGCCGTGCCGGGGCCGCCTGCGGTCAGCACATAGATCAGCCCGAACATCGATGTCAGCGCGCCGATCGTGGTGACCACGCCGACGAACTCGATGATCGGCCTGAGCACCGGAATCATCACATGCCACCAGATCTGCAGCGGTTTCGCGCCGTCGAGCCGCGCCGCTTCGATCAGTTCCTTCGGCACGGTGGAGAGGCCGGCCATGAAGATCAGCAGGCTCATCCCGAAGGTCGACCAGAGATGCACAGAAAACAGCACGAAAAGCGCCGTCGTGCCGTGTCCCAGCCAGTCGACGGGCACGAGGCCGACTGCCTTCAGCATGGCGTTGAGGCTGCCGTCGAAGCGCAGCACCATGTTGAAGATCGAGCCGATGATGACCGAGGACAGGACGGCGGGAAAGAAGTAGACGGCGCGGAAGAACCGCCCGCCCGGCACGCCCTGGTGGATCAGGATCGCAAGCAGCATCGGCAGTGCCACCCAGACCGGCAGCGTCGCGATCAGGATCAGCGTGTTCTCGAGCGAGTCGCGGAAGGCGCTGTCCGAGGCGATCGCCACATAATTTCCGACGCCGACGAAAGCGAACTTCGTCATGCCGTCGGAATCGAAGAAGGACAGCACGAAGCCCCAGCCGAGCGGAAAGATGCGGAACACCGCCACCAGCAACAGGGCCGGAGCGATGAACAGCAAGGCGATCCGTCGTTCTGCGGGGCTTCCCAATGCGTGGTCCTCTATCTCTCACTTGCCGCAACGCGTGCAGCCTTGCCTCTCACCCTCCCCTCTCCCCGCTCGCGGGGAGAGGGGAAGATGGGATTGCCGACGGTGCCGCGGGACCCATCTCCCAGTCATTGCGGGGAGAAGGGTCCGCAGGACGCAGCCGGATGAGGGCAATCTATGTTGCTCTTACTTCCGCGCCTCGGCCTGGACTTCGTCCATTCGCTTGGCGGCGTCGTCGACCGTGGTCTCGCCGTTCAGCAGCATCTGGCTCTGGCGATGGATCTCCTCGAGTTCGTTGGCGGTGGCATTGGCGTGCGCCGTTGGTGCACCCGCCGTCGCCATCAGCGTGAGGATCTCGATCGCCGCCGGGCTCTTGACGCTCTTGGTGTCGACCTTGGTGTTGGCCGCCACGGCGCCGGCATCGTTGAAGAAGATCTGCTCGAGTTCGGGAGAAGCGAGCACCTTGGCGAATTCGACCGCGAGATCGGCATTGGCCGAGGCCTTGTTGACGCCGTAGCCGATGCCGCCCGAGAGCGGGAACTTCGGCTCGCCCTCCTTCTTGTCGGACGCCACCGTCGGCGAGGGCAGGAGGAAGACGCCGTCATTGTCGGCACCGAGGAACTCATCGAACTGCTTCCAATGCGCGACATCGGAGATCAGGCCGATCGTGTTGGCCGCCTCGCCGCGCATGAAGCCTTCATATTCGTCCATGAACTTGGCGGTGGAGTTGGCGCCTTCCGGGAACCAGCCGTTCTTGTTGGCGTCGACCCAAGACTGCAGGATCGCCTTGACCGGCGGGTCCGACCACTTGAGCTTGCCGGCGGCGAAGGCGGCCTGTTCCTCGGCGGTCCAGGCGGTGGCGGCGATCGAGGAGAACCAGAACTCGATGCCGAAGCCTTCCTTGTTGCCCATCGCAAAGCACGGCACGGCGCCCTTGGCCTTGATCGCGTCGCAGACCTTTGCCAGCTCCGCCCAGGTCCTGGGCGGCTTGGCCGGATCGAGGCCGGCATCGCTATAGAGCTTCTTGTTGTAATAGATCACGAAGCCCTGGATCGACAGCGGGATCGCATAGGCGCCCGACGCGTCGGAGAATTCCTCCCAGCCAACGAGATCGCCCTTGATGTCCGATATCTTGTCGTCGAGCTTGAGAAGCGCGCCGAAACGGGCCTTCGCCTGGGCGCCGCCGTTCATCAGGAAGAGATCCGGCCCGGCATTGGACGACAGAGCGGTGCCCAGCAGCGTGTAATACTGGTCGTGCGGCTGCATGACATAGTTGACCGTCACGCCGGGATGCTGGCCCTCGAAGACCTCCTTGGCCTTCTGGTAATAGGCGGCTGCGGCCGGGTCGCCGGACTTCCAGTCCCAGACGGTGATCTCCTGTGCCCAGGCGGACGGGGCCGTAAGCAGTGTGCCCAGCAAGAGGGCGGCTTTCAGGGTGTTGCGCATATCGATTCCTCCCATGGAACGTTGTGCCGGCCTTGGCCGGGATTGCAGGCTTTCAGAAGATCGGCAGTCGCGGATTGGCCGGAGCGGGCCCGAGCGCCGTTGGCGGTAACGGCTCTGGCCGCGCCCAGTCGCGCCGCGCCGCCTCGCTCAGGACAAGGCCATGGCCCGGCCGATCCGGCGCATGGGCCCAGCCGTCGCGGATCTCGACCGGCTCCTCCACGAGATGGTCGAAATTCTGGAACGAGTATTCGAGCCATTCCACCTCCGGCAGCGCGCAGGCCATGTGGACGCCGATTTCGAGAAAGGTATTGCCGAGGCTGACGGGAATGGCCTTTTCGGCGGCCAGCCAGCCGATCCGCATGACATCGGAGACCTGGCCGTGGACATTGATGATATCGGCGCCCTCGGCCTCCAGCAGCAGCCGCTTGCCGGTGAGATCGAGATATTCGCCCGAATTGATTTGGGTGTGGGACGTCGCCTGCCGCAGCATCCGGAGACCGGCGAAATCGCTGCGCAGGATCGGATCCTCGACCCAGAGCAGCCGGTGGCCCGCGGCCTGGATCGCCTCGATTTTGACGAGGGCTTCTTTGGAACTCCAGGCCTCGTTGGCATCGATCATGATGTCGGAACCCTGGGGCACGACGGCCTTCAGGATCGCGAGCCGGTTCAGGTCGCGGGCGAAGTCCTTGTGGCCGACCTTGATCTTGAAGGCGCGATAGCCGATCTCGGCCGCATGGGCGAAGAGCCGCCGGAAGTCGTCGTCCTCGAGATGGAAGTCGAGGCCGCTCGCATAGGCCCGCACACGGTTGCGTTCTCCGCCGAGCAGCCGGTAGAGCGGCATTCCCGCTTCCTTGGCCGCGAGGTCCCAGAGTGCGACCTGCAGGGCCTCGTGAAAGGGCAGGGAATAGGGGCGGATATTGCCGCCGCGCGGGCGTCCGACGCGGTGCACGAGACCGAGCGCCGGCCGGCCGACGAGCCCCGGCATGGCTTCGGCCGCAAAGACCCGCTCGATCTCCGCCTGGGCGGGCAGCGACGTGAAAAGCGTCTGGATAAATCCCAGCCCGACCGCGCCGCTCTCGGAAATCAGCTCCAGTGCTGCTACGTTGACGTCGTCCGCACGGACCTGGCTGTCACCGATGACGCGGTCGCGACGGAACTGGAAGCGGGTGATCCGGAAGGAGACAATGGTCATGAAATCGGACTTGATCTATTAATTCGTTGCTCTGATCGATCAGTTGCGCTACCTAATATGCCAGATTGGGAAAACCTGCAAGTGGCCCGTAGAATAAAGCTCGCCTCCATCACCGAAGAGCCTGTTCCCTCGCAGCGCCTCAGCGACCTCGCCTATGAGCGCGTGCTCGAGGCACTGTTCGAGCGGCGGGTGCAGACCGGCTCCTTCGTGTCGCAGGGCGAGCTTTCCGACATCGTCGGCATTCCGGTCGCGCCTCTGCGCGATGCACTGCGCGTGCTCGAGGCCGAAGGCGTGCTCGCAATCCATCCGCGATCGGGCATCCAGTTCGTCCGGCCGGGGCTGGAGCTGACCCGCTCGACCTATCAGTTCCGCTCGATCCTGGAGCGGGCGGCGGTGCGGGTCTTCGCCGAACAGGGCGACGAGGCACAGGTCGCGGAGCTCCTGCAGCGACACGCCGCCCTTATCCACGGCATCGGCGAGGCCGGTCTCGCGCCGTCCGATCTCGTCGAGATCGAGGACCTGGAGCGCGGCCTGCACACGGCAATCATCGGCATTCTTCGAAATCCGCTGGTGGAGAACAGCCATCGCCGCATGCATACCTATCTCCGGCTGCTCAAGCTCGACCGCAAGATGACAGCGCCCGTCGCGCTCAGGACGTTGCGCGAACATGTGGCCATCCTCGAAGCCTGTGCCGCCCGCGACCCCGACCGCGCGGAAGCCGCGCTCGACGCACATTTCAACGCCGCTCTTCAGCGCAGCCTCGGCATGGTATGACCGGCGCCCGCTCGCGCGGGCTTGTGACGGCAGGGAAGGGACAAGGTGGCGCCAAAGCGGCAACCGGGCTCCTCTCCCGCGCAGGCATCAGATCGCTGCCTCGCCTCGATACTGATATATCAGATAACCCTACTGCCCGGGCGCTCCGGTTAACCGCGTTGACATGCTGCATAATCTGATATATCAGCTGGCCGAAACAGTATCGATAGGAGAGCCCCATGACCCGATCCGTATTTGCCGGCTGCATTCCGGCGCTGATGACACCCTGCCACGAGAACCGGACGCCGGATTTCGATTCGCTGGTGCGCAAGGGCACGGAACTCATCGCCGCCGGCATGTCGGCCGTGGTCTATTGTGGCTCGATGGGCGACTGGCCGCTCCTGACCGACGCCGAGCGCCAGGAAGGCGTCCGCCGGCTGGCGGAGGCCGGCGTGCCCGTGATCGTCGGCACCGGCGCCATCAATACAAGGTCGGCCGTCGCCCATGCGGCGCATGCCGCCGAAGTCGGCGCCAAGGGTCTGATGGTCATCCCGCGCGTCCTCTCCCGCGGATCCTCCGTCTCCGCCCAGCGCGACCACTTTTCGGCGATCCTCGAGGCGGCGAAGGGTCTGCCGGCTGTCATCTACAACAGCCCCTATTACGGCTTCGCCACCCGCGCCGACCTGTTCTTCGAGCTCCGCCGCCGCCACGCCAATCTCGTCGGCTTCAAGGAATTCGGCGGCAAGGCCGACATGACTTATGCGGCAGAGAACATCACCTCGGGCGACGACGGCCTGACGCTGATGGTCGGCGTTGATACCGGTGTCTATCACGGTTTCGTCAATTGCGGCGCCCGCGGCGCCATCACCGGCATCGGCAATGCGCTGCCGAAAGAGGTGCTGCACCTCGTCGCTCTCTGCGAAAAGGCTGCCCAGGGCGACGCCGCCGCGCGCCGCGACGCGCGCGAACTCGAGGAAGCGCTGATGGTTCTCTCGACCTATGACGAGGGCCCCGATCTCGTGCTTCACTACAAGCACCTGATGGTTCTCAACGGCGACAGCGAATACGCCCTGCACTTCAACGAGACCGACCGGCTGAGCCCGGCGCAGAAGGCGCAGCTCGAAAGCCAGTACAGGATCTTCAAGGCCTGGTACGCCTCGCGTTACGCCTGACGCCGCCCACTCCGTTGCCGCCCCGGCGCCTCGCCGGCAGCGGCATCACCGGTCAAACAGGATACGTCCGACGAGACGGCGCATGCCGTCCAGCCGCTCCTCGCCGGCCGGGAAGGTTCCCGGCAGAATGTCGAGTTGCGGGCCCGAGGCGATCACGACGCTGGTCAACGAAACGGCCGAGACGATCGCGAGCCGGCTTTCCTGGGGTGTCCGTTCCGGTCCCAGCCGCTGGACCAGCGGCTGGATCAGGCCGAGCACCGGCCCGACGAGGCGCTCGCCGATGATGCGCCCGCGGTTTTCATCCGCACGCAGCATCAGCTCCCCGATCATGAGCTGGGCAAACTGCGGGCGCTCGCGCACCATGTCGATAATGAAACGCGCCAGGCGATCCGCCAGCTCGGCATCTCTGCTTCCCTCGTTCTCGGCGACGAAGGCCACAAGCCGGGCAACCGTATCGGCGCCCTCCTGCGCGATGATCGCCTCCCAGAGGCCGAGCTTCGACCCATAGTGATAGGAAATCAGGGATACGTCCACCCGTGCCCGGGCGGCGATGGTTCTCAGCGATGCCGCCTCGAAACCTTGCTCGGCGAAGCACCGCATCGCCGCGTCGAGCAGCAGATGCCGGTCGTGTTCCTTTCCCCGCGGCGGCCGACCGGGCCCGCGTTTGAGCCCACGTTTCTGGCGCTGCAACGACTTCTCCCACTGGTTACTTGACAAAGTTAGCCTCCCGACGGCATATATTCAACAGACGATGAATAAAAAATTCTCCCGAATTGGGGCCTTCCCATGCATGGACAAAATCTTCACATTCCCGCACGGCCGGACCCCGGCCGCGCACGTCCCGTGAACGCTCTCGCGATCGGGCTGCTCCTGCTGCTGCCGCTCGCCTCCTGTGACGCACAGGACAGCAAGTCCGTTCCCGATCAGCAGCTCGTCGTGGTGGAAAAGGCCGTGCTCGAGCCCGACGTCCTGGAGGCGACGGGCACCGGCGAAATCAAGCCACGCATAGAGACGCAGCTGGCGTTCCGGGTTTCGGGCCGGGTCAATGCGCGACTGGTCAATGTCGGCGACAGCGTCAAGGCGGGCCAGTTGCTCGCTACGCTCGACGATACCGAGCAGCGCGCCGACATCGCCTCCGCGACCGCCTCGGTCCAGGCACAGGAGGCCAGCCTGCGCATTGCGCAGTCGGTGCTTACCCGTCGCCAAGCTCTGGCAGACTCCGGTGCGCTCTCCCGGCAGCAGCTCGATAGCGCGATCCAGGAGTTCCGTTCCGCGCAGAACGATCTCGATTCCGCCAAGGCCGGCCTCGCCACCGCCGAAGAAAGCCTGCGCCAGACACGGCTTCTGGCCGACGCCGACGGCATCATCACCGAGCGCAATATCGAGGTGGGACAGGTGGTCCAACCGTCGACGGCGGTCTTCCATCTTGCCCATGACGGCGCCGTCGACGCCGTGTTCAACGTGCAGGAAGCCGTGATCAACCGGAATGCCGCCCCGCCGGAAATCGAGCTGTCGCTGCTGTCGCGGCCCGACGTGCGCGCCCGCGCCAAGATCCGCGAGGTGAGCCCGGCCCTCGATCGGAACCTGGGAACCGTCAGGGTGAAGCTGTCGGTGCAGGATCCACCCGCGGCGATGACCTTCGGATCGGCCATTCTGGCGCATGTTCGGGTCGAGAGCCGCGACCGGATCTCCATTCCCTGGCAGGCGCTCTACTACGCCGACCATGCGCCGGCAGTGTGGATCTATGATCCTGAGACAAAGGCCGTGTCGCTGCGAAACGTGGTGGTCGAGCGCTACGACACAAATACCGTCGTTCTCGGCGATGGGCTGAAGTCGGGCGAAAGCTACGTGGTGCAGGGCGTCCAGTTCCTCCGCGAAAATGAGATTGTCGCGCTTGCCGGGGAGGCAAAGGAATGAGGACAAACACCATCATCCCCACGATCCTCGTGCTGGCCACCATGCTGGCCGGCTGCAGCGAGGCGCCCGAAGAGAAGAAGGATGTCGTCCGGCCGGTGCTGACGATCGTCGCCGAGACGCGCGAGACCGCCGCGACGGGCTTTACCGGGACCGTCGAGGCGGCTCTCAGCGCTGAGCTCGGCTTCCAACTCCTCGGCCTGATCACGACCCGGACCGTCGATGTCGGCGATCTCGTGCACAAGGGACAGGTTCTCGCCACGCTCGACACGACGAGCCTGCAATTCGCCGTCGAAAAGGCCAGCGCCGATCTCGATTCGGCCAAGGCCAAGCTCGATCTCGCCAAGGTGAACGAAGAGCGCCAGCGCAGGCTCGTCGCCACCAATGCAGCGACCAAGGAGGGCCTGGAGGAAGCGGTGCAGTCCCGCGAGGCCGCAGAGGCCTCCGTCGAGCAGTTGAACGCTGTCCTGACCAAGGCGCGCGAACAACTCGGTTATGCGACGCTGACAGCGGAGAACGACGGCGTCGTGTCCGCGATATCGGCGGAAGTCGGCCAGGTGGTGACTGCGGGCCAGACGGTCTTGACGGTGGCCGGGCTCGAAAAGCGTGACGCGGTGGTCGACATTCCTGACAGCTATATCAGCATCACCACGATCGGCACGCCGTTCGACGTGACGCTGCAGTCCGATCCAAAGGAGATCGTGCATGGGGTCGTCCGCGAGGTGGCCCCACCGGCGGACGCCGCCACCAGGACGCTGCGCACCAAGATCGCGCTGGATTCTCCGCCCGCGACCTACCGGCTCGGCAGCATGGTGACGGCAACCCCGGTCGCCAAGCCCGATGCGGCCATCTGGCTTCCGGCATCGGCGGTCGGCGAGGACAAGGGAACCGCCTTCGTCTGGATCGTCGATGCCGCCAGCAAGAAGGTTTCGCGCCGCCCAATCAAGTCCAGAGCCGCTCCCGACGGCGGCATCTATGTCCTGTCCGGGGTCGAAAGGGGCGAGCGGGTCGTCACCGCCGGTGTCCATTCCCTCAGCGACAATCAACTCGTACGACTCTCCGGAGAGGCGCCCTGATGAACAAGAAATTCAACCTCTCCGCCTGGGCGCTGGAGCACAAGTCGCTGGTCTGGTATTTCATGATCATGGCGATGGCCGCCGGCCTTATGTCCTACTTCAACCTGGGGCGCGAGGAAGACCCGGACTTTTCCATCAAGACTATGCTGATCCAGGCGAGCTGGCCCGGCGCGTCGATGGAGGAGATGACGAGCCAGGTCACCGACCGGATCGAGAAGAAGCTGCAGGAACTCGAGAGCCTCGATTATACCAAGAGCGTCAATTCGCCCGGCCAGACGACCATCTACGTCAATCTGCGCGACACGACGAAAGCCGCCGACGTCAAGCCGACCTGGGTCAAGGTCCGAAACATGATCGCCGACATCGCCAAGGACCTTCCCTCCGGTGTCCAGGGTCCCTTCTTCAACGACAACTTCGGCGACGTCTTCGGCAATATCTACGCGTTCACCTCCGACGGGCTGACGCAGCGACAGCTGCGCGACTATCTTGAGGCGGCGCGCACCGAACTTCTTTCGGTACCGAATGTCGGCAAGGTCGATCTGATCGGCGCTCAGGACGAGGTGGTCTATCTCGAATTCTCGACGCGCCAGCTCGCCTCGCTCGGCATCACCCAGCAACAGATCGTCGACACGCTGCAGAACCAGAACGCCGTCGTCGCCTCGGGCACGCTCAGCACGCAGAGCGAGCGGATCAATCTCCGTGTGACCGGCCAGTTCGCTTCGGAAGACAGCCTGAAGGACATCAATCTCCGCGTCAACGACCGGTTCTTCCGGCTGAGCGACGTGGCCAAGATCACCCGTGGCTATTCGGACCCGCAGGATCCGCTGTTCCGCGTCAACGGTCAGCCGGCCATCGGCCTCGCCATCGGCATGAAGGCCGGCGCGAATCTGCCGGAATTCGGCAAGGCGCTTTCCAAGCAGATGGAGAAGGTCATCGCGGATCTCCCGGTCGGTGTCGGCGTCCATCACGTCGCCAACCAGGCCGTGGTGGTCGAAGAGGCGGTCGGCGGGTTCACCAAGGCGCTGTTCGAAGCCATCGCGATCGTCCTGGTCGTCAGCTTCCTCAGCCTCGGCATGAGGGCCGGATTGGTCGTGGCGGTATCCATCCCGCTCGTTCTGGCCATCACCTTCGTCTTCATGGAATATCTCGGCATCTCGTTGCAGCGCATTTCGCTCGGCGCCCTGATCATCGCGCTCGGACTTCTCGTCGACGACGCCATGATCGCCATCGAGATGATGGTGTCGAAGCTGGAGGCTGGAGAACCGCTCTCGAAGGCGGCTACGGCGGTCTACACGTCGACCGCCTTTCCCATGCTGACCGGCACACTGGTCACGGTCGCCAGCTTCATCCCCGTCGGCCTCAACACGAGCGCGGCCGGGGAGTTCACCTTCTCGCTCTTCGTGGTGATCGCGATCTCGCTGGTCGTGTCCTGGGTGGTGGCTGTGGTTTTCGCCCCGCTGCTCGGCGTCGCCATGCTGCCGGCGACGATGAAGAAGCATGCCGAGCACAAGAGCTGGCTGGCTCGCGGCTTCGGAAGCCTTCTGCGCCTCTGCGTCGGCTGGCCCAAGTCGACCGTCGTCGTGACGGCGGCGGTCTTCGCGCTCTCCGTCTACGGCATGGGCTTCGTGCAGCAGCAGTTCTTCCCGTCCTCCGACCGTACCGAACTGATCGTGGACTGGACGGCACGGCACAATTACACGCTTGCACAGACCAAGGCCGAGATGGACAGATTCGAGCAGGATCACCTTGTCGGCGATCCCGACATCGATCACTGGACCTCCTATGTCGGGCAGGGCGCAAAACGCTTCGTGCTGTCCTTCGACGTGCCGGCACCGATGCCGAACTACGGCCAGATGGTGATTGTCACAAAGGACGTCGAGGCGCGCGACCGGCTCAGGGCCAAGCTCTCCGCCGCGGCAGCCCAGGAATATCCAGGCTCCGACGTTCTGGTGAAGCTGCTCGAACTCGGCCCCCCCGTCGGACGTCCGGTGCAGTACAGGGTATCCGGTCCCGATCCGCAAGAGGTGCGGCTCCATGCCCGCAAGATCGCTTCTCTCATGGCCGAGGACAAGCGGCTCGGCCGGGTCGTCTACGACTGGATGCAGCCGGCACGCACGGTCAAGGTCGACATCATGCAGGACAAGGCACGGCAGCTCGGCGTCACGTCCTACGACATCAGCACGGCGCTCAACAGTATCACCGGCGGATCGACGGTCACTCAGATTCGTGACAGCATCTATCTGATCGACGTGATCGGCCGGGCGACGAAGGACGAGCGCCATTCGATGGAAACGCTGCGCAACCTGCAGCTTCCGGGCAGCGGTGGACATTCCGTCCCGCTCGCGTCCTTCGCCACCTTCCGGTACGAGATGGAGCAGCCGGTCATCTGGCGCCGCGACCGGTCTCCGACCATCACGGTTTCGGCGGCCATCATCGACGATACCCAGCCGGCGACCATCGCGGCCAAGATCGGGCCGGTCATCACGAAATATGCCGAGAGCTTGCCCGCCGGCTACAAGGTCGAGGTCGCCGGCTCCGTCGAGAGCAGCGCCAAGAGCCAGGCCCCGATCGCAGCGGTCGTGCCGTTGATGTTGCTGACCATGGCGACGATCCTGATGTTCCAGCTGCAGAGCTTCCAGCGCCTGTTCCTGGTCGTGATCGTGGCGCCGCTCGGGCTGATCGGCGTGGTGGCAGCCCTCCTGCCCAGCGGGGCACCGCTCGGTTTCGTCGCCATTCTCGGCGTGCTCGCACTGATCGGTATCCTTATCCGCAACTCCGTCATCCTCGTCGTGGAAATCGACACGCTCCGAAGCAACGGCAAGCATCCCTGGGATGCGGTCATCGAGGCCTCCGAGCACCGGATGCGGCCGATCATGCTGACGGCGGCCGCCGCCAGCCTCGCGCTCATCCCGATTGCGCGCGAGATCTTCTGGGGTCCGATGGCCTATGCCATGATGGGCGGCATCATCGTCGGTACGGTGCTGACGCTTCTCTTCCTGCCAGCCCTCTACGTGATCTGGTTCCGGATCAAGAAGCCCGCCGCCCCCGCGGAAGACGAGCCGGAAGGCACCGAGAATGCCGATCCTGCCGTTCTGGCCGGCCTCTGAAGACGCCGGCGGGACGGACAGTTCCGCCGGAGCACGTTTCGCCGGACAGACCAAAATGAGCAACGGACCTGCCGGGAGGACAGGTCCAGTTGTCGCCGTTGCGGCCAGGAATGCCCGGCGCCTCGCCGGGCACAGATGCCGTTACGGTCCGGCGCCGCAGCAGGGCTCGACAGATCCTGCAGAATTCCCGTCGAGCGCCGACGGATACCAGCGACAGGTCGATGTGTCGGCGCAGGTCGAACGCCTGGCCGACAGGTCGAAAGTCAGACCTTGATCATGTTTTCCAGCGGCTCGCTGGTTGTCTGGCCGCCGCTTTTCGCATAGGCGACGATCGCCTCCACACCGTCCTTGCGCCATCCGTCGACGAGACCGGCGAAGACGAGGAGGTTCTCGCGCGCATCGGGACGCAGCAGTTCTTCGACCGTCCAGCGTTCGCAAAGCGAGACCTGATCGCTGAACGGATCGATACCGACCCGGGCGGCGCCGGTCGCCATGCCGAGATAATTGGCTTCGAGCAGCGCGCGCATCACCACCGGGTTGGTCGCGTCGATGCCCTCGATCGGCGCGAAGACCTCGATCTCGTCGTCCTCCATCGCCAGGATCCAGATGTCGGAGACGTGCTCCACCTCGATCGAGATGATGTCGTCCTCGGCCGTTTCCGGAACCTCGATCTCGTTCAGTTCGCAAAACAGTTCGAGCGCGGTCTTTTCCATGTCAGATCTCGTCCTGATCGTCGATTTTCGGTGCTATATTGAAGCCCAGCTGAATGTTGCTGGGGCCTTCTGATTGTTCCGGTTTCCTGCTGCCGGGTCGTTCCATGTCGAGTTGCCGGATGATCGGCCCCTTCGGATGCTCTGTATTCTCGTTCCGGACAATGTCGTCAAGCAAGCGCTCTTGTTTTCGCTTCTCTATGATGCTGGCGCCCGGATCGAAGCGATTGACATAGATGTCGTGATGATCTTGGGACCGCTCCACCATTTTACGGTATGCTGTCTTCAGGTCTTCCCGGCGTGCGTCCCTGAAAAAATATTTGATCCGTTCAACCTGCTTGCTGACCTTGTAGACAATCTGCTCTTTGGTGTTGACGGCTTCTTTCTTGACATCGTTAACGACATCTGCCGCGTATGAGTGAATGGTGTCATACTCCTTCATTTTCGCGGCTATGTCGTTCAGTGGACGATTCGCACCCGTCTTCTTGTTGTCATCTTCGATCTTTAAGTTTTCCTGCTGAAGGCTATTCTTGTATGTCTCTCGATCTTTCCTTATGCGGATCTTTTGTCCGACAAAAGTGTGGAGCGAAAAGTCTTCTGTTGAAGCGTTGATATGTGTAAGCTCTGGATGATCGCTAAACGCAAAATATTTAAAAAGATGTGGGTCTTTGTCCAGGTTTGATTTCTGGTAGTACTTGTAGATATGCCTCGATGAATAGAGCTTTTGATACTGATCCAACTTTCCCGTTGCCAAGGCCTTGACGAACCTCGCGGCGTTGATGGCGGGTCGCCGGATTTCCGCGAGCTTCACGACACCCTGGCGGAGCAGTCCGCCGAGGCGGTAGCCGAACACCGACCGCCAGCGATAGAGCGATTTCATCGCCGGATAAGAGGGCCAGCCCTTGCGCGCGTTGTAGCGGATCTCGATCTTGTCGAGGATATATCCCTTGCCGTCGCCGACGTTTCCGTACTTGCTGCTCCGGATGCTTTCGCCCTTGTAGAGATTGATGGTGTGCTTGTCGGCATTGTAGTCGTTGCCGAACCTGTATTTTCCGATGATCGTCATGACGTCCCTCCAACGGAAATCGTTGCATGGGGACGATCCTAGACCTGGTCTCCGGCCCGCCTTGTGCCAGGCGTCACAAGGCGCAAGGGAATAACGACACAAAGGGGGATATGCCGTCGCATGCCCGGGCCGATCCGGAGCCTATCGGCGCAATCGAGAGGAATGCCGTTGTGGCTTCAGCCGGCGGCGGCGGGGCGCCGGCCGGGCTCGGCTTCGTCCTGCAGGCGCAGCCTTTCGGTAGCCGACATCACGTCCATCGGCTTGCCGAACAGATAGCCCTGGATCAGCTGGGGCTTGAGCGGCGCGAGAATCGCCAGCTCGTCGTCCGTCTCGACGCCTTCCAGCACGCATTTCAGCGAAAGATTGCGGCAGAGGGTGATGATCCCGGCGATGATCTCGCGGGCGGCTGCGCTCTGGGTGACGCGCCGCACGAAGCTCTTGTCCACCTTCACCTTGTCGAGCGGAAGCTGGTCGATATATTCGAAACTCGAATAGCCCGAGCCGAAATCGTCGAGCGCGATGCGGAAGCCGACGCTGGAGAGATCGAGCAAAAGCGCCCGCGCCGCGTCGATGTCCTTCATGACGGCCGTTTCCGTGATCTCGAATTCGATTCGCGTCGGATCAATGCCGCGGCGGAGCACCTCGTCGACCAGCGAGAACAGGAAGGCATGATCGGCGACGTCCTGGGCGCTGAGATTGAAGGAGACCGAAACGTCGCTCGGCCAGGAGGCGAGGGCGGTCAGCGCCTTGCGGAACAGGATCTTGGTGACGTCCTGGATCAGGCCGGCGCGCTCGGCGGCGCGGATGAAATTGTCCGGCCGGACCGGACCGAGCACCGGGCTCTGCCAGCGGGCCAGCGCCTCGAAGCCGACGATGCGGTTGCGCACGACATCCATCTGCGGCTGGAACAGCAGGTAGAGCTCGCTGTCGAGGTCGGCCTCGCGCAGCGCGCGCTCATAGGCCAGCCGCTCGCGCATCGACTTGTCCTCGTTGACCGAGAAGATGCCGGTGCGCCCCCGGGCATGTTCCTTGCCGCGATAGAGCGCGTAGTCGGCCTTCTCGTAGATCTGCTGCGCCGTCGAGCCCATGGTCGGGAAATGGGCGAAGCCGATCGTGCCGGAGACGTTGAGCTGCAGCAGCGAAACCTTGTAGGGCGCGCTGATCGCGCCGATGATCGCGTCGCCCATCGCCTCGACGGTGTCGGCGGACGCACTGCCGGGGATGAGGATGGCGAATTCGTCGCCGCCGATCCGGCCCACCGTCGCCCCTGCCATGCCCGGCGCGTCGAGCCGCGACACGACCTGGCAGAGCAGTTCGTCGCCGACGGCATGGCCATAGATGTCGTTGATCGACTTGAAGCCGTCGAGATCCAGAATGCCGATCCAGAACGGGTCCTGCGCCTTTTCGAGCCTCTCCATCTTGCGAAAGATCGCCCTGCGGTTCGGGATACCGGTCAGGCTGTCCTGAAGGGCCATGTCGTCGGCGCGGAGACGCGCGTCGATCTGGCGAAGGATTGCCTTCCGGAGAAGCGTGGCCATGCCGAGCGCCGCGAAGGATGTCGCCACGCCAATGAAAACGAATTGATGGAAGCGCTCCGGTGACGCCTGGCCGGCAAAGAAGAACAGCGTGCCGATCGACAGGATCACGCTGGCAAGCGTCGTTCGAAGCGTCACACCCGTCGTCGAGAAGACCACGGCCATCAACACGAAGTAGACAAGCTTTTCCTCCTCGAAATGCAGGATCATGTAGGCCAGCACATTGGAATACATGAGCAGGTTGGTGGCGAGCCCGATTGCCTCCAGCCGTGCGAGCGACACGCCTTCGCCGCCGAGCGCAACGGTGCGGAAGAAATGGTAGAGAAGCGCCGTCGAGAGGCTGATGCCGCCGAGTATAAGAAGATTCAGTCCGGTCTCGTCCTTCCAGTGTCCCCAGGTCACGAAGACGTAATAGGCCGATCCGGGCAGCAGGAAACCCTGCACGATCGGCTGGTAGGCATCGGCCATCGCCTGACGGCGGGCCCGGCTCGCCCAGGCGCGATATTCACTGAGCAGGCGGTCGAACATCAGCCGGCCATCCTGCGATCGCTCTCTCGCAGATAGTCGGCGAGTTGCGCCTCGCTCATCGCCTTGCCGAAATAGTAGCCCTGACCATAGTCGCAGCCCATCCGGGTCAGCGCTTCGGCCTGGCCGCCTGTCTCGATGCCCTCGGCAGTCGTGGCCAGGCCGAGACCCTGTCCCAGACCGACGATCGCCCGGACGATCTTCTCCTGCTTGGCCTCGGTCTCGAATGTTCCGATGAAGCTTCGGTCGATCTTGATCTTCTCGAAGCTGAACTTCGACAGGTGCGACAGGCTGGAATAGCCCGTTCCGAAATCGTCGAGCGCAATATGGATGCCGGCATTGATCAGGTCCTCGAGCACGATCGTCGCGACCTCGACATTGCCGACGAGAGCGGATTCGGTGATCTCGATCTCCAGCCGATCGGGCGACAGGCCGGTCTCGCCGAGGATGCGCAGGATGCGGAGTCCGAGCATCTTGTCGGCGAGCTGCGCAGGCGAGAGGTTGAAGGCGAGGCGCAGCGGAGCCGGCCAGTTGCGCGCCTGCAGGCAGGCCCGGTGCAGCAGCTGTTCGGAGAGCTCGGTGATCAGCCCGGTTTCCTCGGCGACGACGATGAAATCGCTAGGCGGAATGGCGATGCCGGCGGCGCTCGTCCATCGCGCCAGCGCCTCGAAGCCCCTGAGCTCGCCCGACTTGAGATCGACGAGTGGCTGGAAATGCGGCACGATCGCACGGCTCTTCAGCGCCTCACGCAGGTCGAGCTCCATCTGGTTGCGCTTGGCGAGCCCGTCGCTCATGCTCCTGTCGAAGGCGGTGACCCGTCCGTTGCGATCGCGCTTGGAGCTATACATGGCGAGATCGGCATATTGCATCAGCAGCCTGAGATCCGTCGCCTGGTCCGGGCAGGTCGCGATGCCGACGCTGGCGCCCATTTCGGCGGTGACGCCCTGCAGCCGGTAGGGTTCCGACAGGCTCGCCACGATGCCGTGCGCCAGGGCCTCGACATCCGTCTTGCGTGTGAGGTCGACTAGAACCAGAAACTCGTCGCCGCCGGTGCGGAATATGCCGTCATGCGGCGCCAGCGTCCGCAGTCGGGTGGCTACCTCGACGAGCGCCTCGTCGCCTGCATGATGGCCGAACAGGTCATTGACCTTCTTGAAGCCGTCGAGATCGATGGACAGTGCCGCCGTGGGAGCGAGGGAAGTCATCGCCTGACGCCGGACGATCTCTTCCTCGAGCCCGCGCCGGTTGGCGAGGCGGGTGAGGGGATCGTGGCTGGCGATCCAGGCGACGTCGCGTTCGGCGCGGTTGCGCCGCGCGATCTCCACGCCGAGATCGCGGATGCGCAGGATACAGAAGGCGATCCCGGCATGGCCGGCCATCATAAAGGCGAACATGATCTCGTCGAGCTGCCAATCCTCATGCGCATGCATCATCTCGTCGAGCAGGTCGAAGAAATCGAAGGACCGGGCCAGGACCCAGAGCGCGAGGCAGGTCAGGATGAGCAGCAGTCCCTGCCTGAAGGCGGCATTGTCCCAGAACTTGGCGAAAGGCGGCATTCAAACCTCGTGTGACGGCCGGTCCGGATGACCTGGCGGTTCGGCAATTCGGGCCGGACATGAGGCGCATGGAAGGTCACGTCCGCGATCAATCTGACAAGGCTTCATTAATGTTCGGTGAAATACCGGCTCTTTTTCCGGATACGTGGCGAATTGTCGTTAAACGTGCGAGAATATGCCGAATTCGTCCGAGTATAACTTTTGCAGGCGCAGAGCCCCGCTGGACGAAACGGAATCCGTGGTCACCAATGCAGCAACGGGTGTTTTCGGCGTATTTGGTAGAGACCGCCGTCTCGATGGCGGCATCGCGGCGCAGCCTGCAGTTGCCCGGACGGCTATCGCGCCGCTTTTCCTTCGATTCTTTGCGAATCTCACCGGTGATTTTCCGCCGCGTTAACACATGCTTTGCTCTTTTTGGCGAATGTGCCTGAATGAGAATTGCCTAATGGAGCTTCGGCTGGTGGACGTCGCCGGCAGCAGGCAATATCGGGCGATGGAAAGGGTGAATCGAGGCCGATGCAAGCCGATATGATAGCCTTACCCGTCCGGCGCCGGCATGGCTCAGGCCTTGCCCGGCTCGGCCGGCGGCAATTCTGTCTCGCCGCGCGGCTCGCCCTGCAGGACGGATCGATCTGGCCGGCGTTCCAGCCGATCGTGGAACTGAGCGACCTCGAAGTCGTCGGCTACGAAATTCTCGCGCGCTGGACCGATGCCTCCGAAGGCAACATCCCTCCGGATCAGTTCATCGAACGGTTCGAGGAATACGACCTGATCGACGGCCTGACGGAACGGCTGCTCGGCGTGGCGGCCCGACAGCTGCTGGACATCGACCCGGCAGCGTTCATCGCGATCAATGTCGCGCCGAGCCAACTCCTCCGCGGCGACCTGCCGGACCGTATCACCGCAATCTCGGAAAGTGCCGGCCTGGCGCTCGACCGCATCGAGGTGGAAGTCACCGAAAACTCCCTGATGCGCGACCCCACGCGCGCGCTCGCGACCCTCCGGGCGATCGACGCGCTCGGCATGAAGATCTCGATCGACGACTTCGGCACGGGCTATTCCAGCCTGTCGCGGCTCGAGAGCTTCCCGTTCCACAAGCTCAAGATCGACGCCCAGTTCGTGCGCAAGATCGAGCACGACACCAGCAAGCGCCGGATCGTCGCCGCCATCATCGGGCTCGGCCAGAGCCTCGGCATCTCCGTCGTCGCCGAGGGCATCGAGACCGAGGAACAGGCGCGGATCGTCCGAGAGCTCGGCTGCAGCTTCGGCCAGGGCTGGCTGTTCGGCCGTCCGGAAGATGCCACGAGCGTCAGGGCATCGGGCGCCCGCGGGCCCGGCTGCCGAGAGTCGAGCCCGATCGACCGCTCTCCGTTCCAGCAGTTCCACCAATTGCAGACGCTCTACGACCAGGCGCCGGTCGGCCTCTGCTTCATGGATCTCCGCTACCGCTACGTCCAGGTGAACGAACTCTTCGCTCGGATGCACCAGAAACATCCGGCCGAACTGCTGGGCCGGACGCTGGCCGATGTTCTCGATGGTGATCTTCTGGTTCGCGTCGAGGCGATCCTCGATGAAGCCAGATGCACCGATGCGCCGATCAACAACGTCTTCGAGATCGGCGGCAGCGTCTTCCGCGTGCTCGGCAACCGGGTGAAGGACATCAGCGGCGAGATGATCGGCTTCTCCTTCGTCTCCCTCGACATCACCGAGCAGGTCAGCCTGATGAAGGCGCTCGACGAACGGGACCAGCACTACCGGCATCTCATCGAGCTCGGCCCGAATGTCGGCTGGGCCGCCGATGCCGAGGGCAAGGTCGACTACATGAGCCCCCTCGCGGACTCCGTCCCCGACGAATCCATGGAGGAGCGCATCGCGCGATGGTATTCCCGGATGCACCCGGACGACGCTGTGCGTGTCAGGCAAAGCTGGCTGGCAAATCTGGCCACGGGCCGGCCCTACCGCACCAGGTTCCGCATCCGCTGGGAGGATGGCGAATACCGCGAGATCCTGTCGCGCGCCGTATCGAGCCGGGGGCCAGACGGCCGGATCCAGCGCTGGTACGGCGTCATCTCCGAAGTCACCGAATAGGCGCAACCCGGTCCCGCCACGGACGCGCTCCAATCACCGCGACCGGCGCTCTCACGTCATCCGCGCGCCACCGGCGGTGAACAGGCATGCCCGCTCCGCGTCGGCTCGGAGCCAGATCGTCTCGTCGGGCTGGACGGCGATCCGTTCGCGGAACACCGCGACAATGGTCCGGTCGCCGATTGCCGCCGTCACCTGGGTCTCCGGGCCGAGCGGTTCGACGACGACGACCCTTGCCGCAATACCCTCGCCGGCCGCAACCAGCGCGAAATACTCCGGGCGGAGACCGTAGACGGCCGGCGTCCCTTCGGGGCGAACCATGGTTCGGGGGAGGGGCAGCGCCTGATCCGCATCGAGGCGAAACACCTGCCGCCCCCCTCCGCCCTCGAAATGCCCGGACATCAGGTTCATCGCCGGGGAACCGATGAAGGTGGCAACGAACATGCTCTGCGGATCGTCGTAGAGATCGAGGGGCCGCCCGACCTGTTCGATACGGCCGCCGTTCATTACCACGATGCGGTCGGCCATGGTCATCGCCTCGACCTGGTCGTGGGTGACATAGACGGTGGTCGTCCCCAGGCGCCGATGAAGGCTCTTGATCTCTGCACGCATTGCCACGCGCAGCTTGGCGTCGAGATTGGACAGCGGCTCGTCGAACAGGAAGACCTGTGGCTTGCGGACGATCGACCGCCCCATGGCGACCCGCTGCCTCTGGCCGCCCGACAGCTGCCGCGGGTAGCGACCGAGGAGGTCGCCGAGCCCGAGGATCTGCGCCGCCTCGGTAACCCGCTTCTGCTTTTCCTCTTTCGGCGCCCCAGCCAGCGTCAGCGAGAAGGCCATGTTCTCGGCCACCGTCATATGCGGATAGAGCGCATAGTTCTGGAACACCATCGAGATGTCGCGCTCCTTGGGCGGCAAATCGTTGACCACCCGGCCACCAATGCTGATCGTGCCGCCGCTGATGGTCTCCAGCCCCGCGATCATCCTGAGCAGCGTGGACTTGCCGCAGCCCGAGGGGCCAACCAGCACCACGAATTCGCCGTCGGCGATGTCGACGGAGACGCCGTGCAGGACATCGACCGCACCATAGGCCTTGCGGGCCCGATCTATGCCGACGGTCGCCATCAGGCCGCTCCGATCCGGATCTCGTTCGACGACAGCGCGCCCTCATGCACGATGAGACCGACACCACCGTCGCGATAGGCCTCGTCGGCGCGGTCCTCGGCGTCCAGCGACACGCCGTCTGCGGTGAACCGGATGCGGTTGCCCTCGACCGTCACCTCCATGGCAATCGCCTTCTCGAACTGGGTGTCGAAGGCGGTCTCCGCCAGCACCTCCACCCCCTCGTCGCGCACCTTGACGATCTGCATCCGGCCGCCGCGGGTCACGCGGGCACCGTAGTAGCGGCGCAGGCCCTGTGCCCGCACGGCGAAGCCGCCGTAATTGCCGAGATGGAGCATCACCTGGCCCTCGGCACGGTAATTCCGCCATTCCCGGGTGCCGTGGATGATGATGCCTTCGCCGCTGTCCTGCGAAATGCGGAAGGCCGCCGGGAAGCGCTTCGAGAAGAAGCTCGCGCCATTGACCCAGGCCATGCGCCAGAAATCGCAGTCGCCGGCGGGGCGCCTCAGCACGAGGTCGGGCGCACCGTCCCAGCCGAGATAGTCGACGAGCAGGCGGCCGTCCGCGCGCCGGCCCGTGGCCGCAAGCGTGATGCCGATTTCGGCGATCGGCTGTCCGCCGGTATCCGGAAGCCTCCATTCGAGGACGGCTTCCGCACCAGGCGCTATCCCGACCGGCTCGCCGTCGATATCCCGCAGCTGGTCGTGTTCGTCATAGACGCGGATCCGCAGGCGGGCCGCGATCGCACCGCGATTGCCGGCATCGGCGATGACGCGGGCCCGGACGACCTGCCCGGAATAGACGAGGGGCGTGGCCATCAGGTCGTAGGTGCGCATGTCGAGCATCTCGCGCGGCGAAAAGGTCGGCGTCGTCACCGCGGCGACCTGCAGCGGTCCGATGGCCTCGTAGTCGATCGAGAGCGCCCGCCCGCCGGCGAATTCGGCATTGCCGACGCGCACGCCCGCCGCGACATCGAGGCCGGGCTGCGGGCGGAAGCCCTGCCGGCTGCCCGGAAGCGAGAAGTGGAACTGGGCGCCTGCCTTCGGCGCCGGCATCGGCTGCCCCCCGGCCAGGCGAAGACCGAGATTGGTCAGGTAGTAGGCCTGGCGCACCGCGTCATTGATCGAATTGCCGCCGTCGGCGGAGGAGATGAGCATCCTGTCCGCGATCGGTCCGCGGAAATCCGGACCCTCGTCGAGACCCTCGAGCCCGTTCATGATGCCGAGAAGGCAGCCGACATTTCCTGCATTGCAGTCCGTATCCCAACCCGACGTGTTCACGATCATCTGCGCCCGCTGGAAATCCTGCGGGGCATAGAGCACCGACATGATCATCAGCGCGTGGTTGGGCACGACATGGCAGTTGCCGGGATATTTGTCGTAGCCGTACTTGTCCTGGATCATCTGGCGGGTGTCGCGCCAGTCCGGATTGGTCTTGTGCCAGGCCCGGATATCGGCGACCAGCGCGGCGATCCGGCTGTCGGCAGGTATCTGCCGCAGGCCGGTATCGATCAGGTGGTCGATATCGGCCGAGACGAAGGCTTCGGCCTCCATCGCCGCCCAGAGTTTTGCCGCATGAACCGACTCGCCGTCGTGGCTCACCTTGCCGGCCTGTTCGGCAAGCCGGGCTGCCAGCTCCGGCTGGCCCGGCGCGACCATCGCCCAGCCGTCGATGAAGATCTGCGCTCCGATCTGCTCCGCCACCGCCTGGCCGTTGGTCTCGATCGACCCCGAGGCGGGTGCAGGCATGCCCTTCTTGAGGTTGAGCCAGGCCGTGTGCTCCGTCGAATTGCCGTTGCCGCCCCACCACAGGATCGCGCGCTGCTCGACGATATAGTTGAGCCAGGCGCGACCGATGTCCTCGGCGGACAGGTCGGGGCTGATACCGTAGTCCTCGAGGGCGCGCACGAAAGTGAAGGTGCCGGCCACGTCGTCGTCAGTGACCACGAGCGGCTGTTTCAGCCGCTCGTGCACGTAATATTCGATCGGCCCGAGCTCCTCCATGATCCTCTGGTAGGTCCAGCCCTCGAAGGGCCGGCCGAGATAGACGCCGATCAGCTTGCCCAATACGCCGGCATAGACACGTTCGAGATAGTCGTTCGGAAGCTGCATCTTTCACTCCATATGCCTGAATTCCGGATCGCCTCAGGGGGTCTCAGCCCTTGACCGAGCCGCCGGCCATGCCCTCGATGAAGCGCTTCTGCATGAAGACGAAGAGCGCGACGACGGGGACGACGATGATGAGTGCCGCGGCCATGATCTCGCCCCAGTCGGAGCTGTACTGGCCGGACAGAAGGAAGAAGGCGATGACTGCGGTGACATTCTCCTGCTTCTGCAGGAAGGTCGTGGCGATCAGGAACTCGTTCCACGAATTGAGCCCGATGATCAGCGCCACGGTGAGGATGCCGGGCGATACGATCGGCAGCATCACCCGCCAGAACACCTGCCAATGCGTGGCGCCGTCGACGATCGCCGCCTCTTCGAGCTCTTTCGGCACGGCGATGAAATAGGTCCGGAGCAGCATCACCGCGAAGGGGCTGTAGAGGGCGGTATAGATCAGCGCCACGCCGAAGATGTTGTTGATCAGCCCGAGCTTGGCGAAGCCGAAATAGAGCGGGAAGATATAGAGCTGGATCGGCGCCGTGGTGGTCGCCAGGAGATAGAAGGTGAAGATCTTCCAGCTCTTGATCTTCCGGCGCGCCAGGACATAGGCGGTCAGCGACGAGGTCGTGCAGACGAGCAGGATCGTGGTGCCGGAGACGATCAGCGAATTGAGGAAGGTCCGCGAGAATTTCGCATGGTTCCACGCGTTGGAAAAGTTCTGCCAGCGGATCTGGTCCGGCAGGCCGAGCGGGTTCTGCACGATCTGCGCCGCGGGCTTCAGCGAATTCAGCACCAGGAGCGCGATCGGGAAAAGCGCCACGAAGGCGAAGAGACCGAGCACGGCATAGCAGGTCCAGAGGGTGAGGCGGCTCTCGACCAGTCTCATTGCTCGCCCTCCTTGGTCTGGATGCGGACATAGAAGAACGTTCCGACCAGGCCGAAAAGGCTGATGACCAGGGCTGCCGCCGCGGCCTGACCGACATTGAGGTCGTAGAAGGCCTTGCGATAGGCGAGGGTGGAAAGGAGTTCGCTGGAGAAGGCGGGGCCGCCCTGGGTCATGATGTAGACGAAATCGAAGGCGAGGAAGGACCAGATCACGGTCATGATCATCAGCAGCATGATGGTCGGCCGGATACCGGGCAACAGGACGTAGCGCATCATCTGGAAATACGTTGCGCCTTCGATGCGGGCCGCCTCGATCTGCTCCTGCGGCACCTGTCGCAGCGCCGCGAAGAAGATCACGCAGAGGAAACCCCACCAGTGCCAGAGATCGACCGTGGCGACGCCGAACAGCGCCAGCGGCGGCTGGGTCAGCGGATTGGGGATCGGCAGGCCGTATTTCTTGAGGATGCCGAAAATGCCGGTGACCGGGCTGTAGATCATGCCCTGCCAGATGCGCGCCGTGATCGCCGTGGCGATCACGACCGGCAGGAAGTAGATGATCTGGAACACGGTGCTGCCGCGGCGGACGATCAGCAGCATGGACGCGGCGAGCAGGCCCATCAGGATCGGCACCGTGAGGAAGACGATCGTCCAGACGATATTGTTGCCGAGCGCCGACCAGAACACCCGGTCGGCCGCGAGCGCGCGGAAATTCTCCAGTCCGGCAAAGGTCGGCGTCGAGATGCCGTCCCAGCTGCAGAAGGCCAGGACGACCGTCAGCAAGGCCGGGAGGAGAACGATGACCACGTTGATGATCATCGTCGGAACGAGATAGAGCCGGTGCATTCAATCCTCCATGCGGGGGACGGCGCGACGGGCGCGCCGTCCGTGCGGCCGGGTTCAGGCCCCGGTCGGGACCCGATGCCAGGGCCTCTGCCAGGCCGGGTCTCGACCCGGGGTCAAGCCCGTGGCGGGATGGCGGGCGCCTTGCCGGCGTCCTTTTCCTGCCGGAAGGTCTCGTCCAGCTTCTTGAGGAAGTCGGCCGAGGAGGTCTTCTTCAGCCAGACCTCCTCCATGCCGCTGACCAGATAGGTGTCGGTGGCCGGCGGCAGGAAGGTCCAGGTCGTGTAGCCGTACTGGCCTGCGCCGACGGCGGCGGAAAGCGCCTTCATCGCTTCGGTATAGAGCGGCAGCACCTTGTCGGACAGCTTGACCTTGGAGAGATCGGCGAGCGGCAGGTTCCATTCGCCCTGCCAGACGGAGTTCATCTTGCTGTAGTAGTCGTCCGAGAACATGTAGTCGAGCACGGCGGCCGCGCCGTCGGGATTTTCCGACTTGGCATTCACCGAGAGCGTCGAGCCGATGCCGAGTGCGAAGACCGGGTCGCCCTTGAGGCTCGGGAAGCCGACGAAGCCGGCTTCGGCATTGTTCGGCGGGAAATAGGTCGCAACGTTGGAGAAGTTCCAGGTGCCGGTCGGCGCCATGCCCGCGCCGCCCGTGGCGATCTGCGAGAAGGCCTGTTCGAGGGTCAGCGAGAAATAGTTGTCGCCGAAATAGCCCTTGTCCCACCAGGCCGCGAGCGTATCGATGGCCGCCACGAAGGCCGGATCGGTCCAGGCGATCGCCCCGGTCAGGGCCTCGTAGACGTTTTCGGGGCCCGCGACGGAGTTGAGGATGATCGAGACATAGTGCTCGTTGGCCGGGCGCCAGTCGGCATTGCCGGCGCCGAAGGGGACCAGGCCCTTGGCCTTCATCTCGTCCGCCAGGGCCTCGAGTTCGGCGATGGTGACGGGCGCCTTCCAGTTGTTCGCGGCAAACAGCGTCTTGTTGTAGAAGAGGCCGAGCGTCTCGTAGGTTTTGGGAAGGGCGTAGAGCTTGCCGTCATACTTGCCCATGTCGACGAAGAGCGGCAGCAACCGCTCCGTCCAGCCGTATTTCTTGGCATAGTCGTCGAGCGCGAGCAGCTGTCCGGCTTGGGCCATTGCCGCGACATAGCTCGGGCCGGCGGTGAACACCACGTCGGGACCGGTGCCCGAAAGCATCGCAACGCGCAGCTGCTTGTCGAGGTCGGAACCGCGGAAATCCACGCTCAGCGCATAGTCGGGATGGGCGGCGTTGAATGCCTCGACGAGCAGCGTCTGCAGGTTCTGCTGGTTGTCGGGCGAAGCCGATTCGTACCAGAAGGACACGGGCTTCGGATCGGCCGCCCAGGCGAGGCGGGTCATCAACGGCAGTCCGGCCAGGCCGAGGCCCGCCTTGAGCAGGGTACGTCTATGCATGGTTCTCTCCTCCATCATTGTTTTTTCAACCCGTCGAACCTCTCAGGATCAGTTCGAAAGGCATCTCGACCGTCTTGCCTGGGCCGGCCGCATCGCCGCGCAGGCGGTCCATGAGCATCTGGGCGGCACGTTCCCCCATCTGCCGCTGGAACTGGGCAACCGTGGTCAGGGTCGGCGTGACCAGCTTGGCCGCGGAAATGTCGTCGAACCCGACCACCGCGATGTCGTCGGGAATACGGATGGCCCGCTCGCGCAGCGCCTGCATCACGCCGATCGCCATCAGGTCGTTGGCGGCGAAGATCGCCGTCGGCTTGAAGTCGCCCGCCAGGATGCCTTCCGCGGCCCGCGTTCCGCCGACCTCGGAGAATTCCTCGTCGATGACGACATGATCGGGATAGCCGGCAGCGGCGAGTGCAGCGCGATAGCCGTCGATCCGGTGGGCCTGCGGGCCGCCCCGGCCGGCGACGAGCGCGATGCGGCGATGGCCCTGGCCGATGAGAAACTCCGTCACCGCCTGCGCGGCGGCGCGGCTGTCGACGAAGAGATCGTCGACGGCGATGGCGCCGCCGCGCTTGCGGGAGGACTCGATGCGCACGACGGGAACGCCGGCCTCGACGAGCGGCACGAAGTCGCTCGCACGAAGGGTGAAGAAGACGCCGATGACGCCGTCCACCCGACCCTGCCGCGCCCAGTCGAGAAAGTGGCGTTCGCGCTCGGGGACGCCATCGGTGTTGACGGTCATCACGTCGTAGCTCAGCCCGTCCGCCACCGACTGGATGCCGCGTACCAGGGCCGGATAGAACGGGTTGGTAATGTCAGGCACGATGCAGGCGATGGTCATCGAACGGCTGGTCTTCAGCGCCTGCGCAAACCGGTTCGGCACATAGCCCAGATCCTTGGCGGCCTTTGTGATGCGGGCCCAGGTTTCGGCCGGGATCGATCCGCCGCCACCGCTCAGCACCATGGACACGGTTGCCTGCGAGACGCCGGCCGCCTTGGCCACATCCTTCTGCGTTGCCCGGCTTTTTGCCATGTTTTAGCTCGGTGATACGTATTAGTGATACGTATCAATAGCCGTCGATCCGGCAAACCGTCAAGACACCGGTGAAAATAATTCGCGGGGAGGGTGCCGGACGGCCATCGGGAGGCGCGTGGAGGTTGCCAGACGGCCTGGGGTCAGTCGCCGGTCATCAGCTGGTCGGAGAGCTCGGCATTGCCGCGCGCCCGGCGCTCGGCCCGGAGCCGGATCGGCGAAATGCCGAAGTTCTTGCGGAACTTGCGGCCGAAATGCGAGCTGTTCTCGAAGCCGACCTCGAGCGCGATCTCGATCAGCGGACGAGAGGTGCGCTCGACCAGGAACATCGCCTTGTTCATGCGGATCTTGGACAGCGCCTCGCCGGGCGAGATGCCCGTTTTCTCGTGGAACAGCCGCTCGAGCTGGCGGCGCGAGACGCCGACCGCACGGGCGACCTCGTCGACGCGGATCTTCTCGTCGATATTCTGCTCCATGAACTGCAGGCTGGCCTTTATGCGCGGATCGCCGTCGAAGCTGAGGGCGAGCGGCGTCCGGCTCTGCATCTCGCCACCCTCGCGCCAGCGATCGACCTGCAGGATCTCGAGCGCGTTCCTTTCCGCATCCTCGCCGACATGGCGCTTGACCAGCACCGCGGCGAGGTCGGCGACGGCGCTGCCGCCGGCGCAGGTTATGATGCCGACATCCTCCCAGAACAGCCGCTGCGACGTGGCCCGATGCCGGGGAAACCGTGCCCTGTAGGCCTCGTGATGCAGCCAGCTGACGCAGGCGAGACGATCGCGCAACAAGCCCGCCGCGGCGAGAATGAAGCTGCCGGTGCAGACGCCGACAAGCGGCACCCCTTTGGCCGCAGCAGCTTTGAGGAAGGCGACCGTCTCCGCGTCGATCGGTTCCTCGACGTCGAGCAGCCCGCCGACGACGGCGATGTAGTCGAAGCGCTCGGGCCGGCCGAGCCGCTCGGTCGGGGCGAGCTGGACACCGCAGCTTGCCTTGATCAATTGCGGCGTGGAGGAGATGACCTCCCAGTTGCAGCGCAGGCGGCCCGAGCGATCCTCGACGTCGCTCGCGAGCCTGAGCGTATCGACGAAAAGCGAGAACGCGCTCAGCGTGAAATGCCGGGCGAGTATGAAGCCGACCCTCAGAGGCGAGGTCGGTTGCGGAGTGACGAGGCTATCCATCGTACGCTTCCTGAGCGGCAGGGTCGATCCGGAGATCTGTCCGGGGCGCCGGCCGCAGCCGCACCATTATCCGGCTTGCGGGGCAAACGGCAAGCGTGCTCTCGCGAACCGACCATCGCTGCCCCCGTTCCAAAGAGCCAACAAGGCGAAGCGGCTACACCTGTCCGCCCGGCTGCTGGAAATACTGCCGCATCGGCAGTGCAAACGGGTCGGAGGCCGCGGGTGCCGCACTGGCCGATGCTCCGGCGGCGGGACCCGAGGGGACACCACCGTCCGGCTGGTTTTGCCGTTGCTGGTGGTACATGCCGTCGCCGTCGGGGGAGACCGCGCCGGCCGTTGTCTGCGTCGTGAGCAAAGGATCGCCTGCCATGTCGGTTGCCTCGCGTGTTCCTCGCGCATGTCGTCGCCAATCGGAGCCGGGCGACCGCTCTATCATGCAATAGAACTGCCAAAGCGGCCGGAAGTTCACGCCGGCTTTTCGGATTGCCCCCGTCCGAATGCATCCGATGGAGGCAGCAGGGCCGGGGGACTTGAAAATCCCGCCGCGCCGCGCCATCTGACGGGCCGCCAATCCCAGCCATGGAGACGATCCGATGACAGAAGACATTCTCGAAAGACCGGCGGAGCAGCATGTGTTCGAGGCTGATGTCAGCCGCCTGCTCTACATGATGGTCCACTCGGTCTATTCCGACAAGGATGTCTTTCTCCGGGAGCTGATCTCGAACGCCGCCGATGCCTGCGAGAAGCTCCGCTACGAGTCGATCGGGCATCCCGGGCTCGTCGCCGACGGCGTCCAGTCGCGCATTCTCGTGACGCTGGACGAGGAGGGGCGCCGGGTCACGATCGAGGACAACGGCATCGGCATGGGCCGCGACGAGATGGTCGAGGCGCTCGGCACCATCGCCAGGTCCGGTACGCGCGCCTTCATGGAGCGGCTGGAGAGCACCAAGGCAGGCGAGGGCGCGGAACTGATCGGCCAGTTCGGCGTCGGCTTCTACTCGGCCTTCATGGTCGCCGACCGTGTCGACGTGTTCTCCCGGCGCGCCGGGGCGGACGAGGCCTGGTCGTGGTCGTCGGACGGCAAGGGCAGCTATTCGGTCCGCCCGGCCGGGCGCGACGAAGCGCCGGAGCGCGGCACGCGCGTGGTGCTGCATCTGATGGAGGATGCCAAGACCTATGCCAGCAAGTGGACCGTCGAGCGCATCATCCGCGAGCAGTCCGGCCATGTTGCCGTGCCGATCGAGATTGCGGCGAAGCCCGGCGACGCGCCGAGCCAGGTGTCTGACGGCACCGCGCTGTGGACCAAGCCGAAGAGCGAAGTCTCGCAGGCCGACTATGCCGACTTCTATCGTGGCGTGTCCGGCCAGTATGACGAACCTGCGCTGACCGTGCACTTCCGCGCCGAGGGCCGGCACGAATATGCGGTTCTGGCCTTCGTGCCGGGAAGCCCGCCCTTCGACCTCTTCGATCCCGATCGCAAGGGCCGCATGAAGCTCTATGTACGCCGCGTCTTCATCACCGGCGATGCCGATCTTGTACCGCACTATCTGCGCTTCGTCCGCGGTGTCGTCGATACGGCCGACCTGCCGCTCAACATTTCGCGCGAAATGATCCAGGAGAGCCCGATCCTGGCAGCGATCCGCAAGGGCGTCACCAGCCGCATCCTCACCGCCATCGAAAAGCTCGCCGAAAGCGACGCCGCGACCTACGAGACCCTCTGGACACATTTCGGCCGGGTGCTGAAGGAAGGGCTCTACGACGATTTCGAGCGCCGGGAACAGTTGCTCGGACTCGCCCGCTTCCGCAGCACGGCCTCGGGTGACGGCTACCGCTCGCTCGCCGACTATGTGAAGGACATGAAGGATGGCCAGGAGACCATCTACTTCATGACCGGCAACAATCTCGACCAGATGAAGGCCTCGCCGCAGCTCGAGGGGTTCAGGGCCCGCGGGATCGAGGTCCTGCTGCTCGCCGATCCCGTGGATGCCTTCTGGGCGCCCAATGCGCCGGCCTTCGACGGCAAGCCGCTCAAGTCGGTGACCCAGGGCCTCGCCGACCTCGACAAGGTCAAGTCGGCCGAGGGCGGTGACGCGGCGAAGAGCGCCACGTCTCCGGACATGGCCGCCTTTGTCGACTTCGCCAGGCAGGCGCTGGAGACGGACGTCGCCGATGTCCGGGTGTCCGACCGCCTGACCGACAGCGCCGCCTGCCTGGTTGCGCCAGAGGGCGGTCTCGACCGGGAAATGGAGCGCTTGCTGCAGGGCGCGGGTCGTCTGCAGACGGCCAGCAAGCCGGTGCTGGAGATCAATGCCGGTCACAGCCTGGTGCAGTCCATCGCGGCCCTTGGTGACGCTGACTTCAAGACCGACGCCGCCTGGCTGCTGCTCGACGAGGCGCGGATCCTCGATGGCGACCGGCCGGCACAGCCGCGGGACTTTTCCCAGCGCCTGGCCCGCGTCCTCGAGCGCGCGCTCCGCGCACCGGCAGGATAAATCCATCGAATTGAGAAAAATATCGCATCGCACAGTTGACTTATGTGCGATGCAGCATTATATCCATTTGCATAGACCGGTTATCCTCCTCCCAATCGGTCTTCCGACCGGCGGCACTCCTCCTCCCAGCCGACGGTCATTATCGAGAACCCGGCGCATCCTCCCGCGCCGGGTTCTCTTTTCTCAGACCTTTGATGGTTACACCCCGTCAGCTCGATGTTGCGATCGCATAGCCTAGAACGGCAGAAAATGCGACGAAGGCGGCGATGATTCCGGTCACGGCGATCAGAGTATCGGTCGGCATGTCGATGTCCCCTCCTGATGGTACGCGATCAGATTACCGGGGGGAGCGCGGGTTGCGTTTGATCTGGATCAACACGTTCCGGGCGGGCTCATGAAAGGTCGCGACCGGGGTCTCACATGTCCTTCGTCCGGCCGCTCCGACCGTCCTGCGAGTCTCTCCCTTCGCCTTGATGTCAGACGATCAGCCGCGCGGCACGTCCGCGCTTGCGGTCGGCATTGTTGTAGTAGCTCGACGCCTGGACCACCGACCGGTGCTGCGACTGCTGCATCGCCTCGGGCAAGGGAATGCCGCGATTGGCGGCTTCGGTGAGATAGCCCGCGCGCAGGCCATGCGCGGAAAAGCGCGTCGGATCGAGCCCCGCCTTGAGGCACCGGGTCTTGACGATCAGGTTGATGGACTGCGGCGTCAGGGCGCGGCGGTCGATATTGCCCCACTGGTCGATGCGGCGGAAGACCGGGCCGGAGGTGATCTTGGCCTCCGACAGCCAGTGCTTGAGCGCGGTTACCGGCCGGCCGATGAGCAGCGCCTGCGCATCGTCCTCGACCGAGGTGGTCTTGGTTCGCCCGAGATGGATTATCAGACAGGGCAGGGTCTTCGAGGTGTCGTCGGACGGATCGGCGCGAACCGGATCCTGGTCCTCGAGGTCTTCCACCCGCATGTCGGCAAGTTCCGACCGCCGCCGCCCGCCCGAGGCGAAGGCGGTGAGCAGGATCGCCCGGTCGCGTATGTCGCTCAGACGCTGGCCCGAACAGGTGGCGAGAAGCTGTGCCAGGATGTCGCCGGTGACAGCCGCCTTGCTCTTGCGCTGGCGCGGACGGCCGGCGGCGCGGACCGCAAGCCGCAAGGCCGCCTTGAGCGCCTGTCCGGAGAAATTGCCCTCGACGCCGCGCCAGCGGCTGAGGATCGACCAGGAGGTGAGGCGCCGCCGCACCGTGGCCGGCGCATGCGGCCCGTCGACCCGCAGGAGGCCGCGGGCGCGCAGTCCGGTGGCGACGTCGTCCGGCATGCCGTGGGACGGATCGGTCGCGCGGGTCGCCGGATCCCAGAGATGGTGGGCGACGAATTTCAGCAAAAGGCTTTCCGGCGCCGGCCACGGCAAGGCAGCGCCGGTCGCCAGTTCGCACCAGGATTCGAGATAGGCGATATCGGAGGCGAGCGCCCGGAGCGTGTTCTTGCCCATGCCCTGGCCGGCAAGCTGCTTCAGCGTCGCGACGTCGTCATCCGACAGGATGCCCGCAAGCTGGTCGCGCCGGTCGAAGGGCAGGATCGCGTCGAGCGCATCGAGCTGCTCGGCACGGCGGAGGACCGTCTCCGTGGAGGGTCGGGACGAGACGGCATCGGACATCGTTGCGGTTCCTGGCTGCGCGGCGGGTGATTTGGCGCGTCGCCCAATCTAGCCGAAGGTGACGCCGTTGCAAACGCTATCGATAGCGACAGCGGAGACGAACGAGCGCCCGGCGCGCTCACCGGAATCAAGGAACTTTCGCAATCGATTAACCGTGCTGATTTTGAAGATTGTAAGACCGAGAATGCTAGAAGAAGTCCCTCTGTTGATAGGCGATCCTATGGATATACGGACAGCAAGACGCAGGATCCGAGACTTCATGTCGGTCCAAAGCGAAAATCCTGAGCTCCTGAAAGCTCAGTATCGCGCTTTCACCCGTCAAATGCCGATGATGTATTTCATCCTGCTGTCCAGCACCTGGGCGCTCGCCATGACCCATCTTGGCGTGGCCCCATCGTGGCTGACCATCGGCGTGCCCGCGACACTGACATTCGGCTGCCTGCTGAGAGTGCTCTTCTGGCTGCGGACAAGAACCACCGATCCTTCTCCCGAGGCAGCGCATTCGGCGCTGCAGCGTACGAACCGGCTCGCGGGAGCCATCGCCGTCGCGTTCACGCTGTGGTCGTTCGCACTCGTTCCCTACGGTGACGCCTATACCCGTTCGCATGTCGCCTTCTATATGGCGATCACCGTCATCTCCTGCATCTTCTGCCTGATGTATGTGCGCTCGGCCGCCTTCATCGTGACGCTGATCGTCAATGGCGCCTTCATCGCCTTCTTCATGTCGACGGCCCAACCGACATTCATTGCAATTGCGATCAACGTTCTGCTGGTCTGCGCGGGGATGATGTCCATCCTCCTGACCAACTACCGGAACTTCGAGAGCATGGTCGTGTCCAAGCAGCGGAGCGACGCCCTGAGCAGCGAGAATTTCAGGCTCGCCAATCTCGACAGCCTGACCGGACTCGCCAACCGCCGCGCCTTCTTCGCAGAACTGGAGGTCCAGCTGCAGAAAGCACGGGCCAGCGGAAACCGACTGGCCCTGGGTGTCATGGACCTGGATGGCTTCAAGCCCGTCAACGATCTCTACGGTCATTCGGTGGGCGACCGCCTGTTGATCGAGGTCGCAAACCGCCTCTCGCAGACCCTGACTGCCAGCACGGCCTTCCGGTTGGGGGGTGACGAATTCGCCATCATCGCCCCGCTTCCGCCGGAAAACACCCAGCTCGTGTTGAATGCGAACGCGATAACCGCGCGGTTGAGGGAACCGTACGAAATGCCTGAGGGCACCGTACACATTTCGGCCTCCATGGGGATCGCCGTTTTCCCGGACCTGGCGCTGGACCGCGAGCAGCTTTTCGACCGGGCGGACTATGCGCTCTACCACGCCAAGAAAAGGCGCCGTGGAGGCGCCGTGCTCTTCAATGCCGATCACGAAGAGCAGATCAACGTCGACGCCCGGATAGAAAGCGTTCTGAAGCAGGCGGATCTGGAAAGCGAGCTGTCGGTCGTCTTCCAGCCCATCGTCGACATCCACGAGGGGGCCACCGTCGGCTTCGAAGCGCTGGCACGATGGGATAGTCCGACCCTGGGGAAAGTATCTCCCGCCTGCTTCATCCCGATCGCCGAGAGGGCCGGCATGGTCGGCGCGCTGACACGGCCGCTCTTCAGAAAGGCGCTCGTCGCAGCCAGTTCCTGGGAGGCGCCCATGCGTCTCTCCTTCAACCTGTCGGCACATGACCTGAACTCGCACGACGGCGTTCTGGCGATCATCGGCATCATCGAGAGCAGCGGCTTCGATCCGCGGCGCCTTGATCTGGAGATCACCGAGACGGCCTTCACTCACGACTTCGAGCAGGTCACGCAGTCCGTCGAGACCTTGCGGCGGCTCGGATGCGGTGTGTCGCTCGACGATTTCGGCACCGGATACTCGAGTCTCACCCGGCTACACGCATTGCCGCTGACCAAATTCAAGATCGACCGAAGCTTCGTCACGAACCTGCACAAGAGGCCGGCAAGCTACAAGATCGTCAAGTCGCTTCTGACCCTCAGCGCGGACATGGGGTTGGAATGCGTCATCGAGGGTGTCGAGACGGAAGCGGAGCTCGCGGCTCTCAAGGCCCTGGGCGGCACCAGCGTCCAGGGGTATCTGTTCTCGCCGCCATTGCCCGAGGATCAGGCCATGGAATTCGCTGCCAGAAACGGCCGCCGGTCCAGCAAGATCGCCGTGTGAGGGGCCCCGGGGACCTTTTGTGCGCCCGGCAGCCAACGACGGTCTTGCCTGATAGACGGCACGAATGCCGAACCTCAGCGCCGTCGGTCGGCAGCGATGATTTCGGCAGCGATCGAATGCAACGGAAGTACCTTGTCGACGCCGCCGCGGCCGATCGCTTCCTTCGGCATGCCGAAGACGACCGAGGTGGCTTCGTCCTGCGCCACCGTGAAGGCCCCCGCCGTGTGCATTTCCTCCATGCCACGGGCGCCGTCGTCGCCCATGCCGGTCATGATGACGCCCATCGCATTGCCCCCGGCAACGCGGGCAGCCGACCGGAACAGAACATCGACCGAAGGCCGATGGCGCGAGACGAGCGGACCCTGCCGCACGGAGACGTAGTAACGCGCGCCTTGCCGTTCGAGAACGGTGTGGCTGCCGCCACCGGGCGCAATCAGGACGAGGCCCCGCAGGACCGTGTCGCCGTCTTCCGCTTCCTTGACCTCCATCGCGCAGAGGCCATCGAGGCGTCTGGCAAAGGCAGCGGTGAATCGTTCCGGCATGTGCTGGACGATGACGATCCCCGGCGAATTGGCCGGCAAGGCCTCGAGCATTTCGCGCAGGGCCTCGGTTCCGCCGGTGGACGCGCCGACGCAAACCACCATTTCGGTGGTCTTTGCCATGGCTCGGCCGGATGGGGGCGGCAAGACGGCATCGGCCGTCAGCTTCTCCGGCGGCGCATCGGGCTGCCTCCCAGAGGTCAGATTTCTGTTCCGGACACCCGGCCGGGCCTGCGCGGCGGCCTTGACGACATCACAGATCCGGGTCGCCTGCTCGGACAGGTAGTCGGCGGCGGCGATCTTGGGTTTGAGGATCACGTCCACCGCGCCGGCCTCGAGCGCCTGCATCAATGTCTCCGTGCCTGCTTCCGTCAGGGAGGAGCACATCACGACGGGGATCGGCTTCTGTGCCATGAGCTTGCGCAGGAAGGTGATGCCATCCATGCGCGGCATCTCGACATCGAGCGTGATGACGTCGGGAACCTGCTCCGCGATCCGTTTCGCCGCCATGAACGGGTCGCCCGCGGTACCAACCACCTCGATATCGGGATCCGTCTGGAATACCGCGGCGAGCGTCTGCCGGACGCTGGCGGAATCGTCGACGATCAGGACGCGAACCTTCTTTTTCATGTCCTCCTCACAGGCGCTTGAAGACGGTATTGGCGACCTGACGCAGAGGCAGATTCATTCCGGCGATCGATTCCGAATGCCCCAGGAACAGGTATCCACCGGCCCAAAGCCTGTCGCAAAGCTTGCCGATCACCTTCTGCTGCGTCTGTTTGTCAAAGTAGATCAGAACGTTGCGGCAGAAGATGATGTCGACGGGGTCGCCGATCTGGTAGGAGGCGTCCATCAGGTTGAGCCGGGCAAATCCGATCCGGGAGCGCAGGCGGGGAACGATACGGACCTCTCCTCGATCGGGTTGGCGGGCGAAGCGGACATATTTGGAGATGAGCGCCCGCGGCATAGGCGCGATCATGTCTTCGCTGAACACTCCCCGCCGGGCCTTGTCCAGGACCTCCGTCGATAGATCCGTCGCCAGGATGACGTAGTCCTGACCCTTCTGCGATATCGAGAATTCCTCGAGCAGCATGGCGATCGTATAGGGTTCGGCACCTATGGAGCAGGCGCAACTCCATATCCGGATCTGCCGAGTCCCGCGACTGACCAGTTCCGGCAGGATCGTGCTGGACAGGTAGTCGAAATGACCCGGCTCCCGGAAGAAGTCCGTCTTGTTGGTTGTCACGACATCGATGAGGTAGATCGACTCGCTGTCGAGGCCTCCCTCCTCGAACAGGTATGTGCAATAGCTGTCGAGCGTCGAATGCCCGGTCGCGCGCAACCGCCGACGCAGGCGTCCTTCCAGCATCGTCATCTTTGTTTCTGGCAGCCTGATGCCGCTGTAATTGTAGATGTAGCTTGCCAGACGCTTGAAATTGCGGCCGCTCAGGCGATCATCGAAACTGATCTGGCCCGCGACTGGGTTCGGTGCAGCGCTCATGAGGCTATGCGACCTGACGGGCCTCGGCGCTGGCGCGCCTGATCTCGTCACCCTGATGGGCAAAGAGGCGGGACAGATCGATGATGACGACGAAATCCTGGGCACGCCGGACGACGCCCTGGATGTAATCCGATTGCCATTTGACGCCGATTTCTGGCGCGCCTTCGATCTGGTCCGTCCGGAACGGGGTCACCTCGAATACCTTGTCCGCCATCATCCCGAGCGTCAGCACCTGCCCGCGGCTGGGGATGTCGAGAACCAGCACGCGGGTGTTCTGGGTGCTGACGGTCGCCTCCATGCCGAGCCGGCGGCGCAGATCGATGATCGGCACGCCTTGTCCACGCACATCCCGCAGGCCCAGGAGATAGTCCGGGCCCTGGGGAATCTTGAAGGCCTCCCCGTGGTCGAGGATCTCACGCACGACCTCGACGGGGACCGCAAATATCTCCTCGCCCAAGGCGAAGGTTACGAACTGAGCCTCGGCCTTGACCATCACGCACGCTCCCGAAAGACGTCGGCGTCTGCACCGGCCATCATCATGTCGATTGCAAAGCCCTTTACGCGGGCCTTCCGAGCGGAAGCCGACCGGGCTGGCGACCGCGTGGTCGGGGTGCCCGAAGCCACGCTCTCACGGCCGATCGAGACCTTCGGATGGTGGTTCGGGGACCGGCCGGGCGCTGCGCCCGACTGCGCGATGCGAAAGAAGCTGATCGAATCCAGCAATTCTTCCGCCTGCGCCGCGAGTTCCTCCGACGACGAAGACGCTGCCTTCGATGCGCCGGTGCCGCATTTCTCGTGGAAGAAGCGGCGGGCGACCGCGGCCACATCGATGTCGCCCCTGTCGTGTTCCGACGTCATCCGCTTCGTGGGGTCTTGAATCTCCGACAGTGCCCATTCGGATCGAGACGTCTTGCGAATGTGTGTGAGCAATTTCATGCTGATGATGCTCCTTCTCGCGGGGTCGCTTCAGGCGACGGCAAGGATGGTCCGGATCCGCTCAGGCGCTCTGGCGGAAATCGTTGTCTTCGGCGTCGGCTTCGCCCATGGACATGTCGAGGGCAAAGCCCCTGGCGCGCTCCTGCTGGGCAGCGACCGAACCGGTCGCCGGGGACCTGGTCGGCCCGTGACTGCTGCGTGACGGTGTAGCGGCTGCGCCCCGAGTCCGGCTCGAAGTCTGGAAGCGCGAAGACCCCGTATTGTCGATACGGAAGAAGGCGATCGAGGCCTGCAGTTCCTCGGCCTGGGCCGCCAGTTCCTCGGATGTGGACGACACCTGTTCAGAAGCGCCGGCATTCTGCTGGGTGACCTTGTCGAGCTGCTGGATCGCTTCGTTGATCTGGGCCGCACCGATATCCTGCTCGCGGCAGGCGGCGGAGATTTCGGACACCAGTTCCGCAGTCTTGCGGATATCGGGCACCAGCTTGTTGAGCATCTCGCCGGCCTGTGTCGCCACATTGACGGTTTCGCCCGAGAGCTTGCTGATCTCGGCCGCGGCCGCCTGGCTGCGCTCGGCGAGCTTGCGCACTTCCGAAGCGACGACGGCGAAGCCCTTGCCATGCTCGCCGGCACGGGCGGCTTCGACCGCCGCATTGAGTGCGAGAAGGTCGGTCTGGCGGGCGATTTCCTGCACGATCGAGATCTTCTCTGCGATCGTGCGCATCGCGCTGACGGCCCGGTTTACGGCATCGCCGGAAGCTTCGGCGTCCTTCGAAGACTGGCGGGCAATCTTCTCGGTCTGGGCGGCATTGTCGGCGTTCTGCTTGATGTTGGCCGCCATCTCCTCCATCGAACTGGAGGCCTGTTCGGTGGCGGCAGCCTGCTCGGTCGCACCCTGAGACAACTGTTCCGAACTCGATGACAATTCCTGGCTACCCGAGGACACGTTGTCTGACGCGGTCATCGAATCGCGGACCACTTCGCGAAGGCGTTCCACCATCTGGAGGAGCGCCTTACCCAGGACGTCCTTGTCGGACAGAGGCCGTCGCGTGACGGTCAGGTCTCCGTTGGAAATCCGGTCGGCCACCTCGGCGGTTTCGCGCAGGCTGTCGATCAGGGCGTTGACGGCCAGTTTCATCTTCTGATGATCGCCCTCGCAGGCGATGTCGACGCGTTCGGTCAGATCGCCGACGGCGACCTTGCCGAGAACCCGGTTGCCTTCGGCGATCGGCAGCAGGGTGGCGTCAAGCATGCCGTTGATCCCGGAGACCAGTTTCGAGAAATCACCGACGAACCGCTCGGCCTCGCCCCGCTCGCTCAGCTTGCCCGCCGTCGAGGCGACGATGAGGCGCTGGATCTCGGCGATGATGGCGCGCAAGTTGCCGCGAAGGGTCTCGATCGTGTCGTTGATGAAGGCCTTCTTGCCGGGGAACTGTTCGAGTGGCGCATTGAAGTCGCCCTCGCCGAACGCCTTGACCGTCGCCATAGCCTTCTTCTTCACTGCAATGTGACCCGCCACCATGCCGTTGATGCCATTGGCCATCGTGGCAAAGTCACCCCGGAACTTCTCGACCGCGACGAAGACGTCGATGTCGCCGCGGTCGTGCTCGGCCGACATCCTGTTCATCTCCGCGATCAGCCCCTTGAGGTTGCCGCGCAGGGTCTCGATCGTGTCGTTGATGAAGGCCTTCTTGCCCGGCAGCTGCTCCAGCGGCGCATTGAAGTTGCCCTCGCCGAACTCCTTGACGACGGCCATCGCCTTCTTCTTCACGGAAATGTGGCCCGCGACCATGTCGTTGATACCCCTGGCCATCGTGGCGAAATCGCCCCGGAACTTCTCGACCCCCACGAACACGTCGATGTCGCCCCGGTCGTGCTCGGCCGACATCGTGTTCATCTCCGCGATCAGCCCCTTGAGGTTGCCGCGAAGGGTTTCGATCGTGTCGTTGATGAAGGCCTTCTTGCCGGGCAGTTGCTCCAGCGGCGCATTGAAATTGCCGTCGCCGAATTCCTTGACCACAGCCATGGCCTTCTTCTTCACCGCGATATGGCTGCCGACGAGATCGTTGATCCCCTTGGCGATCACGGCGAAGTCTCCCTTGAAGGCCGCGGTCGGGACGATCGCTTCGATGTCGCCACTGTCATGGGCTGCCGACACGTCGGCAACGGCCTGACGCAGGGCGACCACAGGAGCAGTCGTGAGGTCAAGCAGCGCGTTGACCATCGTCAGCAGTTCCCGCGCCTCATCCGTTGCCATTTCGGGGTTCGCCCGACTTGAAAAGTCGCCGGCAGCGAGTTTCGGCATCAAGCTTCGGAGTTCCGAGACGGCCCAAGCAGTGCGGGACGTTTTTCTGATCTGATTGAGAACGGACATGTGACATTCCTCTTACTGTTTTCGACTGGCCACCGATGACCTAGCCTGCTGCCTGGGATTGGTTGGGCAGCCGGTGTTGCCGGCCGAACCCAAAGATTGCGAAAAGATTGGGAACGATGATGAACTCGCCTTCGCGCTTGACGAGGCATTCGATGAAATCCGAACGCCAGCGCATTCCGACGCTTGGCGGCGGCTCTCCCCGCGATCGCTGGAGCCTCGTGACCTCGTGGACCCTGTCGGTACGAACGCCCAGCAGAGTGGATTCGCCATCGATCTCGAGTTCGATCACGACGATGCGGCTGTCGATGGTCGTCGGCGTTGCCTCCATGCCGAAAGCCAGACGGATATCAGTGAGGGGGATGACGCGACCGCGGAAATTGATGACGCTGCCGACGAAACTGCGCGCGCCGGGCACCACGGTTTCTGCGACGACATCCATGATTTCCCGCACCAGGGTCGCCGGAATCGCGAACACTTCCCCGTTCAGGGTGAATGTGAGGACGGCAAGGTCCTCCTCGTCCTTCCAGGCACTGACAAAGGCCTTCGTGTCGACAGCGATGTTCATCCCGTGGCCCGCAACTGCGCCTCCTGCTGTTGTCCCGCGCCGACGATCTGCGCCACGTCGAGGATGAGCGCGACACTGCCGTCTCCGAGGATGGTTGCCCCCGAGAAGGTCGACACGTCGTGATGCAGCTTCGACATCGACTTGATCACCGTCTGGTGGTCGCCGATGATCTGGTCGACGACGAGGCCCACCCGCTCGTTGCCGTTGGAGACCACCACCATCTTCTGGTAGGTGTCCGGCGGCGTGCTGGTCTCGAAGACTTCCCGGAGCCTTAGGAAGGGCACGAGCGTATCCCGCAGCGAGATGAAGCTGCGCCCGCGCGAGCGCTGATCGTCGTCGACGGAGAGCTCGACGCATTCTTCCACCGCTGAGAGGGGAATGACGAAGTTGCCGTTGCCGACACGGATGAGCAGTCCGTCGATGATGGCCAGCGTCAGCGGAATGCGCAGCGAGATCTCCGAGCCTGCGCCCGGCTCGCTTTTCACGTCGATGGCGCCGCGCAACGTCTCCACCGTCTTCTTGACGACGTCCATGCCGACGCCGCGACCGGAAAGACTGGTGATCTGGGCCGCCGTCGAAAAGCCGGGTTCGAAGATCAGCAGCAACAGTTCCTGGTCGGTCAGGGACTGGCCGGGCGCGATCAGACCCGTCGATTCGGCCTTTGCCCGGACGCGGACGCGGTCGATGCCACGCCCGTCGTCCTTGATGGTGATGATCACCTCGCCACCGGACTGGCGGGCCGCAAGCGTGACCTTTCCGATAGCCGCCTTGCCCGAAGCGAGGCGTTCCTCCGGCGGCTCGAGGCCATGATCGACGGAGTTGCGAACCAGATGCACGAGCGGGTCGGCAAGTCGCTCGACGACTGTTTTGTCGACCTCGGTCGTCTCACCCAATGTTTCGAGTTCAATGGTCTTGCCGGTCTCGCGCGAGAGATCGTGGACCAGACGGCGGAAACGGGCAAAGAGGCTGCCGACCGGCACCATGCGGAGCCCCATCATGGTGTCACGCAGCTCTCCGGAGAGGCGCTCGACGTCTTCGGACACCGCGCGCAGCAAGATGTCGGAACTTGCATTGGCCAATTGTGACAGGCGCGACTGGGCGATCACCAGTTCGCCGACCCTGTCCATCAGTTCGTCGAGCCTTTCGGCCGGCACGCGGACATTCTCGGCCGGCTTGCTGCTGCGGGGGTCGGGGCCGGCGGCAGCGGCCGCCTTGGGCTGGGGGTCCGGCTCGGACGGTCCGGGGCCGGTTTGTGTCGGTTGCACGGATTGGGTGTCGGCCGCCGCATCCTCGGCGAAATCTTCGAAGATCTCCGCCATGTCGAGCGACATGTCGTCGATGACGAAAATGAAAACGTCTTCGATGGCGGACTTCGGGATGTCCCCCCGAAGCATGACCGTCCAGCGGATATAGATGTCGGTCGGAACGAGCGTCGTGAGGTCCGGAACATCAGCCGTCTCGGCCATGACGGTACAGTCGCCGAGTTCCCGCAACTCGTCCAGCAGAGCGAGTGGATTGGTGCCGTTCGCCATGGCCCTGGGCGGAAGGCTGATCGTCAGCTTCCAGCCCACGCTCGTCCTCACGGCGGTCTTGGCCGACGCCTGCTTCGACCCGGAGGCGCCGTCGATCGCTGCCTGCAGCCTTGCGAGCAGGCGAGTGCCCGTCTCGTCCTGGATCTGATGCGGGTACTCGATCAGCGCCTTCATATGGCTCTGCGCGTCGAGGACCGCAGACACCAGGGCGGACGTTGCCGGCACGCTTCCCTTGCGCACGGCGTCGAACGCCGTCTCGCAATGATGGGTGAAGGCGGCAAGGGCTTCGAAGCCGAACATGGCGCCGGAGCCCTTGAGGGTATGAAGACCGCGAAACACGGCGTCGACCAGTCCATGGTCGGAGAGATTGTTGTTGAGGTCGAGGAGGTTGAGTTCGATCTGTTCGAACAGTTCTGCCGCCTCGGTGCGAAAAACCTGGATCGGGTCGAGCGCGTTCATTGGCCGAGGACCTTCCTGGCGATCTTGACCAGTTGATCGGGATCGAACGGCTTGGTGATCCATCCGGTCGCACCGGCTGCCTTGGCCTGAGCCTTGATCGCGCCGTCGGATTCGGTGGTGAGGAAGATGATCGGCGTTCCCGTATGCTGCGCAGAGCCACGGAGCGCCTGGATCAGTTCTATGCCGTTCATGTTCGGCATGTTGAGATCCGTCACGATGAGATCGAAGTCACCGGACGTGGCCTTGGAGAGCCCATCGCGGCCATCGACGGCTTCGGTGACGTGATAGCCGGCACTTGTCAGTGCGATCCGCGTCGTTGCCCGGATGCTGGCGGAATCGTCGACGGTCAGGATGCGCGCAGTCATGCACTCGGCCTTTCGTGGAACCAGAAGGCACGGCTTTCCGCCGACATGTCCGTTGTGAAACCCGCTCGCTCCAGAATGCTCCGCAACCGGCCGCTGGCGGGAGCGCTCGTCGTGAATTGCTTGTCCTGGAGGGCTGCGGAAAGCCTGGCCGATTCAATGAGTTGAATGAAGCTCAGGTCCACCTGTGCGTCTTCCGGCAGGTCGATGACCACCGACGATCGCGCTTCGAATTCGTCGAGCAGCAGTCTGTGCAGGGTGGCCGCATGGCCTATGGTCAGGCTCGTCCCGAGCGCCAGCGGCATCGGGCGGCTCTGTTCTTCAGAATTTGCCATGGTTTTCACTCTCCCAACGGCAAGAGGCCTTCAGGCCATCGAGGGCGCAGCCCGTAACGGCCCGGCGGGTGCCGCCTGTACCAGCCGTCATTCGCTGAGCTGCAAGTCTCCGGAACTTCATTGTCCAATCCTCCATGCACGCGATCGCAGGTCGGGATGCGGCGCACATGACAATGCGCTAATGCAACCGTCGCATTAATCTATTAACAGCGCATAATTTTATTGGTGTGATTTTTGGGGGGGCTTCGCTGAGAGATCCGTTGTCGCATTCATTAAACTTCAAATGAAATGCCGTTCAATTTTTTCCGATATTGAACGAGGCCTCTGGAATATATAAAGAATATTTTTCGCGCGATTGAATCCAGGATGTACGTATCCGTTCTGTCGATGCTTCCGAAAGACAAGTAGATAGGGAAATTTTTACATAATCCATTAAACCGGAAAAGCCATCCAGACGCCGGTTTAGGCATTCCCGTTAAGAGAGTTTCTCGAACCTCCGCCCCGCATGGAAACTTGCATTATCAATAGATGAGATCGGCGCCGCCAAGCATCCGCCAGATTGGAGCCTCTGCGAGCTCAGCCCGGTCGCCTGACCCTCACCAGCATGTTTCGACGCGTGTCCGGGTTGCGTTATCCATGCGCCGCGCCACTAAGGACTGCGGCCGAGCGGCTCCCGGAGAAAAGGGCTCCGGGCGACGGAGCTGGACAGGCGCTCGCCGGCTTCGGCGCCTTCACGCGTCAGCGCGGGCAGGCCTGCTACATGAGACAATCAGATAAGATAACTTATGGAACTGCGATCCGATACGCAGGCACGGGGGGGGCTGCGTGGGATCTCTGGCACGATCGAGAGCCCGCGAGGACCAATCACTTGGATGATGCACAAGCTGTGCGTTACCGATATCGAGAGCTCACGGCACCAAGGCAGCGGCACGCGGTGCCGCAGGCGTGCCGGTGCCGGCGAAGAGCTCGGTCATGCTGCGGGCCGCCGCCGCCCCGTCGCCGGAAGCGATCTCCCGGCAAAGGCGCTGGACCAGGCCGTCGGGAAGCGCTGACAGCCTGCTTTCGAGGAACGACGCGTCGTCACGCGCGAGACTGATCAGGCTAATCGTCGCGAACGAGGAGAGGAAGCGGTTGCCAGAGAGAGGGGCAAGGCCAGCGAGAAACGACACGAGGTCGGGGACGGTCGTCACCTCGGCTGAGAGTTCCGGAGCGCGGTGTGGCCGATCCTGTCGCGAGGCTGCCAGTCTCGCCAGGTCAGGCATCACGATGGCCAGGCCCTGCCACAACTCGTCGGAGACGCCGCCGCCGCCGTCCTTGCGCGTCCAACCGATGACCTCGCAGTCGATCAGCGTCCACTGGCTGCGGTCGGTGACCTGCGTGCCTCGCCTCCGCCGCGTCTCGAGCATGCCTTTCGAGGAGAGGCCCTTGATCGCCTCCCGCAACGCAGTCCGGCTGACGCCGAGCGTCTCGCCGAGGCTGTGTTCGTTGGGCAGGATGCTGCCCTCCGGGAAATGACCGGACATGATGGCGCCGAAGATCTTGCGCGCGACGATCTGGCTGAGATCGTCGGTTTCCTGCCGCACGGCGGCTAGCGGCCGCGTCTCCCGTGCAGGCTCGGCCTGGCGGCGCGGAATGGGATCGGGTCGGCGGTAGACTGTCAAGGGTGGGGCCCCATTGATCAAAAGAACATGTATGATCTATATACAGCGAGCTTCGGGATTGCAACCGCTTCGGAGAGCGCGTCCCGGTCGGGGGACATCATGCGCACCATCGTCTGTTTCGGCGACTCCAACACCTGGGGCTGTCCGCCCTTTGCCAATATCGCCCAGACGCCCGACCGCATCGCCGCGGAAAGTCGCTGGCCGAACGTGATGGGGCATCATCTCGGCGAACCGGTCTGGATCGTCGAGGAAGGCCTGTCCGGCAGGACAACGGTTTTCGACGACCCGATCGAAGGGGTGCACAAGAACGGCACGCGCACCATCATTCCGGTGCTGGAGAGCCACGCGCCGATGGATCTGCTGATCTTCATGCTGGGGACCAACGACTTCAAGGACCAGTTCATGACCTCGGCCTACAATTCGGCCCGGGGCATGCTGACGCTCATCCAAATGGTCAAGGGCCATTATGCGCTCGCCGACGTGATGCCCGAGATCCTCGTCGTCACGCCACCCGCCCTCACCCAGGCTGCGGAACCCGCGATGTGGGGCGACGGCTGGCGGCGCTGTGTCGATCACGCCTACTATCTCGAGCAGGTGGCAAGCCGGACAGGCTGCTTCCATTTCGATGCCAACCGGGTCGTCCGGGCCGGCATCGACGGCGTGCATCTCGATCCGGACATGCATGTCGCGCTGGGCCAGGCGTTGGCCCGGGAGGTGGCCCAGATCCTGAAACTGCGGACGACCAGTTAGGCCTATTTACATAATACATATTATCTAATACGGTTCCTGCACGGTGGCGCTGAAGCGTCGCCGATGGGAGGCGGCTTGCCGGACGATCGCGGGCCGCGCAATCGGGAGGAACCATCATGAGATTGGCAAGATTGGGCACGATCGTGCTCGCCGCCGTGGTCGCCGTCATCGCGCCCGCGACGATCACCCAGGCGCAGGAGGACAACACCATCATCTTCCTCGCCGGCCCCAGCTCCGACCCGTTCTGGGGCGCGGTCCAGCAGGGCTTCGACAAGGCGACGAAGGATCTCGGCATCCAGACCCAATGGTCGGCGCCGCAGGATTTCAACGATATCGTGCCGATCTATACCAAGATGTTCGAGGCGGCGATCGCCCGGAAGCCGGCGGCCATCGTCGTGGGCAACTTCTTCCCGGAGCCGACCGAGCCGCTCATCAAGCAGGCGGTCGCCGAAGGCATTCCCGTTCTCGTCTACAATTCCGGCCGCACGACCTGGCGCGACCTCGGCGCGATCGGCTTCATCGGCGAGGACCCCTGGCTGATGGGCAATGCCGGTGGCAAGAAGGCTGTCGCCAACGGCGTCAAGAACGGCCTCTGCATCAACCAGATCGCCGCGAACCCGGTGCTCGAGATGCGCTGCAAGGGCTATATCGACGCGATCACCGAAGCCGGCGGCACGGCCAAGCTCGTCACGCTTCCGTCCGAGGACATCGGCAACAGCCAGAAGGTTCAGGCGGCCGTTTCCGGCATGCTGATGGCTGATCCGACCGTCGATGGCGTTATCACGCTCGGTGCGGCCGTCGCCGTCGACGCGCTCGAATCCGTCAAGCAGGTGCGCGCGACCGGTCGCAAGGTCGATCTCGGCACGATCGACCTCGGCCAGGTGGTTCTCGAAGCGGTCCGCGACGGCGAGATGAGCTATGCCATCGACCAGCAGCCCTACCTCCAGGGCTATTTCGGCGTGCTGATCGCCCACCAGTTCGTCAACTACCGCCTGGCGCCGGCCACCGAGATCAATACCGGACCGTTTTTCATCGACCAGTCCAACGCCGCCGCGGTGCTCGCGGTCGGGGAAAAGTATCCCGGCTCGCGCGGGGCAAACTGATCACGGACCGAGCCGGGCGGACTCCCGCCCGGTTCACCGCTTCCCGTCCCGACTTCCGACGGTCCGGAGCAAGGGCGGGGGCATTGTGGCGGCCGGCCTGACCGGCGTAACCTTCAGCAGTTTGAACGGATGACCGGGCCATGACCATGACCGAGACCTCTCGCCTCACCACCACGCCGCAGCCCATGCCGCTTCTGTCGCGGCTGGTCCGCATCGTCTGGATCGGCCCCGCGGCGGCGGCCCTGGTGATCTATGTCTTCTTCGCCATAGCCGGCGGCGCGACGGGATTTACCTCGATCGCCGGAACGGCCGGCTGGCTGAACGCGGCTGCCGAACTCGGTATCATCGCGCTGCCCATCGGGCTGCTGATGATCGCCGGTGAGTTCGATCTCTCCACCGGCTCCGTCGTCGGGGCGGCCTCGATCATCGTCGCTCTCGGTACCGGCTTCTACGGCCTGCCGGTCGCGCTGACGATCCTCATGGCACTCGCGCTCGGCGTCCTGGTCGGCTGCTTCAATGCCTTTCTCGTGAACAAGACCCGCCTGCCGAGTTTCATCGTCACGCTCGCATCCAATTTCATCCTGGCCGGTTCTGCCCTCGGCCTGTCCCGGCTCATCTCCGGCTCGTCGACCGTCTCCATCCGCGATGCGGGCTGGGCCGAGCCGGTGCTCGCTGCCAAATACATGTTCTTCAACGTATCGATCCTCTGGTGGCTCGGCGCGGCCGTCCTCGCCGCCTGGGTGCTCAAGCGCACGCCGTTCGGCAACTGGATCTTCGCCGTGGGCGGCAATCAGGATGCCGCCCGGCGCGCCGGCGTGCCCGTCGATCGTGTCCGGCTCGTCCTGTTCATCTGGACGGCGACCAGCGCTGCCTTCGTCGGCATCATGTCGGCGGTCATGTACAATCAGGGCAATGCCGTGTCTGGCCAGGGCTATGTGTTCCAGACGGCCATCGCCGCGGTCATCGGCGGCGTGCTGCTCCAGGGCGGCTTCGGCTCGGTGGTCGGCATCGTCTTCGGCTGCATGATCTACGGCATCGTCAGCCTGGGCCTGTTCTACACCGGCTGGCCCACCGACTGGCTCGCCACTTTCATCGGCGTGCTGCTCGTGATCGCCGTGCTCACCAACAACCTCATCCGCGAAATGGCCCTGGGCCGCAAGAAGCAGAGGTAAGCCGATGACCGCTCCCCTGATGGCCCTGCGCGGCGTATCCCGCAGCTTCGGCAACAACCTCGCTCTCGACGGCGTGACGCTCGAAGCCTATCCCGGCGAAGTCCACTGCCTGCTGGGCGACAACGGTGCCGGCAAGTCGACGCTGATCAAGACCATGTCGGGCGTCGTGACGCCGACCGGCGGCCATATCGAGTTCGCCGGCAACCGCGTCAGCTTCCGCAGTCCGCGCGAGGCGCAGGATCTCGGCATCGGCACCGTTCACCAGGATGTCGGGACGATCCCGCTGATCTCGGTCGCCCGCAACTTCTTCCTCGGCAAGGAACCCACCAAGGGCTGGGGGCCGTTTCTCCGGATCGACCAGGAAAAGGCCAACCGCGTCGCGCTCGAGCAGATCCGCGCCATGGGAATCCGGCGCGTCAATGATGCCGAGCAGCTGGTCGGCACGATGTCCGGCGGCGAGCGGCAGGCGCTCGCCATCGCCCGTGCCCTCTATTTCGGCGCGCGGCTACTGATCCTCGACGAGCCGACGGCCGCGCTCGGCGTCAAGGAATCGCGCGTCGTCATCGAATTGATCAGGACGGCGCGTGCCAAGGGCATCGCGCTGGTCTTCATCACCCATAATGCCACCCATGCGCTGCAGGTGGGCGACCGGTTCACCGTCCTCATCCAGGGCCGCGTCGCGTCCCAGTTCATGGCCGGCGAGAAGTCGCGCGAGGAGGTGCTGAATCTGATGGCGGGCGGCGAAGATTTCGATGCCGCCGGGCATGGCGACTGACGAAGGCCGGGGAACGGACATGGACAGCATCAGCTTCGACGGCAAGATCAATGGCACGGTGGCGAAAGGCTACGAACGGGTCGCCGAGGAATTCGAACGCAACTTCACCGAGCGCCGCGACATCGGGGCCGCCTTTGCCGCCATGCATCGGGGTCGAAAAGTGGTCGACCTCTGGGGCGGCATGGCCGCGCCCGGCATGCCCTGGCGCGAAGACACGCTGCAGGTGATTTATTCCGGCACCAAGGGCCTGGTGGCATCCTGTATGCTGATCCTCGTCGAGCGCGGCCTCCTCGACCTCGATGCGCCGGTGGCCCGCTATTGGCCGGAATTCGCGGAGAACGGCAAGGACGCAGTGCTTGTGCGCCATGTCGTGTCGCACCGTGCCGGACTGCCGGGTGTGGCAGCACCGCTGGCGATCTCCGACATCCCCGACTACGAAAAGATCGAGGCGCTGCTCGCCGCCCAGCCGATGTCAAGGGATCCGGAAGCCTATCACAGCTACCATGCCTTGACGATCGGCTGGCTCTGCGGCGCGCTGATCCGGCGCATCGACGGCCGTACGCTCGGCCGCTTCTTCGCCGAAGAAGTGGCGGGCCCGCTGGGGCTCGAGGCCTGGATCGGCCTGCCCGAAGCCGAGGAGCCCCGCGTCGGGCGGATGGAGCTCGATCCGGAGAGTCCCTGGAGCAACGCACCAATTGAGAACCCGACCCATCGCGCAATATGGGGCAACCCTCCCCTCTTTCCCACCCATGCCGAACTTGCCTGGAACACGCGGGCCTTCCATGCCGCCGAAATCGGCGGCGCCGGCGGGATCGCCTCGGCACGGGCCATGGCGCGCTACTACGCCTGCATGGCGCAGGGCGGAACGCTCGACGGGGTGAGCATCCTGCGTCCCGAGACCATCGCCTCGGGGCTCCGGATGCGGTCGAAGTTCCATGATCCCTTCGTGGTCGAGCCGATGGCCTATGGCGTCGTCTTCGCCATCCAGACCGAACAGCGCCGATTCGGCCCTCCCTCCGACGCCTTCGGCCATTCCGGCGCCGGCGGCTCGATCCATGGCGGATGGCCGTCGACCGGAACCGGCTTTTCCTACACGATGAACCAGATGCGCATCGATCCTGAAGATGCCCGGTCGCGCTACCTCCTCGAGGCGCTCTATGCGGTCGTGGCCGGCGAATAGATCCCGGCGACGACCGCGCCCCTGCGGGAGCTGGCCCTCCTCGTGAGCCGGGAATGCCGTCGAATAGGGCCGAGGGTCAGGCAGCCCGTTCGATGGCAGACGACGGGGAGACCAAGGTTGATGCCATCAAGATGATAGGCCGGGCTTCGTCAGCACGAAGTCGTCGCCGATCACGCCCACGAGATGGTAGCCCTCGGCGAAGGCGGTCTGCAGCCCTCGCCTCAATCCGTTGATGTCTGAAACGGCGTCGGAGGCCTCGTCCGGTCGTCCCTCGGCTTGCCATTTGACCGTTGGAACAAGCAGATAGTCGGGATCCGGGTTTTCGACGCGAAGGCCGCGGGCCCGTTGCGCCACGATCGGATCATCAAGCCGCCAGTCAACGAGAAGGCGATCGGAGGGAAGCCCATGATTGATGCCGCCCATCTCTCCGTAGTAATCGACGAGATAGGTAGAGGATCGGCCACCGAGCCTGTTGAGATTGAGGCGGGCATTGGTGATGCGCAGGGGGTCGAACGTCCAGCGCACATGGCTGATGCCCCGGGTCAGGCACCAGTCGCGCTGAAACCATTTGAGGTCGGCCCCGAGCCCCCTGCCCCGCATGTCGGGCGCAACGGCGAGCCGATGGGAATGCTGGATGCGGGGATCGCGGGTGGGAAAGCCGAAGACGTAACCCACCAGCCGGCTCTCCAGGAAGGCACCCGCGACGAGGCCACCCTCCTCCTGAATGACCATCATCAGATCAGCGGGATCGGGCGTGTCGCCGCGCCCCCAGACCTCCGCCTGCAGCGCCTCCGCCCTGCGGAATTCAACGATACCTCTCAGCTCCCGAATGCGGATTTCGGTCATGCCGTAAAGCTCTCCCGGCCGATGGTCACGTGAGCGAGGAAGTCCTCGTCCAGCGTGACCCCGATGCCACTTCCCGGCGGCACGGACATGCGGCCGTCATGCGCCTCCAGCCGCTGCTCGACGATATCGCGCTCGAAATAGCGGCTGGCTGAGGACGTATCGCCGGGTTTTCGGAAGTTCGGCAGGGTCGAGAGATGAATGTTGTGGGCGCGTCCGACGCCGCTTTCGAGCATGCCTCCGCACCACACCGGGACGGAAAAGACATCGGCGAGATCGTGTATGCGCAGGGAGTTCACATAGCCGCCTGACCGTCCGACCTTGATGTTGATCACGCGCGCCGCATCGGACTGCAAGGCTTTACGCGCATCCTCCGGGCTTCGAATGCTCTCGTCGAGGCAGATTGGCGTCTTGAGCCGCTTCTGCAGCGCCGCGTGATCGTGGATGTCGTTCCAGGCCAGCGGCTGCTCGATATAGTCGAGGTCGAATTCGTCGAGACGCGCGAGCAGCGCGCTGTCTGCCAGCGAATAGGCGCTGTTGGCGTCTGCCGTCAGATGGACATGGGGAAAGCGTGCGCGGACCGCGCTGACCATGTCGATGTCATGCCCCGGCTTGATCTTGAGCTTGATGCGCTTGTAGCCCTCGGCCACATGCGAGGCGACGCGGTCGAGCGTTACCTCGATCGAGGCGATGCCGAGCGACACGCCGACATCCACGGCGTCCGCCTGTCCGCCGAGCAGAGTCTTCAGCGGCAGCGACAGGGATTTCGCCCAGAGATCCCAGAACGCCATCTCAACCATCGCCCGGCTCATGCTGTTGCCGCGCCATGGTGCAAGCAGACTGTGGAGTGCCTGCGGATTTTCAAAGCTCTTCCCGAGGATCTGCGGCAGGAAGACCGTTCGGGTGAGGTCCATCGCCCCTGCGACCGTCTCTTCGAGATAGTCCGGTAGCGGGTCCATCACGCCCTCGGCGAAACCCTTGAGCCCCTGGGAATGGAGGGTCAGGAGCGGGAACACCTTTTCGTGCAAGGTCCCCGTCGCGATCGTGAACGGTGTGAGCAGCGGAAGACGAACGAGCCGGAGCTCGGCGCCGTCGATCCGCAATGGCGCGCGCGGCTGCCGGTCGATCTCTCGCTCAGTCATGTGTCAGCCTCCCGACATTCTCTTTGCTCCCAGCCTAAGTGGATTTCAGTTTTCTTGCAAGATTGACCAGCTGAAAGAATTCTGTCAGTCTTTCCTCCATAAGAGGGGAAGACGATGTCTCGACAGGACGGCGAGCACCAGCAAGGCGACGCGAAGAGCCCGGGCGGCGATCTTCGCCAGCGGCTGCAACAGCAGGCCGCGTCCGGCACCCCCGCCGAGCGGGCGATCGCCTCCTATCTTCTCTCCAACCTCTCGTCGCTGCCATTCGAGACGGCCGCAACGGTTGCGGCCAAGATCGGCGTGTCCGAAGCCTCGATCGGTCGCTTCTGCCGGACGATCGACTACAAGAGTTTCAAGGATCTCAAGGGTGGGCTGCAGCAGGATCTCGGCGACCGGCCCTGGCTGATCGGCGACCGGCTGCAGGACTTCCATCGCCGCAGCCAGTCGGGGCGCGGCGAGCTCTCCCGGGCCCTGGAGAAGGAGATGGCAGCCCTCGTCGCGGTCTATGAAATCGCGGCAACGGAGGAATTCGACGGGGCCGTGAAGCGGCTTGCCCGCCGCCCGAATGTGTTCGTGGCCGGTTTCCAGACCGAGCGCGGACATGCCGCGGAACTCGTCCACAATCTTCAATATCTGCGCCCCGGCGTGCAGCTCGCCGATGTCGCGGGCGGACATTTCGCCGAAGTCCTGTTGTCGCCGCCCGATGAGGCGACGCTCGTCCTCATCGACGGTCGGCGCTATTCGCGGCTTACGCGCGACCTGGCCGCCGCCGCCCACGCTGCCGGCATTCCGGTCAGCCTGATCACCGACCCCTATTGCGATTGGGCGGCTGGGATCGTCGACGAGGTCTTCGCGGTGCCGACCGACCTCAACCATTTCTGGGACACGACCTCGGCGATGTCCTCGCTGATCGGACTTCTCGTTAACGGGGTGTTCAACGAACTGGGCGCCGAGGTCGAGGAGCGCATGGCGCGCATATCCGCCTATTACGACGATTTCATCGGCCATACCGGCCAGTTTGACCGCCAGCGCCGCTGGGATCGATGACCAGACAACAACAACAACCTGCAGAGAGGACCGACATGACCAGCCTGAACATTCGCACATCCATCATCGCCGCAGGGATCAGCCTTGCGGCGCTCTTTGCCGCCGCCGGCCCGTCGCTGGCGCAGGAGGCCGTCTTCGTCATCGCGACGAACGAGGTGGGCGCGCCGACCTACAACCCGATCAAGGCGGCGAACCTGAATATCGGAACCACGCTGATCTTCGATCGCCTGGTCGCTCAGGATGCCGACCTTTCCTACCATCCCTGGCTCGCCGAGAGCTGGGAAGAGGCGCCGGACGGCATGTCCTGGGTGTTCCACCTCAAGAAGGGCGTCAAGTTCCACAATGGCGAGCCCTTCAACGCGCAGACGATCGTCAAGTGGCTCGAGCTCTTCAAGGCGTCCGAGAACGCCTATATGACGGCTGCGATCCAGAAGGTCGACGTCATCGACGATTCGACGGTCAAGTTCGAGATGTCGCGCCCCGAGCCGAACCTGCTCTACAATTTCTCGTCGAGCTATCTCTCCGTCATCGAACCCAAGTCCTATCAGGCCCTCGGCGACAATTACGGCGTGACCGAAGTCTATGGCACGGGCCCCTTCAAGCTCGAAAGCTTCACGGTCGGCCAGGAAACCGTTCTGGTGCGCAACGAGGACTACGCCTGGGCGTCCTCCCTCGCGAAGAATCGCGGCAAGGCCCATATCGCCAGACTTACGCTGCGCGAAATCCCCGAGGATTCGACCGCCTTCCTCGAGCTGAAATCCGGCGGCGTGGACATGCTTCTCAGCGTTCCCACCGATTTCCTCGGCGAGGTCAAGAAGGAAGAGAACCTCAAGGTCGTCACCCTTGCCGGCCAGGACGTGGCCTATATGCCGATCAACGTGACCAAGGAGCCCTTCACCGACATCAGGGTTCGTGAAGCCGCGGCGAAGGCGATCAACCAGAAGGAGATCCTTGACTCCGTCTATGGCGGCGTCGGCGAGGTGGCCGACACGTTCCTGATCTCGGCCCTGCCGGAATCAAAGGTCGATGCGAAATACAAGATCGCCTACGATCCCGAACGCTCGAAGGCGCTGCTCGACGAGGCCGGCTGGACGATGGGCGCCGACGGCGTTCGTCAAAAGGACGGCAAGCCGCTGCGCGTTTCCCTCTGGACCCAGAGCGACTCCAGCTTCCGCCGCCTGACCGAGGTCGTCCAGGCCGAACTGAAGGCTGTCGGCATCGACAGCGAAATCACCACCTTCGACAGTTCCGCGATCCGTGACCAATACAAGAGCGGCAACCAGCAGCTCGCGGTCCGCTCCTACAACTGGGACAATGCCGACATCATCGACTGGTTCTTCGGGGGCGATCGTGTGGGTTATCCCAATGTCTCCATGTTCAACGATCCCAAGGCCGAAGAACTGCGGAAAACGGCGATGAGCGGCTCGAAGAACATGGCGGAACGGGTGAAGAATTTCACCGCCTATCACGAATATGTCCTGTCGCAGTTCCCGATGGCGCCGATCTACCAGCCGGTCAATTCCGTCGCTTACAACAAGGACCGCCTGGTACTTCCGGATGAAATCCACGCGCCATCGGTCGGCGCCACCGTGATCATGGATATGGAAGTCAAGGAGTAGGACTCGCCGCGAGGGATACGCAACCATGCTGGCTTATGCGCTTCGACGCGTGCTGATGCTCATCCCCGTGTTCCTCGCGGTGTCCGTCGTCATTTTCCTCATTCTGCATTTCATCCCCGGCGATCCGATCGACAATCTTCTCAAGGTCGGCGCGCCCCCAGAACAGCGTGCGGAAATGATGGCACGCTATGGACTGGACCGGTCGTTGCCGGTCCAGTACGCGATATGGCTCGCCAGGCTGATGACCGGGGATCTGGGCATGGCGATTGTCGCCCGCAGACCGGTCGCCGATCTCATCGCCCAGGCTCTCCCGCATTCGCTGCTGCTCGGCGGGCTCGCGCTGGCCTTCTCCTCTGTCGTCGGCATCATCCTCGGCGTGATCGCCGCTTTGCAAAAAGATCGCCTTCTGGACCGCCTGATCATGGGCGGCGTCCTGTTCGGATCGATGCTGCCGAGCTTCTGGCTCGGGCTTCTGCTCATTCTCGCCTTTTCCGTGGGGCTCGGCTGGTTTCCCGTCTCCGGCGCCCGGACCTGGTCGTCGCTGGTTCTCCCGGTACTGACCATCGGCTTTGGCGGCACGGCGCTGGTCGCCCGCATCACCCGGATCTCGATGATCGACATCGCCTCGCGCGACTTCGTGCTGCTCCTGCACGCCAAGGGCCTGTCCCCGCTTGAAATCCAGATCCGCCACGTGCTGCGGCATGCACTCATTCCGGTGGTCACCATCCTGGCACTGCGCATCGGCTGGATCCTGGGAGGGGCCGTGACGGTCGAGGTCGTCTTCGCCCGGCCCGGGCTCGGAACACTGCTGATCAAGGCGCTGAGCCAGCACGACTATCCGGTGGTGCAGGCGAGCCTTCTGATGCTCGCCATGGCCGTCATGCTCGGAACCTTGATGGGCGACCTCCTGCAGGCGGCGATGGATCCGCGTGTCCGGGGAGCCTTGGCATGATGCGGTCGATTGCCTCGGCTGGTATTCGGCTCCCGGGTCTGGCGCCGCTCAGGCGCGCCTTCTCCCGGCCATCGGCGGCCGTCGCCGGTGGCTGGCTGATGCTCGTCGTCGTCGGCGCCCTTCTCGGCCCTGTCGTCAGTCCCTATGCCTATGATGCCCAGGTCCTGAAAGAGGCCTTCCATCCGCCCTCAGCCGCGCATCTCCTCGGAACGGACGAATTCGGTCGCGACCTCCTCACCCGCCTCCTCCAGGGCGCCCGCACATCGCTGACCGTCAGTGGCGTTTCGATCCTGATCTCGGTCGTCGCGGGCCTCGCCATCGGCGCGGCAGCGGGCTATTTCGGCGGTCTCTTCGATCGCATCGTCACCGCCGTCGTCGACCTGACTTGGTCGTTTCCGGAGATCCTCATCGCGCTCATTCTCGTGGCGATTATCGGACCCGGGGTGAGCGGCACGATGGTCGCGATCGCCGTCGCCTATCTCGCCCAGTTTGCCCGGCTGGCGCGGGCGCAGATCATGACCCTGAAGGGCGAGACCTATGTCGAGGCCGCCCGCAGCCTCGGCGCGGGTCATGGCTATCTCCTCGTCCGCCATCTCATTCCCAACGCCCTCGCCCCGGTGCTGGTCAGCGCCATGCTGGCCACCGGCGACGCCATTATCCTTGAAGCCACCCTCGGCTTCTTCGGGCTCGGCGCGCAGCCGCCCTTGCCGAGCTGGGGTTCCATGATGTCCTCGGGATCGGCGCTCCTGTTCAAGGCGCCCTGGATCATCATCTTCCCCGGACTTGCGGTGGCGTCGACGGTCATCGCCATCAACCTGTTCGGAGATGGTCTGATCGCCGCGCTCGACATTCGCGATCCCCGCCGGAGCGACACATGAGCGCACTGCTGGAGTTGCAGTCCCTATCCGTCAGCATCGGCGACAGGCCGCTATTGGAAGATATCGGCTTCACGCTTGAACGTGGCCAGATCCTCGGCCTGGTCGGCGAAAGCGGCTCGGGTAAATCGCTGACAGCGCTTACGATCACCGGCCTCCTGCCGCTGATCGGAGGGCGCATCACGGCCGGTCGGATCCTGTTCGACGGTCGGGACATGTCTGTTCTCGGCGAAGCGGACAGGCGCAGGCTGCGCGGCGGGCGCATCGGCTTCGTCATGCAGAACCCGATGACGGCGCTCGATCCGGTCCAGCGGATCGGCGACCAGATCGACGTCGTCTCCCGGCTCCACCTCGGGCTTTCCCACAGGGACGCCCGCGCCCGAACGCTCGACCTGATGGCACAACTGCGCATTCCCGAAGCAGGCGCCGTGGCCGAGGCCTACCCGCACCAGCTGTCCGGCGGCATGAAGCAACGGATCGTCATCGCCATGGCGCTGGCGGGCGATCCGGATCTCATCGTGGCGGACGAACCCACCACCGCGCTCGATGTCACCGTGCAGGCGCAGATCATCCAGATCCTCACCACTCTCGTTCGCGAACGCGGGCTGGCGCTGCTGCTGATCACCCATGACATGGGCGTCGTCGCCCAGGCCTGCGACCGCGTCGCCGTTCTCTATGCTGGCCGGCTGGCCGAGGAGCGCGCGGTCGATCCGCTTTTCAAGAGGCCCGCTCATCCCTACACCGGGGCGCTCATCGGCTGCATACCGCGTGAGGATCTCGCCGCCGGCGAGCTCCACGGCATTCGCGGCTCGGTTCCGAACGCAGCGAATTTTCCGCCCGGCTGTCGTTTTCATCCGCGCTGCGATCGCGCCATGGAAATCTGTCGGACGACCCTGCCGCGGATCACGCCCCTGGCGCCGGATGGCGTCGTGGCCTGTCACCTCGCGGAGGGGAACCCGGCATGACGCAGCCCTTGCTCACCATACGCGGCTTGACCAAGCGCTTCGCGACCGGCGGCGGCTGGTTGGCCCGACCGCGCGAAATGATCGCCGTCCGCAGCGTTGACCTCACCGTCGACCGTGGCGACATCGTCGGGATCGTCGGCGAATCCGGTTGCGGCAAGTCGACGCTCGCGCGGCTGATCATGCGGCTGATCGAGCCCACGGAGGGCGAAGTCGCGCTCGACGGCGTCAATCTCGGCGCGCTCGACCGGCGCGGGCTTCAGGCGGCGCGCCGACGCATGACGATGGTATTCCAGGACCCCTATTCGTCGCTGGATCCGCGCATGACGATTGCCGAGAGCATTGCCGAGCCTTTCCGCATCCAGTCGCGGCCGGTCTCCCCGGAGGCGATCGGCAAGATCCTCGAAAGCGTCAGCCTGCCGGCATCGACGGCCAAGCGCCACCCCCACCATCTGTCCGGCGGTCAGCGCCAGAGGGTGGGCATCGCGCGGGCGCTCGCGCTCGAACCCGACCTCGTCATTCTCGATGAGCCCACGGCCTCGCTGGATGTGTCGATCCAGGCGCAGATCGTCGAACTCCTTGCGTCGCTGCGCGACCGGTTGGGGCTCACCTATCTCTTCATCTCGCATGATCTCGGCCTCGTCCGCTATTTCTGCAGCCGGATCGTCGTCATGTATCTCGGTTCCGTCGTGGAAGTGCTGCCGCACCCCAAGGCCAAGCCGCGGCATCCCTATACGCGCGCCCTGATCGATTCCGGCTTCGCCCCCGATCCGGACCGGCGCAGGACGATCGCGCCGCTGTCAGGCGAAGTGCCGTCCCCTTTCAATCTCCCGGCGGGCTGCGCCTTCGCGGCCCGGTGCCCCCGCGTGACCGACGCCTGCCGAAGCGCCCGACCGCGCCTTGAACATGACGAAGACGGACACGCCGTCGCCTGCATCCACCCGCTCTGATCGCACCCGAACGGACCCGCCATGACCTTCCGTATTCTGACTGCCGAATTCGTCCATGAAAGCAATACCTTCAAGAAGGGGACGACGGATCTCGACGCCTTCCGGCGTGAAACGCTGGATCTCGGGGAGATCGCGGTCGAGAGGTTCGGCAACGTCAATGCCGAGATTGCCGGCTTCCTCGATGCGGGGCGCGAGGCGGGATGGAGCATCCGGCACGTCGTCTCCGCCCATGCCACGCCCGGGGCCCGCGTGTCGCGCGCGGCGTTCGACCATATCGCCGGGCTCATCTGCGATGCCGCGCGCGAGGAAGGCGACGCGCTCGACGGCATCCTGCTCGGCCTGCACGGCTCGATGGTCCCGGACTTCTGCGAGGATGGCGAAGGCGAACTCTTGCGCCGGCTGCGCCAGATTGTCGGGCCGGATCTGCCGATCGCCGTCACGCTCGACCTGCACGCCATGGCGACACCCCTGATGATCAGCCAGGCGCAGATCTTCGTCTCCTACAAGACCTATCCGCATGTCGACATGCGCGACATCGGCCGCCACGCCGGCAGATTGCTTGAGCAGGCGCTGACGGGCGCGATCGCGCCGCGGACGCTGCGCGTTCATATCCCGATGCTCGACGAAGCCAATGCCGGACGGACGGATGTCGCTGAAACGAAAGCGCTCTACGACCGGGCACGCCTCCATGAAGAGGAAGCCGGAATCCTCGCCGTCTCGATCAATGCCGGCTTCGCCGAGGCCGACATCGAGGAAGCCGGCGCCACCGTTCTCGTTACCTATGACGCGGCCACGTCAGGGGCGGAACAACGCGCCGCAACGATCGCGGAGAGCCTGGCGGAGACCATCTGGAACCAGCGCGGCCAGGTCGCCAACGACTTCCTGACACCGGAGCAGGCGGCAAGCATCGCCCGCGACTTCCCCATTTCGGATCGCCCGCTCGTCATTGCCGACTACGCCGACAATCCCGGTGCCGGCGCCTATGGCGACGCGACCGCGCTCCTCGAGGCGCTGTTGGCCGCAGGTGCGACGGACGGCGGCTTCGCCCCAATGATCGATCCCGAGGCGGCGCGCCTCCTGCACCAGCATCGCGAGGGCGACACCGTCACGATCGAACTCGGCGGCAAGGTGGACCCGACATTCGGCGGCGGTCCGTTGACGCTGACCGGAGACATCATCCACCTGTCGGACGGCGTCTATACCGGCGACGGGCCCATCCTGGGTGGGATCACCCACACATTCGGACCGACCGCGGTGTTCCGGGTCGGCGGCATCGATATCCTGGTGGTGAGTATGCCCGGTCAGATGCTCGACCTGCAGCAGGTGCGCGCCTTCGGCATCGAGCCGGCCAGGCTGCGTTTTCTCGTGGTGAAGTCGATGCAGCATTTCCGCGCCGCCTTCGAACCCATCGCCGCCAAAGTCATCGTCTGCGACAGCGGTGCGCTGGCGACCCCGCGGGCCGAGCTGCGCCCCTACACGCGCGTCCGCCGACCGATATGGCCCTTGGATCGGTGAGCCGGTTTCCGCGACGGCGGCGCGTTGGGCGTTTGCCCTCCTTCCACGATTATGTCATTGACGCTATTGTGTTGTCTCCAGGTTCGAGCGCCTCAACATGAAGGACGGCGATGAAAAGCCCAATCAATCCGCCTTCGGTCCGCCGTCCCTTCGGCCTCTACAATCACGGTCTTTCCGTTCCTGCAGGCGCGCGATTGCTGGTGACATCAGGTCAATTGGGACTGACCACCGAGGATGCCATTCCGGCAAGCGTGGAAGATCAGGCCGTGCTCTGCTTCGAGGCGATCGGGTCTATCCTCAAAGAGGGAGACATGAGCTTCGAGGATGTGATCCGCATCTCGGCCTTCGTGACCCGGCGCGAGGATTTCGCGCCCTACATGACGGTGCGTGACCGCTATACCGGCGCCATCAAGCCGGTCTCGACGCTGATCATCGTCTCGGGCTTCACCCGACCGGAATTCCTGGTCGAGGTGGAAGTCACCGCCGCAAAGATCGACTGACGCATCAAAAGGACTCCATGCGCGTCCGCACCTTGTCGAGGAACGCGGCGCGCGTCTGTTCCGTCGCCCGGTTCATGTCGTAGTGGGCGAGAAACGTAACCGGGCTCCAGGGATTGATCTGGGCGCGCAGCACGCGCTTGACGATCTTCTTGGGTGGATTGCCTGCGACGAACGCCCGAAAGGGCGTCGCGCCATAGGTGAGAACCGCACCAAGCTTCCGGATATGCCTGAGCCGCGACTTGACCTTGCCGTCGACAAGTTCGAACGAAATGCCGGGAACCCACACACGGTCGAAATAGCCCTTCAGCATCGCCGGGAAGCCGAAATTCCACACCGGCGTCACGATCACCAGGGCTTCCGCGGCCAGCAGCCGGTCGCAATAGGACGATACGAGCTTCGTGTTCTCCGGATAGTCGTGATAAACGATGCGGTCGTGCCGCGACATCACGGGATCAAAGCCCTCGGCGTAGAGATTGCAGTCATCGACCGTATGGCCCGAGCGCTGAAGCGCCTCGCGCGTGGTCTTGTGCAGCGCCGCACCATAGCTTTCTTCCACGGGGTGGGAATGCAGCAGCAGGACGCGCATCACGACACTCCCATGGATTCGAGCCCGCGGAACAGGAAATTCTTGCCGGCGGTGAAGTCGAAATCGGGATTTTCCCAGGCGATCATCTTGCCGGGATTGAGAAGCCCCTTCGGATCGGTTTCGCGCTTGAAGGCAAGCTGCACGAGATCGGTCTGCTTCATGCCGCCCTCCTCCAATGTATAGCGATGAGGATTGAAGATCGGGCAGCCATTGTCTTCGTGGATGCGGATGATCTCTTCGAGCCGCTCTTCCGTCGTGTAGCGCACGAGCGGCAGACCGGCGCACTGGATCTCGCCGTTGAAACGAATGAACTCCAGATGGCCGGGCACTTCATCGCCGAAAATCTTGGTCATTCTGGCAACCCGGGCGACGTGATCGGGGCTGGGATACTGCACCTGCAGATAGGTGAAGGCGGGATCGACCTTGAGCGCACGGAGTGTCGTATGGTTCCAGGCGAGCTCATAGGCGTGCGGAATGCCCTTCATGCTCTCGACCTTGTCCGAGCGGAAGATGATCTCGGCCTTCTGGGTGCGGGCGAAGGCTTCGAACGGTCCCATCGCGAAAGGCGCGACCATCAGCACGGCCACCGATTGACCTTCGCGAATCCAGGGCCTGTGTCGGGTGAAATAGAGATGCGGCACGGGCGCCGCGATCGGCGCAATCTCCTTGGTCAACAGCCCGTTCTCATGCGCCAGCGCATCGGAGAAGCGGACGGCTTCCATGAAATCGTCGAAGCCCACGAGCACGTCCACCCAGTCATAGGCGGGTGCCAGCGGCATTTCGACTTCGGTAATGACGCCATTGGTGCCATAGGCGTGCGAGACCTTGTGCAGGTCCATGCCGGTGAGATCGAGGACGCGTGGCTCGGCCTCCATGGTCACCACACGCAGCCTGAGGATATTGCCGATGTCGCGCAGTCCGCCCCAGGTGATCGAACCGACGCCGCCGGAACCGCCCGCGACGAAGCCGCCGAGCGTGGCTGTCTGCGCGGTCGAGGGATGAAAGCGCAGTTCCTGGCCGGAATGGGCTCGGGTCTCCTTGTCGAGCTGGGAAATGATCACGCCCGGCTCGGCGATCACGCGGCCCGGATGGATCTCCTTGACCTTGTTCATATTGGCGAGATTGAGCACGATGCCGCCGGACAGCGGCATGGCCTGTCCGTAATTGCCGGTGCCTGCGCCGCGCGGCGTGACCGGCACGCCATGCGCATAGGCGGCCCTGAGCGTACGGATCACCTCGTCCTCGGAGACCGGCGAAACGACGAGATCGGCCGTGACATGGTCGAGCTGCGCCTTCAGCACCGGCGAGTACCAGTAGAAATCCCGGCTCTTCTGCTTCACCAGCGCCGGATTGTCCTCGATCGCGATGCCGTCGAGGTCTTTGATGAGAGCGGCATAATCAGGCATGTCAGACTCCAAGAACGGGATCGAGGTCGCGATAATCGGGCAGGGCGGCATCCATGCGCCGGCCCTTGCGCAGGACGACGCGATCGGATTGCGGACGGGACAGGAATTCGCTCCAGCGCCGGGCGCTGAACAGCACGAGATCCGCCGTCTGGCCGGCGGCAATCACGCCGAGTTCGGGTCGTCCGAGAATGGCGGCGGGCGTGGACGTAACGACAGAGGCTGCATGGTCGAGCGGATGGTCGAGATGCAGGATGCGCACCGCCTCGCGGAACACTTCCACGGGGTCGAGGTCGCCATAGGCGTAGAACGGATCGCGCGTGTTGTCGGAGGCGACGGCGACGCGGACACCGGCGGCGCGCAATTCGTGCAGCAGCGTCACGCCGCGCCAGCGCGGGGTGCGGCCCGCATGGCGATCCTGCAGATACATGTTGCACATCGGCAGCGACACGACGGCCAGATCTGCCCTGGCGACCAGGTCGACAACCCGCCTGACGGTGTCCTCCTCCTGCCGTGCCAGGGAGCAGCAATGGCCGACAGTGACGGTTCCCTGAAAGCCGTGACGCAATTTGGCTTCCGCGATCGCCTTCAGCGTCATGGCGCTCGTATCCGCCGTCTCATCCACATGCAGGTCTATGTCGAGATCACGGTCCGCAGCGGCGCGAAACAGCCGGTCGAATTGCCTGTCGATCTCGGGGTTCATCAGCGGGAAGCCGCCGAGGAGGCCGCCGCTCGCCTGCACGACATCGAGGAGATCGGTGAAATCCCTCTCTTCGGCCATGATATCGAACGGAAACAGAGCCACCGCCTGCAATGCGATCCGGTCCCGCCATGTCTCCCGCATGGCCTCGAAAACGCCGAAGGAGATGCGGTGCTGCGGTGGCAGGGCGTCGAGATGCGTTCGGATCAGCCGGGTACCATGCGCGTAGGCGGTCTTGAGCGAAAACTCCATGCGGGCCGCGACATCGGCTGCGCTCCAATGATCGGCGCTGTCGCGACGCACCGTCTCCAGCGCGCCGATGAAGGAGCCGTCGGGATTGGGCGCCCGCTCCCAGATATGGCCCTTGTCGAGATGGGTGTGCATGTCGGTGAAGCACGGCCAGACCATGCCGCCGCGGAGATCGACGGAGGCATCGACCGGCGCGCCTGTTCCCGCCGGGACTATCGACTCGATCAGGCCGTCGGCGATGATCAGATCGGCAGCCGCCAGCCCCTCTGTCGTCATCGTGGAAAGTCCGGGCGCGAGATCGGCGGGGATGGTTCCATTGCGCAGCTGGTAACGGCGGGCGTCCGGGATGGGCAGCATCAGTTTTCCCTCTTCAGGCTGCTTTCATGCCAGCGGTGCAGCACCAGCCAGGACAGGAAGGAGGTCAGCGAAAACAGGGCCACGCCGAGAACGGACAGCATCAGCAGCGCTGCAAAGAGGCGGGGAATATTGAGCCGGAACTGCGCCTCCAGAAGGCGGAAAGCCAGCCCTGAGCCCGCGCCCGCCGAGCCTGCCGCAAATTCCGCCACGACCGCCGCGATCAGTGCCAGCCCACCGCCGATCCGGAGACCGGTCATGAAATAGGGCTGTGCCGCCGGGATTTTCAGATAGATCAGTGTCTGCCAGGGCGAGGCGCCATAAAGCTCCATCAGATTGAGAAGATTGTGATCCACGCTCTTCAGCCCCTGCACCATGTTCGATAGAATCGGGAAGAAGGAGACGAGGAAGGCGCAGATCAGCAGCGCCACCTGCGTGGTCGGCGCATAGATCAGGATCAGCGGCGAGATCGCCACGATCGGCGTGACCTGCAGGATGACGGCGATCGGATAGAAGGCCAGTTCGATCCAGCGCGACTGCACGAGGAAGATTGCAAACCCCACCCCGCCGATCAGGGCCAGTGCCAGTGAAATCAGCGTGATGCGGGCGGTCACGAGGAAGGCCGGCCACAATATGCCCCAGTCATTGACCAGGGCCTGGGCGACCGGGACCGGCCCCGGAAGGATATAGACGGGTGCGCCGCTGACGCGCACGGCGATGTCCCAGAGGATGATCAGGGCGACGATCACGGCCGTCGGGACCAGGAATTTCAGCAGCAGTTCACGGCGTTTCTCCGCAGTGAGATCGACCATCAATGCGCCTCCTGCCCATGCATCGCGGCGGCGAGCGACCTGGACACGCGGTCGCAGGCGTTGCGATAGGCGTCGGACAGCCGGAAATCCCCGTTCTTCTCGACCGCGCCGTCGAGCGCGAAATCCTCGTGCACGCGGCCGGGCCGCGCCCGCATCACCACGATGCGGCTGGAGAGATAGGCGGATTCATAGACGGAATGGGTGACGAAAATGACCGAGATGCCCGTCTTGGCCCAGAGATCGAGCACATCGTCATTCAGCTTCTGCCGGGTGATTTCATCGAGCGCCGCGAAGGGCTCGTCCATCAGCAGCAGCTTGGGCTTCGTCACCAGCGCCCGCGCGATCGACACCCGCATTTTCATGCCGCCGGAGAGTTCGCGCGGATAGGCCGTCTCGAAATCGGCGAGACCCACGGTCGCCAGCGCCTCCATGATGCGCGGCCGCGCGGCATGTGCCGACACGCCCTTCAGCAGCAGCGGCAGATGTACATTGCCGTAGACGGTGCGCCAGGGCATCAGGGTCGGCTCCTGGAACACGAAAGAGATGTCGCCCTCCGGAAGCCCGCGCGCATTGATCTGCGAGCTCGGCCAGTCGATCGCGCCGGAGCTGGGCTCTCCCAGGCCCGCAATGATGCGCAGGGCCGTGGATTTGCCGCAGCCGGAGGGCCCGAGCAGGCTGACGAATTCCCCGGGCCGAACCATCAGAGACATGTCGGTCAACGCCAGCGTGCCGTTCGAAAATGTCTTCGAGACCGACTTCATCGTCACAAGCGGTCGTCTTTTCGTCACGCTCTGGTCGGCGTCGCGGTCATGCGTCATGAGAGGGTGCTTTGCGTGCTTAAAGCAAGGGAAAGCCGGCGCCGCGCATGCGGCGACGGCCGAAGGCATCACTTCTTGAGGTTCATGCCGACGCCCTTGCAGACGAACTTGGCGTTGAAGGACTTCTTGTAGTCGGTATCGGCCTTGAACACCTTGATCTTGACCATGGCGTCGAAGAACGCCTTCTGGCGCTCGTCCGTCATGCAGCCGATACCCTTGGTCAGCGCGTCGCCCGATTCCAGGATGCCATATTCCTTCATCTTGGCGATCGAATAGGCGATCTGGCCGTCGGTGATCTCGGGATTGTCCTTCTTGATCAGCGCATTGGCAGCCTTGTTGTCGCCGTAGAGATAGTTGTACCAGCCCTCGATCGAGGCATCGACGAAGCGCTGCACCAGGTCCGGATTCTTCTCGACGAGTTCGGTGCGAACGGCGATCGTGGTGGAATAGGGCGCATAGCCGGCATCCGCGAGCAGGAACACTTGCGGCTTCCAGCCGGCCTGACGCTCCACCTCGTAGGGCTCCGAGGTCAGGTAGCCCTGCTGGGCGGAATCGGGATCGGCGATAAACGGACCGGGATTGAAGTTGTAGGGCTTGTACTGCTCATCCTTGAAGCCGGGGAAATTGGCCTTCATCCAGCTGAAATAGGTCAGATAGCCGTCCTTGCCCATGAAGATGGTCTTCAGTTTGGCGAGGTCTCCGAACGTGTCGATGCCCTTGTCGGGATGCGCCATCAGGATCTGCGGATCCTTCTGGAACAGCGCGGCGACATTGGTGACGGGAATGCCCTGCTCGACCGCCGAGAGTTCCTCCATGCCGCTGCCCATATAGAAATCGATCTTGCCGGCGATCAGGAGCGCGCTATTGGCGGCGTTCGGACCGCCCTGGACGATCGTCACGTCAAGGCCGTACTTCTTGTAGGTGCCATCGGCGACCGCCTGGTAGAAGCCGCCATGCTCGGCTTGCGCCAGCCAGTTTGTGCCATAGGTCACCTTGTCTTCGGCCCGGGCGGCTCCCGCCACCATCAGGCCGAGGCCGAGGACGGCCGAGAGAAGCGGTGATTTCATGAGATTGCGCATTTTGCGTCGTTCCCCTTTTCGTGCACGGACGTCCCCGTGGACGTCCCCTGACTTCAGATGAACGCTTGCATTGCGCGTTGAAAAGCATCAAATTTCGTCCGCATTGATGCCTTTTTGGCAGAGCTGAAAAGTTTGATGCCCAATTGGGCGGCGCGGTCATTTTTTAGGCAGGAGTGCCCAATGTTGCTGCATTCGAGAAAGCTTCTCTACATCGACGAGATCGCCCGCTGCGGCTCCATCCGCAAAGCCGCGGATCGCCTGAACGTCGCCTCCTCGGCCATCAACCGCCAGATTCTCGCGCTCGAGGAAGAACTCGGCGCACAGATCTTCGAGCGGCTGCCCCGCGGGTTGAGGCTCACGGCCGCCGGCGAGCTCTGCATCGAGCATATCCGGGACGTGCTGAAGAACTACGAGAAGCTCGAGGGACGCATCCGCGGGCTGAAAATGCCGCAGGCGGGCAAGGTTTCGATCGTCACCACGATTGGCCTGGCCGCGGGGCCGCTACCGGAACTGATGGCGCGCTTCATCACCGAGCATCCGCGCGTGCGCGTATCGCTGCGCAATGACGGCGGCTCGACCACGATCAACCCGGTCGTCGCCGGCGAGGTCGACCTCGGCCTGGGTTTCAACATTCCCGCCACGCCGGGCATCCGAACGCTGGCGAATTTCGACATTCCGATCGGCGTCGTGCTGCCGCCGGGGCATCAACTGGCGACCCACGAGCGCGTCAGCCTGATCGATGTGGTGCAGGAACGGCTGGTCCTGGCATTGCCGGGAACATCGCTGCGCGACATGATCAATCTCATTCTCGCGCCCCTGCCCTTGCCGATCGAGCCGGCGCTGGAAACCAATTCCTCGGAAATGCTGAAGGAGATCGTGCGTCACGGCAAGGCGCTGACGCTGCTCAACCCGCTCGACGTGCTCGCCGAATGCAGGCGCGGCGAACTGGTCTACAGGCCCCTCGCCGATCCTTACATGCGGCATCAACCCATGAAGCTGTTTGCGCGGGCACGCGCGTCCCTCGATGCGGCCGCCAGCCTGTTCGTGGAGTTTCTGCTCGGCGAACTCGTCGACATGGTGCGCGAGGTTCAGGGACGACCCGCGCCTCAGGGTTGATAGAGATTGGACAGTGGGAAGCGCGTCATATCCTCGATCAGGTCGATGAAGGCGCGGGCGACATGCCGGCAATAGTGCGCGCCCTTCTCCGCCGTGCCGCTTGAGGCGTCGCCCACCACGCCGTTGGGATTGAGATCGTGGGCGATCCAGGCAAGTGCATGCGGCGGCAAAGGCTGCAGATATCGCGTGTTTTCCTTCATCCACTCGGCTTTGGAAATGAAGTTCTCCGCCTTTTCCGTCTTCACCAGATCGGGCCGGAAATGCAGCATCATCGAGGTCTCCACCTCGCCGCCGTGAATGCCGAACGCCATCTCATGGGCGTCGAACAGACCTTCGGGAGCACCGAAGCGGCTCCACTGCGTCGCCACCACCGCCATGTTGAACCGCACCCGCATCTCACGCGACACGATGCTCATGATGTCGAGATTGCCCCCATGGGAGTTGACGATGATCATCTTGCGCAGTCCGACCTCTGACACTTTCTGCCCGATGGCGGTCCAGACCGGGATCAGGAGTTCGGCGGGCAGCGAAAGCGTGCCGGGACCATGGATATGTTCATTGGCCTTGCCGATCTCTTGCGTCGGCAGCACGAGAACGTCGAGATGATCCGGCAGCAGCGCCCGGACCTCGTCCAGCATGCCGTTGGCGATGGTGACATCGGTGGACACCGGGAGATGTGGTCCGTGCTGCTCTGTCGAGGCCAGTGGCAGGATGGCGATCGTGGTCTCTGGATCAAGGCCACGGAATTCGGGGCTTGTCAGTTCATTCCAGTAGAATCGCTTCGTCATCGACAGTTCCGTCCCGCATGGTCCCTCGGGTGGATTAGGTCAAAAACCAGAACGCACGAAGCATCAATTTGCGCCAAGCGTGATGCCTTTTTGAGAGATGTTGGAGCCCGATGATCGTCAGGGCCAGCTGGTCACGTGGACCCAACCCGATCGCGCCGGGGAACAGGTTCGGGGGTCGGCGGAGCACGCAGCGGCAACCGACTGTGGCATAACGTCGATCGCGCTGCCATCGACGCGGTGGCGGCGTCGTTCACATGGCGATCTGCCGCGCATCAAACATCACGCATCAAGCATCGCATCAGAGATGGCGGATGCTGTGCTTCGTCTGAAGCCTGCGGTAGGGACCGAAGGTTCGAGCGGGAGACAAGAACGAAAGCGGCGTCTATAGAAGACGGGCACAGACCGTGCGCTCGGCGGAATCCGAGCATTCTCCCGGGAAAACATGACAAGCGGACTGCACCACATCACCCTGATCACGTCCAACATCCAGGACAATGTCGACTTCTATGCCGGGTTTCTCGGCCTGCGGCTCGTCAAGCGGACGGCCGGGTTCGAGGATGCCAGCCAGCTTCACCTCTTCTACGGCGACGACCGGGCGAGCCCCGGCTCGCTGGTGACCTTCCTCGCCTGGCAGGACGGATCGCCCGGCCGCGTCGGCAGCGGCGCGGCGGGGGAAATCGCCTTTGCCATCCATCCCGCGTCGATCGGCTTCTGGCTGACGCGCGCGCTGCAGTTCGCCAGCAAACTCACCGGCCCGATGCAGGAATTCGGCGAACCCGTCCTCCGGCTGACGGATCCGGACGGGGTGATCGTGAAGCTCGTTGGCGTGTCCGGCCTCGGGGGTACGCATCCGCACGGGAGGCCGGACATCCCCGTTTCCGATGCGATCCAACGCCTGCACAGCGCCACGATCCTGTCCGAACGCCCGGCGGAAACACGACGGTTCCTCGTCGACCATCTCGGACTCCGGCCGCGATCGACCGAGGGAGCCATCACCCGCCTAGGCTCCGACGCCGGAGATTGCCTCGATGTCCGCGATGCGAGCGGCTTCTGGACTGCAGCGCCCGGCACCGGCACGATCGATCACATCGCCTTCCGCGCGCCGGATCGTTCGGCCGTCGAAACGACGGCCACGCGACTGCGGAGCGACGGCATGGCCGAGATCAATGTTCACGATCGCACATATTTCTTCTCCCTCTATGTCCGGGAGCCATCGGGCACACTGATCGAGCTTGCGACCGACGGACCGGGATTTGCGGTCGACGAGCCGCAGGACAGTCTCGGAACCCGTCTCTTCATCCCGCCGCACAGTTCCGGGGCGGAGGCCGACCTCCGGGTCCAGTTGCCGCAATTCGCGCTCCCCGGAGACTACCGCATCCGCTACCGCGCCCTGCCCTTCGTGCATCGCATCCACGAAGCCGATGAGCCCGACGGCTCGACCGTGGTGCTGTTGCACGGCACCGGCGGAACCGAGACCAGTCTGCTGCCGCTCGGTCGCCGCCTTTTTCCCCGCGCATTGCTCGTCGGTCTTCGCGGTCGATCGACCGAAGAGGGCGTTACCCGCTTCTTCCGCCGCTTCGGGCCGACCGACTTCGATCAGGCGGACATCGTCTCCGAGGCCATGGCGCTGGAGGCCTTTCTCGGCGAGGCGTCCGAAGCCTATCGCATCGATCCCGCAAGGACCATCTTCGTCGGCTATTCCAACGGCGCCAACATGATCGCAGCCGCGGCTCTGCTGCATCCCGGTCTCATCCGGCGGGCGATCCTCTTGCGGCCGATGCTCGTCCTCGAGGCGCCGCCCTCACCTGTCCTCGACGCCACGATCCTGATCCTGAGCGGACGGGACGATCCGATGCTCGACCGCGCCGCGGCGCTCGAAGCCGTCCTCGATCAGGCGGGTTGCGAGGTCCGCCACATGACGCTGGAGGCCGGACATGCCCTCGTCGACGAGGACGAACGGCTTATCGCAGCCTGGCTCGCCGACGCCGCTCCCTGACGAGACCGTCGCTTGCGGGGCAAGCGACGTCGCGGCAAGAGATCCGCTCAGAAATAGCCTTCGCGCTTCTGCTTTTCGAGCGAGCCGTTGTCGCTGACCCGGCCGCGCCTTTCGCTGACGCGGCTCTGGACCGTCTCGCGCATCACGGCCATGGCATCGGCTGCCTCCGAGGTGACCGCTGCCGTCACCGGCCAGCAGCCGAGCGTCCGGAAGCGCACCCGCTCCTCGCGGATCACATCGCCCTTGCGCCAGGTCCAGCGCTCCGGCTGGTCGACGGCGATCAGCTGGCCGGACCGTTCCACCACGCTGCGGATGCTGGCATAGTAGAGCGGCGCGAGCTCGATCTGCCGGAGCACGATGTAGAGCCAGAGGTCGGCTTCCGTCCAGTTGGACAGCGGATAGGCGCGCAGCGTCTGGTCCTTGGAGCGGTTCCAGTTGTAGATGTTCCAGAGCTCGGGACGCTGGTTGCGGGGGTCCCAGCTGTGTCCCTTGGAGCGAACTGACACGACCCGTTCCTTGGCGCGGCTCGCCTCCTCGTCGCGCCGCGCGCCGCCGAAGATCACGTCGTAGCCGCCGGCATCGAGGGCCATCTTGAGCGCGTCCGTCCGCATCGCAGTCGTGTAGCGGTCGCCATGCTCGATCGGATCGAGCCCCAGCGCCCTGCCCTCCTCGTTGGCGCGCACCTCGAGCTTGAAGCCATGGCGCCGCGCGAAGTCGTCGCGGAAGGTCAGGAGCTCGCGGAATTCCCAGGTGGAATCGACATGCAGCAGCGGCAGCGGCGGCGGCGCCGGATAGAAGGCCCGCATCGCGAGATGGGCGAGCACGGTCGAATCCTTGCCGGCGGAGAACAGCAGCACCGGCTTTTCGGCTTCGGCCACGCCGTCGCGCAGGATGTGGATCGCCTCGTTTTCCAGGGCGACGAGATGGGCAGGCATTTGCATCGGCGGCTCCGGGGCACGGTGTGTAAGGCGCGCCACCGATAGCAACGGCAGGATCGAAGATAAAATATATTTAAATCGAAGAAGTGTTCTGTTTTCTCAATGAAAGAAGGCCCGCACGCCGAAGATCCGCCCCTGAATCGGTCGGCGGCCGGATCGGACGCGGCGCCTCAGCCCGGCGGGAAGGACCGGTCGATCAGTTCGCCGACGAGCGGATTGGGGAACTTCCGCCGGGTGGTGACGGCGTAGAAATGCTCCTCGACGCCCGGCAGGGCATCGAGCTCCCGCAGCAGCCCGCTTTCGAGCTCGCCCTTGACCACGATCGGCGGCAGCACGGCGAGCCCCGCCCCTTCCCGGACCAGGAGACGCATCATTGCCATGTCCTCGACTTCGGCGGCGACCTGCGGGGTGACGCCGAGCCGCGCCGCCAGCGCATCGAATTTCTGCCGCACACTGGAATCGACCGTCGGCAGCACGAGCGGCACGCGCGCCAGCCGGTCGCGGAGGTCGAGCCCATCGGCCGCATCGGCCCGGCCGACCAGGCTGACCGCCTGGGTCGCGAGCAGATGCGACAGGAAGGGCGTCACCGCATCGGCCGCCGGCGGCTGGTTGAGCAGGACGATGTCGAGATTGAGGCTCTCCAGCCCCCCGAGCAGGTCAGCGGTGCGGCCCGAACGCAGGATAACCTCGACGTCGGGCCGGGCGATCAGCGGCCGCAGGAATTCCATCTGGAAGTTGCGCGAGAGCGTCGCGAGCGCACCGATGCGGATCGGGCGGCGGGTGGCGCCGGCGCGCCGCAGCGTCTCCACCAGTTCCTCGCCGGTCGAGAAGATCCGGTCGGCATGGTCGAGCGCGATGCGGCCGGCCTCCGTGATCACCAGCTGCCGGCCGCGTCGCTCGAACAGCGCGTGCCCGAGCCGCTCTTCCAGCTGCTTGATCTGGATGGACAGCGCCGACTGCGACAGGTTGAGCCGCTCGGCGGTCCGCGTCAGGTTGCCGTCATGCGCCACCGCCCGGAAATAGCGCAGGTGATGATAGTTGATGTCGCTCATGCGTTCTATTTAATGGAACGGTATCTCAAAAACAATGAATTTTCTTGCGAGAGCCGGGGCTGCTACACCCGGATCGATCTCTCGACACGAGGCCGCCATGTCCGCCCTATCCCTGCTTCCGATCCTTCTCCATCTCGCCGCCGCGGCCGTCGCGGCCGCCGGTCCCGAGAAGCGCCCCGCACGCCCGCTCGCGGCAGTCAAGGTGCTGGCGCTCCTCGCCCTCGTCGCCGCCGTCGCCAATGTCGTGCTCTTCGCGCTTGACGGGCCGCAAACCGTGGGCCTGGGCGATGGCCTCGCCCTTCTCGCGCTCCGCATCGACCTGCCGAGCGCCGCCATGGCTCTGCTCGTCGCCTTCATCGGCTGGGTGGTGACCCGCTACAGCGCGACCTATCTCGACGGCGAGCCGCGGCAGGGCTCCTTCACCGCCGCGATGAGCCTGACGCTCGCCGCCGTGCTCACGCTGGTGACGGCCGGTTCGCTGCTGGTCTTCCTCATCGCCTTTGTCGGCACCAGCCTCAGCCTGCACCGCCTGCTCGTCTTCTACGGCGAGCGGGATGCCGCCCGGCGGGCCGCCCGCAAGAAGTTCATCCTGTCCCGGCTCGCCGACCTTGCGCTGCTCGTCGCCGCGCTCGTGCTCTGGAACGCCTATGGCACGGCCGACATCGGCCTGATCCTGGAGCGCGCCCGGTCCGGATCGGCGCCCGCCGGCAGCGAGCTCGCCGCCGCCTTCCTGGCGCTCGCCGCAATCCTGAAGTCGGCGCAGTTCCCGTTCCACGGCTGGCTGACCGAGGTGATGGAAACGCCGACGCCCGTCTCGGCCCTGCTTCATGCAGGCGTGGTCAATGCCGGGGGCTTCCTGCTGATCCGCTTCGCCGACGTAATGATCCTGTCGCCGCTGACACTTGCGGCCCTGACCGTTGTCGGCGCCTTCACCGCCCTCTTCGGCTCCCTCGTCATGCTCACCCAGAGCGCGGTCAAGACCTCGCTCGCCTGGTCGACGGTCGCGCAGATGGGCTTCATGATCCTGCAATGCGGCCTGGCGCTCTTCCCGATTGCGCTTCTGCACATCCTAGCCCATTCGCTCTACAAGGCGCATTCCTTCCTGTCGTCGGGCAATGCGGTCGAGAGCGTGCGCGCCGCCCGCCGGCTGGGCCCGGTCGCGGCGCCGGGCCTCGGCGCGGTCCTCCGGGCCTTCCTGCTGGCGCTCGCGGTCTATGCCGCGGTCGGCTTCCTGTTCGGCTTCTGGGAAAAGCCGCCCCAGGCGCTCGCCCTCGGCGCGATCCTGATCTTCGGCGTCGCCTATCTCTTCGCCCAGGGCCTCGCCGACGCGGCCCCCTGGCCGCTCACCATCCGCGTGAGCGTCTTCGCCGGCGCGGCCGCGGTGGGCTATTTCGGCCTGCAATGGCTCGCCTACCGGGTCTCGGAAGGCGCCCTGCCGCAGGCGCCGGCCGCCGGCCCGATCGAATGGGCGCTCATCGTGCTGGCGCTGGCGAGCTTCGCCCTCGTCGCCTTCGCGCAGGCGCTTCTACCGGTCTGGGCCACCCATCCCGCCGCAGTGCCCTTCCGGGTCCATCTCCAGAACGGTTTTTATCTCAACGCCATCTTCGATCGTGCGCTCGGCCATTTCCGGCTCGGATCCGCACGCGCCCATCAGGGAGACGCAGCATGAACCACATGTCCCACTTCGTGCTGTCCGATGCAGACGGCCTCTGGCAGGCCGCCGACCGCGCCGCCCGGGCGGTTCCGCCGGCCTGGCCCCTCGATGCCACGGTCGCCGTCAATCCCTTCCTCGGGCAGGCCGACCGGACCCTCGCCGAGGCCGCGGCCGAGACCAGCCGGCTGAGCGGCGTCAGCCTCTTCCCCAACCGGGAAGGCCAGCTGGCGCGGATCACGCGCGGAGAGGTGACCCGGGTCGACCTCGCGACGGCGCTCGCGCGCCACCCGGAGGCCGGCTTTGCGGACCCAGACGCGCTGCTCCAGGCCGCGCGGCGCCCGGAACTCGCTCCGGCGCCCATCCCCGACATCGTCGCACTGGCGACGATCGAGACCGGGATCGACTGGCGGCGTTTGGTGGCCGACCGCATCGGACTCTTCGCCTCCGGCTATGTCGACCTGGGCCAGGCGCTCTGGCCGGCGGCGCGGCAGGCTGGTCTGTTTTCGGCCTGGCGGACCTACGCGCTGCACGATCTGACGCCCGAAATCGCCGGCCTCTCGGGATTTGCCGCCCATGTCGCGACCCTGCCCGGCACCGCGCGCGACCTCGTCGCCGCCGTCGGCGCCGACCTCGGGCTCGGCAGCGATCCCGGCTCCTATTTCGACCGGCTCCTGCTCGACCTCGGCGGCCTCGCCCAGCATGCCCGCTACCGGCAGTTCGTCGCCGAGCGCGACGGTGGCGCCGACGACACCATTCTCGATCTCCTCGCGGTCCGGCTGGCCTTCGAATCCGGCCTCTTCCGGCTTCACCGGGACGCAATCGGCGAGCGCTGGGCGGCCGCCCTGGCCCGCTACCGGGCGCCCGCCGGCATCTCCGTCGACCTTAGGATCGACGCCATCCTCCAGGATGCCGCCGAACGGGCCGAGATGCGCCGGCTGGCCGGCAAGCTCCGGGCGCTCCCCGATATCGAGACCTCCGGCCGGCCGCAGGCCGCGGCGCTCAAGGCGCAGGCCGTGTTCTGCATCGACGTCCGCTCGGAGATATTCCGGCGGGCGCTCGAAACGGTCGATCCCGCGATCCGCACGCTCGGCTTCGCCGGCTTCTTCGGCGTCGGCGCCGCCCACCGGGCAGCCGCCTCGGACCTCGTCGAACACCGGCTTCCCGTTCTCCTGCCGGCGGGAACCTTCAGCTGCGAAGCCGTGGCCGCGCCTGCCGATGTCGAACGCCGGCTGACCGGCCGGGCGAAGCGCGCCTATGCCCGGTTCAAGCAGGCGGCCGTCTCCTCCTTCGCCTTCGTCGAGGCGACCGGCCTCACCTATCTCGGCAACATCCTCCGCGATACGTTCGGCATGGCGGCGTCCCGCAAGCGCCCGGCGGTGCCGGCGCTTCCCCCGGGCCTGGCGACGCAGGAACAGGCGAGGATCGCAGGCGGCGCGCTCCGGGCGATGTCGCTGACCACCGATTTCGCCCCCGTCGTGCTGATCGTCGGCCATGGCGCGACCAGCGCCAACAATCCGTTCCTGAGCGCGCTTCAGTGCGGCGCCTGTGGCGGACATGCCGGGGACGTCAATGCGAGGCTGCTTGCGCGCATGCTGAACGATCCGGACGTGCGGGTCGGGCTGAACGAGGCCGGTATCGCCGTTCCCGCCGAGACGCTGTTCGTCGCCGGCCTGCACGACACGACCACCGATACGGTGACGCTGTTCGACGCGGATTGCGACGTCACCCGACAGCGCGAGGCGCTCTCCGATCTTGCCCGCCAGCTCGCGCTGGCTGGTCAGCTCGCTGCCGCCGAACGTGCGGTCCGGCTGCCGCGGGGCGAGGCCGATGCGCTGGCCAACCGCAGCCGCGACTGGTCGGAAGTGCGTCCGGAATGGGGCCTCGCGGGCTGCTCCGCCTTCCTCGCCGGACCGCGCGATCTCTCGGCCGGGGTGGAACTCGGCGGGCGCGTCTTCCTGCACGAATACCATTGGCGGAAGGACGAGGGTTTCAAGATCCTCGAGCTGATCCTGACCGCTCCCGTCGTCGTCGCCAGCTGGATCAGCCTGCAATATTACGGCTCGGCCGTCGCGCCGAGCCTCTACGGCGCCGGCAACAAGCTCCTGCACAACGTCGTCAGCGGCGTCGGCGTTATCGAGGGCAATGGCGGGCTGATGCGGGCCGGCCTGCCCTGGCAGAGCGTGCATGACGGCGATCGGCTGATGCACGATCCGCTGCGGCTGACGGTGTTCGTGGCTGCCCCTGAGGACGCGCTGACCGCGGTCCTGGCGCGGCATGCCGACCTCCGGGCGCTGTTCGACAATGGCTGGCTGCGGCTCGTCCAGATCGAGGACGGGACAGGACGGATGCGCGAATATGTCGGCAAGCTGGAATGGACAGCGATGGCGGCGGATCCCGCCGCCGCGTCAGGTCGAGATCTGCCCCGTCAGCCGGTAGCGGATCCCGTCGGGGTGGAACTCGGTCTCGCCGGTGCCTGAGAAATAGGCAGGAACAACCCGCCCCGTCAGGCGCGAGCCGAAACCCGTGCCCTCCGGCGGCTCGACCGGGGGGCCACCGTCTTCACGCCAGCTGAAGGTGAAGGCGGTGTCACCGCTTACCTGCCAGGCGATCTCGACGGTGCCGCCGTCGTTGGACAGGGCACCGTATTTCAGCGCATTGGTCGCCAGTTCATAGACCGCAAGGCTGAGGCCGAGCGCCTGGTTGGCTGAGACATCCAGGTCGGGTCCAGCGAGCCGCACCCGTTCCGGCCGGTCGAGATGGGCCTGGAGGGCGGCTTCGACCGTCGCGCGGAGCCGGGCCGGTTCGGTGCTGAACATCAGATCCTGAGCCCGGTTGAGGGCGGTGAGACGCTTGGCGATGGCCGTCCGCCCCTCCTCGAGATTCGCGCTCTGGCGCAGGGTCGAGGAGACGATCGCATTGGTGATCGCCAGCGAGTTCTTGACGCGATGGACCAGTTCCCGCTGCAACTCCTCCTGCTTGCGGCGGGCGAGAACACCATGCGTCACGTCGATGGCGACATTCATCATGCCGGCGACACGGCCGTCCTCGTAGAGCGGGCTGTAGGAGAAGGTCCAGAACGTTTCCTCCGGATAGCCGTTCCGGGTCATTTCGAGCGGAAATTCCTCCCACCGCGTGCCCTCCCCCGAAAGCGCCCGGTCGACGAGCGGTTCGATGGCGGCCCAGACGTCGTGCCAGACGTCCCTGGCCGGCCGGCCGAGCGCCTGGGGCTCGCGCGCGCCGAGGATCGGGGCATAGTCGTCATTGTAGAGCAGGATCCGCTCCGGCCCCCAGAAGATGCAGATCGCATGTTTCTGGCCGAGCATCATTTCGATACTCGCGCGCAGGCTCGGGGACCATGTCTCGATCGGACCGAGCGGAGTCTGCGCCCATCCATGCCCGGCAATCCGCCGGCCCATGCCCTCGGCACAGAGTTGAGTTTCCAGGAGTGTCCTCGCCGTCATGCAACCCCGAACGCAACAGAACTGCCCGTTTCTATCATGTCCCGACTTGCTTCGGGAAGACAAGGCTTGCGCAGGCTTGCCCAGATTTTCTGTTTCTTGTCGACCGGCAGCCGGCGACGATACCGTACGAAATCACACGACCGACTGAAAGTCAGCCTCACGCAAGCCCGGATGGCAAGAACGACCCCAACGCGCATGAAGCAGCGTAGGAGAGGTACATGACGTACGACTGGGAAGGCAAGCGCACGCGGCGCATCCGCAACATCAAGATCGGCCTGGCCATGTCCCTGCCGATCCTCCTTCTCGGCCTCGGCGCGCTCCGCAACGGCTTCTAGAACGGATCGACACGGGCAGGGTCGGAAGACCCCGTCTTTCATCGGTCCTTCGACCAGATTACCGCCGACAATCGCAAAGTGGCCGCCACGGCCTCATCGTCCGCAATCCCGGTGAACGAGGACATCCGCCGTCTGGGCCGTCACCCTAACCGACCTTCCTGTGGTCATTCGCGCGCAGCTGCGCCATCAGGATCGGTCCGAGCGAGAATTCCCCGCGTTCGGCCCGACGCGTCAGGTCGCGGAGGTAGCCGCCGGCAGAATTGATGTGCCCTGCCCGCTCGAGGATGCAGGCCACCGTGGCGGCGGCATTTTCAGGCCCCATCACGGCGCAGGCCTCCTCATAGGCCGAGGGCGAGACTCCGAGCATCGCCCGGACGACGACCGCCGCCGCCATCAGCTCGCGCCAGCTGCCGATCTGACCGCCGGGGCCGTAGTCGGCAATCTGCGGGCAGGCGCGCAGGACCATGCCGAGCGGGAAAGGCCGGATCCCCGCCGTCGCTCCCGCCCCGCCGTCGCCGGCCGCATGGGCCAGCCTGTGGTGGTCAGGCGCCGACCCGGTCGAAGCCGGCGGAACGGGCCTGCCCCGCCTTTCCGCCAGGGCAGGACGGCCGGTTTCGGTCCCCCTGCCCTGTTCCATTCGGATATCGGGTCGGTCCGTCCTGCCGGTCAGGTACTGTTCTGGCTCCGCCGGCGCGCCCTTCGCATTTTCCAAGCGAGGTTCAAGTTCAGAAGAGGATTCGGTATTTGAATTCTGTTTGTGACGCTCGTTCTGAGGGTCATTGCCGCTTGTATTTTGTCTTTTCACAAGCATTTCCAGCTGGTTGACGATCCCGTCACGCAACAGCTCCATCTCCTCGAGCCGCGCAGCAAGTTCCCCCGCGGATGGCTTGCGTCCGAGTTGCGCCACGATGGCCCGATACTGCAGCTGGTGGGTCTCCCAGTCGCCACCGGTGCCTTCGTCGATCGCCGCAGCAATCAGCTTGACGACATCCCGCCGGCAGATCGTGAAACGCTCCTTGAGCCGCTGCAGCAAAAGGCGTTCCGCCACGACATCGGCGGCGATCGCCTCGATTTCCTCGGCTTTCGCCAGGAGCGGCGCGAGAGAGAAGCCGAAGGCCTCGTCGATCACGCCCTCCCCGCCGCGGCGGGCATAGCGCTTGCCGTTGGCGCTGTCCTTGCGGGCGATGATGCCGGCATCGACCAGCGCTGCCAGATGCCGGCGGATCGTCTGCTCGGCCATGCCATGGGCACGGGCGGAGAGCTGGCTGTTGGAGGGGAAGACCACAAGACCCTGGTCGGCGGACAGGTCGGGACCGGGATGGAAGGTCAGGAGAGCGTTGAGCAGGGCGAGCGCCCGGTCGGTCAGGCCGAGCCTCGGACGCGCGTCGCAGAGGGCGCGGTAGAGCTTCCACTTGTCCGCGACCCTCCCCGCCGGCGGCTCGGCCATCTGGCCTGCCAGCATGGCAAGCGTCATCGACCGGCTCCCGAAGGGAGTCGTCACATGTCCCACATGCATTTTCTTCACCTCTCAAGAGGCAAAAGAAATCCGCTCACCGAAAACGATGCCAAAGACT